>ERZ826016.2857-NODE-2857-length-12758-cov-3.439896_pt1 | contig 12758 bp, 9 predicted proteins | sample MGYA00519872_ERZ826016 | MGnify/ENA primary metagenome ERZ826016 (study PRJEB31778, sample SAMEA3449218) | human gut metagenome | biome: human gut; feature: human-associated habitat; material: faeces | place: United Kingdom | collected 2010/2012 ... | reverse complement strand
GCAGCCAATCAAACCATATAATCCATATAGTGGAAGTGATATTGCAGAAAAATTGTGTATCAGTTCAGACATTATGCTGCTGCAGAAACAGTTGTTTGAAAATATCAAGAATTACCGAAAAACCGGCGAAGTGCTTCCGATACAGGGATCCAATCCTTCCGAAGTATATACCTTTACGGAAGATTTCAAATTGACCGGTCAGCAGTTTGATCTGCAGGATAGCAAGGGAAATGTGATCTATCACGTCGAAGGAACAATGCCGCTTCGTACTTTCCGCATTTTTGACCAGGTGGGAAATGAAGTATTTAAAGTCACAAAAGAGGTATTGAATGCAATACCGACTTATCGTTTTTATCAAAATGGGGAAATGATCGGAATATTGGAAAAGCAGTTTACACTGGCAAAAGATCGTTTTCAGATGGACATTGCAGAAGGAACATTGAAATTGGAAGAGTATGCGGGAAGCATCGGATATAATTATCTCGTTTCCTTAAACGACAAACCGATTGGTGCTGTGATGGATGATCTGGAACTTCGCTTAGACAATTTGATCTTTGATAATTCGGTAGTTATTGTATATGAGAAAAAATATCTGGCAATGATTACCGCCCTGGCGATCATGGTTGCCCGTGAGATCGCCAGAGACGAAGAATAGTGTCTTAATAAATGCTTTACCAGGCTCCACCGCCACCGCCGCCAGAGCCGCCGCCGGAGAAACCGCCGCCGCTCGAACTCGCGCTTTCCGGTGAGGAAGTCATGGAATTCGAAGCAGAAGCAATTGTTGAATTCATAATATGCTGGAAAGCAATGATGTCAAAGTAAGAATCATTATCGTTTGTGTACCACGAAGGTGGTTCACAAGCGATGGATTTGAAATTCTTAACCCATTTGTCGGAAACGTTTAACACGTATGTGTAAGGAAGAATCTCGTAAAAATAATCCGGATTTTCTTCAACTAACATTTCCAGACGTTCCTTTTCAGCAGTTTCCAAAAATCTCTTAAATCCTCGGATCCGTCCGAGGATTTCTGTGCCATATGGGGTTCGTTTTGTAAGAAACGCACTGAAAAATACGAGGATGGCACAAGTGATATAGAAAATAATACAGGCAAACTGGTAGAAGCGGTCAGCATAGGTGACCGGAATCCAGACAAACAAATAGGATAATCCGATGGAAAGCAATAGGAGAAATGCCCCTATTAAAAGGCTGAGCTTTTGTCCTGTGTCGGTACACAGCATATAAATGCTGACACCGAAGACACCGATGCTCATCAGACCAAATCCCACTTCCAGCCAGTCGTAAGAATATTGATATCCCGGCAGGAAATAAGCAAATGCAAATACGACAACAGCCAAAACCCAGAGAATCCATCCTTTATTTATAGAGTTTGGATAGAAAAGTTTTGTTTTATTTTCCCGCGTATTAGTTGCTGTCACAAGAGCCTCCGAGGTTTTGTAAAACCGGTCTTTCAAGTCTGATTTGTGGATGACCGGACCGGTCGCTATTTTCTTCAAGCCATCAAAGAAAAGGCGTTCATTTTCTTTGGTTCCCTCATAGGAAGAACGTATCAGTGTAATCGAGAAATCTGTTCCTTTTTTGTTCTCGCAGGTAATGGAAAGATATCCCTGTCTTGCCAGTTCGATAAGAAGTGGGATGACATCTTCTTTTGTGGCATATCCTTTGTAAGCAAATGCCAGTTCCAGACAATCCATGCCCTCCGGTGCGTGGTACTCGATCGTTTCCACAACCGGATCATCTCGTCCGATAAACCACCACATAAAGAAAGCAATGAAGACAGAAACGATACCGAGGGCAATCGCGATCCAGGCAAGCCACGGAGTGGTGTCTGTTTTCACAAAATAGCCTTCCGGAAGTTCCAGACGGACGGTAACACATTCATTTGGCTGCAATGTGACCGAGGGATCCAGTTCCCCGTAAATGGTATTGTCCTCAATATAATAATACAGATCTTCATAATTTCCCGATCCGTAAACTCCGGAAGTCATTCCAAGATTTTCCTCATCAAAGGCACCCGGCATCTGAATCGTAAATGTAACATTGCTGATCGTCGTATCCTGCCAGCCGGGACCGATGATATTAAAATAAAATTCATCCATATCCGGCAAAACATCGTTTCCCATATGATACTGATAAGAAACAGTATAGTTATATCTGCCGGTCAGTGTAGTGTCTTCATCGCCGATCTGGATGACGAGATAATCGCCTTCCCGGCTTGTGGAATAGTCGTCTTCTCCACAGTCAATGCCAGAGACACGGGCGTGTATGGTAGAACGGCTTCCATCGTCCCGTCCCACTTCATTTTCAAGAGGAATCCTGCGGTAAATACCATGGTGTTCGGTTTTAAAATTCACCGTAAGTTTTTCCGTAATCTCGTATGTGTTTTGTGGGGTAACCCGGATGGAAACGTCGTATTTTTCTATGTTATACGTATACTTAGAAGCCTGCGCCTGCGCCGGAATCAAGCAGAGGAGCAGGATAAAAAAGCTACAACACAGAAGGATATGTTTTAAGTATTTCATTCAAAATTCACCTTTACATTTTCTCGTTGTTCCGTGCTGTCAATTTCATACATTGGCTTTGTCTCAAAATGGAAAATTCCAGCAATAATATTGCATGGAATCGTCTGTACGGAAGTATTATAACGTTTTACGGCACCATTATAATATTTACGTGAATTTGCGATATCTTCTTCCATGCGTTCAAGCTGCATGCTCAGATTCTGAAAATTTGCATTGGCTTTCAGATCCGGATAGGCTTCAGCAAGAGCCAGGATCTTTGGCATCATCTGTGAAATCGAAGCACCGGTGCTGATCTTTTCTTCCTGTGTCATTCCTGCATAATCATGGCTTCGTTTGCCAATGATCGAGGACAATGTTTCAGCCTCGTGTTTGGCATAACCCTTTACCGTTTCCACAAGATTAGGAATCAAGTCAAAACGTTTTTTCAGGTAAACATCCATGGTCGAAAATGCCTCATCTACAGTAATCCGCTCCTTTGTAAGTTTGTTGTAACAAAGGATAAACATTACGATAAGAAAGATGAGAATTGCGGCAATAATAATCCCTGTCATAAAAAAACTCCTTTCTGGTTTAAAATGTTTTACTTATTTTAACATAGAAAGAGAAACACGACAAGAATAATGTAAAAAAAATATAAAATTATTGGGAAAAATAAGAAAAGTGCGAACCAGACGCTGACATAGGAAGAACCAAAGGATCAAGTAAAAGAAATTGAAAAGGGAAAAGAAGCAAGGGGAGACATTCCATTACATTAAAAAATGATGCGATTAAAAATAACTGGAGCGGATTTTGAGAAGCTGGCTACTCACCAATAAGAATAAAAATTTAAAAAAGTACTTGAAAAGTAGTAGAAAGTGTGCTATGCTTTCTTTGTCAAGAGCAAGGGCGCTCCTACAGAAGTAGGGGCGCCCTTTTCTATTTCACAAAGAAAGGTGGTATTTTTATGTTGAATTCTGGAGATACGGGATTTATGATGATTGCAACAGCATTGGTGTTCTTTATGACGCCGGGGCTGGCATTCTTTTACGGAGGTTTAGTGCGGAGAAAAAATGTATTGAATACAATGATCTCTTCGTTTTTTATCATGGGGCTTGCAGCTGCTATGTGGGTTTTCTTTGGGTATTCCCTTTCCTTTAGTGGGGATTTCGGAGGAATTATCGGAAGCTTGAAACAAGTTAGTTTAAGTGGATTGGGAGCGGAACCGGGAGCCTATGCTGACACGATTCCGGCGACACTTTTTGTGGCCTTTCAGATGATGTTTGCCATCATTACACCAGCATTGATCACAGGTTCTGTGGCTGGAAGAATGAAATTCAAAGCCCTGTTTGCTTTTATTGCCCTGTGGCTGATCGTCGTTTATTATCCGATGGCTCATATGGTATGGGGCAAAGGTGGATTTTTAGGAGAGGTTCTTGGATCGGTTGATTTTGCCGGCGGAAACGTTGTACATATCAGTTCCGGTGTCAGCGGCCTGGTTCTTTCTCTTTTACTTGGCAAACGCCGTGGATATGAGAAAACGGCATATCGTACACACAATATTCCATTTGTTCTTTTGGGAGCATCGATTTTATGGTTTGGCTGGTTTGGTTTCAATGCCGGAAGCGCTCTCGCAGCAGACGGACTTGCGGTTCATGCATTCCTGACAACCAATACATCTGCTGCCTGTGGACTTCTTTCCTGGATGGCGATCGATATGATTCGTGACGGCAAACCGACGGTAGTAGGAGCTTGTACCGGAGCTGTACTTGGTCTGGTCGCAATCACACCAGGAGCAGGATTTGTACCATTGTGGTCCGCATTTATTATCGGCATCGTAGTCAGTCCAATCTGCTATTTCATGATGTCTGTCGTCAAGAAACATTTTGGCTATGACGATGCGCTGGATGCTTTTGGCTGTCACGGAATCGGAGGTGTCTGGGGCGGTATTGCAACCGGAATATTTGCGCAGAAGTCCATCAACAGCACTGCGAGATGGGATGGTCTTGTCTTTGGCGATTACCATTTGTTCGTTGCACAGCTTATCAGTATTGTTATTACGATCGCGGTCGCAATTGTCGGCACGTTGATCTGCGCAGGAATCGTGAAACTGTTTACACCGCTTCGTGTATCTGAGCATGATGAAAGAATCGGCTTGGATGAGAGTCAGCATGGAGAAAGTGCTTACCCATCCTTCAATGGTTTGGATTAATAGAATGGAGGTTTTCTTATGATTAAAATAGATGCAATTGTAAATGAAGATAAAATGGAAGACATCAAAGATGCACTTCAAAAATTGAAAGTAAACGGAATGACTATTTCGCAGGTAATGGGATGCGGAACCCAGATGGGATACCGTGAGAAGATCCGTGGATACGATGTTGATATCAATGTTTTGCCAAAGGTGAAATTTGAGATCGTGGTATCGAGCCAAGAATGGGCAGACCGAACCATCGACGCCATCTGCAAATGTGCACACACCGGCGAACACGGCGACGGAAAAATTTTCGTCTACGAACTGGCGGATGTAATCCGAATCCGAACCGGGGAACATGGGCCCAAAGCGGTGTGGGCAGCAGACCAGACGGAGTAAAATGCTTTAAATTTACGTGGTAGCCATATTAGGAACTAAATGTATGGAAATCAAAGTCTCTTATGTGTAAGTGCGACGAAGTGCGACGATGCATTGATTTCCATGCATTGGATCCCGAATAGTTACGCGTTAGTTAAAAATAATTGTAAGAATACTAAAATAGAGCAGGAGATTTTTGATAGGAAAAAATATGGAATATAATCCGTATAAAAAATTATGAAAAAGAGATTTGATTTTTCAATGAACATAAGTTATTCTTTATATTATTAAATTATGAAGGAGTGACTAATATGAGCAGAAAAATACATCGTATATTATTGGCGTTAGTAGTTGTGATTATGGGGAGTTGTTTTTTACTTTCTGAAAAAGAGGCAAATGCGTATACAACGAAAGCACAAATAAGAAAGAGCATTAAGAAATATACTTATTTAGAGAAAAAAGTTAAAAAAGAAGCCATAAGTGCAAAAAAAAGTTATCAGAAATATAGTAAACAATCTGGAAAAGCACGAAACGGAAGCATTGTGATTTTTATGGGAAAGATTGTTAATTCAGATCCATGCGTGGTGTATGCTTGGAATCAGTATTTTTATATTCAAAATCCGGAAAGAGGTACAAGAGCTTGGGGAGCTTTTACCGGAAGTATAAAGAAAACAGGAGGATATAAATATATTAATGGGTATACTGCTGTATGTGCAAGAACTGTTAATGATCCAGCAGGAGGAAAGGCGAGCAAATATAAAGCAATTTATGATAAAAAGGCTGCTCTTGCAAATTCCTATGCCTCAATAAAAGATAAATTAAAAAAGGCACTTACGTATAAAGTATCCATGAAAAGTGCACATGTTTTTCTTGGATATAATGGTAGCACCGCAGATGTAAGTCCGTATGAGTCCTATTACAATAAAGTTACATGGAGAAGTTCAAATACGGCAATTGCAACAGTGTCATCTAAAGGTATTGTAAAAGGAAAAAAATGTGGTAAAGTTACAATTACGGCTAGAACTAATATTAGTAAAAAAACAACAAAATTTAAAGTATATGTAAAAAATAGACCGGAATTAAAATGTGATTTAAATTCTTCAGAAATGGAAGTAGGAACTGCAAAAGAAGTTAAGATTCTTACCAAAGGAATGGTGAGATATAATGATATAAAATACAAAACAAGTAATTCTAAGGTTTGTGGCATTATAGATAACTGGCCTTCTAAATCCGTTACTTTTGAATGCCGTGAAGAAGGAATAGCTGATGTGACTATAGAATATAGACAATATATTAAGCATATACGTGTTAAAGGATATAAACTGGAAGCTTCATTAGACACTAATGAAGTCAAGTATACTAAAAGCGATATTGGAGTACAGAAGACAATAGGTTTTAAAACAAATACAGATGATGTAACTGTGTATGCAGCTGAAAGTGATAAATTGAGAATTGATAATGTATCATTACCTAAGTTCGGGCAACAGAGCCAGTGTGTTTCTGGAACAATTACCTACACAGTGCTTAAACCTGGAGATACATCATTGTATCTGAAGTATAAGTCTAAAATTTTAATATATACACCGCATGAACTTAGTTTGAAATTGATATACGATGGACCATATGAATTGCTAAAAGATGGTCAAGTAATTACTAGTCTTAACTATGATTTGGCTGACTTTTCCGCAAATAGTGATAGTGATTATATAGAATATTTATTTACGGAAAACTATGCAGATAGTATTTCCTGTGATACAGGAGTTTGTGATGTTTATGTAGATTATATGCATGTTATATGTATAAAACCAAGGTATCGTGGGTCTGGAACGATTACAATCCGTATGACTGGTAAAAGGGGAGAGGTCAAGATTCCTGTTACAGTGGAAGATTCGTCTAAAACGGATATTGATGATGATTACTATGATGAGGATGATGACTGGTAAATTTTAAAATTAAATAAGTGCTTTGATTTTGGACCATTCATAAATTTTGAATGTACTGAAATCAAGGCACTTTTTATTTTGAAAGTTTTTTTAGTAGGATTTTAATTTGACGACTCTTTTAAAAACAAGTAAAATAAAAAATAGAAAACAAAACGAAGGAGGTTGTCAATATGAACAATAAACTTATTTGGAGTCTGATATTTGCATTGATTGTTGTGTCAATGCCATCGACCACTGTTATAAAAGGAGCGGAGGGGCAGCAAGTACTTGGTGCTCCTGTTATTGAAAAAAATATTGTTTTATATGGTAAGGAGAAAGGACAGGTAAATTCTGTAGAAAAACCATTTGTAAAAGGAAATAAAATTACGCTTGACAATGTGTATTTTGGCAAATATTGGCAAGACGATACGGATGGCGATGGGATTGCGGGTGAATCGGATGAAAAAGAGCTGATTAAATGGAATGTGGTAAACGTAGAAGGGGATGAAGCAGTTCTTGTTTCGGACTGCATTTTGGATTGGAAACCTTATAATGAGACAGTAAAATATGTTACATGGGAGACTTGCTCCTTACGCAAATGGTTAAATGAAGAATTTTTTGTCAATGCATTTTCAGAAGAGGAGCAAAATGCAATTTGTGAAAGTAAGGTGGCATTAGAAGGAAAAAATGTAACGGACAAGGTGTATATTGATTCGGTAAATGAAATCAATCAAGATTTGGGAAAAGAGGAAACGGGGTATAACAAATTTTATTGCAGGGAAGCTTCTGCATATGCACAGGAAAAAGGAGCAGACAGATATCCGTCATGGTTCTATCGGACAACGGGAAAAGCTGGTATAAATTCACTGAACATTGCAGACTATGCAGGAGGCATGGAAGAGAATGTGGTAAGTTCCTATAGTGGTATCCGACCGGTAATCCGTATTAAATTATCCTCAAATTTATGGAAAATAGCAGAAGAGGCTGAAGATGAAGTAGTGACGGAAGTGGATCGAGACAGTCTTTATTTTGGAAAAGATAGTAATGGTAAAAAAATCAAATGGCAGGTTCTGGATGTGGAAGGAAATACGGCTTTTATAATTACAGAAGGATTGATAGGGCAATTAGAATATGCTTATGAGCAATTTCGAGATGTGCGGTGGGAAGATAGTTTTCTTCGTGATTGGTTAAATAATGTATTTTTAGAAGAAACATTTACACAGGAAGAACAAAAAGCAATTATAGAAACCGAGGTGATTGATGAGGCAAATCCATATTGTACGGCTGTTCCGCGGAAAACGATAGAGCCGGGGACTACGCCAAAGCCATGGGTAGATAAGGTAACGAATGACAAAATTTATCTTTTGTCGCTTCAGGAAGCGGAGGAAAAATCGTATGGATTTGATCATTGGTTTAAAAAAAGTGTTGTCCGTAAAGCAGTTAATAATGCTCAGGATACAGGAGAATGGTGGCTTCGAACGATGGGAGAATATACGGATAATGCAGTGGTTGTAAGTGAAAATGCAACGGTATGCAAGGACGGAAAAAGAGTGGTAGAGACATTGGGGGTGCGTCCGGTATTACATTTGGATCTGACTTTAAATGTATGGGAAAAAGCAACAGAAAAAGAAGAGGAGGAGACGCCGAATCCAATAGCAACACCAACGGCGTCTGTACTGCCGAGGCAGACGGAAAAACCGTCAGTCATTGCAACCTCAGATCCGGCAATTATGCCATCATCAACGATGCCCCCGGATTTGGCAGTCAGGCCTGTGGTGTCACAATCTTCGCGCATTAATAAAAAGAAACATTTAAAAAAACGAAATTCTCAGAAACCGAAATTGACGTTAGAAAAGAAAAAACAGGGGAAAAGCCATTATGTTTGTGTTCAAATAAAAGCGAAAAAAGGAAGCTATATTGACCTTTATATGCGGAAAAAAGGAAAAAAGTATGTGAAGATAAAATTATCAGTGAAGAAAATGAAAAAAGGAAAAAAGACCATCAAACTTTCTTATAGCAAAACAGGAATCACATGCTGGTTTAAAATTCGCATATATCAGAGAAAAATGGGAAAAAAAGTGGATATTACTTATAGTCAAGAAAAGAAGATACAGTTATAGTAGTATTGACAAATTCCCTAAAAGCCGATACCATAGTGTATAGTGGTCATTTGAAAGAAAATCAAAACAGTATGAGAAGGGACGAAGAGTATGCTAGTCGCGGGAAAAGAACGCTGCATACGGTGTATGCATTTATTGGATGAAAAGGGGCATTGTGCGAAATGCGAGTTTGATGCCTCTTCTTACAAACAACCAAATATGGCGCTTCCTCTTGGCACCTGCCTGAATGAACGTTATTTTCTTGGAAAAGTGCTGGGAGAAGGGGGATTTGGGATTACTTATGTGGCGTGGGACATTGTGCTGATGGTTCCGGTCGCAGTAAAAGAATATTTTCCGAGTGGGATTGCCACAAGAGAAAAAGAGGGGCCGCAGACAGGGACGCTTCAGATTTACGAAGGAAAAAGTGAATTGGAGTTTGAAAAGGGAAAAGAAGATTTTTTGAAAGAGGCGAGAAGTCTGTCTCGTTTTATGAAACTGCCGAGTATCGTCTCGGTGCGCGATTTCTTTCAGGAAAACCGTACGGCGTACATTGTGATGGAATATGTCGAAGGCACAAGGGTGCGTAATTATATCCGGAAAAATGGAAAAATGTCAGGCGAGCAGGTGCTTGCGTTGATGGAACCGGTGATTCATTCCTTGTGTGATATTCACAAAACGGGATTGATTCACCGTGATATCAGCATTGATAATTTGATGTTTGATGAAAATGGACAGTTGAAATTGATTGATTTTGGGGCGGCACGAAATGTGGAACTGCCGGAAAATACGATAACGGTTTCTATCAAGCGAGGCTTTTCGCCCGAAGAACAGTACCGCGCAAAAGGAGAGCAGGGACCGTGGACCGATTTGTACAGTCTTTGTGGAACGATGTATTTTATGCTTACGGGGAAAATCCCCGATGAGTCCGTAGAGCGTGTCTATGCGGACCATTTGGTGCCCTTGCGGCAGTGGGAGGATGTGAAACTTCCGATGCAGGCGAAGTGTGCAATTGACAAGGGAATGGCAGTTCTGGCGAAAGACCGCTGGCAGGATATGGAAGAGTTTTACAATGAACTGTATCCGGATAACAAACGAATCTCTTCTTATGACGAAGTGCAGCTGCCGAAATCATTTCGCGATACATTAACCCGGTCAGGTGTTGCCGGACTTTTTTCGAAAACAGCGATACAGCGTGAATTTGGCGAAAACATGGGACAAACCGAGGCAAAACACAAAAAAGGAAAATGGATGATCGCGGGATTAATCCTTGTGGTAATGACAGCCGGTGGAATCTTGCTTTATCAAAACCACAATTCATCAGCCGATGAGGAAAAGTCAATTCCGGTGAATGTGGCAGAGAAGACAGTGGAAACGGCGGTACCGACGGCAAATGCTGTTTCGACACCTGAGCCGACTCCTGAGGAAATGGCGTTTGTGGAAATTCCAAAAGTAATAGGAAAGACCGCCGGTAAGGCAAAGAAAAAATTACAGAAATTGGGAGTTCGGGTAAAAATAGAAAAGGCATATAACAAGAAAAAGAAGGGGACGGTTGTGCAGCAGAGCATTGCGGCAGGAACACAGGTAAAGAAGGAGAGTGTGATTATTCTTACTGTGAGCCGTGGCGTGAAAAGGGCGGTTCAGACGGCGGCACCGACGAAAGCACCGGTAGTGACTGCACGGCCCAAGACGACGAAGCGGCCACAAAAATACGATGCTTCGTTAGACGGTTATTTGCAATAAAGAGAAATGAGGAGACAGCGTGAAATATCAGAGAAAAAGCAACCAGGGTTTTGACCGGTTCTTAATTCATGAATGGCTGGAATCGTGTGAGGAAATATCAGCCACGGAAGAATGCGGAAAAGAGATCAGAAAGCAGGCGTATCAGGCATTTCGCAAGGCGGCAAAGGGAGAAAAACCGGCAGATTTACATACGATGCGGCGGTGGTTTGGACTGGATGGAATTTCCAGCCCGAATCGCGAAATGGTTTTTCATATTGCTATTTCTTTAAAACTCAGTGTAGAAAAAACACAGGAATATCTTCGGAAAGGATTGCTTCTTCCGGGAATCCAGGTAAATGATCATCGGGAATTTGTTTATCTTTATGCGATTGAACACCAGCTTGACTGGCAGATGTGTCAGGAGATGATTGTATTTTATGAAAAACATCTTCCGGAGGCTATCAGTTTGTTGGATGAAAAATGCACGCAAAAATTGTGGGGGTTCTACGATGCGATTCATCATCTGGAACCAAAAGAATTTTTATATGAGATGGGAAAAAGAGCGGCTTATTTTAAGGGGTACAGTAAAAATGTTTTGGAGCATTATCTGCATATTCAGGCGGAACTAAAAACTTTGATGAGAGAAGAGGCCTCCGAGGATTTGGAATTTTTACTGCAGTCGCAGTCATTTACACTATGGTGTAAAAACAATCATATTGCACCGGAACAGCGCAGAGAGGAAGAGGTGCTTTTACATTACCTTCATAATGAAAGCCGGCATGCTAAGTCTCTTATTTCCCAGGAAGAGGCTGAAAATTTTCGGCAACTGGTAAGAAAGGCATATGGAAAGGGAGTGTACCAATCCGACATTCTGACAGAAATTTTTGCGGCGGCGATGCCAAGTGAAGCAGAGAGAAAGGGAAGGTACCAGAAAGATCGTGTGGAACATATGGGAATCCGCTTGATCTCGGATAAATATCTTTCAGACCTTCTTCATATCGCCCGGCAGAAGGAACGGGAAATCAATCTCATTCAGCAGTTTTACCGGAGCCCGCAGGAAGAACAAACGAAATTGAAGGTGAAATTGCGCCATCAGAAACAGCGCTGTCATATTATTGAGCGGGAAGATCTGCTTCCCCTGTTGCACTATCTGGCACAGAAAAAATATACCATGAAAATTGATGAAGAAGAGGCCGGGTATCAGAAAGAGGAAGCCGTAACCTATTTTGTAAATATGACCAATACGGTACTGGAAGCCTGCCAGATGGAGCCGCTTGACCGGCACTACCGGCTGGATTCCATTTTATTATCCAGTTTTCAGGAAGAGGAAATGCTTTCTATATCGGATATGATTGAGGGAAAGCCATAAAGTTTTAGTTGAAATTATTCCCAAACAATAGTAAAATGGTGTAAGAATAATTTATAAAAGGTGCATCCGGCACCTGATTGGAGGATAAGAATGGAAAAGACAATGGAAAAAATCGTAGCTTTGGCAAAAGGACGCGGATTTATTTATCCGGGTTCGGAGATTTATGGTGGACTGGCAAATACATGGGACTACGGAAATCTTGGTGTCGAGCTGAAAAACAATGTTAAGAAAGCCTGGTGGCAGAAGTTTATTCAGGAGAATAAATACAATGTTGGTGTGGACTGTGCGATTTTGATGAACCCACAGACATGGGTAGCATCCGGACACTTGGGCGGCTTTTCCGATCCTCTGATGGATTGTAAAGAATGTCATGAGAGATTTCGTGCCGATCAGCTGATCGAAGCATTTGCAGAAGAAAACAATGTAGAATTGGATGGTTCCGTGGACGGATGGGACAAGGAAAAGATGGAAGGCTTTATCAAAGAGCATTCCGTACCATGTCCGACTTGTGGAAAACACAATTTTACCGAGATCCGTCAGTTCAATCTGATGTTCAAGACC
>ERZ826016.2855-NODE-2855-length-12760-cov-3.531208_pt1 | contig 12760 bp, 10 predicted proteins | sample MGYA00519872_ERZ826016 | MGnify/ENA primary metagenome ERZ826016 (study PRJEB31778, sample SAMEA3449218) | human gut metagenome | biome: human gut; feature: human-associated habitat; material: faeces | place: United Kingdom | collected 2010/2012 ... | reverse complement strand
AATGAGTGATTGTTCCCAGCACTTGGGCGCGTTTCTGTATTTCGAATCCGTTGTTGCGGAAATAAACGATTTCTTCATGTTCCTGCGGAACGGCGGGCGTGTATATGACTAACGTGCTTTCTTTGTCTTTGCAGGCTTCGGGAATCAGGTCGACGTTTTCTTCATAATGTATTTGTGCACCTTCAGCAATAAGATTTTCAGTCAATGGGGTAGGGGTACGGTCATATCCGGCTACGATTTTTCCTTTGGAAAGGAAATAACGTACGAGAGCGCTCATGCCGATACCTCCGGCACCTACGAAATAGACTGACTTTATGGATTCAATATTCATTGTTTTCACTGTTTTATTTTATGATATCGGGTATGGATTATAGAGATTCTTCTGCTAACTTTATCACTTCCTGTGCAATGATTTTTGCAGAATCAGGTAAAGCCAGTTTGGCAATATTCTCACTCAACTCTTTCAATTTACGATCATCGGTTACCGTTGCTAAAGCTATATTCAGCAATGTATTTTCGGCTTCGCTATCTTTCACATAGATTGCAGCCTGCTTGTTGACAAGTGCTAGTGCATTTTTAGTCTGATGATCCTCTGCAACATTAGGTGAAGGAACCAAAACAACGGGCTTGTTCAATAGGCAAAATTCAGAAATAGAGCCGGCTCCCGCACGTGAAATGACCAAATCGGCAGCAGCATATGCAGCAGCCATGTCCTTGATGAAATCGGTTACAAATAAATTTGGCAGTTCTCCTGTGGCCTTTATGGCTTTCATGACTTGCGGATGATAGAATTTTCCTGTTTGCCAGATAAATTGTACATCGCTATTTGCCTTGATTGCAGATAATCCGGCTATCAATGTATTATTAATAGTACGAGCTCCTAAGCTACCTCCTACAATTAATACAGTTTTCTTACCGGATTGCAGATGAAATGAACGGAGTGCTTCGTCTTTGGAAGGCATATCCTTTGTCAAATTCTGGCGAACCGGATTTCCTGTCATAATGATTTTATCGCCAGGGAAAAACTTCTCCATTCCTTCATATGCTACACATATCTTTCTGGCTTTCTGTGCCAATAATTTATTTGTTACTCCTGCATAAGAGTTCTGTTCCTGGATTAAAGTAGGAACTCCCATCATTCCTGCTGTCTTTAATGTGGGACCGCTGGCATAACCTCCTACACCTACCGCTACTTGTGGGCGGAAGTTTTTGATGATACTACGTGCTTTCCATTGACTACGTGCCAATTTCATCAGTACAGCTATATTCTTCCATAGATGTTTGCGATCGAATCCTGCAATTGGAAGCCCGATTATCTTATAACCTGCATCGGGAACCCGTTGCATTTCCATTCGTCCTTCGGCACCTACAAAAAGTATTTTTGCATCTGAGCGTAATTCGATTATTGCGTTGGCGATGGATACAGCCGGGAAAATATGACCTCCCGTTCCTCCACCACTGATGATAATTCTAAGTTCTTTTTCCATACTAATCTTTTCTTCTTTCCTGTTCACCGTTCATCGTTTCTTTTATTGCTGATCTATCAGCTATTATGACTGTCCTGTTCATCTTCGAACTTAGCATCGCTATTCAGAATCTGTGCAGTCGGTTCAGCAGCTGTCTGTGCTTCCGAATCGGAGGTACCAGCTGCTATTTGCATCTGAATCTGTGCATCGTGTGCTTTTTGTTCTTCCAAATGGGCAGTATATCGGCTGACGCTTAATATCATTCCGATATAAGCGCAATTAATTAATGTACTTGTACCTCCTTTACTTATCAGGGGGAGAGGTTGTCCGGTTACAGGAAACAATCCGACGGCAACCATCATATTTAATATCGCTTGTGATACTAGCAATATGGCAATTCCCATTACAAGAAAGGCGGGAAAAGTCCGTTCACATTTTTGTGCGATTCTTCCTGCGCGCATTAACAGACAGAGATATAAGAATACCACAAATGCTCCTCCTATCAGTCCCATCTCTTCGATAACAATGGCAAAGATAAAGTCGGAGAATGCTTGGCTAAGAAAGTCACGTTGAATCGAGTTTCCCGGTCCTTTGCCGACTACATGGCTTGTTGCAATAGCAATGCGTGCATGTGCGATCTGTGCATCTTTGTCAATATCAAATTTTGCAGCAGGTACGTCTTCTTTGTCAAAGAAACCTTTGATACGGTTTTGCCAAGTTTCCAAACGATGGAGTCCGGGAGTATTGTGCAATGTTTTTGCAGGAATAGCAATCACTGTTCCTACGCCAAGCCCTGCTACGAGTACAAGCCCTCCCATCAACATTAATAATTTTTTGGAGGATACTCTCCCGATGAACATCATCATGAATACCACTCCAAACAATAGCATAGCTGTTGAAAGGTTTTCCGGTGCAATCAATATGAGTACCAGTCCGGTGATAATCATGATATATTTAAAGGCTTTCGGATTAGCTCCTTCATCATCCTGTTTCTTAGACAAAATGAATGAGACAGCAATGATAACCGCCATTTTTGCCAACTCTGAAGGCTGGAATTGTAGTCCCATGAAAGTCATCCAACGAGCAGCTCCATTGACACGATCTCCTGTAATGATACCCATCAGCGTAACAAATGCCAATAAGACCAGAGAAAGCGGGTATAGGAAAACAGGAAATACCTGAAACCATTTATAAGGAACATTGTGTAGAAATACCACTACTACAGCACCTACTATTAGAATGATAGAGTGTTGTGTAATAGGTCCCCAATGGTCACCGCTTTTATAGGTAAGCGTTGAAGCTGCCGAAAATACCTCAATAATTGAGATGAGACAGAGACAGAGGAAAATAATCCAGATTACCTTGTCACCTTTGAATATGTTCTTTAATAAATCCATCTTTTTAATTAAGAATTAAAAATTAGAAATAGGTAATTAAAGGGCGAGGACGTACTTCTTAAATTGATTGCCGCGATCTTCGTAACTCTTAAAGAGGTCGAATGAAGCGCAACAAGGACTTAATAATACGGTTTCGCCTTTTTGAGCTAGTTTGTAGGCTACTTCTACTGCGTCTTTCATTCCTGTTTGTACGTCAGCCACCGGAAGCCCCAAACGGTCGAAGAAATCATGCAATTTTTCGTTATGAAGTCCTAAGTATACCAATGCCGAGCATTTTTCACGTACTAGGTCTTCTATTTCCGTGTAGTCATTACCTTTGTCTTTTCCACCGAGAATCAATACCACCTTGGTAGTCATGCTTTGCAAGGCGTACCAGCAAGAATTGACATTCGTTGCTTTAGAGTCATTGATGAAATCGATACCACGTACACGTGCTACTTTCTCCAAACGGTGTTCTACTCCCTTGAAATCGGAAAGTGCTTTCCGAATATTCTCTTTGGTGATACCGGCTAAGTTGGCAGAGATTCCTGCTGCTAAAGAGTTATATAGATTATGTTGTCCGGTCAGAGCCAATTCTTCTTGTTCCATGTTGAAGGTGATCGGTTCTGTTATCTTTACTTCCTTGTCCTCTACGTATGCGATAGCACCTTCTTCTTTTACAGCTGCAAAAGGGTACAAGTGAGCTTTTAAACCATGTTTCGCAAGCTCCCGTTTGATAATGGGGTCGTCATTCCAGAAGATGAATGCATCGTCTGGCGTCTGATTCTGAGTGATACGGAATTTTGCATCGATGTAATTCTGCATACAATGGTCGTAACGGTCCAGATGATCAGGGGTAATATTCATTAATACGGCGATGTTCGCACGAAAATTATACATGTTATCTAGCTGGAATGAGCTCAATTCAATAATGTAATAATCATGATCATCTTCAGCAACCTGCAAAGCCAGACTCTTTCCGATATTACCGGCTAAACCTACATTTACTCCTGCACTTTTGAAAATATGGTAGATCAGGGAAGTAGTGGTAGTCTTTCCGTTAGATCCTGTGATACAAATCATCTTTGCATCTGTATAACGTCCGGCAAATTCTATTTCGGAGATCACTGGCGTACCTTGAGCTTTCAATTTCAAAATTATAGGTGCATCATTCGGTATGCCAGGACTTTTAATCACTTCGTCAGCATTCAGAATAAGTTCTTCTGTGTGGTGTCCTTCTTCCCAAGCAATTTGATAGCTGTCCAGCAGTTCCTTATAATTGTCCTTAATAGCGGACATATCCGAAACGAATGTGTCGAATCCCTTGACCTTGGTAAGAACGGCTGCACCAGCTCCGCTTTCACCAGCTCCTAAAATTACAATTCTCGACTTCTTTTCAGCTCTTTCCGAAGAAGAGGAAGCAAAGTTAACTTTGCTACTGTTTTCTGTATTCATATATATAGGATAAAAGAGTATTGGTTATAATAACTGAATACTCAGTTTTGCTACAAGTGTTGGTTTGTATTAGTAACAGGCATGAGTACTTGCAGCTTATACCTCATACTTGTTACTTTTATATGTTATCTTATCTTCAATGTTATGATAGTGAACGCTGCCAATACGATGGTTACAATCCAGAAACGAACGGTAATTTTTGATTCATGGAACAACTGTTCCGGTTTAGTGAACATCACTGTACAACCGGGTTCTATCAGACTCATGGAAGTGCGAAAATGATCATGGATCGGTGCCCGTTTGAACAATCGTTGTTTTACTCCTTTCCGTTTTCCTATTTTGTAGTAGAAACGTTGCAGGATCACCGACAGATTCTCTACCAGGAATACACCACAAAGGATTGGAATCAGTAATTCCTTATGAATAATGATAGCAAATACGGCAATGATTCCTCCAATGGTCAAACTACCTGTGTCTCCCATAAAGACTTGTGCCGGGTAGGCATTGTACCATAAGAAACCAATTAATGCACCAATGAAGGCACAAATAAAGATTACCAGTTCTTCCGATCCTGGAATATACATGATATTCAAATAACCGGCAAATTCAATATGGGATGATACATAGGCTAAAATACCTAACGTGACACCGATAATCGCGGAATTTCCTGCTGCCATTCCATCCATTCCGTCATTTAGATTGGCTCCGTTTGATACGGCGGTAACAACGAAGATTGTGATAATGACAAACAATACCCATCCGGCTGCTTGTGCATGGTCACCCATAAAGGCAACGATATCTGCATAATCGAGGTTGTTGCTTTTAAAGAAAGGAATAGTGGTTTGAGTGGATTTCAGGTCATTGGTTCCATGTATTACTTCCATTTCTTGTCCGGGTTTATGTACTTCGATGTTTTCCCGGATTACTACATCTGGGCTTAAGTATAATGTGAGTCCTACAATTAATCCTAAACCTACCTGACCGATAATTTTAAACTTTCCATGTAGACCTTCTTTGTCTTTTTTGAATATCTTGATATAATCATCTGCAAATCCGAGTGATCCCAACCATACGGTGGTAATTAACATTAATATCATATATATATTGTGTAGCTTACCTAATAGCAAACACGGGATAAGAATAGCGACGATAATGATGACTCCTCCCATACTCGGTACACCTACTTTATTAACACCAAATGGGTCAATTTTTGCATCGCGTTGGGTCTCCGTAATCTGCTTCTTCTTAAGTAGATTAATGAATCTGTCTCCCCAGATACTTGAAATAAGTAATGCAAGGATGACTGCCATCAAAGCTCGGAATGAGGTGTATCCAAACATTCCTGCTCCGGGAAAATTAAGCTTATGTAGCCATTCAAACAGATAGTATAACATAATATTTATCAGTTTATCAATGTATCATTATGCCTGTCCTTAACAAATTACCGACAGAATGATTCATTATTTAAAAATTTCTTTCAATACTTCTTTATCATCGAAATGATGTTTCACTCCTTTAATCTCCTGATAATTCTCGTGCCCTTTTCCGGCAACCAGAATTACATCTCCTTTCTCAGCAAACATACAAGCTGTCCGAATTGCTTCTTTACGGTCTGCGATACTAAGGGTTTTCTTTAAATCATCTGCATCTAGTCCGGCAAGCATATCACTGATGATGTCTTGTGGTTCTTCAAAACGTGGATTGTCGGATGTGATAATAACTCGGTCGCTGGCTTTGGCGGCTTCTTTTGCCATGATGGGGCGTTTGCCTTTATCACGGTTACCACCGGCACCTACCACAGTAATCACTTTTCCCTTGCCTTCAAGAACTCCATGAATTGCATTCAATACATTGATAAGTGCATCCGGAGTGTGTGCATAGTCTACGATTGCAGTAAATCCTTTCGGAGAACGAACAGCATCGAAACGTCCAGCTACCGGGTGCAAAGTACTCAGAGCCAGTAATACATCTTCTTCTTTCTTTCCTAATAATACCGCAGCTCCAAATACAGCTAAAAGATTGGAAGCATTGAATTTGCCTATGAATTGAACAGCTAACTCGTGGTTATTAAAGTCGAGCAGCATTCCTTCGAAATGCGATTCAAGTACCCGCCCTTTGAAGTCACTAAGGCTTCTTAATGAATAGGTATATACTTTGGAACGTGTATTCTGTGTCATCACTAATCCATTCTTATCGTCCAGATTAGTCAGACTAAATGCGTTTTTGGGTAATTCATCAAAGAATTTCTTCTTGGCTTTCAGATAATTCTCTACAGTTTTATGATAGTCCAAGTGGTCGCGAGTCAGGTTGGTGAAAATACCTCCTGCAAATTTTAATCCGCTAATACGCTTCTGAGCAATAGAATGTGAACTGACTTCCATGAAAGCATATTTGCATCCTTCATCTGCCATTCGTCCTAACAACTGATTTAGTGTAATAGGATCAGGAGTAGTATGCTCAGTTGGAACAGGCTCATCATCAATATAATTACAGACAGTAGAGATTAGTCCAACTTTATATCCGAAGTAACGGAATGTATTATATAATAAGGTAGCAATCGTAGTCTTCCCATTTGTTCCGGTGACACCTACCAGCTCCAATTTGGAGGTTGGATTTCCATAGAAAGTTGTGGCAATCTTTCCTGCTGCATCTTCACTGTCTTTCACCTGGATATATGTAATTCCTGCTTTTGGCTCTTCCGGCAAGTCTTCACAAAGGATTGCTACTGCTCCTTTTTCAATAGCAGTAGGGATGTAGGCATGACCGTCAGTCTGTGTGCCACGCATAGCCATGAATAAATGTCCTTTTTCCACCAGGCGGGAGTCTATGTTGATCCCGGTGATTTCAATTTCCGAATCTCCGGATATCTGTACCGGTTGTATTGCTTTCAGTAACTCTTTTAATAACATAACTTTATTTGGCTCTTCTTTTTTCATTTTTAATTCCTCATTTGCAATGTAATAGTTTGTCCTTTTTTCGCTACGGTTCCGTTTGCTATAGATTGGCTTCTTACCTTACCGACACCCACCAGGCGAACCTTCAACCCTTTGCTTTCAAGTAAGTAGACTGCATCTTTTGCTCCCATGCCAATAACGCTGGGTACAAAATTCTGCATGTTACTCCGGCTTTCCAGAACCACTGCTTGTGGGGCTGCATGACTACTTCCCCATACTTCCTTACCTGAAGAGGTAATTTCACCTTGTGTTTTGATATTCAACTCATCCAAAACCCGTTTTGCGGATCGCATTTCTCCTGCTTTAACGTTTGGTATTACTACACTGTTTGTATCAATCGCACTTGTAAGTGGCAGTCGCAAGTCTTTAGCATAGACTCTTTCAGCTATTTTACTGAATACGCTACCTGCCATCAAACCTCCCGAGGCTGGTAAACCAGGCTTTTGTATGGAAACAATCATGCTATATTTCGGTATTTCAGAAGGAAAATATCCACAAAAGCTAACCAGATAATTTGTTGTTCCAGTTTTGTATCCTGCTATTCCTTGAGAAATTTGAGCTGTTCCGGTCTTTCCCGATACATGGAACTGCTTGCTGCCTGCTGGTTTAGCAAGTCCTTCACTTACTACTTTCCGTAAAATCTCTTGGATTTGTGCTAATGTTTTATCCGAACAAATTTTAGGATTGATGACTTCTGTTGGGAACTCTTGGATCACTTCTCCATCTTTTATCGCTGCTTTTACAAATTTCGGACGTATGGATACGCCATTATTGGCAATCGCATTATAGAATGTCAGGATATTTATAGGCGGTACCTGTGTCTCATAACCGATACTCATCCATGGTAAAGTGGTTTTTGAAAAATAACGTTCTTTAGGGCCACGAATATTTGGCTTTCCTTCTCCGGAAATTTGTAAATGTAGAGTCTGGTCGATGCTCATCCGTTTTAATCCATCAACGAATTTTTGTGGATTCTTGTTATAAAAGTTGTCGATAATGCTAGATGTCCCGACATTGGAAGACACTCCTAAAATCTCAGTGACAGTTAGCTTTCCATATCCTCCGCGATGCCAGTTATGGTCTTTCATAACACGTCCATGCATGGGCTTTTGTCCATTACCGGTATCGACAATATAGTCAGGGGTGATATAGCCATCTTCTAATGCTACCATGATGGAAGCTGTTTTAAAGGTAGATCCTGGTTCTAGCATATCACTTATAGCGTTGTTACGCATTTCATAGTATTCACCATCTTTTCCTTTCATCATATTGACGATAGCTTTTACTTCTCCGGTAGCAACCTCCATTAAAACAACAACACCTACACTGGCATTTATTTCTTTCAGTTTGTCTACTAGTGCTTTTTCACAAATATCTTGCATACCTACATCAATAGTAGTAATCAAGTCGCAGCCGTCTACTGGAGGGATATCTACAATATTCAGATATTTATTCATCACTTTCTGGCGATGAGTTAAGCCGTTGCGTCCTTTCAGGATAGTGTCGTAAGCAAGTTCAATTCCATTTTTAGCTCCTTGTGCAGTGTCGGCAAAGACATCACCTAAAGTACGTGCAGCCAATGAACCGAATGGTTTTTTGCGTTGGTTGAATGCCAGTCCTTTAAATCCGCCTTTGTAGGGATTCAAACGAAAAACGGGCAAACGTTTCACCTCTTTATATTGTATGTATGAAATACGTTTTGGATAGATCAGATAGTTACGGCTTTTAGCCTGACGTCCTTTTTTGAGATGCGCTTTAAATTCTGCTGCACTTTTATCCGGAAATATTTGGTGGAGTCCTTTACAAATAGAATCCATGTTTACTTTCAGAATAGAATCACGTCGTGCCTGATCTTTTATTTTCTTCTTTTCATCCTTTTCACCGGACATAAAGTCCATATATATCTTATATTCAGGCAAAGAACTTGCCATTAGTTTGCCGTCGGAAGAAATAATGTTTCCGCGGTTAGGCTTCACCGTCACGTTTTCTTTTACGAAACGGTCGGCTACATCCTGCCAGTATTGCCGATCGGCAAACATAGTGATGCCTCCCTTTACGACAATTGCCACTCCTATCAATATCATAATCAGTATGACGAAGAAGTAACGGGTCATTATGTTCTTTTTATTAACTGCCACAGTGCTTGTCTTTTAAAACTACAAATGTTCTATCTAGCTCTCTATTTAATTAGGTAAGGCGGATTAGTGGAAGTTTGCAAATCACTTTCCTTACTCGATATATAATTCTCAATACGTGATTGACGACTCTTTTCCATTAATTCGGAACTACGAGTCAGTGCATCGTATTTGATATCTATCAGTTCTTTTTTCAACTTATCTATTTCAATCTGCTGCTGCTGACTGGCATAACGGTTGTGAATATAGAAAATGACCATTACCATAATAAGTACCAATAACTTTGTTTGGCGACGGAAAAAGTCAGTAGCTAAAATATCCCCACCCAGAATACTTTTCAACGAAGTACGTTTTTTCTTCTTCTCCTCTGCTGCTTTTTTGTTTACTGTTCCTTCCATATCTTTTATTTTTTCTCTGCAATACGTAATTTAGCACTTCTCGAACGCGGATTTCTTTCTATCTCTGCTTCATTGGGAACAATCACTTTATTGTTGATCAATCGGAAAGGGGTTTGTACGTTTCCAAAAAAGTCTACTTCTGCTTTTCCTTCTACGTTACCCGTCTTCATGATGTTTTTCACCATACGGTCCTCCAATGAGTGATAGGTGATGACAACTAATCTTCCTCCCGGCCTAAGCGCCTCGATAGTCGCCAGTAACATCTCTTTTAATGCTTCCATTTCTTGGTTCACTTCAATGCGAAGCGCTTGGAATACTTTTGCCAGTTCCTTCTTTTCTCGTTCTCGTCCAAAAAGAGGTTTGATAATTTCCAGAAACTCACCAATCGTCTGGATATATTTTCCGTTCCTTTCTTTTGCAATGACAGAAGCCAGTTTCCGGCTGTTCTTTAATTCCCCATATAAATAAAAAAGATTAGCCAGTCGTTCTTCTTCGTAAGTATTTACTATATCCGTAGCTGTAAGTCCGGCACGTTTATTCATGCGCATATCCAGTGCTCCATCGAAGCGGAAAGAGAATCCGCGTTCGCTGTCGTCAAAGTGATGGGAAGATACGCCGAGGTCAGCTAGGATCGCATCTACCTGTTCGATGCCATGGTAACGGAGGAAGTTGTGTAGGTAACGGAAATTACTACGTACAAAAGTGAAATGGGGATCGTTGACGATGTTACGTTCTGCATCTTCATCCTGATCAAATCCTAGTAGCTGTCCTTCTTCTCCGAGTCGTGACAGGATTTCACGAGAATGTCCGCCCCCTCCAAATGTAACGTCTACATACGTTCCATCCGGACGAATATTCATTGCATCAACGCTTTCTTTCAGTAATACAGGTACGTGGTATGTCAGTTCATCTTTCTCCATTTTCTATTTTGTCATCGTTCATAATTTCTTCTAATGCGGCTCCGAACTCTTCAGACGACATAAATGGTTGCTCTGTCCGTTCTTTAGCCCAGATCTCTATTTTGTTATCGACGCCGATAAAACGAATATCCCCCCGGATATCACAAATTTGCAAATATCGTTTGGGAATAAGTATTCGTCCGTTACTATCTTGAGTGACCACTTCAACATCGCTAACAAATTGCCTGAAAATTAGTTGGTGTTTGCTGTTCCATTTATTTAATCTGCTTCGGAGTTCGTTCAGTTCCTCATTCCATACACTCTCTGGATAGAGTGTCAGGCAATCTTGAAATACGTCTTTACGCATAATAAGTCTCTCTTCAGAAGCAGCTTGTAACTGTTTCCTAAAAGTGGCGGGTATAAATACTCTTCCTTTGACATCCGCTCTGGCTTCAATATTCCCTAAAAACCGTATCATTTACCTTATTATAATAAGCGACGGTAAAAGTATGAATTTCCCCACAATTCCCCACTATATTCCACGAAAATCTTTTTGAGAAGTTTTCAACAGAATGTTAATTGCTTATTCCATTGAAAATGAAGTTACTCCGGAAAGACTCTTTTGGTGGGGAATTGAAAGGTGTTGCCTGTTGTAAATGATGATTATAGGGAGGATGTTGAATGTTGCCCACTAGTGATATTCTCACTTCATTCATATAATTATTTTGTTTATTCAGCGCATCTCTCCTATATATGTTTTTTATAGTAAATCCATCACAGTCACCTATTTGCTATTAACTATCTTATTATCAATAATTAATGGTGTGACGGTAAGTGGTGATGGCAGTGTGATGGAAAATTGTGTCGTCACCATCCGGAAGAGGGTTAGAGGAGCAAAATGTGAAGAGATAGTCATGAGAAGTTTAAACTAACTATACCAATGAAGCGCTAGATCCTATTGAATTAAGAGTTTCAAGCCTTGAAACACTTGGTTTCATTTGGTGAAACTATTAGTTTCAAGTGCTGAAACACTTAGTTTCAATTAAGTGAAACTAGAAGTTTTAATAGAGTGAAACGCAAATATCTTAATAATGAAATGGAACTAACAAAGGAATATAAAAGAAGATATAAGTGATGAGGAGAGGCGAATGCAGGAGTCAAAATCACTTGGTTTATGTTACTTCTTTTGTGTAATATATGTAAATTGGAATAATAGACGATATACTTTGTTTAAAAGGAAGATAAAGAAGAACGAGTCCTGTGTAGAAAAAATAGAAACATGAGAAAATCAATTGATTTCCTCATGTTTCCGAGTTCATTAACACAACTAAAAATCCGCACTAAAAAATATAAAATCTGAAATTAACAAGTTTGTAGTTAAGGTTTAGCGGAAGTCTTTCAATTCATCCTGTAATTTTTGACGCGTAAAGAAGATACGGCTTTTTACAGTTCCTAACGGGAGATTCAGTTTTTCTGCAATCTCGCGGTATTTGAAACCTGAAACGTGCATAGCAAACGGTACTCTATATTCTTTAGGAAGAGAATTCACCACTTTGTGCATTTCTTTCAAGTCATAGGCTCTTTCTGTACTTTCAAAACCGGCATCTTGCGGCAGACTTAAATGATAAAGATTATCAGTCTGGTCAATAAATGTCTGGTCGCGGACTACTTTACGGTAGTTATTAATAAAGATATTGCGCATAATAGTGTACATCCATCCTTTAAAGTTGGTGTCCGGCATATATTTATCCTCATTATCTAATGCTTTAAGTGAGGTCTCTTGCAACAAATCGTTTGCTTCTTCACGGTCGGTTGTTAGTTTGTATGCAAAGCGGAGTAATTCGTCTTGTACTCCAATTAGGTCTTTTCTGAAGCTTAAACTTTTCATATGCGTTGCTTTTTAATAATTAATATTCTATTCGGTTTTTTTGATGTTGCAAGTTTAGCGCGATTCAAGAAAAGTGACAGGGGTAAATTCAACTTTCTTAGGGGGTAAATCTATCAGATGATAGTTTTTAGGTCGTATTTGATAGTTTTTAGGTGGTCTTTTTTTAGGTTCTGAACTCAATTCCTGCAT
>ERZ826016.2853-NODE-2853-length-12763-cov-3.022978_pt1 | contig 12763 bp, 9 predicted proteins | sample MGYA00519872_ERZ826016 | MGnify/ENA primary metagenome ERZ826016 (study PRJEB31778, sample SAMEA3449218) | human gut metagenome | biome: human gut; feature: human-associated habitat; material: faeces | place: United Kingdom | collected 2010/2012 ... | reverse complement strand
CTTTTCCCTCGGTGTGCGCAAGGTGAAGGAGAACGTGGAGCGCGGCCGCGGCATTGCCGAGAGCATGGCGGGCGTAGAGTGCTTCCCCAAGATGCTCACCGAGATGGTGGGCGTGGGCGAGCGCGCGGGCTCGCTGCCGCAGACGCTCGACGTCATCGGCAATTACTTCGACAGCGAGGTCGAAACGCAGAGCACGCGGCTGCTCAGCGTGCTCGAGCCGGTCATCACCATCGTGCTCGCGGTCATCGTGGTCGTGCTGCTGCTGGCGGTGTACCTGCCGATGTTCAGTATGTACGGCAGCATCTGATATGTTATCATTTCCGCGCGACCACCCCGCGCGGGACGATATAGAAAGAAACGGAAAAGGAGAATTTTTATTATGCTCAAGAAACTCACCAACAAAAAGGGCTTCACCCTCATGGAAATGCTGATCGTCGTCGCGATCATTGCGGTCCTCGTTGCTATTGCCATCCCCACATTCAACGGCGCCCTGACCAAGTCGAAGGAAGCTGCTGACGTTGCCAACATCCGTGCCGCTTACGCCGAGTATCAGGTCAAGGCTATCAGCGGTGAAACCATTAATGATACTACATGGACGGATCTTATCGGTAAGGCTAAGCTGAACTATAATAGTGCTGATCACGGCTATAGCCTTGGCACGGATAAAAAGACCATTACCTATGTGTCTACCAAACTGGACGGCGGCAATAGTAATAATGGAAAGACTTATACTTGGACGCTTGGTACAGCGGTTGACTGATTTATTCTAACCTTTTCTGAGCCCACGCCGGAGCGCACGCTCCGGCGTGGGAACGCCCCCTTCCTTCTTGGATGAGCCGATTCTGCAGAGGGCTCATCTTCGGCGCTATGCTAAGAAATAAGGGGGTGGCCGAGGGTCGGCGGCCATCCCCCACGAAGGACTTTTTCCATGGAGGAATTTTACGATGCTCCATCTCACCCCCTTCCTCACCGTATACTGCTGCGCGCTCGCCGCGCTGCTCGGCGCCTGCATGGGGAGTTTCCTGAACTGCATGGCGTGGCGCGTGGTGCATGGCGAGAGCGTGCTGCGCGGGCGGTCGCACTGCGACGCGTGCGGCCATGTGCTCGGCGCGCGGGACCTTGTTCCAATCGTGAGCTATCTCGCCTCCGGCGGTAGGTGCCGCTACTGCGGCGCGAAGCTCTCGAGCCGCCATGTGTGGGGCGAGGTGATCGGCGCGGCGGTGTTCGTGTCGCTTCTGCTACATTATGATATTTCGCTCCGGCTTCTCGAAGCGTGGCTTCTGGCAAGCATTCTGCTCGCCTGCTCCTTCGCGGACCTGGAGGGGTACATCATTCCCGACCGCTTTTTAGCGGCCGGTCTTGTGCTTTTTATCGCGTCCCTCTTTTTTGCGCCTGCGCCGCTCGGACGGCTCGCGGACGGGCTGCTCGGCGGCTTCGGCGTGGCGCTCGGCCTGCTGGCGGTCGTCACGGTGTTGGAAAAGCGCATGGGGCGCGAGGCGATGGGCGGCGGTGATTTGAAGCTGCTGTTCGTCACCGGACTGTTTTTCGGCTGGAAGGGTAACCTCCTCTGCCTGATTTTAGCATGCATCTTCGGCATCGTCTTCGGCCTGCTCGCCGCCGGGCGCGGCGGGGAGAAGGGCGCGCCGATCCCGTGGGGACCGTCCATCGCGCTCGGCGCGTGGGTCACGGCGCTCGCGGGCGAGCCGTTTATCCGTTGGTATCTGAGCCTTTTATAAGGCACGTTTCATAACACTCCACTGAAAGGAGAATGAGCATGAACAAGATCGTTGGCCTTGATATCGGTGAAAACAGCGTAAAAATGGCCTATTTTGTGGGCCGCGAGCTGAAAAGGACCGCAAAGCTGGAGCTGCCCGACGCGATGGTGTCCGGCGGGCGCATCCTCTCGATGGACGCGATGGCGGACTTTCTGCACGACGCGGCGAAGGGCAGCGGCATCCCGCTGACAAACGCCGCGCTGGTCGTGCCGGCGAGCGAGGTCTACACCCGCGTCATCACCCTGCCCGCTATGACCGAGCAGCAGCTTTTTTACAACCTGCCTTACGAGTTCCGCGACTTTCTGACGGAGGAGAAGAGCAAATATTTCTTCGACTACGCCGTGCGCCGCATCGTGAACGACGAGACGGGGCATCCGAAGGAAATGGAGCTCTTCGCCTGCGCCATCCTCAAGACCACGGTGGAGGGCTACCGCGCGATGCTGCACCGCGCGGGCTTCCGCCTGCGCGTGCTCACCGTCACCGAGTGCGCCTACGGCGCGGTACTGGGCGCATACCTCAGGCGCATGGGCGCGGAGAACGACGACAGGGACCGCTGCATCGTCTCCATCGGACACCGCAGCACGCACCTCTACATCTACCACGGCGCGACGTTCGACAGCCGCCGTGAGATCGACGTCGGCGGCAGGCTGATCGACGAGCAGATCGCCGAGCACTGCGGCGTGGACATCCATTTGGCGCACAGCTATATGCGCAGCGACTACAACGGCGTGCTTGAGGCGGACTATGCCCGCGAGGCGTACAGCCGTCTGGCGGTCGAGATCATGAAGGTGGTCAATTTCTACAACTACAACAACCGCGACCGCGAGCTGCACGACCTCTACATCTGCGGCGGTGGCGGCGGCATCGAGCCGATGCTGCGCACCATCGTCGAAACGACGAGGCTCACGCTCCATCCGGTCTCTGAGCTGCTCTCGCAGCAGCTTTCGACCGAGGAGCCGTGGACGTATCTGCGTGCCATCGGCGGTGTGAGCGAGGGCATCAAGGGGGGACTGGCATGATCGCGGAGAAGGAGAAGAAAACGGCCCGCGCGAACACGCCCCGCCGTCCGGTCCGCTGCCCGCAGAAAACGGGCATCAACCTCAATCTGCACGAAAAGCGCACAGGCACGGTGCTCACGCTGCTTATCGGCGCGCTGTGCATCACCGTGCTTGCGCTGGCGGTCGCCAAGTTCGGCGTCCTCGACCTCTACGACCGGCTCGCCGACGCGCAGAGCGCGTATGCGCAGGCGCAGCAGGAGAACCGCGCCGCGCAGGAGAAGCTCTCGCACTTTGACGAGGTGCTCTCGGAATACCGCACTTATTCGATGGAGTGGATGGAGGACGGCGAGGACTCCGACCTCAACTTTGCCGTGGAGCGCACGGAAATGCTCGACCTGATCGAGCGCACGGTGATGCCCTACGGCACGCTCAGCGCCCTGCAGGCGCAGGGCGACCGCGTGGACGTCGAGCTGAACGAAACGGACCTTGACCGCATCGCCGAGGCGCTCAGCGCCGTGAAGGCGTCGAGCATCGTGGAGTCGGTCGGGCTGGAGCTTGCCGAAACGGAGAAGGACCGCCCCGCCGACGTGATGAAGTGTACGCTGCACATCGTGCTGAGAGGGGAGGCGGCGGAATGAACCGTGAATTGACCCTGCGGGAAAAGGTGCTGCTGCTCATCCTGATCGTGCTCGTGATGGTGCTCGGCTACTTCAAGCTCCTCTACGAGCCGGTCAGCGACCGCATCGCGCGCTGCCGCGAGGACACGGCGCAGGAGCAGCTTGCGCTGGAGCAGAACGCGGTCAGGCTGGCGCAGATGGAAAAGATGGAGCAGGCGCTCGCGGATATCCGCGCCGCCGGCGGCAGCAAGGCGATCCCGCACTTCAACAACAGCGAGGCGCTGCTGCGCGAGCTGCGCGGCCTGCTCGCGGGCACGGGGGAATACTCCCTCGATTTCGGCGACGGCACGACGCAGCAGGGCTATATCGTCCTGCGCCCCGTCTCCATGACCTACCGCACGAGCACCTACGAGCAGTCGCGCGCGATCATTGACCGCCTCAGCGCGAGCGACAACATCAACCGGATATCCGACCTGAGCATCCGCCGCGACGAACGGAGCGGCGGCGGACAGGGCTATCAGACCGTGCTGACGGTGACCTATTTCGAGGTCGCGCCGTAACGCACAGAGGAGCAGAGCACCATGAAAAACAACAGGGCAAACAGACACAATGACCGCGGCTTCACCCTCTCGGAGGTCCTTCTGACGGTGGCGATCCTTGTGGTGCTGTTTGCCCTTGCCGCCGTTCCCGTCTCGAAGATGCGGCGCGAGCTGCGCCAGACGGAGCTGGACAGCAAGGCGGAGATCTTATTCCAGACCGCGCAGAACCGCATGACGCAGCTTCTGGCCGCCGGTATGGAGGAGAAATACAAGAGCGGCGGCGACGTGAAGCGCTTTACCTATATCCCTCTCGACGCGGAAGAGGACAAGTACGACGAGACCGATGTCGGCAGGCTTCCGCTCTGGTATGTGACCGACGCGGAAAAGGACAACGCCTCCGCCGCGGCGTATTACATCCTGCCGCGGGAGCAGACCGACGCCGAGCTGCGCGAGGGCCATTGGCTCGTGGAGTACAACGCGGACAGCGGCAGCGTCTACGCGGTGTTTTACAGCGAGGAGGCGCTGGGCGTGCATACCGGGCTCGACGTGCTGCGCTACCGCAGCCAGCGCGTGAAAACGGCGAAGGTCGGCTACTATGGCGGCGACGCGGCGGCGGTCAATGACACCGGCGTGCTCGCGCCGCGGGCGGAGATCCTCAACGGGGAGACGCTGGAGGTGCGCATCACCTGCAAGGCGCCGAATGACCGTCCGCTCCATTTCTTCATCACCATCCGCGACGACAAAGGAAATGAGACGGCGCGCACCGAGCTGAAAAATGATACCAAGACGTTCACCACGATCGAGAAGAGCTTCCGGGACTACGAGGTGACGGTGACGCTCGACGACCTGAGCGGCGACGGCAGCCGCCGCTTTGCGCAGCAGGAATGGCTGAAAATGCTGACGCCCGGGGAGAATCTGACCGTCACCGTTGAGGTCACCAGCGACGACCCGCTGGTGGAGGGCGCACGATTTGTGCCCGAAAAGACAAATGGCCTGTTCCATACGCTGCGCGGCGGCGATACGGCGGTCGTCACCTGCGCCCGCCACCTGCAGAATCTGGACGAGACCTCCAAGTTGGCGCCGGTCATCACCCGCGCGGTGCAGGAGAAGAACATTGACTTCACCGGCGCGAGCGGCTGGGCGTCGGTCTACGGCGAGAAGAAGTTCCGCCCCATTGTTAACACGGCGCTGCGTGAATACCGGGGCAGCTATATCGTGGACGGCACGACGTACCGTCCGGTGATCGCGCACCTGCCGGTGGATACGAACGGCGACGCGGGCCTGTTTGAGAGCTTTTCCGGCGGCACGCTGGCGGACATCACGCTCACCGGCGCGCAGATCCGCGGCACGGGAAGGGTCGGCGGTCTTGCCGGCACGCTGTCCGGTACGGTGAGCGTTACCGGCTGCCGCGTCTATCTGGACCCGGCGAGCGACGGTCTGAGCACAAAAACGGAGCGGGATATTTGGCTCGCCGGCAATGTGACCGGCGGTCTGGTCGGCTATGTGAGCGGGAACGCGGAGGTCTCCATCGACAGCAGCTTTGCCGCCTCGGTCCTTCGGGGTACGACGGCGGCGGGCGGACTGATCGGACAGGCGGACGGCGCTGTGACGGCAGAGCGCTGCTATGCCGACTGCTACCTCTACAGCGATGAGACGAACGGACGGACCGGCGGACTGATCGGCGGCAGCAGGGACGAGGTCGGCGTGGCGACAAGACCGATCGATCTGCTGAATTGCTATGCAGCCGGTTTCCAGGAGGCAGCGGTCACAGCGGGCCTGTCCGCCGGACAGGTTTACCGAATGAACCGCTGCTACAGTGCGGCCACGGGGCTGAAGACCAATGAACTGACGTACTCTACCACCGTGCCGCATAGGACGATGGAAGAGGCGAAAGACGGATTCTATTTGGCGGCGTCGGCGGACGCGGCACATGACGTCCCCGGAACGAAGCAGGTCGCGCATACAGAATGGAGCGGCGCCAGCCGCCCCGCCGCGGCGCAGAGACTTGGCACCGCATTTACCGCCGTGACGGGCGGCGGAAGCACCAACGCCTACAACCTCATGGAGGGCATGGGCCTGACCGACTACTCTTACCCGAAGCTGCAGGGGATCCCTCACTACGGCGACTGGAAGGCGGAGTTTGAGTCCGGCTCGCTGGCGTACTACGAGCATTATCAAAACGGCACGGCGGCAGGCTATGGCTTCCTCGGCGGCAACGTGTCGTCCCTGCGGGACGACGAAACGGTGCTGGGCGACGGCTACGGCATGATTTACGACAGCAAGCCGACCGCGTCGGTCACGGTCACCTATTGGACCTGGACGGCAGCGGGCGTCGCGGTACAAAAGACAGAAATGCTTGCCGCGGATGCCGCGGTGCAGGTCACCTACAACGGGAGGAGCTATTACCTCCTGCCGCTGCCGACCGGGGTGGTGAATACGGAATATGTCGATCCGAACAGCCTCTATCAGGAGGTCAGGGTCGACGGCGCGGCGTATCTCTACGCGCCGCACTTTGCCCGCACGGTGACGACGCCCGGCGAGGACGGCACGGTGGAGAGCCCGACGGGCGTTTCCATCCGCACGGCGCGCCAGCTCTACGCGCTGAGCCTTTACTACGACGAATACCGGGAGCGGCTCGATGAGAGCAGCGTTTTTGTGCAGGAGCGCGGCATCGACTATGTCAGCTACGACTGGAAGAACTATGGCAGAAACGGCACCGAGCCCTCGGCGAACCTCCCCCAGTTCCCCATCGGCGACAGCACGGCTAAGCCGTTCATCCACACCTACAACGGTCAGCGGCACGAGATCATCAGCGCGCCGATCACCGGAAACGGTCTCGGGCGCGGCGGCACGGAGACTGCGGGCGAGGTCTATGCGGGCCTGTTCGGCTGCAACGCGGGCGAGCTGCGCGACATCGTGCTCATTGCCGGCGCGGAGGACACGATCGTCGGCTTTGACCGCGGCATCCAGCGCAGGAGCGCCTACATCGGCGCGCTTGTCGGCTACAACTCCGGCACGGTGCGCGGCTGCGCGGCCGCGGGATATCGGGCCAAGGTACTGGCCAACAGCGGCAGCGCAGTCTATGTCGGCGGCTTCATCGGCTACAATGAGGGCTATGTGGAGCAGTGCAGCGTGAGCAGCCCCTCGGTCTATGCCGAGAACGTGTTCGCGCAGCTCAGCGCGGGCGGCTTCGCCGGACGGAACGACGGGCGCATCGAGGGCTGCTACGGCATCGCGGCGATCAATGTCCCGACCGTCCGCGGCGGCGAGGTGGAGCTCGGCGGCTTTGCCGCGCACAACGGCGGCATCATCCGCAGAGCCTACTGCGCGACGGCCATGTCCTCGGCGGGCGCCGAGGCGGACGGCTTTACTGCCTCCGGCAGCGTGCAGGACTGCTATTACCTCAACGGCGGCACCTACCGCTTCTGGGAGGAGGACCGGCTGTACAGCGCGGAGACCGCGGGCGGCGCGCAGCCCATGACCGCGGCGGAACTGAAGGCGCTCGGGCTGTCTGGCTTCGGCACGTCCGCGGAAGCGCGGTATAGGCGGAAAAATACGGAGGACAGCTACCCCTATCCCGCCTGTATGCAGGACGCGAGCGGCGTACTCGTCCACTACGGCGACTGGCCGGTGCCGACGAATGTCGGCGAGGTCGGCGTGTTCTACTGGGAAAAGGAGGAGGACGGCGCGAACAGCGGCTATCACCTCTCCTACATCGGCTTTGTCGGCACGGAGCGCAAGGAGGGCAGTACCCTCTGCACCGCGCATGACGACGGCGGCGTGATCACCGCCTACGGCTACGGCTACTATTGGGAGAGCAGCTCGAAGGAACCGGAGCTGGCGGCGAGCGGCGGCTTCGTCATGGACGGCGGTGATACGGAGGAGGCCAGGGCGGCGGCGTCGGCGCTGGGAGCGCAGATGCCGGAGTATACCTTCGCCGCCTACGAGACCGGCGAGACCGGCCTGCGCCTGCAGGCAGAGACCAACAGCCGAAGCGGCAGCTATACGCTCCAGGCAAATGGCACATGGACGCTGAATGAAAAGTATATCTACACGATTTGTCCGTTTTTCGCGGACGCCTTCGGCTATGCGGACGATGCTAAGCCGGGTACGGACCAGGCGGCCTATCAGGTCCGCTCAGTGCAGCAACTGCAGTTCATCAACTGGAGCTGCGGGGTCACGTCGAAGAAGGTAGGAGGCGGGTGGAATTCAAGCTACACGTTTACCTATGAGACCGGCACAGACCGCGAGGTAACGGCGGCGACCTACCAGCAGTTCCCCTATCTGCAATACGCCACGGTCACAGGCGTGAGCCGTCAGTCACAGAGTGCGGCGGAGCGGGATCGTCCGCGGCGCAGCTGGAAGCAGTCGCATGACCTCAACGGCACAGACCGGGAATTTCCGAAGGTCGGCGCGAAAAATACCTCGTTCCATCCCATCGCCGGTGCGGTTTTTAACAACGCGGCGGAGAATCCAAACAACGAGGGCTATGCGGTAGACCTCTACAGTTGGTTCGGCGGTGTGTACGACGGCGATAACTACTACATCAAGAACATCAACATCGACTCGCCCTGCTACAATGTCGGCGTTTTCGGCACGACGGCGGGCGCGGAGATCCGAAACATCGTGCTCTACAGCGACAACGGCGGAACGATCGAACGCAGCACACCGGCGGGCACGGACTACCGTAACTACCGCTGCGCCTACGCGCTCGGCGGATTGGTGGGTATCGCGTATGACTACCTTTACGACGCGAACGGAAAATGGGTCAATGTTGAAAACCGCGCTGCGGAGATCGCCAACTGCGCCATTGCGGGCTATACCATCGAGGATAACAGCACCAACCCGCTCCAGCTCGGCGAGGCGGTGGTGGGCGGATTGATCGGCGTATCCAAGGTCGATTTGAACAGCTGCTCGGCGGTGGTCGATATCAAGGTCAACTGCACGCACTGGGAAGCCGGCGACAGCGGCAAACTGACCAGAGCTCAATACGGCAACTTTGTCCGCGTGGGCGGTCTGGTCGGCGGCGTGCAGTACAAGGTGACAAATTGCTACACCGGCGGAACGATCACGATCGGCAGCGATACGCTTAATGAGCGCGTGGATAAGAGCGGAAGCCTTGTCACCGTGAAGACCAGTACAGAGAAGGAGACAGAGGTCGAGAACGCGAGGGGGACCTATGTCTACATCGGCGGAATCGGCGGCAGCGGCTTTTCCTCCAACTTCCGCAACTTTTCCAACAAGAACGGCACGGACGACGGAGAGCCGGAGTATGAGAACTGCTATACCTATACGGGGCTGCCGACCATGCAGGGAACGATCATGTCGATCTCCCGCATCGGCAGTGTTGCCGACCGCTATGAATGGGCGCCGAGCGTGACCATTACCAACTGCTACTATTATGCGGAGTCAGATGTCCAGTACAACCTGCCGAAGTATCACTGCGGCAAAAAGAGTCTTGCGACGATCCTGGCGAGCGATGAGGAGAAGGAAAAGATGCTGCAGGGCGATCTTTCGTATCTCAGTGAATACATCGGTGGAAGAAATCATCGACCGAGCTATTCGATCGACCTGACAAAGCTCAGCTATGAGCAGATGGCAGGCAGGAAGGACGTCACGAAGAACGGGCAGGACAAAAGGATCCTGGAGCTGCTGAATCAAAATGGGGACAGCGTCTTCGGCTGGGTCACCGTCGAGGAGGCGCAGGCCGAGGTCCACGGGAAATACAGCTTCCCGGGCAAAAACATCGCCGTGCTCGACGGGCAGGACTACCCGTTCCCGACCGTGCTCACACAGGCGAGCGAGCACACCGACAGCGGCAGGGCGAACCTGCACTACGGCGACTGGCCGCTCGTCGGTCCGGTCTGGGAGAAGAGCAGCGTGACGATCGACCGCATCACCGACTACGATGCCGGAATCGGCAGCGCGGTTATTACCGCGGTGCTGAAGCTGGAGAACATGGAGGACGGAAAGCTCGACGGGCTGACGCCCGAATCGTTCCGCTCGACCAATGAGAGCATCGCAAGGGTGACGGGCTTCCAAAAGGTCGATGAAAAGACCTGCCGTGTGACGCTGGAGGGTCTGGCGAACGGTTCGGTGGAGATCACCGCGGCGCTGGACGGCCATGTGGCGCGCTTGATGGTAAGCGTCACCGCGGAGCTGACGATCCGGATGAGAGACGAGATCGAGCGCGCGAAGCAGATCACGGTGAATGAGGCCGCGACGGTGCCGCTCGGACTCACCGCGCTGGACCGCAGCGGCAAGGCTCTGACGAAAGACCTCAGCTGGACGGTCGCCAATGCCGAGACGGGCGCTGCACAGATCGTCTGGAAAAACGGCGTTCCGCAGAGCGTCCGGGGCATCGGCGCGGGCGAGACGACGCTGCTCATCACGGCGAGCTATCGGATCAATGAGACCGAGACGGTCACGGTGAGCCGCATCGTGCCGGTGACGGTGCTGGCGAAGGCAGCCGACGGCACGGCGTAAAAAGGAAAGGAGGGGCATCGGGATGAAAAAACTGAAGAACGAACAGGGCGTGACCATTCTGATGGCCCTCCTGCTGGTCCTGACCGCGGCGGTGGTCAGCGCGGTCATTCTCTCCGCGGCGCTCAGCGCCGCGCGGCGCGTGAACGGCGACCGCACCGCGCAGCAGAACTACCTTGCCGTCAGCTCGGCGGCGGAGCTCGTACGCGACAGCATCGACCGGATGCGGTATACCGAGACTACCACCACGACTTACGAATGGGACGAGGAGAGTGAAGGCTATGTACAAACCGGCAGCTCCTCCACAGAGAAGCTGCCGACCGGCCTGATGGGAGACTGGCTCACGGACGGCGCGCGGAACGGCGGCTGCACCGATACCATCACCATCACGCTGCCGGATGAAGCGCTCCCGCCGGTCAAGGCAAGCTTTTCCATGACAGGACGGGGAACGGGAAGCGGGGGCTATGATATCCGGATCGCCTTTTCTCTGGCCGACGCCGGGGACGCGGACGACTGCCGCATGACGCTCAGGCTGAGCGGAAGCGTCAGCGAAAGTACAGACGTTTATGCGAACACCGCGGGCTGGAGCAGGATCGACGAATTGACCATCACCTGGAGCAATCCAAAGATCACCAAGGGAGCGGAGGGGAACGCATGAAAAAACGCAGAAGCAAGGCCGGTGAGACGCTGGTGGAGACGCTGGTCTCCGTGCTCATCGCGGCGCTGGCGTTCGCCCTTCTCTCGACCGCCGCGGTGACCGCGGCGCGGATCAACGCCGCCGCGCGCGAGGACGTTTCCTTCCGCTACACCGCGGAGCAGGGAAAGACGGTAACTGTAACGGCAAAGGGAGCCGGCCCGGGTACGAGCCAAAAGACCGGCAGAAGGAATGTCACGCTCTATACAACGGACAACGGATATCAATATTATACGGACACGACCTCATCGGGGGTGACGCCATGAAAAAACTGCGCGGCAGCCGCGGCGTGACGCTCACCGAAACGCTGTGTACGGTGCTGATCGTGCTGCTCATCAGCGCGATGCTGGCGGTGGGCGTGCGCTTTGCCGTGCGGACGTACCGCGAGTCGATGGAGCTGTCGGAGACGGAGCTGCTCTGCTCCACGCTGACGGCAGCCATCAGCGACAAGCTGCGCTACAGCGGCGAGGTGGGACAGAATATGTTCATCCAGGGCGTTGGCACGACGGACAGCGGCGGCGGAGGCTCGTTTGCAATCAGCGACGACGGCGAGGTCGTCATTCAGACGACCGACAGCGAGGAGTTCCGGCTCCTCGGCTCGGCCTCCTACCCGCAGGGCCTGCGGGTGCGGACGACCGGCACGGGGGAAACGGGCTTCATCAGCTACAGCGCCGAAACAGGAATCTTTACCGTTTCCTTTGCCATCGCGGACGCGCAGGGGAATATCCTGAAGGAGACATGCTTCGACGTCAAGCGCATCAATGCGGGCAAAAAGTGAAAAAGAGCTGCCGGACATTTTGTCCGGCAGCTCCTTTTAATCGCTTCGTGTGATGTCATGCACCCATTTGCCGCTGTGGATGCGCCAGAGGCCGACGGGGGTCTTTGCCAGGTGCTCGATGGCGATGCACAGGCAGAACATCTCGTTCGGCACCTTAAGGACAAGACCGAGCAGGCACATCAGCGGCAGCTCCACGCACCAGAGAGGGAAGTTGTCGATGAGCAGCGAGGCGCGCACGTCGCCGCCGCCGCGCAGCACACCCACGACCATCGTGGACGAAAAGCCGTGGAGGGGCATCACGCCCGCGTAGCAGTACACCATGACCGCGCACATCGCCGCCGCGCCCGCCGAGAGGGAGAAAAGCGGCAGCACATACGGCCGGAGCAGCGTGAGAAAGGCCAGAAGCTCCACGCCGCCGAGGGCGAGCGCGAAGAGAAATGCCGTGAGGCACACGGCCTTGCCGATGCCCCGGCTTCCGCCGGTGACCACGGCGGTCTTTCCTGTAAAGTTCATATTATCTCTCCTTGATCCAGGCCTTGAGCGCCTCCACGTCCTCCACGGTCTCCACGCTGATGACGGGCATCTCCGGCACGGTTTTCTTCACAAATCCGGCCAGGGCCTTGCCCGGGCCGATCTCCACGATGCCATCCACGCCCATGGCGGCCATCTTGCGGATGGAGTCCTCCATAAAGACGCTGCTTTGCACCTGACGGACCAGCAGGTCCTGGATGGTGACGGAGTCGTCCTTCACGTCGCCCAGGCAGTTGAAGATCACGGGGATCTGGGGATCCGCAAACGCCACGCCCTGGAAGTATTCCCGCAGGGCATTCCCGGCAGGGGCCATCAGGGGGGTGTGGAAGGGGCCGCTGACCTTCAGGG
>ERZ826016.2852-NODE-2852-length-12764-cov-6.135495_pt1 | contig 12764 bp, 16 predicted proteins | sample MGYA00519872_ERZ826016 | MGnify/ENA primary metagenome ERZ826016 (study PRJEB31778, sample SAMEA3449218) | human gut metagenome | biome: human gut; feature: human-associated habitat; material: faeces | place: United Kingdom | collected 2010/2012 ... | reverse complement strand
GCCCTCGCCCTTGGTGTTGGAAATGAGGGCATTGACAAACTTTAGAATGTCCGCCTCGGTCTTGATATACGCCAGTGGGTTATAGTGCATGGATTTTGAAAAATCAATGCTGTTGAACACCTTGATCTTGTACCCCCGACGCTGTAAAAAAGCGCCGACCTGCCCCAGCACACCGCCCTTGGGGTCTACCACCACATAGGAAGAATGAGCTTGCAGGAGCTGCGGCGTGAGCCAAAAGCGGGTCTTGCCGGAGCCGGACGAGCCGATCCCGCAGAAATTGAGGTTGCGGGCGTTGGCGGGATTTTTCGGGCGGGTGTTCATGGTGAGCCGTTCCGTGGCGGTCAGCAGCATATTGTTTTCAAACTTGGGATCGACAAAGGGCTTGATGTCTTTTTCGTTGCCCCAGCGGGCCGTGCCGTACTCTGCATCGCGGCGAAATTTCTTTGCTTTTTTCGCCTTGTAGTAGATCAGCAGCCGGAAACCGGCTACGCCCACAATGCCGACAAACCAATCCAGCGGGGCAAGGCCGGGGGCGAAGCTGGCAAAGGCCGCGCCGATGGTCTGGCCCAGCCCCAGCAGCTTTTCCCCGAAGCCCGTACCAGCGCCCAGACGGTACGCCGTGCCGATTTTCAGGCAAAACCAGCCGATGAATAGGTACGGGATATTCGGAAGAACATACTTCCTGATTTTATCTGTCGCCATGCGCCGCCTCCTTTGTCAATTCCCGCTGGGGCTGCTTTTTCACCTGTTCCTCTGCCTGCCGGAGCTGCTCCCGGATCGGCATCTGCCGGGACTTGGCCCGTTTCAGCTCCAAACGGGAATACTCGGCAAAGCAGCCTGTGATGGCGTCGGCCTGCCGTGCCTTGAACAGAAGCAGATATTTTTCATCCCCCACACGGCGGATGGCATAGTCCACGCCCCATTTCCGGGCCACCTTGTCAAACAGCTTGGGCGTGTCCACCTCGATGGCGTTGGTGTCCCCGCCGTGGCCCATGAGTTTCCGCACACTCTGCTTGCCGTGGGGTGTCTGCGCCTTGCGGTGCTCCTTGGCGATCTTCCGGCCCACGGCTGCCACCACATAGGCCAGCGCACGGGCGGTCAGCTTGGATGCCTTGACGCTGACGGCGATGGTCTGCCGGGACACTTCATCTCCGACGATAGCTTACACCTCCTTTGCCCTCTGGCCACCGTGACCAGAAGCGGCCTATCTTTCCTCGCGGCTGGCGGGAAGCCGCAGCTTTTCCTCGTTCAGCGCCGAACGGTCTATGACCTCCTGATACGCCGCCATCTGCTCCCGGATATTCAGCTTGGGATAGGCAAAGATGCGGTGCTCCGGGGGAATATTCTCCATTCCGTGATACCGCTCCACAAATTTGCCGCCGTTATTGAACACATAGCCGCCGGGGGCAAAATGGCCGCCCTCGTTGATCCGCACGTCCCGCCCGTAGGCTTCAAAGTCGAAGTAGGGCAGCACATTATCTGGCACATCCAGCATTTCCATTTCCTCGATATAGACCCGGCCCAGCGCCTCCTCGCTGTCGATACCGGGGTAGAAGTCATAGCAATCCAGATTTTGTGCGAGGTTGATCAGGTCATGGACGCTGCCCGTGTATTCGCCGCTGTCAATGACGGCCTCAAACTTTTCAATGTCGCTCTGGTCGAGGTCAGACAGCACATGGGCCAGATGGTTCAGCTCGTCAATGCTTTCATACTCGCCCAAATGGTCATACAGGCCCAGCACATCACCGTCGAATGAGGTAATGAAGATTTCCTCATACCGTACCCCATCCACGCCGATGCGCTTCAAAAGGGCCTGCACCTCCTCCGTGGTGGCCGGGAATTTCAGCGTTTCGCCTACAAGCCGCCCCTCGTTATATTTGCCAAGGTTGGTAATGTAGACTTCAAACAGGGATGACATTTTCAGCACCTCCTTGTCAGAACGTTGTATATGCCGCGCATAATGTACTCAGCGCAGGGCAGCGCGATTGCATTTCCCAGCGCCCGGTAGCGGTGGGCGGGCAGGATTTCCTCACCGTCTGCGCCGTACTTTGTCCAGCCCTCCGGCAGCCCCATGAGCCGTTCACATTCTCTTTCCGTGGGAAAACGGATACAGCCCCCGGCAGGATCGTCCTCATACCAAAAGGCAAAGGGACTGACCGTGCTGGCTAACAGAGTGGGAAAAGGGTCAGCTGGCAGTCCGAAGCTGTTTCGGAACGCCTCCGCTGTCCGCTCCTTTGCCGATGCCCGCATACGGTAGCATTGAAAGGGTCTGGTGATCGGTACACGCCGCCCTGCTTCAATAAAAGAGCCTCGATCTCCGCAGGCGGCGGACAGCCAGCAATCTCCGCCAGACGCAGAAATTGACTGCACTGTGCGGGGCTTAAAAAGTATTTCGTGGGAACATTGTCCTCCAAAGTCTGCCACAACAAAGACGCGCTGCCGTCGTGCCAATCGGGGGCTTGCCCAATGCTGGGCGTCCATGAGCCGCCATGCGAGATCGGGCGTATGCCCTCGCACCATTCCGGCTCCTGCCCATCTTCCAGAAGCAGGCATTGAAATGTCGGCGGCTGTGAACGATGAGAGCACGGCTCTAAAGTCCATCCGGTCATTTGAAAAAAACGCTCCCATGACGTTCTCCCAAACAGCGATTGCTGGAAATATACCATTTGTCGCCTCCCTCATTTCACGGATAATACGGATCGCATGAAAGAACAGACTGGATTTTTCCCCGGCAAGACCGGCCCTGTTGCCGATCTGTGAGAGGTTCTGGCAGGGTGAGCCAAAGGTGATGATGTGGACAGGCGGAATGTCGCCGCCGTCCAGCTTTGTCACATCCCCTAAATGCGCCATACCGGGAAAGTGGCGTTTCGTGATGGAGATAGGCGCTTTTTCTATCTCGCTGGCCCATGCGGGCACGATACCGCAGCGCACCGCCGCCAGCGGGAACACGCCGATCCCATCAAACAGGCTCCCCAGCCGGATCTCGTTCATATCAGCGGCGGCCCTGACGCTTTACGGTCAGGATGCCGTCCAGCGTGGTTGCCGTGATCCCCAGCCGCTGGGCCACGGCCACATCGTTTTTCATGCTTTCCGTGGAGATACTGCCGCACACCACCAGCACATGAGAGCGGCGGAGCAGGTCACGGCCCATGTCGATGCCGCTCTTGTGCTCCTCGGGAACGGCGTCGTTCAGGAAGAGGGGCTGATAGAGCGTGGGGCAGATGGGCGAAAAGCCCGCCTCATAGACAGCGCGGCAATACTTGGCGGCCTGCTCCGTCGCCTCGCAGGGATCGCCGCTCCACGCGGCGGTGATATACGCAAGGGGTCGTTTCATTGTGAAAACCTCCGTTTTTATATAATGTAGTGGGTCAACCTTTTCCCCCCGCCCTTTTCCAATCTTGGAAAAGGGGGCGGTTCTGGAGGATATACCCCCGCCGCTTGCTGGAGAAAAAGCACAGCCGGGGCAGGCGGTCAAGGGCAAAGCCGCCGCACACGGCGGGGCGAAGCCCCCTTGACAGCCCACTCCCGCCTGTGCTCGATTACGGGCGGCGACGGGGGATATAACCGCAAGAGCCATATCCTATCGGGGCAGCAAAAAGCCTCTGGTCATGGTGGCCAGAGGTCGTTACTTTTCCATATCCATTTTCTTGTCGGGCTTGGCAAGCTCGGGCGGCTGCCGCTCTTTCCAGTCCTCCAGCAGCGTCATGATCTGGTCTTTCATCTGCCGGGGCGTGGCCTCCTTGCCAAAAAACTTTTCCAGTTCAGCGCCAGTAATGATCACGTCACGATCCTCCTTTTTCTTTTCTTCACACAAAATACCGTCGATCACGTCCGGGGAGAGCTTGTTTTCCTTGTCCAGCTCACGGAGCCGCTTTGCCTGACCCTTGGAGGGCGAAGCCTGCTGGCCCTCAATGGACACGGCGATATACTTCTGGTGCTTGGGGCGCACACGGGAAATTTCCACAGCCGGGGTAAAGGACAGCTTTCCGTCATCCATCGTCTGCTTCAATTCCGGCACAAGATCATTGAGCCAGATATACCGCTGCACGGTTTTCACGCTCATGCCGTTGCGCTGGCCCACGCTTTCAAGAGAGAGCTTTCCGGCCTCGGCGCTGTCGCCGCGCGCCCCCTGATGCTTGATGGCCTCATACTGCATTTTCAGGGACATAGCCTTTTCGCTGGGCAAAATCGTTTCACGCTGACGGAGGTTGTCATCCGTCATAGCGAGAATGGCCTCGTCATCCGTCATATTGCGGACGATACAGGGCATATTGCGATACCCGGCAAGCTGGCTGGCCATCTGGCGGCGGTGGCCCGCGATGATCTCATAGCCGCCGCCCTCACGGGGACGCACCAGCGCGGGCTGGTTGACGCCGCCGTTGCGGACGCTCTCCACCAGAGATTTCATTTCCGCATCGTCACGGACACCAAAAGGATGATCCTTGAACGGGTGCAGGTCAGAAAGGTCAAGATAGACAATCTCCTCTTTTTCGCCTCTGGTAGCGTCACGGGGCGTAGGCGGCACTTCCGGGGCCGGGGGTGCTGCCTTTTCCTCGGGGGTAGCATGGGCCTTGCCAGCCTTTGGCGACTTGACCTGCTCGGTGGCTGTCTTTTCCGCCTTGGGTGGGCGGCCTTTGCTGGGCTTGGCGGCCTTCCCCTTTTCGGTGGGCGGCTTCTGCTTGACTGCCTTTTTTCCCTCCTTGGCCGCCTCGTCACGGGCGGCGGCAAAATCCGCCACCTTGCCGGAATGTGCCGGGGCGGGATCGTCCCTGCCGGGATCAGACGGCTGTGCCTGCTCCTTTTCAGCCTTGGGGACTTCGGGGGCAGTAGGCTCCTCCACCTCGGCGTGGGTAACAGCGTCAGCGGGATCGGGTACGGCCTCGCCCATTTCAAAGAGCGCCGCCTGCCCCTCATGCTCCAGCATGACCGCCTCTGCGTCGGTCAGCGCAGGCTCGGGAGCGGGCTGCTCCGGCACAACGGCTTTTTCTACCGTGGGAGCGGGTGCCTCAGTAGGTGAGGCTACATCGGGAATGTTTTTCTTATCATCTGCCATTTGCAAACCTCCTTTTCGTGGCATAAAAAAAGCCAGTCCGCAGACTGGCCGGGTGGAAGTGACCTCCCTTCATGGTTTTATATATGAAAACGCCGCCCGTTGTCCTGTTGGGCAGCGTTGTTCTCAGGTTTCCTCAATATTTAGATTTCTATTGCGTTTCGGATATTCTTCTGCTATTATTATACTGTATTGTTGTATCATTAGGAGGCGTTTTATGGATAATAATGCTTTGAAATTTCCAGCATATTTCCCTGCAAAGTGCCCTCCCGAGGAAGCAACAGATGAGGAATGTGTTTTGTTCCGTTTATGCAAAAACTTAACCCTAACAGAACAAGATTTTGTATCTTTCTATCTGATTAATCCGCAAAAGCATAAGGACAATATCAACGCATACGGTTTATCTGTGTTTAGATCTGTAGATGATTGTAATCGTGCGAGGAGCAAGTCTCCCAAGTTGAGAAGTAAATATAAGTATGTGGCAAGTGGATCAAATAATAGTCAACGGGGCAAATTGCTAAGAACTCCTAACGGAACAAATCCAAACCACTATACTTGGTGGTTATATGATGGAGTAAAGCCACATACATTTTTTGAAATACATAACGGAGGAGGTGGTATAAGTGAGTGAATTGTTTGCGTCGCTCCCTTATATTGGTGATTTATATTACCACCACATCTATCTGTTCTATGAAGAACCACAAATCTTTTCTTGCATGACAAAAACTATGCAACCGTACTTTGTTATTGCGGTTCCTGCAAAAAATGATGATTCTTCAGCATGGCTGGCTGTATCAATTTCGTTAGGTCGCCTTTTGAAAGCAGAAAAGAACTCTATTGAAATTCGGGATCTAATTACAAATCCAGAGTCTTTTCTTTGGAAAATAGAACGCGAAAATGACATCTTTGATGTTGCTACTATTGATCCTAAGACTTTAACAGATGATTTTCTGCCCGAATATGGTGAATTGCTTGACTTTAAAGCAGGCATGGAGGTTCTTCCTCCGATAGATACTCCGGCAATTCAAGCAACTCAAGAGATGCGTGATATTATTGAAATTTCTCTTGAGAAAAATGACACACATATTACAGAAATCCCTTGCGCCGTGTTAGGTGACATGCTGAATAATGTCCAGCAGCTTATTTATGCAATCGCTTTTAAGAACGGTAGTTTACGCGGGACTATACCCAAAAAAATCAAAGAAGATTGCGCTCTATGTGCAACAGGGATGTTTGCGGCATCGGTTGGAATAAGACTAAAGTCTAATGAACTGTGTGACATCCATCGTGAAACGCCTTTGACGACAACGCTTCGAGATTTTAACCATTTGTTTATGGCTGCGAATGATAAAGATCGACTGCGTGAGTTCCTTTCAACACAGAATCCTCGAGTAGCGGTTAAATATAGAGCTTTATTGCAGTCGTTGTTGTCGAGCAAGACAGGCATAAAGATTAACAATGCATCGCCCAATAACGAGACATTTATTAAACATTTCTCAACAAAAGAATTATCTTCTAATCTTATTCTTATTAATTCCGAAATCGAAGAAATTGTTGAGCCAATTACGGTTTGTGGTCGGCTTGTAGGTGCGAATGTAGAGCGTTGCAGTTTTGAATTTATTACTGTCAGCAATGAAAGCATTAAAGGACAACTTACACCAGCCCTCAGCAGTAGCGTGTTCTCTGTTCCGCAGAATGTCGAAGCAGATATTGAAATACGCATTGGCTCCGACTCTATGACACGAGAAGAAAAATTGTTATATACATTGACTGCAATTAGACCTATTGTCCCACAAGCAGAAACAGAAATCTAATCAGATTGTTGTAGTATCAGTTTTTTTCGTGTACGCAAGCGTAAAGAAAGATTTTAACCTATCAACAGCAAGCTCCCGCTGCCTATAAAGATTTAGGCAACGGGAGCTTTTGTTAGAATAAAAACCTCTTGCTGACTGCCAGATTGATACTTTCAATTTTAGTCCGTTGTAGTTTTATTTGCTGCTCGCATCTCTTCGTCCAAGTCGGCAAACATCAGCTTTAGCAAGATGTCTGCCATGCTTTCACCGTCTTTCCTGTACCGTGGCTCAACGATAAAAACTCGACCGCCAATTTCGTATCGTTGGGGCTCTCCGGCAATATATTCTTTTTCCATGCCCGCACCTCCTTTCCAACATGGACATAAAAATTATATCATGCCGTGGAGGGACGCAAAGCAGAAAAATTATTTTCCTTGATATACGGGCTTTCTTTGACTATAATGAAAGACATTCAGGGTGTGTTTTGGGGTTGCCCGCGTATTGAAGCGCTCTTTTAACCCGGTTTAGGGGGGTATGTAACCGCACTAACCGGGAGAGCGCTTGACTGGCAGTCAAGAGGTCAGCGGTTCGATCCCGCTAATCTCCACCACGAAAAACCTTGAAGCCGCAACGGCTTCAAGGTTTTTTCATGTCTATGGCAAATTGCACAAAGCTGTTTTTGTGTTGAATTACAAATTCCTTGCAATTTCTTTTATTAGTGGTAGATGCCTTGTCACGCCCCGCCGATGTCGACCGCCTTGGTGCCATCCTAAAAAATCCTATCTGCATTGCCTGATAGGAAAGGCGGGCCGTTATCCCATAGAATATCATAATACACCTCATATATTCCTCAGCCCTAATCCCCTGTTCGTAACAGCCCCTCGTCTTGACATCCGCTACATTTCTACTCCGCCGTCAGCATGGTCTTGATCGTCTTTTTTAGTTCAGCAGCCAAGTCAGATTCAGCTCCCACCGCTTGAGTGTGATGTCCGGCTTGACTCGTTCCCCGTGGAAGTCACTGCCGCCAGTGACGTGGAGGTCGTATCTCCGCGCCAGCTCCAGATAAAACGCGGTCTGCTCTGGTGTATGGCGCGGGTAAAAGCATTCAATGGCTTCCAAGCCGCTGTCCTTTAGCTGACGGATAAGGGCCTCTAACCGCTCATCATCCAGCCCCAACTGATAGGGGCGGGCCAAAGCAGCGCAACCGCCATCGGAACGGATGGCGGCGATGCAGTCCCGGGCGGAAACCTTGAAACGCTCTATCTTTTGATATTCGTCTGTGTCCAAATACCGATCAAAGGCCTCTCGGTTGGTCGAGACATAGCCGTGGCGCACCATCACCTGAGCGAAATGGGGGCGGGCAATTACAGCGTTACCCGCCAGTTCCTCCACCTCGTCCAGAGAGAGGATGACCCCCGTTCACGAAGGAAATCAATTATGCGGCACAGCCCTCCACGGTTTACTTTACCCTAGTCTGCTTCTTTTGTGCGCATTAAAACGCATTAGGGAATACGCAAGGACTAACGCTTGACTTTTTGCGTATAATAGAATATAATTGCATTGTAAACCAATACAATTATATTTGAAAGGAGTGCTTTTATGTCTACGAGTGTTATGCAGGTGCGTGTTGACGATGATCTCCGCGCCAAGGCTGCCGCTGTCTACGATGAACTCGGCATCGACCTTCCCACCGCTATCCGAATGTTTTTGAAACGCTCTGTCGTGGTAAATGGCGTTCCCTTTTCCATGACGCTGCCCAAGCAGGAATACAGAGCTGAGCGGGCGATCCGCGCCGTGCAAAGCCTGAGTGAAGCCGCACAGCAGAACGGCACGGCCGATATGTCGCTGGATGAGATCAATGCTGAAATTGCAGCGTCCCGGGCTGACCGTGCGTCAAGAAATGCTCGGAACGGAGCGTAACCATGAAATACTATGTTGTACTTGATACGAATGTAGTGGTTTCTGCTCTGTTTAACATTTCCTCCGTTCCCGGTATGATTCTGCAAGAAGCTCTTGCGGGGCGTGTAATTCCTCTGCTGCATGAGGATATTCTGGACGAATACAACGATGTTCTGCACCGCCCTAAATTTAAGTTTGACCGCCGGGACATCGAAATTGCGCTGACAGGCTTGATTAAGCGAGGTATCTTTTTGGATGCTGCCACGATTGAGGACTATGTCCCCGACCCCGATGATGCAATTTTCTATGAGGTGGTTATGGAAGCAAGAGAAACTACCGACGCTTATCTTGTAACCGGCAACATCAAGCATTTCCCGGTCAAGCCCTATGTGGTGACGCCAAAAGAGATGCTGGAAATCCTGAACGAAAATGAACGCTGATTAGATTATTTCATCGTGGCATTGTTAGAGAGGCACCTCAGAGATGAGGTGTCTCTTGCTATATTTGTCAGCAGTTTCAGCCGATGATCCAAAACGGCCCGCCGGCACCCGCTCGTCTGCTGGCCTCGTTCAGAATGATGGACAAGTCCCAGACTTTTTGACTGCGCCGGTAGCTGGCGGGATCAGCCACAAGGATTTTCTCGTCCTGTACGCCCCGCAGCACGATGAAATGTCCGGACTTTGTAAAATGCCCCTTGGTCATCAGAGCCACGACCAGCTTTCCGTCTGCCAGGGCATCCAGAATGCGCTGCGGTTCCGAAGCGGTACACCCTTCAACGGAAAGTCCCCACGCCTGTGCTGCGCCGGGGATCAAAGTGTGGTAGGAGCCGCTTTTGCTGCACCAATAGCCATGCTCATAGGCCCACCGTGCCATTTGGACCGGGTCAACCGTCTCACTGGTCAGTGAGGAAACCACAATAGCCATGGAAGTTGGCCCGCAGCCATAACCCCCAATATGGTCAGTACCATAAGGCTGATTGGCATAGCGTTCATCCAGCTGGTTGAAGTAGATGACCTCTGTTTCCCCATCGGTAAAGCGCACATCGCCAAGAGCTGTAATGGTGTTGGTGGAGGGAGCGTATTGGAACAGGCCGTCGCCAAGAAACAGGCTGAGGTTTTCCGCATAATTTTCCGCCAGGCCTTTCTGTTCGTCAGTCAGCGCAAAGATGGCGTCCGCAAAGTAGGCTTCACCATTATAGCGGATCGTGTAGATGTACCATGTCTCCGCCGTATCTTCATCGCCGTTCTCCTCCGCAGGGACAGTACGCACCTCCATCGTTCGGCTGAAGCTGTAAAGGTGCGTGAGGCCCGCACGCAAGATCTGCTCCATGTCGGTGAGGGAGATGGCGGCAAAGTCCAGATTTTTCGCCGCGCAGTATTGAGAAATAAACAGGTTGGCATTGCTGATGAGATCCCCCTCATAGGGATTGACTACTTCATAGTGATCCCCGCCTGTTCCGGCGAAATCGTTGGCGATGCGCTCCTGTACATTCTCAATGCCTTCTCCGAGAATCTGATTGATTGCAAAGGCAGCCTGATTCATATTTTCCGTAATGGCCGCATTATCGTTAAGGATCGGCTGCCCAGCTGCTCCGGACACTCCGCTGTCCGTCAGGCTTCCGAAGGCAAGCCCCGGCAGGGGCTTGAGCTGTATGGTATCGCTCCACATCCCACTGGATCGGCTCCATGCCGATGGAGCGAATGGCGGAGATCACATGGTCGTCATACTCGCCGAAGGGGCAGCGAATAAGCGTCGGACGAGCCCCTGTGAGCGCCTCGAGCTTATCGTTGCAGGTATTCACATCTTTGATGATCTGCTCCGCCGTCATGGATGCCGTGTCGAGCTTATTTATTACCGGTGCGATCTCCGCGCTCGAATAACCGAGCACCGCAAGACCTGCCGCGGCGTCGTTCAGCGCGTCACTGCCGCCGGCAGATACGGTGACCGGCGCTGATGTCGAAACACTGCCTCCGCCCATGTCCTTGCCTATCTTATCCTTGAGCTCAAGGATGACTCTCTGCGCGATCTTCTTGCCGACACCCGGCGCGGCGATGAGCGCTTTCTCATCGCCCGTGATGACGGCCATCGCAAGCCCCTGCGGCGTGCAGACCGAAAGTATCGCGAGCGCCGCCTTCGGCCCCACGCCCGAGACGCCGATGAGCTGCTTGAAGCTCCCGAGCTCACCCTGCGTGGCAAAACCGTAAAGGTCAAAGATCCCCTCACCCACGTGCAAATAGGTGTAAAGCTTGCTTGCTTTACCCACTTGCAGCTGTGAGATCGTCGTGCTGGTGGTCTTGCAGGCGTAGCCCACGCCGCCGCAGTCGATCACGGCGAGGTACGGCTCCACATGCGCGACCGTTCCGCTGACATAATAAAACATAAACTGCCTCTCTCCTGCTTAAATGGTCTGCTTGACGTCGTTCCCGCCCACGCGGCTCAGGAGCGACGTGGCGCTGCGCGCGTGGCAGATGGCAATGGCCAGCGCGTCGGCAGCATCGTCGGGCCGCGGCACGGCCTTGAGCTTTAAGAGGCGCTTGACCATGTCCATGACCTGTCTTTTTTCGGCAAGGCCGTACCCTACGACCGCCTGCTTGACCTGCATGGGTGTGTATTCGTAGAGCGGCACGCCGCTCTTTTCCGCGGTACACAGAATGATGCCGCGGCCGTGCGCCACGGCGATGCCGGTCGTGATGTTGTTCGAAAAGAACAGCTCTTCGACCGCGATAGCGTTGGGCTTTAGCTGCGCGATGAGCGCTTCCATGTCCTGCTCGATCTGCACAAGGCGGCGCGCCAGCGGCAATCCCGCGGGCGTGGTGATCGCGCCGTAATTCAATAGCCGCGTTTTGCCGCGGTCCGCTTCGATCAGGCCAAAGCCCACGATGGCGATGCCCGGATCGATGCCGAGTATCCGCATGCGCATCACCTCCCACGATACTTATTTAGAAATTATATCAAACATCTGTCCGAAATGCAACGAGAAATCACAGCATGAAAAAGGCCGCTCTCTGAGCGGCCTTTCAATTTTCTTTTCATGCCCGCGGATGCGCCTTCTGATAGACGTCCTTGAGGTGCTTTTTCACGACATGCGTGTAGATCTGCGTCGAGGAAATGTCTGCGTGGCCCAGCATCTCCTGAATGGAGCGCAGGTCCGCACCGTTTTCGAGCAGGTGCACGGCAAACGAGTGGCGCAGCGTGTGCGGCGTGATGTCCTTTGAGATGCCGGCGGTCTCCTGATAGTGCTTGACGATCTTCCAGAATCCCTGGCGGCTCATCGGCTGCCCGGAACAGTTCGTAAACAGGCGGTCTTCCTTCTCATCTGATATAAGCTTCGGCCTGCCCTCTGCAAGATAAGCTTCCAGCGCCTTGCGCGCAATCATTCCAAACGGAATGATCCGTTCCTTATGTCCATCCGAGCAGGTCAGATACTCCATCCGCAGATTCACATCCGACACCCTCAGTGAAATCAGCTCGGACACACGGATGCCTGTCGCATACAATAACTCCAGCATGGCTTTATCCCGCAGTTCCTTCGGCGATGTACCTCCCGGCTGTTCCAAAAGGCGCGTCACCTCTTCCGTCGTCAATACTGTCGGCATTTTCTTCTCAATCCGCGGCGCCTTTAAACGCTCGGACGGATCTACTGCCAGTCTCCGCTCCTTCTCCATATAATGATAGAACGCCTTCATGGACGCAATGCTTCGCGAGATCGTCGCAGGCTTTCTTCCTTCCTTTTCCAGATAGATGACGTAGGATGTCAGACTTGTAGCCGTCACCTCATTCACATCGCAGATTCCCTGTGCCAGAAGATACTGATTCATTTTCTTCAAATCACGCGCATAAGAAACCTCCGTGTTCTCTGAGGTATTCTTCTCCTGATGTAAATATTGAATGAAATTCTGTATGTCCTGCGTCATAACGTTTACCTGCCCCGCCACTCATTTGTTCACTGCATTGCTCCGCTGTATGCGGCTTTCTTCTCTGTCGAAAAATGTACCGCAAACGCGGTACATCATTCATTATAA
>ERZ826016.2847-NODE-2847-length-12778-cov-3.239488_pt1 | contig 12778 bp, 6 predicted proteins | sample MGYA00519872_ERZ826016 | MGnify/ENA primary metagenome ERZ826016 (study PRJEB31778, sample SAMEA3449218) | human gut metagenome | biome: human gut; feature: human-associated habitat; material: faeces | place: United Kingdom | collected 2010/2012 ... | reverse complement strand
CTTCGGTTTCAAAAGCGGGTGCAAAGGTAAGGGGTTTATTTGAAACTACCAAATGTTTGGAAAAGTTTTTTTTCAGTTTTTCTCTTGGCTCTTTCTAAGGCTCTCTTATCGAAAGGGAAAGAAGGAACAAGATGAAGAAACTGGGATAAACCGGTTTCTTTGCGAATCGGAGTGCAAAGATAAGAACTTTATGCTATTGCTTCCAAAACTTTTAGGAAGTTTTTTTGTTCTTTGTCTTAACCTGATTTACGCTTTTGCAGTTTGTCAACTAACTAAGGCTTTCTTCTCTTGGAAAGCGGGTGCAAAAGTAGGGGATTTTAAGATATGATCCTAATTTTAGAGTACTTTTTATGCAAGTTTTTTTTAAAATTGTGGATAAATGACTGAGGGATAGGGGGGGGTGTATAACATAATTTTGAGAGGGGAAGGAAGGAGGGGAATAGGGGACTCATTATTATATTAAACGCGAGAGATTAGCGCAAGAGAGAAGGAGAGAGAGAGTCGCGAGAGAGAAAGAGAAAATGGAATTCTGGATTATGTTACTGCACGTAATTTGTATTCTATTTGCCTTCACACTCTAACTATGTTCATAAAAGTCCCTATTTATAGGAGTTCCAGCGATGAGGGATACGGTGGGAGCAACTCTTTGACCTCACTCGTGATGAAAGGTTCAGGAGATAAATCACAGGGATGGTATATCCGGAGAGAGATGATATACAACGGGATAATAGTTTTATGCTTATTCAAGAGGTCATGGTTTAAATAAAGGGAGAAATAAGGTGAGAATGACGGAAAAGGCTGTAGTAAATCAAGGAGAATGTTTATGATAGGGAAATATCATAAATCTATATAGGGTATCAGGTGGTAATAACCAAGCGGTGTAAAGCGGTGTTAGGAATAGGCATTATTACTGTGTTAACTGAATCAGGAAGACGTTACTGAAGGAGTAAAGTGAACCTGGGAAAAAATAAATATGGGTGAAGTGAAATAGGAAGTATAGTATGAGAGTGTGAAGTAAATACAGGCATAGTCATAATATAGGGGTACTAGGAGTTTCAGGCGGGGGAACGTTGAGTTTAAAGCTGGGGAACTATGGGGTTCATTAGGGTGAAACGTTGAGTTTCAGCACTTGAAACAAACTGTTCAGAGGAGAAAAACAAAGTGTTTCAAGTAGTGAAAACTAACTGTTTAAAGATGCGGAACAGAGTGTTTCAAGCGGAGGAACAAAGTGTTTTGATATACTGAACAGAGTGTTTCAGGTAGTGGAACACTTTGTTTTCTATGTTGTTACGAAAATTTATGACTATGTCGAAAAACAAAGTGATAGTTGATAAATTAGGTTCTTGAGAATATAATTCCACGACGGGAAGTTGATTAGGACAATTCATATTGAACCTAAAGCAGACGTTTGATAGTGGAATTACAGACTATTTATAACTAAAATATAGGGCATTAATAACTATCAAGTAGAATATTAATGGTTACCAGATTCAGTGTTAATAGCTGATAAACAGTACAATATGAATATACAGACAAAAAAAACGGATGTGGCAGATACTTGATCTGCAACCCATCTGTCACCATATCTTGCACACTTACAAACGACTAGATTCCAAATAGTTAAATAATGTCTTGTGCAAGTGGCAGATAAAAAGAGGGGGAAAATCATAAGAGGACACAAAAGCGATAAATAGAATCTACTCTTTAACTAAAAAGCGGTAAACGCCTTGCCCAACCTTTACTTTACAATAATTATGTTCAAGACCTAACACTTCAATGCCAGAACCTGAATCTAATGTTTTTCCACTCTCTGTTATTTTAGGATCAGAATGATACACAGGTATATAAATCATCGCTTCACTTCCAACAGGTATAGAAACATTTAATTCCAAAGAACCAATGTTCTGCCGAACTTCTGACACAAGTTTACCATAAGGGGTCATATTTGAATAATAAACTTCCGACAATTTCTGAGGCAATGTAGGTTTTATGATAACACGCTTATATCCAGGTGCACTTTCGTCTACTTTTACTCCTGCAAGAATCCGATAAAACCAGGTCAACCCTCCACCAAACATTGGATGATTACGTGAGTCTTTACCATTCCATTGTTCCCAAGTAGTAGTAGCTCCCTGTTTAATCCAATAGCCATAACTAGGAAAATCTGATTGATTCATAACCTCATAAGCCACATCATTCAATCCATTTGCAGCCAAAGTTTCAAAAAAGAACTGAGTACCAAAAATTCCCGTATTCAAATGATTTTTATATTTTTCTACTACCTCCTGACGCAAAGTAGCTACAACATCTTTATATGATTCTTCCGGAACTCCCATCACCAAAGCGAAAATATTACTGCCATAATCACCATACGTTTTCTTTTCTCTATCATAAAATTTACGATGAAAAGCTCCTTTGACTCGTTTTGCTAACTCTGAATAATATCTGAAATCAGTAACGTTACCTATAGTCTCAGCAGCTTTTGCCGTATAATCCGCACAACGCCATAGATAAAATGTATGCACCAATTCTTCCAAAGGGATAGCAAATGCAGGTGCCCAGTCACCTAAGTTCAACCAATAATTTGGTTCCTTCGAATTACAGTTGGTGCTCTTAGCTAACATCGTTCCATCAGCAGTAAGCCATGTCAACATATAACGTACTTGTTCCTTCATCGCCCAATAATTGGCTTCTAACATACGCCTATCTCCATAATGAAGATAAAACTCCCACGGCATAATATTCATAGCTGCTCCCCACGGTACGCCTCCCCCACAACCAGGTTGCCATGGTGCTCCATTGGGTACATACCCTGTTTCGATATTTTGCACGTCCCTTATATCACGAATCCACTTCTGATAAAACGCAGCAGCATTGAAGTTATGCATTACCGTAACACACGCCACTTGTCCGTCTCCTGTATAAGCAGAACGTTCCCGATGCGGACAATCACTGGCTACACCTCCATGCATATTATCTAATTGACTACGTTGCCATATTTCATTAATCTGGTTAAACAGCGAATTGGACGTTTTGAATTCTGACGAAATTTTCACATCCGTATTTACAGCCTCAGCAATTACATTCTTTGCAGACAGATCAGAAAGACCACTTATAATAGCTTTACTAAAAACATACCAAGTAAACCGGGGAGCATAAGACTCCTTCCCTTCACCTTTTAAAATATACTGTTGAATCCCCAACGGAGATTCACAAATATATTTAACATTTAAAGTATCTCCTTTTTGTCCCCTAATATCCTTAAAATGTATCCATCCAGATATCTCTTTACCAAAGTCAACTTCATAGACTGAAGCTTCCAATTTTTTAAAAGAAATCGGCCGAAGAGCTTCTATAATCTTATCTGTAGGAGCAGTATGGGCAGTTAGCATTCCAATCGGAGCCTGGCGCAATACTGCATAATTCCACGTTGAATCATCACATTTTGCGGTTGCCCAATCTTCCACTTCCGCATTTGCATCGTAAATTTCCCCATCAAATACCCCATCCATTATGATAGGAGATTCTTTTACTTTCCACGTCTCATCCGAAGCTATAATATCTTTACTTCCATCCTTATAAGTCACTTCTATCTGACAAAGAAAACGGGGTGAACCGAACGGACATACCCAATGACTCACGCAATCATAAAATCCATTCCCGACAATAGCTCCCGCTACATTTTCTTTTTCCTGCAACAAACCGGTAATATCATACGCTAAATACATCACCCGATAATTACGGAAACGATTGTCAATAGCAATATTTGCATATTTAAGATCATCCCGAACCGTATAATTGGTAAAGTTCGGTACAAGATAATCATCTCCTACCCTTTCACCATTTATATAAAGTTCAAAATATCCCAGTCCAGTGACAAAAACTTTTGCCGAAACAATATCCTCCTTCACATTAAATAGTTTCCGAAAAAGTGGGGATGGATAAGAGGGATACACAGTTGAGTTAGGTTTAAGCGTCTTCTTAGGTGCCTCGCCTTGCCAGGGTACACCAATCCATTTTGCTTTCCATTCGTCAGCAGACAAAAGTCCCATGCCCCAATAAGCAGGCTCACTCCAAGCAGACGCCTCTTCTTGTCGGTTCCAAGTCATGACACGCCACCAATAATCCTTTGCAGATTGTAATTGTTGTCCTTCATAAGGAATCAAATACGAATCTGAAGAACTTCTTTTTCCACTATCCCAAACGTCAAACTCACCATTCAATAATTTATCTTTTGAAGAAGCGACCACAATGCGATAAGCTTTCTGAACTTCACCGCGGATCTGTTTTGAAGTAACTTCATTGATCCACGACAAACGAGGAGACGGAACATCGACTACAGCCGGGTTCTCCATATATTCACAGGTCAGTGAAACTGGTTTTAGTTTGGCATATCCCACTGACACAGCAAACAATACACAAAACAAATACAAAATTCTCATTGAGTTCAAATTCTTCATGGTATTAAGATCGGTTATTTTAAGGCGTGTATTCTTTTCTACTATTTTTCTTTTCTATGCTTCACACGTTTAAGTAAGATTTGATCAATCTCAGCCAACTCATCAAACGTAAATTCCAAATTATCTAAAGCATGTAGATTATCGTCTAATTGCTTCACAGAACTTGCTCCTACAATTACTGACGTTATCCGTTTATCTTTAAGTGTCCATGCCAATGCCATCTCCGCCAACGTTTGACCACGACGATGAGCGACTTCATTCAGTTGCCGGATAATCTCCACTTTTTCAGGAGTTACCTGTGAGCTTTGTAAAAATCCGGTAGGACGTGCAGCACGTGAATTTTCCGGAATCCCATTCAAATATTTATCTGTCAATAGTCCCTGAGCCAAAGGAGAGAATGCAATAAAACCAGAACCATTCTTTGCTGCCAGACTAAGATTTTCTTTCTCAACCGTACGATCAAACATATTATAACGATATTGACTAATGAGACAAGGCACACCTGCATCTGACAGCATTTCGTAAACTAAATATGCTTTCTCAGGAGGATATTTAGATATTCCGACGTACAAGGCTTTTCCTCTTTCTACAATGTCAATTAGTGCTTGAACTGTCTCCCTGATAGGAGTGACCTCATCATAACGATGAGTATAAAATATATCAAAATACTCTAAACCAGTACGACGAAGGCTTTGGTCAATACTTGCCATCAGATTTTTTCGTGAACTATTTCCACCATAAGGCCCCGCCCACATTTCATGACCAGCTTTAGAAGAGATAATCATTTCATCCCGATAGCCCTGAAAGTTTTCTTTCAGAATCCGACCGAAGTTTATTTCTGCACTTCCAGGAACAGGACCATAATTATTTGCCAAATCAAAGTGTGTAATACCATGATCGAAAGCATATTTAATTATATCTGTTGCTACATCAAAGTCGTCCACACTACCAAAATTATGCCACAATCCCAAAGAAATCACAGGCAACTGCAAGCCGCTCTTACCACAGTATTTATATTGCATCCCATCATAACGATTGGATGCCGGCTGATAATTTACAGAATCATTCATATGATTACTCATTTTAACTTTGTAATTTACAAAGAAAAGATTTTTTTTTCAATAAACTTCCAATTGCCCGACATTTGTTCGCCTATAATGTAATTTATATATATAAACGTCTAAATGAGAAAGTATCAGAACTGGAAATAAATGAATGGCTGAATTTCCGTACTTTTCATTTGAATCACGAGATAAATCAATGCTACCATCAACAATGCCTTTCCTAAGAACGGTAGACGGATAACTCCACGACAAAGTGCATTTTCCCAACGGTCGGGCGCAAAATGGAGTAAAAAACCGAGTAACATCAAGGCAAATACGCGCCAGTATCCCTCCAACAATTGTGGAAAAAGTTGCGGATTGAAAGCCATAAATATTTGCTTCAACATATCTATCGAATTATCAAAATCGGCATTACGGAAGAAAATCCAGCAGAAACAAACAAAATTAAAAGTGATTATGACTCCGAATACACGCCTCCAGCCATGGCTCCCCTCTCCTTTCTTACGTCCAGTAAAAGTTATCCACATTTTATGTACAGCCAAAGCAATGCCATGGAAAGTTCCCCAAAGCATAAAGTTCCAAGAAGCTCCATGCCAAAGACCACCCAAAAACATGGTAATAATCAGATTTAAATATTGACGGAACTTTCCTTTCCGGTTTCCTCCTAAAGATATATATAGGTAATCGCGCAACCAACTGGACAAAGAAATATGCCAACGACGCCAAAATTCGGTGATAGAAGCAGATTTATATGGAGAATTAAAGTTTAAATTGAAATGAAATCCTAATAACAGAGCTATACCGATAGCCATATCACTATAACCAGAAAAGTCGCAATATATCTGTAAAGCATACCCGTATACTCCCATCAGATTTTCCACACCCGAATAAAGCGTGGGATTATCAAAAATTCGTTCTACAAAATTGATACTGATATAATCGGAGATCACTGTTTTTTTGAACAGACCGGATGCTATAAGGAAAATACCTCGTCCAAACATTTCCTGCGAAACAAAAAGCGGTTTTCGGATTTGAGGAATAAAATCACGAGCACGCACAATCGGTCCGGCTACCAATTGCGGAAAAAAGGATACATAGAAAGCATAATCCAGCAAATTTCTCAACGGTTTTATCTCCCGGCGATAAACATCAATGGTATAGCTTAATGATTGGAAGGTAAAGAAAGAAATCCCCACCGGCAAGAATATATCGAGCGCAGTAAATTCGCCCCCCATCAAGGAAGCAATAGCCCCTCCCAAAAAGTTCGTATATTTAAAATAAACGAGAAGACCCAGATTAATACATAGACTCAACGTCACCAGCCCTTTACGTTTCCAACGTCCCACTGTATGATCCATCCATTGCGCTAAAAGAAAATCGCAGACTGTTACAATAGCAAGTAAAAAGAAGTATGTGCCACTGCTTTTATAATAAAAGTAATAGGAAAAAAGAGTAACAAACAGGATACGAGCCGTATTCTTTCGTTGCAACAACACATATACTATCATAAAAGCAGTAAACAACCAGAGGAAGATACCACTACTGAATATCATTGGTGCTTGTGGATCATAAGTCAGCACCTCTTTGAGACGGCTGAAATCTATATCAACGGGTAACATAGTCATTATAAGCTTGAATTAAGGCTTGATATAATAGATTCCCCTGTAGAACATATCCTTCGGGTAAATAATGTACATGATCGGGACGCATCAGTTGTGCCTCCGTCCAATTAAGACAAGCGCGTTCACGCCCACCTACGACATCATACATATCCCACACTAATAAGTGATGGTCTTTAGCATAACGGCGAATTGTTTCTGTTGCTGTCGCTGTACGAGGGTTTATTGAATATGTACGTTTTCTCCGACGCTGACGAAAACTTTCGTAAGAACCGGGAGGAGTAGTCAGTAATATAGGAACCTCGGGAAGCCTGTCACGCAACAATTTAATAAGTTCATCCATCTGATTATAATGTACATTAGCGTTGTAACGCCGACTATGGCTTTCATTTGTCCCGAAAGAAAGAATCAACAGTTCGGGCTTCAGTGCAACAATATCAGCAATGCGGTCAGGATGAGTAAATGTCAGACATGTAGCTCCATTTACTCCCATATCTGTATAGGAAATAGCCCCAAAGGCTTCTTTCAGCAGTGTACCCGTAGTCTGCGGATAAATATGACCGCGAACATGGCTATCACCAATATGAACAATGCGCACTGTGTCTTCTGAGATCCCAGCATGTACTTGTCGGAGACGTTCAAAGATAGGAATAAACAAAGCAATACTATCAATAACTTCATTCCGTCCGGTCTTTTTGAAAGCCGAAGGGAAAAAAAGTTGTGGCAGAGAAATGGTATCGGCCATCCAAGTCATTTCCCGCATTGGCTTCACTGTCTTCAAAGATTTTGTTAAGGAAGGACGGGCAGGCATTTGATCTTGAGCTATAACCTTCGACAGAAATCCGGAAACAGTTATACATATAATCAAAAAACAGACAAACAACCGGTTACTCTTTCTCATAAGAACGCCTCCTGTCGTACTGTTCCTTTCCATATATCAACGTCTCATACAATAGCTTTGCCAAATGTTTGCCACCCCGGAAATTTATATGTGTATAATCATAATTTGCCATAGCAGGTTTGGCATTTACCATTTTAACCATACTTCCATCGCCTCCCATTGCCTCAAACATATTCCAAAAAGCAATACCACTTTCCGCTGCTATACTCTGTTGATAACGGATCAGATTCTTGACTCCCGGCATTGTACGTAGATCTCCATTCTCATTTTTAGATTCGCGATCACCAATACTCAACAATAACACTCCGGCTTGAGGGAAATTCTTCTTTATATGCTCGATAGAAGTAAGCAATCCTTTCTTATAATTATCATAATTACGTCCATATTCCGTAGCTACATTCAATCCGTATTCCAAAATAACCAAGTCGTAAGGTCGCTGATGATTGAATTGCCTCATCATCTCTGCCGGTATTCCTCGGAGAGAAAGTCCAGAACTTCCACGCAAAGAGAAATTATCCAGAATGATTCCTTTCTTACCATCCATTGCCACGCCATAAAAAAGAGTGGAATCCGCCTCATTCACTGTCCATCGTACCGAACCGATACGCCCATCCAAATACATCTGTTGCAATTTATTAGAGGGAGTGAATGAATGAGTCTGTTCTGCCCCCCGATTGACACTAACGGAAAGTCGCATATCTCCTTTATTATAGAAGAAAATAGATGTTCGCTGACAAGTATCAAGTAAAGAGGCATATTTGCTTTGTCCATGCAGTTCAACGTAAGCTCCTTTCCTAGGAATAAAATAGTGTCCGGATACTCCTTGCTTTTTCCTATCAAAAGAAATAGTATCGGTTACTGCATGGCTCGACCATCCTCCGAAAGTTTGTCGTACCGTAGGCCGATACCCATTCGTAATTGATGTGATTGTCACAAAACCTACTCCGCACCCACCAAAGCGTTTTTGAAGCATTTCACGTAAGTCAGCAGTAAAAATATCCGCTTCTATAAAAGAATCGCCAAATACAGCGATACGTACCATATTATCTTCGGAACCATTGGCATTAGTAGAAGAAACACGGTCAAGTGCTTCATAGAAAGGGGTCATACCTCGGCTGGTGGAATCACTATAATCCTCAATACAAGTCAGACCCGTCCGGCAAGTATCCACAAAAGCAGGTTTTACTACAGGTGGAAGAACGATACTATCTGAATCGGCAACCACTTCTTCCGGTTCCGGATAGCGCAAGTCTCCTAAAAGATCGACACGCCTCATAGTATGACCGACAATTGATATTACCGGTAACCAATGTAATCCTATCAGAATGATAAATACAAGCAAAGTTAGCCAGAGCGAATATTTCAGATAATTTTTCATAATCTACCTTACGTTCAAATTTTTGAAACGACTGCAAAGATAGACAAAAGCGACAAAAAGAAAGGAGAATCTACATTATTTAATGCGATTCTCCTTTCCATTTATTTATTCACTGTATGGGTGTCAGATCGTTCGTTCAATATTCCAAACAAAAGCTCGTAAACCTAATTGCTCGGTTTCTAGGTCCATCTTATGCAATGTATCCAATAATGGATCGACTTTATTATCATCAACTACTGTAAGGATTGCCGAACACATACTTGGCCATGCATGGCTACCAAAATGCGGATCACCAGTCTTCGAGCCACGCCCCTGAACCTTCTCCAAATAGCTGAAGCCACGACAATTCAAGCGATCTAGCAATGCAATAATACGTTCAAAATAGGCCTGATCGAATGTTATTAATACTGATTTCATATTTCTTTTCTATTATTTCTTAATATAGTCACTTTTATTTTCCCGGAAGTAAAGATCCAGTTCACGCTGACGGCGTAACTTGCGACGTTGGTTCTTGATTCCTGTACCGGCAAATACACAATATAGTGTCGGAATCAGAATCAATGTCAATATGGTTGATACGCTCAAACCGCCAATTACGGCAATCGCCATTGGGCTCCACATTTCCGAACCTTGACCTCCACCGATAGCCATCGGAATCATACCGAGTACGGTAGTAGCAGTAGTCATTAATACCGGACGAAGACGACTCTTACCAGCCGTTACTACAGAATTCATGACTGTCAAACCACGTTCACGACAAAGAATGATATAGTCAATAAGCACAATACCGTTTTTCACCACAATACCGATCAACATAATTCCTCCCAACAAACTCATGACGCTCAATGTACTTTTTGTGAAAAACAATGCCATCAAAACGCCACTAAATGCAAACGGTAGAGAGAACATAATGATGAACGGATAAGTTAATGATTCGAACTGTGCCGCCATTACAATAAATACGAGGACAACAATCAAAACGGCAAGAGTTCCCAAATCACGAAACGAATCTTGCTGATCTTCGTACGAACCGGCCACCTGAATAGAAATTTCACCGGGGATATCCATTTTATTGATAATAGCATTACCTTCATTTACTATATTACCCAATGCTTCTTTACCGGAAATAACAGCAGATACAGTTACAATACGTTCACGGTCTTTACGTTCAATAGTAGGAGGGGCAAAACGCTCAACTACTTTACCCACATCTTTCACACGAACAGCTTCACCTTGACTGTTATAAATCAGAATATTTTCAATACTTTCCAAGCTAGTACGATATTCTGGCGCGTAACGAACCTTAATGTCATACTCATCACCATCTTCACGATATTTCGAAGCCACTGCACCATTTATCCGGTTACGCAAATAGTTACCGGCAGTAGCCAGGTTCAACCCATGCATAGCAAGTTTCTCCCGGTCAAAGTCTACCTGATACTCTGGCTGGTAGTCACTACGACTAATATTTACTTCCGATACACCTTTTAAAGCCTGCAATTCACGCTTCAAACGAGCTGCCACACTATCAGTGATCGCCATATCATATCCGTATACTTCAAAGTCAGCACTTGCCTGAGCAGACATACCTGTATTACTACCTCCCAAAATTACTTGTGCTTTACTGAATTCCGGATAAGCCTTCAGGTCTTCACGCATCTCGTCACAGACTTGCTCTAATGAAATATCACGATCTCCCGGGTCTACCAAACTGATATTAAAGGAAATAATATGTGAACCGTTGTCCTGCATAGAAGCCCAAGTATTGTCTGAGTCTGCCTGACCAACAGTATAGTTACATACTGTCATGACACCCTTATATTTCTCTAACCATTTCTGGGTCAGTTTTTGGGAAAGGTCTTGCGCTATTTCTTTTCGTGTACCAATCGGTAATTCCAGTTGTACAGCTATACGAGCATTATCCTGTGCCGGGAAGAACTCGGTACCAATACCTTTGGCACAAAGTAAACTAATAATAAAAAAAGCAATACAACCCACAATCACAACCGGACGATGACGTACTGCCCAGTTCAGCATCTTTGCATACCATACGTCAAGCCTATCCAGAGCTTTCTCAATCGGAGTAAAGAAGAGTTTGAACATCTTTGATGGTTTCTTCTGCAAACGAAGTAACTGGGAACAAAGCATCGGAGTCAGTGACAAAGCAGCTACGGTAGAAATAAACATAATTGCACACATCATCCACCCTAACTGCTTGAAGAGTACACCGGACATACCACTAACCATTGTCAGCGGAAAGAATACAGCAATCATCGTCAATGTAGAAGCTATTACAGAGATAGCCACCTCATTCGTTCCATGTACGGCTGCTTGTTTCGGGTCCGAACCACGTTCAATATGGGTCGTTACATTCTCAAGTACTACAATCGCATCATCCACCACCATACCAATTGCAATGGATAGTGATGATAAGGAAATGATATTAATTGTATTTCCGGTAACTGCCAAATAAATGAAGGAGGCAATCAATGAGAGCGGAATGGTAATACAAATAATCAACGTCGCACGCCAACGTCCCAAGAAGAGGAACACAACGATCACAACAAAGAGCAACGCATAGACAACAGTTTCTGTCAAACTGTCAATTGTGTTCAAAATGTTGTCTGAGGTATCGACAATCACACCCAGCTTCACATCGCTCGGCAAACTCTTTTGTAGTTTCGGAAGTGCTTCTGCTACCTTCTTTGAAATTTCTACGGAGTTAGCACCTGACTGTTTCTGAACAATAATCATGGCTCCCTTAACACCATTATTATATGTTTCCTGCGCACGCTCTTCTACAGTATCAACGATTCTGGCAACATCACGCAAGAATACATTAGCTCCGTTGTGTGTACCAACTACAACATCTTCCAGCTGCCGGGAATCGTCGAACTCACCTTCGACACGTAATGAGTACGTCTCACTACCAATGTCAAAGTTACCACCCGGAATGTTCTTATTCTCAGCTCCAATAATCGAACTAATCGTTTCGATTGTCAGATTATAAGCTTCCAATTTATTCGGGTCACAATATACCTGTATCTCTCGTTGCGGTGCACCACTGATTGAAACGGTACCGACACCCGGAATACGTGCTAACGGATTGACTACACGGTCGTCCAATATTTTATAAAGAGCGGATTGACTCTCATTGGCCTGTACTGAAAGCAGCACAATAGGAATCATATCTGTACTAAACTTGAAAATAATCGGATTCTCAACATCGTCAGGAAGTTGAGAGCTTACCATATCCAACTTGTCGCGTACATCGTTTGTTAGTACATCAATATCATTACCAAACTCAAATTCCAACGTGATCAATGACATATTCTCGGAGGAACGAGAGGTGATAT
>ERZ826016.2846-NODE-2846-length-12779-cov-4.233653_pt1 | contig 12779 bp, 10 predicted proteins | sample MGYA00519872_ERZ826016 | MGnify/ENA primary metagenome ERZ826016 (study PRJEB31778, sample SAMEA3449218) | human gut metagenome | biome: human gut; feature: human-associated habitat; material: faeces | place: United Kingdom | collected 2010/2012 ... | reverse complement strand
CGCAGAAGGTGGACAGCCATGTGCTGGGCGGCCTTAAGGTGGAACTGGAAGGGAAGCAGTTAGACGGCACCGCCCAGGGACGCTTGTCAGGCCTGCGTAAAAAAGTTACCGAAATCATCGTATAAAGGATGTGAATGGAATGCAATTAAAACCGGAAGAGATATCCAAAGTCATCCGAAGCCAGATCAAATATTACCAGAATGCTATTGAGCAGAGCGAAACAGGAACCGTTCTGATCGTAGGTGATGGTATTGCCAGAGTAAGCGGCCTGACCAACTGTATGTCAGGAGAGCTGCTGGAGTTTGAAGACGGCACCTTCGGAATGGCTCAGAACCTGGAAGAAAACAGCGTTTCCGTCGTTCTGTTCGGTTCTGATCAGGGGATCAGTGAAGGACAGACTGTTAAGCGTACAGGAAAAGTAGTAAGCGTACCTGTAGGCGAGGCAATGATCGGACGTGTTGTAAATGCGATCGGCCAGCCAATCGATGGCGCAGGCCCTATTGAGACAACCGAATACAGACCGGTAGAATCACCGGCACCCGGCATCTGCGACAGACAGCCGGTTAAAGAACCATTACAGACTGGTATCAAGGCAATCGACTCCATGATCCCAATCGGTAGAGGACAGCGAGAGCTGATCATCGGCGACCGTCAGACTGGTAAGACCACCATCGCTACTGATACCATTTTAAACCAGAAGGGCAAAGACGTTATCTGTATTTATGTTGCTATCGGACAGAAACGTTCTACTGTTGCCAGCCTGGTAGCTGAACTGCAGGCAGGCGGCGCTATGGATTATACCATCGTTGTTGCTGCAACTGCATCTGAGACAAGCCCATTACAGTACATTGCACCTTACTCAGGCTGTGCAATGGGCGAGTACTTTATGAACAAGGGAAAACACGTACTGATCATCTATGATGACTTAAGTAAGCATGCGGTTGCATACCGTGCAATTTCCCTTCTGCTTGAGCGTTCCCCGGGACGTGAGGCTTATCCGGGTGATGTATTCTACTTACACTCCAGACTGCTTGAGCGTTCTAGTCATCTGAGTGACAAGTTAGGTGGCGGTTCCATCACCGCACTGCCGATTATTGAAACACAGGCCGGTGATGTTTCCGCATATATTCCTACCAACGTTATTTCCATTACCGATGGTCAGATCTTCCTCGAGAGCAACCTGTTCAACGCAGGTATGAGACCAGCCGTAAACGTAGGACTTTCCGTATCCCGAGTCGGTGGTGCAGCCCAGACAAAGGCAATGAAGAAAGCATCCGGTAGTATCCGTATCGATCTGGCACAGTACCGTGAGATGGAAGTGTTCACACAGTTTGCTTCTGATCTGGATGATGCAACAAAAGCACAGCTGCAGCACGGAAAAGCTCTGATGGAGCTGTTGAAGCAGCCGCTGAGTCATCCGCTTTCCATGCATGAGCAGGTATTAACCCTGTGCATGGCAACGGACGGTGTATTCGATAAGATACCTACCAGACAGGTAAAACAGTATCAGAAAGATATTCTGGATTTCATGGATCTGAAACATCCGGAGATCGGAAAAGAAATTGAGCAGACAAAAGCTTTATCCGATGAACTGAGACAGAAAATCAAAGATGCTGCAGCAGAGTTCGCAGCAGAACAGTAAGCAGGTGTTACGATGGCAAATGCAAAAGAAATTCAGGATCGAATGAAGAGTATCAATGATACATTAAAGATTACAAATGCAATGTACATGATTTCTTCTTCGAAATTAAAGAAATCTAAAAAAATGCTGACGGACACAGAACCGTATTTCTTTACCCTGCAATCTGAGATGAGCCGTATTCTGCGGCATTTGCCGGATCTGGACAGTATTTATTTCAGGTCCACAGATGAGATTCCGGAAGAAGAAAAACGGATCGCTTATATGGTGGTTACGGCAGATAAGGGACTGGCAGGATCTTACAACCACAATATTTTAAAAATTGCGGAAGAGGAACTTGTAAAGCACCCGAAACGTCAGCTGTATGTGCTTGGTGAAGTCGGAAGACATTATTTTGAAGAACGTGGAATTGAGATCAACAAACAGTTCCATTATACGATTCAGAATCCGACATTGAACCGTGCACGAAATATCTCTGAGGAACTTCTCGAAGGTTACCGTCAGGGAGATTTTGATGAAATCTATATCATTTATACCTCAATGGTCAATGCGATGCAGGAAGAAGCAGAAATCCTGCAGCTGCTTCCACTGAAAAAAGCAGATTTCCACAACGTGGAGATTCCGCTGGATGTCAGACGTGAGGAGCTTGCCCTGCGTCCATCGGCAGATGCAGTGATGAATCGTATTGTTCCGGACTATGTGGTAGGATTTGTTTATGGTGCGCTGGTAGAATCCTTCTCATGCGAGCAGAATGCCCGTATGATGGCGATGGAGGCAGCAACCAACAGCGCAAAGGATATGCTTCATGAGCTGGATATCATGTATAACCGTGCCAGACAGGCAGCGATTACCCAGGAGATCACAGAGGTAATTGCGGGAGCAAAATCCCAGAAGCGCAAGAAAAAGAGATAATGGAGGCCTAGGATGAAAACAGGAAAAATCATACAGGTTATGGGACCTGTTGTGGACGTTGAATTTGAAGACGAAGAATTGCCTGCAATCAGAGACGCTCTGGAAGTACAAAATGGTGACAAAAAATGTATCATGGAGGTTGCACAGCATATAGGAAATAATACGGTACGCTGTATTATGCTTGCAGCCAGTGAAGGACTTCACCGTGATATGGAAGTCATTGCAACCGGAAGCGGTATCAAGACACCAGTTGGTGAGGCAACACTGGGACGTCTGTTCAACGTATTAGGAGAAACAATTGATGACGGAAAGCCGATCGGGGATGCTCCAAAGTGGGTGATCCACAGAGAGCCGCCAGCATTTGAAGATCAGAACCCTGCAGAGGAAATCTTAGAGACCGGTATCAAGGTCATCGACTTACTTGCCCCATATGCAAAGGGTGGTAAGATTGGTCTGTTCGGTGGTGCCGGTGTCGGGAAAACCGTATTGATCCAGGAGCTGATCAGTAATATTGCAACAGAGCACGGTGGATATTCCATTTTCACCGGTGTCGGGGAGCGTTCCCGTGAAGGAAATGATCTGTGGACCGAAATGGGCGAATCCGGTGTACTTGAAAAAACAGCCTTAGTGTTTGGACAGATGAATGAGCCGCCAGGGGCTCGTATGCGTGTCGCTGAGACCGGACTTACCATGGCTGAGTATTTCCGTGATGAGCAGCATAAAAATGTGCTTCTCTTCATTGATAACATTTTCCGTTTCACACAGGCCGGATCAGAGGTATCCGCACTGCTTGGACGTATGCCGTCAGCCGTAGGTTATCAGCCGACACTGGCTACGGAGATGGGTGAATTACAGGAGAGGATCGCTTCTACAAAGAATGGATCTATCACTTCCGTACAGGCTGTATATGTACCAGCCGATGACCTGACAGACCCGGCACCAGCTACGACATTCGCACATCTGGATGCAACAACCGTACTTTCCAGAAAGATCGTTGAGCAGGGTATTTATCCGGCGGTTGATCCTCTGGAGTCATCTTCCCGTATCCTTGAGCCGGATATTGTTGGGGAGGAGCATTATGAAGTTGCACGTAAAGTGCAGGAGATCCTTCAGAAGTATAAGGAATTGCAGGATATCATTGCAATTCTTGGTATGGAAGAGCTGGCAGATGAAGATAAAGTCCTGGTATACCGTGCAAGAAAGATTCAGAAGTTCCTGTCACAGCCGTTCCACGTAGCAGAGAACTTTACCGGTATCAAAGGTGTATATGTTCCTTTGAAAGAAACAATCCGCGGATTCAAGGCAATTTTAGATGGTGAGATGGATGAATATCCGGAGAATGCATTCTTTAATGCAGGAACCATCGAAGATGTCAGGAAGAAAGCAGAGCAGATGGAGCAGAACGCATAGCATAAAGAACGGAGATCATTATGGCAGGCAATACATTCTATTTAAAAATTATATCTGCGAACCGTGTGTTCTTTTCCGGAAGATGCCGTTCTCTGATCGTTCCGGAATATGATGGGCAGAAAGAAATTCTGGCCCATCATGAGGATATGGTCATCGCCATTGATGAGGGCGAGATGAGGTTTCAGCCGGAAGGCACGGATAACTGGGAATATGCAGTAGTCGGAATGGGATTTGTCGAGATCGTCAATAACCGTGTGACACTTCTCGTGGAGACTGCAGAGCGTCCGGAGGAAATCGATGTGGCAAGAGCCCGCGAAGCAAAAGAGCGTGCAGAGGAGCAGATGCGCCAGAAGCAGAGTATCCGTGAGTATTACCACTCAAGAGCTTCTCTTTCCCGTGCGATGGCACGTCTGAAAGGAACCAGCGGAAGAAAATAAAACAATAAAAAAGGATGCACGTTTTGTGCATCCTTTTTTTATCTGACATTATTCATTCATGGCAATCAGTTTTGCATACCATTGCAGGGAAGAAACCCATGCATGGGAAACATCCGGAATTTCGATGTTTTTAAGCACCAGCTGGCGGGAAACTTCCTGCCATTCTGCCGATTCGTATTTTACAATAAAGTGAAGCACTTCTGCCAGGGAACCGGTATGTTCCAGAAGGGCGGTGCGGATCTTGCCCGATACACGCACCATGGAGAGAGCTTCTTCCATGGAACAATCCAGAATAATATCCAGAATCGAGAAAAGACCGGTCAGAAACAGTTCCTGGGAACGCATTGCCATGCCAAAGACCGGTGCAAGATTTTCTGCAAACTTGGCACGCAGCAGGGAAAGGCGCATCAGTTCATTAGGCTTGTCAGAACACAGTTTCTCAATGACGGTTGTCTGAATCCAGCGCGTCAGATCCTTCTGCCCCAGCATTGAGACAGCAACCCGCACGGAAGTGATTTCTGAATTAAAGGAGCGTGTATTTGCCAGCCGAAGCAAAGAGATGATAAGAGCCGTGTCCTGACTGATAATATCAGCCGCTTTGGTCAGGTCAAAATCATCTTCTTCAATCAGATTCAGAAGGGAAATGTAATTGATCTTCAGGGGCGATACTTTATGTTCGCCGCGTGTGACCGGCATACGGAAAAAGGTTCCTTCAAATAAAGAAATTGTTTCTGCAGGACTGAGTTTTCCGAATGTTTCCATGTCCGGAATGTTGCTGGCACAGATACAGATATCCGGATACAGTTTGCGGAAATAGAAAGAAGCCTTGACGGCATCTATTTTCTGGCAGTCAATCAGAATGTAGTCCATTTGTGACAGAATCGGTGCGTAGTCTTCGTAGCAGTGAACAGGAAGATTACGCATTGCAAAATGATATCCGAATTCGCGCAGTTCGCGGATGCGGTCTGTATACATGGATACCGGAGGAAATGTCTGGTCAATCAGGAGAATCGGTGCATGGTTTGTATTTTTGCACTCGGACTCCAGACTGCTGAAAATAGAGATATTATTTAAAGATACAAAAATCGGTTTTCCTCCGGAGAGTGTGGTGGTTCCAAGCTCCTGAATCAGTTCCAGCCCGTCTACATAGGCAGCTCCGTCAAACTGTCTGGAACCAAGAAGGCTTGGGTTCATAAGAAAGTTATTTTTTCTGGTAAACAGAGAATAAGCACTAACGGACATATTCCGGTCAAAAAAAGGAATGAGTGTAAGCATCATAAGCGTATCTCCTATTCTATCATGTAAATCCCTGATGTAAGTTTATCTTTGGATTTATTATACTATATAATGCTTAAAGAAACAAATATTTTGTGCAATGTGGTGAAAAAAGAAACAAAGCAGTTGACAAATGAAAGAGGATATGGGTAAAATACAAAAAGATAATAAACAGGGAGTAGTTTGCATCCGGTGTGTCCGGGTGTTGTGCAGGCCGTCATCACGTTACAGGAAAGCTGGAACCGGGCTGTACACGAAGAAACGAGACTTTTTATTGCATTATTCTGGTGCAAAAAAGTCCCGTTTCTTTTTTTGTACCACAACACAGGGAGGGCATGCCATGAAAAAATACTGGAAGTATTCCAAAGAGCAGCTAAGAGACGTATTTTCTACTACGGAGCAGGGATTATCCGAAATGCAGGTGAAAAAAATCCGGGAAACATGTGGGGAAAATATACTGGAAGAGGGAAAAAGACCCGGGCTGCTGAGGGTGTTTTTGTCACAGTTTGCAGATTTACTCATTGTCATTTTGCTGATCGCCGCGCTTATTTCCATGTTATCCGGAAATGCAGAGAGTACGATTGTAATCGCGGTTGTCCTGGTGATGAATGCAGTTTTGGGAACGGTGCAGCACCAGAAAGCGGAAAAATCACTGGACAGTCTGAAAAATCTGTCTGCACCGTGTGCAAAAGTCATTCGGGAAGGGAAAAAGAAGGAGATCCCTTCGAGGGAACTGGTTCCTGGAGATCTTGTGGAACTGGAAGCTGGTGACATGGTTGTGGCAGATGGAAGGATTCTGGATAATTATTCTCTGCAGGTCAATGAGAGTGCGCTGACTGGAGAATCCACCAATGTAGAAAAGACACAAGGCAGTCTGCCGGAGGATCTGCCGCTGGCAGACCGCAGAAACATGGTATATTCCGGAAGCCTGGTCACTTATGGACGCGCACAGGTTCTGGTTACAGGAACAGGGATGCATACAGAGATCGGAAAGATTGCCGGGATGATGAATGATATCCGGGACCGTAAGACACCATTACAGGTGAGTCTGGATCAGTTCAGCAAAAAGCTGGCAGTTCTGGTTATGGGAATTTCAGCAGTGGTATTGGGGTTATGTTTATACCGTAAAATGCCGCTTCTGGATGCATTGATGTTTGCGGTTGCACTTGCGGTAGCCGCCATTCCGGAAGCACTCAGTTCAATCGTGACCATTGTGCAAGCGATGGGAACACAAAAGATGGTAAAGGAAAATGCCATCGTCAGAAAGCTGAAGGCAGTGGAGAGCCTTGGGTGTGTATCGGTGATCTGTTCGGATAAAACCGGAACGCTGACACAGAATAAGATGACCGTGCAGAAAGTTTATGTGGACGACAGGGAATATCTGCCCGGACAGCTTTCCATGGAAGAGCAGCTGCACAGATATCTGGTATATGATGCGGTGCTTAGCAATGATGCAACATTGGAGAACGGAAAAGGAATCGGAGATCCGACCGAATATGCCCTGTTGGAAATGTTTCGTAAAATTCCCGCACCGAAAGGGGGAATGATGGGTGAAGGCGGTTACCGGGAAGAAATGCTTCGAAGCTGTATGAAACGTCTCGAAGAGGTTCCGTTTGATTCTGAGCGGAAACGGATGAGCACAAGATATTGCCTGCACGGGGTCGGAACCATTCTGACCAAAGGGGCACCGGATGTATTGCTGGAACGCTGTGATTTTGTCCGGAAAAGTACCGGAATTGTTCCACTTGATCCGACGGAGACAGAAAAAATCAAAAAAAAGATTGCGGAATTTTCCGGGCAGGGACTGCGTGTGCTGGCATTTGCGTATAAAGAGAGTGAAGGACCGCTGACCATAGAAAGCGAAGAAAATCTGATCTTTCTCGGGCTGATTGCCATGATGGATCCGCCAAGACCGGAAGCCATTCAGGCGGTTGCCGATGCAAAGAGAGCAGGAATCCGCACGGTCATGATTACAGGGGATCACAAAATTACCGCGCGTGCGATTGCAAAACAGCTTGGAATTTATCAGGAAGGGGATCTGGCTGTGACTGGAAGGGAGTTAGATGCCATGAGTGAGAAGGAATTGCAGGAAAAACTGGAAAAAATCTGTGTGTATGCCAGAGTTTCGCCGGAACATAAGATAAGAATTGTAAAGGCATGGCAGAAAAAAGGACGGATTGTTTCCATGACGGGGGATGGTGTCAACGATGCACCGGCATTAAAACGCGCAGATATCGGAGTGGCAATGGGGATTACAGGAACAGAAGTGGCAAAAGATGCGGCAGACATGATTCTTTTAGATGATAATTTTGCGACCATCATTCAGGCGGTGGTGAATGGAAGAAATGTATACCGGAATATAAAGAATGCTATTTTGTTTTTGCTGTCCGGCAATATGGCAGCGATTCTGGCGGTACTGTATACTTCACTTGCAGGACTTCCGGTTCCGTTTGCACCGGTGCATCTGCTTTTTATCAATTTGCTGACGGATTCGCTTCCGGCAATTGCGATTGGCATGGAGCCGGCAGATGCAGCACTTTTAGAGGAAAAACCAAGGGATCCTTCTGCCGGAATACTGACCGGTTCGTTTCTGGGGAAAATTGTGGCAGAGGGAGCGTTGATTGCGTGTCCGGTCATGACTTCTTATTATATAGGGCTGCAGCAGAGTACCGCGCTTGCAGCAACGATGGCTTTTGCAACGCTGACACTGGCACGCCTGTTTCATGGGTTTAACTGCCGGAGCCAAAAGTCCATGGCACGGGCTGGACTTGGGTCCAACAAGTACAGCATGGGAGCATTTTTGGGTGGATGTATTCTTTTGGGACTGGTACTTTGCGTTCCGGTTTTTGAGAGGCTGTTCGATGTGGCAGAAATGGGAGTGCTGATGTATGGATATATTCTGCTGCTGGCATTTGTGCCGACATTGGTGATTCAGATGGTAAAAATGGTCAGGGAAAAAATGCAGGAAGGTTTGTAATTTACTCCTCTTTACTTTAGCATGATAACATGATAATATGGTAAACATGTAGTAAACAGAAGAATTAATAATTAATGGAGGAACATTATGAAAAAGAAACTTGCAGTATTGCTGGCAGCAGCGCTGACACTTGGTATGACTGCCTGTGGTGCATCCAAAGGAGCAGGAGATACCGGAAAGAGCGAAAAGAGCATGGTATATGCAGTAGAGGCAGGATCTGCCGGAGAAGAAGCTGCAAAAGAAAAGGGATTTCAGTACAATTCCGTTTCGTCCCAGGCAGATGCCCTGATGGAAGTTGCTTCCGGTACATCTGATGCAGCGATCATTGACCTTCTGATGGCAGGTGCCATGATTGGTGAGGGCACCAGTTATCCGAATCTGAAGCATACAGACGAACTTACGACCGAGGAGTATGGCGTTGGATGCCGGAAAGGATCGGATCTGGCTTCTTATATCAATCAGGTGTTTGCTGACTCTTATAAAGACGGAAGCATGGAAAAAATTGCCGAAACCTACGGTGTTCAGGAAGCACTTGTAGAGCAGAAAGATGCCACCTTTGAACAGTCCCCAAAAGACAGTGACGTGGATTACATCAAGGGAAGAGGAAAATTGGTTGTCGGTGTGACCGATTTTGAGCCGATGGATTATAAGGATAAAGATGGAAACTGGATAGGTTTTGATGCAGATATGGCAAAACTTGTCGGAGAAAAACTTGGTGTAGAGGTTGATTTTGTAGAGATCGACTGGGACAACAAGGTCATGGAATTGAATTCCAAGAATATCGATGTCGTATGGAATGGAATGACTCTGACGAGCGAGGTAACTTCTGCAATGGAATGTACCAATGCTTATTGTAACAATGCACAGGTAGTTGTCGTACCAGAGGGGAAATAAATCATGTTCTGGACAGTAACACAGTCACTTTTGACAGGTCTTGCCACCACTTTTGAAATTTTCATACTGACACTGATTTTTGCGCTGCCGCTTGGGCTGGTGCTGGCATTTGGTCTGCTCAGTAAGTTTAAACCGCTGCAGCGTCTGGTTCAGATTCTGGTCTGGATCATCCGTGGAACGCCTCTGATGCTTCAGCTGATCATTATTTTCTATGGACCGGGGCTCTGGCTTCATACAACGGTCTGGAGCGGAAATGAGAGCGGACGGATTACCGCAACCGTAGTGGCATTTGTGATTAATTATGCGTGCTATTTTTCGGTTATTTTCCGCGGTGGAATCGAGGGTGTACCGGCAGGGCAGAGAGAGGCCGGACAGGTACTCGGCATGACAAAGCATCAGATCTTTTTCAAAATCACATTGCTTCAGATGATCAAGCGCGTTGTACCACCGATGTCAAACGAGATCATTACGCTTGTAAAAGATACCTCTCTTGCGCGTATCATTGCAGCCTATGAGCTGACCTTTGCCGGTGCTGCGTTTATGAAATCCGATGGCCTGACCTGGCCGCTGTTTTACACCGGTGTATTTTATCTTATTTTTATTGGTATTTTGACGCTTTTATTTAATTATATTGAGCGTAAGCTGGATTACTTTAAGTAGGAGGATAACATGGCAATCTTAGAGGTATCACATATAGAAAAACATTTCGGCAGAACGAATGTATTAAAAGATGTCAGTTTCTCCATGGAGGAAGGCACGGCGCTTGCAATTATCGGATCGTCCGGCTCCGGAAAGACAACGCTTCTGCGCTGTCTGAATTTTCTGGAGCGCCCGAATGGCGGAACGATTACGGTTAATGGAGAGAATTTGTTTGATGCATCAACAGCCGGAATGGAAAAGGATGCGGATCTGCGCAGAAAACGTCTGCATTTTGGCATGGTGTTTCAGTCATTCAATCTGTTTCCACAGTATACAGCGTTACAGAATGTGACGCTTGCGGAACAGCTTCTGGCACAGGAACGTCCGGATTTCAAACAGAATAAGAAAAAGATCTTGGAAGAAATTGATGCACACGGCCGACAGTTGTTAGAGCGCATGGGACTTGCGGAGCGTATGGATCATTATCCGCATCAGTTGTCCGGCGGACAGCAGCAGCGGGTGGCAATTGCGCGTGCTCTTGCCTTAAAACCGGATATTCTCTGTTTTGATGAGCCGACTTCAGCACTTGATCCGGAGCTGACCGGTGAGGTTTTAAAGGTCATCCGCACACTGGCAGAACAGAAAACAACGATGATCATTGTTACTCATGAGATGGCATTTGCCCGTGATGTGGCAGATCAGCTGATTTTCATGGATGGTGGTGTGATCGTGGAGCAGGGAGACCCGCACCAGGTGATCGATCATCCGAAGGAAGAGCGGACAAAGCAGTTCCTGACACGGTATGCACAGGGATAAATTTTACAAAATAATTTCTTGGAAACGGCAACAATAAGAAAGTATATTCTGCATGGTCGAAAGTAAAGACCGTTACCGTAAAATAAGAATAATAGACAGAATGAAAACCGTTGCAGCCGCAGCGGTTTTTTGTCTGGATATAGGATGAAATTTGTTCTTTACAAATAATAAATAAAAGCATATGATACTTTTATAAAATACTTTATTTAAGAGGAAGATTATGCCGGAAAAAAGAGAAAAACGCAATATAGCAAGAACTGAAATTATTAATTACATGTTGAACCATTCCGTTACATCAAAGGCAGAACTGGCAAAAGAACTGGGGCTTAGTATGCCTACAGTTCTGACAAATGTCAATGAGCTGATTGCAAAGGGACTGATTGTAGAAAATGGAGAGTATGCATCTACCGGGGGAAGAAAAGCCAAAAGCATAGGAATTAACAAGGAATATTGCAGGGCAATGGGACTTGTAATTACCGCGAATCATCTGGAAATGGTACTCGTAAATCTGGGATATGAAATCGAACATCTGAAACGTGTCCGTTTAAAATTTTCACCGGATATTGATTATAGTGTAAAAATCGCCGGGCAGGTACAACAGTTTCTGAAAGAATGCAAAACGGAGAAAGATATTTTAGGGATTGGAATTGCAATTCCCGGAATTATCGATCAGAATGAGAAGACAGTTCTAAAATCGCATGCTCTTCAGGTAGAAAATTACAGTCTGCGTTTTTTGGAACAGGCATTGGGATTTCCTGTTTATTTTGAGAATGATGCCAATTCTGCTATGCTTGCGGAAGATACACAAAAATATAACAATGCGATCTATCTCTCCTTAAATCATACACTTGGAGGGGCATTTTGCATTGATGGAAAATTGTTTCGTGGACAGAACCAGAAGGCAGGAGAGTTTGGTCATATGATCCTGATTCCCGGAGGGGACAGATGTTATTGTGGAAAGCAGGGGTGTGCAGATGCTTATTGTGCGGCAAGTGTGCTGACTGGGGACGGAAAAATTTCTCTGGAAGAATTTATGGAACAGTTGAAACAGGGAAATAAGGAAGCTGAACAAAAATGGGAAAGATATCTGGATCATCTTGCTATCCTGATATCCAATCTTCGGATGGCATATGATATGGATATTATACTTGGGGGAGATGTCGGAGGTGTACTGGCAGAGTATATGATTCCATTGGGACAGAAGGTATTGTCTTACAATGGATTTGACCGGGATATTTCTTATCTGAAAAATTGTTCTTATGAAAAAGAAGCATCGGCGGTTGGTGCGGCAAAACATTTTTTGTATGAATATGTAAAAGAATGCTGTTCGTAATGATAAAATTAAAAAAAGTTCCTTCTTTACTGGAGTGTACATGCGGTAAAGAGGGAACTTTTTTTTGTTTAAAAATTTAGAAAAACTGTACAAAAAGTAAAACAAAAAATTGTGCAACTGGTAAAAAATATCAAAATCTATTGACAAAACAGAGGAATGGGACAATAATGTAGTTACTTTAATAAAACATTTTATAAAAGATAAAACAAAAGAAAACAAATATAAAGGAGGAAGCAATTATGTTACAGCAGGTAATGACAAATCCAGGAGAAATTACATTCAGAGAGGTTCCGGTTCCAGAAGTCAAGGATGATCAGGTACTGGTAAAAATCAGAAATATCGGTATCTGTGGTTCCGATATCCATGTATATCATGGAAAACATCCGTTTACGAAATATCCGGTGACACAGGGACATGAGGTTTCCGGAGAAATTGCAGAAATAGGGA
>ERZ826016.2844-NODE-2844-length-12794-cov-3.184551_pt1 | contig 12794 bp, 18 predicted proteins | sample MGYA00519872_ERZ826016 | MGnify/ENA primary metagenome ERZ826016 (study PRJEB31778, sample SAMEA3449218) | human gut metagenome | biome: human gut; feature: human-associated habitat; material: faeces | place: United Kingdom | collected 2010/2012 ... | reverse complement strand
GATGGATCGAGACAAAATAATCTCCTCCCACCTCATTTCCCTCCTGTGCCTTCTGGTACGGGGACTCGTAGACATCCGTGGTTCTGGTATAATACACATCCACTCCATTTTCCTCCAAAATACTCCCCACCGCCAGTGTCAGCGCCAGAACATCCTCGCTTTCCTTTCTTCCATTATATGTGGCCCCCGGGTTCGCACCACCGTGACCGGAAATACGGCTACTATTATTTTTATGTTTGTATAGTAAATGGCAAGTTAAACCAGAACACCGATTTGACTTTAGTCAATTGTGTATCATGGGAATCTGACAATACAATTTCAAAAATAGGTAACAGAGTATTTGTAACGTTAGGCGTACAAATTACATCTGAGCAGTCTAGCGGATCATTAATTATTGCCAGTATTGCAAGGACATATTACCCTAAAACTACGTATGTTAGAGCAAATGCAGCAGGTGGTACAAATGGCGATAATCACATGCTTTATATTAATAAATCTAATGGCGTAGTAATATTAAATCTTTCGACAGAACGGTATTATTCTGCCAGTTTCTCATACTTGGCAAATTAGGCTATTTATATGCTACAACAAAATTTAGGGTAAATGTTGCGTCATTACTTACAGTAGCAATTTGATATGCATAAAAATTACCATTAATTGCAAGACGCACATTAACAGCCCAATTACAGTTTACGAACACGCCAAATACGTTAGCATTACTTGGTAATCCAAAGTCAGATAAAGATCCTAATAATGACTGTCTATTTGTCACTAGCAGAGTAACAGATGTTGATATTGATGCAAATTTCAAACCACTTAACTTGCCATTTAACGTAAAAAAACGGAGAACACCCCTTCATGTTCTCCGTCTCTTCACCTTATTCTTTTTTAAGAAAGAGAGATATTATTATAATATCCCCTAATCATTATTCCGTCAATCAGATTCTTTTAAGTTTCCCGTTTTTCAGCAGTGTCAGCATCTGGGTATTCTGCCTTGCGGATCCGACATAACCAGTAATACCGTTTTCTTTTGCAATCGACTTCCTCGTTGCGTAGCTGGAGTTTACCCCGACAGCATTAAGCGCAGCCACGATGGATGCAGATGTGCCGGTGTATCTGGGATAATATACCGTGGTGGACTGCATGGTACCATTGCTGTCAGCCTTTGTATAGCAGATATCCAAATCCACATATCCACTGATGCCGGAGATTTTGCCTTTACTAGAATACTGCCACCCCCAAAGATTATGACTGATACTGGGCTTTTTGGATACGGCCGGGTCCATAGTGATTATCATATCCTTAGTGGACGGATATCGCGCAATCCAAAAATCACAGTCAATGTAATCTTTGTACGGCTTAATATAGCTATTATAAAAAGACAGCCCCGTATATACTCCAAACTCATACCCTGCTGCCTCGATCACGGCCTTATAGGTATTAATGATGCGGATCAGTAAAATGCCTTTATTTTTAAGGCAGGCATCCTCGACATCAGCCCATACCTTACCGACCTTTCTACCGGCAAGTGCATTTACCACTGCTTTGGCTGCTTCCCTGGCTGCTGCCTCAGTGATAGTATACAGGTAATTATAAACATCCAACGGTAGTCCCTGTGCGCTTGCTCCCGCATAGTTTCTGACAAAAGACGACTCTGTTTTATTGGATTTATCGATGACTTTCAGGACGGCAAACTCTACCCCTGCCTTTTTCACCTTCGCCCAGTCGATAACTCCGTTCCATTTTGCTACGTCAATGCCCTTCATCATGGCTTATTCCTCCTTCTTTCCGTCAAAATCCAGCAGGTTCCGCAGTAGCTCGTACATACCGGTGGCCGCCAGCCCAGAGATCATACCGCCCAGCACAACCTCTGCATTGATTCCCGCCTGCAGGTGGATAATGATTGCAATGATAGTTCCCATGCTCAATGATGCCAACGGAATAAACTTGTTCGGAAATTTGTCAAATGCTTCCTTAAGCACATAGCCTGTCAGCAGACAGATTCCCAGAGTGATAGGGTCTACGAGTTGCAATAAAAATGATAAATCCATAATGTTATCCTCTCTTTCTTAAAATGCCTGGACAGCTGCAAAGATCAGTCCAGTAATCAGGAATGTAATGATTGCTCCTACTGCAGTATTAAATAGTGTTCTTTTTGCGTTGCTCCATTCTTTTCCCGGGGCACGCTCCATATCATCCACACGGCTATCCATCTTTTCAACTTTCTGGTTTAAGCTGGATACCGTCTCATTGGTGTGTTTTACTTCCTCTACCAACTGGATCATTGTGGTTGACATGGTATGAATCTCTTCCGTCACTCTCTCCAGTTTATCAATCCGATGAGTATTGGATTTTGCTCTAGCTTCTACTTCTGTAATACGATGTTCCATTTCGGTTTCATTCATGTCGCACCTCACTCAAATATAAAAGCCGTTCACTCCCGCAAAGGAAGTAATCGGCTCTTGGCTCTTGGTTACTATGTAATTGGTTTATGGACCGTCTCTCACTCTCATAGGCAGCCTCCTACTCTGCTGTCAGATCTGCCAGCTGGGTCTCCAGGCTATTGATCTGGTCACGGAGAGCCTGTCTCTCTGCATGGACAGCCTCCATATCATACTCGGTCTGCTCGCCGAGAAGTGTGTACTCATAGGTCTTGATTACCTTATAGTCACTGGCGGCGATCTGTGCTTTAAGACCATCAATCTGCGCAGTTAGCTGACTGATCTGCTGCTGTCTGGCCAGCTCTGCAAGCTCCTCCTCGGTCGGTTCAGGTTGCACCGGTGCAACCGGCTCAATATATACGGAGCCGTCATCGGACAACTCATACCAGCCGTCGCCCTTGCGGTACAGCGTGGTATATGCCGCATACTCACCGTTGTCAAGCGGATATTTGCATCCCTCATCCAGGTAGAGACGGAAGCCGTCAGTATTTACTGTGAGGTTGTCTCCGGTGATCCGGATCACATGAGGGCTCTCCTCTGATACAACGACCAGCTGTGTGGTCTCTTTATTTTTAAATTTGATATAGCCCATTACCGGACTCCTTTCTGGCACTGTTTAAGGCCGTGCCCGCCTTCTGATCTACTTCGTTAAATGGCAAGTTAGGCAATATTTATATAAGTGATATTACATCGGAAATAAACACAGATTATGTTGATGGCAGTGTTTATGTTTATTCAACAAACCGAACAATACGTGTCATTGCAAAGTTAACGGCAAAAGAAGATATTCCAGCTTGGACACATATAATTAATAACTTAGGATGGAGTGGTATTAATATATACTTCCATGATGTAAATAATCAAATTGGTATTAACTGGAACGGAAATTATATGCAAAACACTATTGTCGTAAGTAAAAATAATACTTTTAATATAGATATTGAAGGTATTGTTTGAATAATTATTGGCACATGTAGACACATGATAGCCTCAACGTATGCCCTTTTGATACTGGCTTACGGTTTACGATTGCTGATCCATTGATATAAAAATCATTATAAGTATTGTCCTCCGCAACAAAGGCACCAGGATAAGGATTACCTGTATACGTTTGTGGTAGATTACTAACTATAGCGGAGTATGCACCTATATCATTTGTGACAGTTAATGTACCGCATCCAACACATATATATCCGATTCTGGTATATGTAAATATGCCAGTGATATTATCATGGACAATGGCTTCAGTTTCGGTGCTTAACTTGCCAGTTACATCAGTAACCGCATCTGCCACCGCCTTGGCATCCGGGACATAGCCGGTGGCTTTGGTGGCCAACAGATCATCCTTGGATGTGATCATCTGCGCAAAGGCCGGTGCGGTCAAGTCTGCAAAAAACTTTTTAATCTTGCCAAAGACCGTCTTTACGCTCTCGCCCGTATTAATGTTCTCGCGGTTCTCCGCCTCAGTAAACGCGATCTCTGAGTCTCCGATGTCTCCACTAAATCCCTTGGCCAAATAGATCCAGTTGAGCTTATCATCCCTCGGTGCTCCATCCGGAGCATCTTTGATGGCAAGATATGTGCTTCCGTTATGTGCCACTGCATCCAGCCGCTCATACGCAGTATTGGATGCATATTCTCCTTTGTAAGATATTCCGATTTTTCCGAGAGTCTTGTATCCCTCCGGTGCTGCCATAGTTCATTCCTCCTTATGCTACTTTCCAATACAAAACATTATCATCAACTACAAAATCCACACCCACGCCATCCTTCATGTAAAGGTTCATCGTGGTCTCATCTAAATAAAATTTAGGCTCTGTGATGCTTGCGTAGGTCTCCGCCCGGTCTGCATCTATCTTTGCCTGCGCTGCGGATGCTGCAGATGCTGTGGCCTGCTGTTTGGCTGTTTCCGCTTGTACCGTAATGTCTGCCAGGTAATCTGGCTGCAACTTATCCGCTGTAATACTCCCTTTCTTTATATCAGCCCTTACCTTGCCATCTTTATCAATGGTCCAATAAATTGTATCCGAATCGAGAAATTCAAACTGCGTGATCAGTGCAGACAAATCTACGTATTTTTTTGATCCGTCTTGTAAAAAAATAATCAGCTGTTCCGTATTTTTATCATAATCAAAGTTAATTGATATCTGAGCCAACAACGTATGCAGCACCCTTGTTGCTCCAGAATAATAAGTAACCGTAATATCGCCATTATCCTGATTAATGGTAATACCCGTGATCATCCCATTAGCGTCTATCTTTGACAGCTTAGTCAGGTCCAGAGTAATCACACGCTCATCAATAGTGCGAGTCGCATTACTTAGCTTATCCAAGTTGGTTTTATTTACTGGTGTCTTGGTCGATGGCTTATTCTCCCAATAGTTCTCTTCCCAGTCATACGCTCTCTGCATCCTGCTCCACCTCTTTCTGTTTTGCCTCGGCAGCATCGCGGTCCGCAATCTCCGCCAGTAATGCATCTCTGGCTTTCTGCTCCTGACGTGCCAAATTCTCCTGCAATGCCATGCGCTTAACTTCCTCCGGCAACGGAGATGCTTCTACAAAATTTGCGATTGCCTGACTAAATTCCTTGATTTCTAAATTGCTCATATCTCTTAATCCTCCGGACCTAAATACTGTATTACTACTGTGCTGCTGATACGCTGCGTACGCCACGCAACCACCACACCTTTATAATTCATATATCCGCTGACCCCCAGCGCTCTTACACTGACCAGATCCACACTGGACAGTTTATTTACGATTGTTGCCGCCGAGATCTTATCCGCCTTAATTACCCCAGAGGATGTCCAATTGGATACCTCCATGTAGTCCGCTTTGACTGTGCTGGCGCTGATATAGTTGGCTTCCACGTTGCTTAGACGGGCTGATACGGCTGACAGATCAGATGTAGTCACATGATCCGCTTCCAACGATCCCACGCGGCCGCTCACCGCATTCAGAGAGTCAATGGTTGCCTTGGTGGCAATCAGATTATTCAGTTCCAGCTTGGTCACATTCAGCGTCTCGATTGTTGCATACTTACTGACCAATTCATCCGCATTTACCACGCCGACTAGATCAATCCTCTCAGCCTTGATCAGTGCCTTATCCGGTGTCAGATTTATTTCTGCAATAAGATTATCTTTCGATACCTTTAATTCAACCTCTCCTGCTACCGCTTTTATCTCCGTGGATAAACCATTTTCGATGTCTTTCATTTCCAGCCTGGTCTCTTCGACCGTCCGGGTGAGCACATTGCTCTTACCCTTCAACTGGATAATAGATTTCATTAGTCCGTTGACCTGTCCGGTACGGTACTCCTCGCCCTCCGCAGTATAGCTGTCCCGGAGTGCTTGGATGCCTTTTAATGTCCGCTGCAGGATGTAGGTATAGATGGTCTCCCGGGAGGTATACAACAGGATACCGTCTCCAACCTCCAGACAGGGATTGCCACGGGCCTCTACCTGCGCTGGTCGGTACCACACACCACTGATCACGCTGAGGACGTTGTCCGCTATTGTCTGTAGGTCTACCGCAGACTTGCCGTATACCAAAAAGTTGTCCTCGATGATGTAACTATTATTTCCATTACCAGCGATTGCCCCGATATCATTTTCTTCCTGGCGAATCTGCAGCTTAGTAATATGCTGGACTATAAAATCCTCATACTGACAGGATAGATACATGCTCTTGGATACTTCTGTTGTTCCCAGCGGATCTGCCGGGTAAAGATCATCGGACGGATACAGCTCATCCGCAGGATACAGCCCCTCTATCATCTGCTCCAGCACCACATACCGCAGCTTACCATTTCGACCGATATGACCAAAGCAGCCATTAATCTCGCAGATAGCTTCTATAACCGTCTTTCCTGGGAGTTCTCCTGGATCTATGGTCTTCTCCACTGTCATATCATCGTTAACCAGTGTGATTTCTTCCTGCTCCACACCAACATAGGCACAAAAGCTGTCTCTGAACTGTCTAAGTGTCATCGGAAATGTCAGGCTGTTATACCACCCAGACACCTCTGCATTTAGGATGTCGTACATGGCATCGTAGGCTACAATATCCCGACATCTTCTATCTGCTGTAGGTACATCAGAATCTACTTTATAAACTCCCATCATAAAAGGAGCCTCTTCGGCTCCTTCCAATGTTACGGATACGGTTATCTTTTTTCCGGCAAGAGGTACTATTCGTTCCCTGACTCTCAGTTTAAAAGTACTCGCCTCACACCTGCCAAAACTTAGTTCACTCTCTGAGCATAGTCTCTCAGTAAGCTCTGCACTTTCACCTTTCCAGTCATCTTCATTCAGTACACTCCCGTCACTACATTGTATCTGCATTCTTTTGGATACGGATGTATCATTATAAAAATCTTTATATTTATAATCTATCATTCCCTCTCCCTCTTAATACTCCTGGAACGCAACACGTAATGGCTTATACCATAATTCCATACCATTCCAACTTTTTGTCTCTACTGTATAATTTGGTACATACATTTCTCCCGATTTATATCCTCCGGTATTTACATCGAAATAAGTTACAATAACCTTTCTTTCCTTCTCCTTTATGTACGCTTTTTCCATTGCTTGTAGAAATTCTGTCATTTCCCATGCTTCCAGTGGAATCGTATTGAACTCAATTTTTGTTGTATAATGATCTGCAACTTCCCGGTATAAAATATTCAAACCATTTCTGTCAGAGTCCAGATCTGCACGCTGATCCGGACTCACCTTATAGGTCTCAATATCTACATACTTTGAAATATCAGTATCTCCCACTTTTAATAACCATGCCTGAAATGCCATCCTGCTGTCTCCTTATACATCCAGCAACAGGTAATTTCCAGTTGCCTTAAAGTACTCCCTGTTTATCTTTTTCAGTAGTTCCGCAAATTTTACACCATTGATTTCTATCGTATTGCCTGACGCTAATATTCTGATGATAGTCTCCAGCAATGTAATGATCTTATCCAGCTTTTCCGCAGATATGGATCCTCCCGATCCCGCTGCCGCCTGTGCTGCGCTTAGTGCCATTTTCTGTAACTTATCTTCCGGTGATACAATTTCTCCCTGATGCCTATTATCACCGATCATAGCAAGCTGTGGCGTATTAGCCTTGACATATCCACCATTCCACAATTTAGGTATCTGCGGTGGATCACTCGGCATTTCGAAGCCCCAGTCTTTTCCAACCAGATCTCCTGCCTTCTTTGCAACGCTTCCGATTCCATTTACCACATTGCGCAGTGTAGAATATATCAGTGAAATCATGGCATTCACACCGTCAATGATCAGGTTGCATGCTCCCTTAATCACTCCCCAGATTTGCTGCCAAATGCCGTCCAGTATTTTCAGCAAGCCTTCCCATGCCTTTTTCCAGTTGCCTGTAAACACTCTGGTGAGGAAGTCCAACAGTCCTCCCAGTATTTTCATGGCTCCAGATATAATGTCTGACACGGTTGCGAATACGGTACTCATGATGTTTATCACAATGTCTGCCACCTGCTTGATTGTCGGTGCCAGATACCCGATAATTGGTTTGATTACGGTACTCCACGCGGCTGCAAGGAAATCGCCTACTGAGCTGATCAGATCAAGGATGTTGTCCCATAGTGGTCTGAGATTTTCTTCCCATAGTTCCTGTAACGCTTCCTTGGCATGATTCAGTACCGGTATCGCAATATCATTCCACAGCTCCAGAACTGTTTTCTTGATATCATTCCAGGCATCTACAATATTTCCAAAAGTACTGCTTCCCTGAGACTCCCACCAGTCCGTAAGAGAACTACCAAGTCCTCCCACAATCTCTCCTACCAGCGAAGCACATTCTCCACCGAAATCAAACAGATCCGTGAGCGTACCTTCTATCAGTTCCTGATTGTCTTTCATCCACTTGGATGTGTGTTCTGTGGAAATTTCAAACCCTTCTGCGAAGATTGTTCCCAGTGACATTCCAAATCCAGTACAGCCTGTCAGAATATCATTGATTCCGTTTACAATATCAGGTCCTGCTTTATCCAGTGCCCCGAGCAGATTATTGTATATCTGCTCATTGATATCCGTAAGATTTGTAAATCCGTTCGCAATAGACTGGCTTACATCACTGCTCCAGGATTCTATCTTTTTCCTGTTGCGCTCCAGATAGCTTGCAATTCCATCCAGCCCCAGGTCTACCGCCTTGGCTGTAACAGCAATCTTATTTCCGATTCTGTTTCCGAGATATCCTCCCAGCGGATCCATGATTGTCTCAATGTTTCTGACTGTAGTTTTGGCCAATGGATCCATCTGAGCCATGATTCTTGAAAAATTATCCTTCAGATTTCCGAAATCAATCTTTTTCAGACCATTGTTGAACTGATCTGCAAAATTTTTGACACCGGGAATCTTGAATGCGTCAGAGAGTTTTTTCGAAATTTTATCCGCACTGGCTTCAGCCTCCTGCGTGGAAGTCTGCAAACCAGCGATATCTATTCCGGAAGTTTCACCAGAAGATACTGAAGAGGAATCCGTCTTCTGGGAGAGTAAATCCAATTCATCAGATGAAAGTAATCCACCTAACTTTTTAGCTGCTTTTCCCGCGGCATTAATATTATCACTGATGCCCGCAGACGCTTCCTCCGCAGCCGCCATGCCTGGGGCTACATCATTACCCTTCTTCCCGAAAAATTTGTCCGTAAATGCTTTAAATACATTCGCCAGCTGTACCAGTTTTCCCATCAGGGTATTGATCACCTTGATTGCTGGTGTCAGGACGTTAATCAGCCCCTGACCGATTGCCGCCATAAAAGACTCAGTCTGCAGTTTCAGGATTCTGACCTGATTAGCCCATCCATCGGATGTCCGCATAAAGTCCCCGGATGCCGTCGCCAGTTTACTCTGAACAAAGGAATAACGCAGTGCTACCTTTTCTGCCTCTGACATTGCCGCCGTGGTCTTCCCATAACCGTTAGCCATAGCGTAAGCATCCAGTGCCGTCTGCGTCATGACGACACCAAGATCTTTCAGACTCTCTGTTTCTCCAGTGAATACCGATTTCAGCTTTGTATATGCCTCGTCCTGAGATATGTTATAAAAGGATGCCACATCTCCCGCCAGTCCTGTCAGAGTGGTAGACATATCGTATGCCTGCTTCTCACTGAATCCGAAAGCCTTGGCCATTGCACCGAAGGTTCCTGTGTACCTCTTGGCCATCGTCTCGGACAGTCCAAATGCAGTTGCGGCATTCTGCGCAAATTTATCTACTTGCTTTGACATTGCCGGGAATGTTACGTCCACAACATTCTGTACTTCACTCAGATCTGATCCCAGTTCGATACACTTCTCACTGAAATCTACGAGCTTTTTTACAGCAAAAGCGGCAGCCAGTTTCTTACCTACTTTCGTAGCCAGGCTCTGGATGCCGCTCATCTGCTTATTAAAGTCCTTTTTATTTACGACCAGATCTAATCCGATCTGTCCAACGCTTGTAGCTTCACTCATAACCAGCCTGCCTTCTAAGACAGGCACATCGGCACAGCGTCTTATAACTTCAACTCAAAAATCTTTTTACAGTCCTTATTTTTACAGCGGAAATAAATTCCCCTGCAATGTGCATCTTCCGTCTGCATTGCATTCACAGGATGCCCACAGTAAGGACACACTACTTTTTTCTTATCTACTTTTTCAATGTATATCGCCCCCTGCCAGAGAAATGAACGCATTCTTCAGTTGACCAAGGACTGCCGCCATATTATCAGGTGTCACCTTTTTTGCTCTGTTTGTACGCCATTCATTCCTGATTCTGTGTTGTTCCGGAGTAAAATGGTCTAAGATATCCTTATCCTCCTCGGCCCGGATTGCTACGATCCGTCCCAGAGGTGTCTCCGGTCCGATTCCGATAAGAAGGTCCTTAAACTCATCCCACTTCATGGTATCAATTTCTTTCGACAGCCGGATCCCGTACTGCGCCTGGAAGGATGATACGATCAGACTGTAATCTCCGATCAGATCATAGTACGGGTCACTGCTCTCCCGGCTCTTCGTCTCCCGTGATCAGGTCTACTGCTGCCATGATGATCGTCTGGAAATCCTTGAACTGGAGATTCAGTTTATCGATCTTTTTCCTATCCTTCTCATTGAAAATCAGTTCATATACCGCCAACACTTCTTTAGCTGATGTACCCTTCGAAAAAATACCCATAATCTTCAGTACAGTGGCTGCGTCAGAATTGACTTCCACGGTGACATCCTTCACCTTCAGTACCGGGTTCTCGTCAAAACTCAGTTTTTCTGTAATATCTACGATTTTCTTTGCCATAATAACCTCCTGTTCTTTTTACTCTGCGAGAGTGATTTCTGGCTTCCCGTTGCTCATAATATCGAATTCCAACGGTGCCACAGCTGTAGAGTCCCCTGCTCCAATGTTCTTTACATTCACGACTGCTCCAGCAAACAAAACTACAGTTCCGTCGGGGAATGTCCACTGAATATCTTTCTCCGCAGAACGGCCGTTTACCCATGCAAGCGCTGCCACAGCATCATTACCTGCGTCACCAACATTGCGCTTCGCAGTTACAGAGATGGTAACTCCCTTACTGGTAAGCAGCCGTCTGACCCATCCTTTTTCTGTAAACGGATGCCATTCCTCTACACCATTATCGAAAGATACACTGAAGGTCTCACAGTCCGCAATATCAACCATTTTCTTTTCAACTCCGCTTGCTGCAGTATTGATCTGAAACTGGTTTTCATAGCAGGGATATACTCCTGTAATAGGTGTGCTCATTCTTTTTCACCTTTTCCTTTCTCATAAATAACAGCCATCTCTATGACCCATTCGCAGATACCGGCATCATCTTTTCCGACATCCTGCGGTTCATAGAGTGGCTGTATAAATTTTATCAACTCGTCGTTGACCGTTACATTTCTTGCAGTCTCCACTGCCTCAAATACAGTCATGGCTGCCTTTTCCGACAAGCGGGGCGAATTATTCCAGTGAATCAACAGGCTGACATATTTTGTCCCGTAAGACGCAAGCTGGGGTCCTCCCAGTGCTGTCTTATACTCCTGCTGATGCTTGCTATTATAAACTCCAATGGACTTTTCCTGCTTGTCCGGCAGGCTACCCATATATACCTGATCTGCCAGTTCAAGGGATTCCACATAATCTCGTACATCCGATAACATCATAATCCGGCAATCCTCCTGTATATTTGTTTGTATGCCTTTTGGCAGTACTCTGATTTCTTCCCAGAAATCCAGTCCTCATACCATTCACCTCTTGCATTCGGATTCTCCGTCTTCTGGAAATGATATTCCGGGTGAAAATAAAGGCGTCTTGCGTATGGCGTACTGGAAATGATACTGACTTTTCCCTGACTGCTCTCAGAGTAATCCACAAAAGTACTCTCATTTTGCAGATTACCGGTATCCCTCGGAAATACCTGGGCCTGCACTACATTGGTATGTAATGCCTCCGCAGTCTGCTCTAAAGCCATCACCTGTGCTTTCATCAGCTGTTGGATCTTCGGAAAATTCAGCTTTACTGTGGAATTTACACTGATCATATCAGCATCACCTCCGTATAGTTGACTGTTCCATCCGGGTTTCTCGCCTTACGACCCTCAAGAATCCTGCGCTTACCCCCAAATATCACAGCACTGCCTCCGGATATGGCCGGAAGATCAGGACAAATATCTCCGGGAAACAATGCTGTTCCGGTGATCTCTATCAGTTTCTTCTCCGTGGTCAGCACAGTTTTTGCCTTGTCCTGATAGTTACATTGTCCGTAATACTCCACTGGCTTCAATGGCTCCCCGTATTCGTTCAGTCCTTCTTGATCTATCGCAACAGAGATATCTGTCTTACATAATCTTTTAGGCACCAAACATGGATATTTCATAGGATCACCTCGCAATTCTGCAACACAGGCCTGTCTGAGTCAGTAACGAATACACATCCCGCTTCATGGCAATACCTTTTTCCATGAAAACATTCCAGGAACTTCCGAACTGTGCGGATACTCCATTTATGCTATAGCCGGATAAAATCGTATTGATTTCATCTGCATTCTCATATTCGAAATCTGCCTGCATGCACAACCTCTTTGATGGTCTCCTGTTGAAAAGCTGTCATATGGTCGAATCCTGCTGCCACAATCCGGTTAAATGTCAGGCTGTCAATATGCCGGGAGGCCTGACGAAGTACTCTTTCAAGATCTCCGTCAGGAATCACGCTGCCATTATAGCTATCTTTATATTCTTCTTTGCTTACATAAGGTTTGTAGGACATAGGTCCTCCTTACTCCCCGGTGTACTCCGTGGTATCTACATCTACATAGACGCTGTCCACTTTGCCGTCACGACCA
>ERZ826016.2842-NODE-2842-length-12797-cov-15.050071_pt1 | contig 12797 bp, 7 predicted proteins | sample MGYA00519872_ERZ826016 | MGnify/ENA primary metagenome ERZ826016 (study PRJEB31778, sample SAMEA3449218) | human gut metagenome | biome: human gut; feature: human-associated habitat; material: faeces | place: United Kingdom | collected 2010/2012 ... | reverse complement strand
CAAAAGTAATAGGATATTTTGAAATATGCAATATCTTTGCAAAAAAAATATCGAAATGGACAAAATAATTGGAATGGGCAATGCTCTTGTTGACGTTCTTGCTACTCTCAACGACGACCATATTCTTACAGAAATGGAATTGCCCAAGGGAAGCATGACCCTGATTGATGAAACGAAACTGCTGATAATCAATGAATGTTTCAGTGAAATGGAAACTGAATTGGCTACTGGAGGCTCTGCCGGAAATGCAATTCGTGGTATGGCATGCCTTGGTGCGGGAACAGGATTCATTGGTAAGGTTGGTAATGATGCTTATGGAAAATTTTATCGGCAAAGTTTGTTGGAACGGGGAACGGAAGCAAATTTATTAGTTTCTTCCGAGTTACCTTCGGGGGTAGCTTCCACTTTTATATCACCTGACGGGGAACGTACTTTTGGTACTTATTTGGGTGCCGCCGCTACATTAAAGGCTGAAGACCTTTCGCGGGAGATGTTTAAGGGGTATACTTATTTGTTCATAGAAGGTTATCTGGTGCAGGATCATGATATGATACTTCGTGCCATTGAACTGGCAAAAGAGGCCGGATTGCAAATCTGCCTGGATATGGCAAGCTATAATATTGTGGAGCAAGATCACGATTTCTTCTCTTTATTGATAAACAAGTATGTGGATATTGTGTTTGCCAATGAGGAGGAAGCAAAAGCATTTACGGGTAAAGAACCGGAAGAAGCATTGGATGTGATTGCTAAAATGTGCAGCATCGCCATTGTGAAGTTGGGTGCCAGAGGATCGCTCATTCGTAAAGGGACAGAGGAAGTGCATGTGCATGCTGTCACTGTGGATAGAGTGATAGATACGACCGGTGCGGGCGATTATTTTGCAGCCGGTTTTTTATATGGACTGACTTGTGGATATTCGTTGGAGAAATGTGGCAAGATAGGTTCTATCCTTTCAGGAAGCATCATCCGGGTGATTGGTGCAGAAATGCCTGCCGAGTGGTGGGAAGATATCAAAACGAGAATCAGTGAACTATAATAAACAGGATATGAAGAAAATACTGAAAGTACGCTGGATAACTACCTTACTGTTAGTAGTAGGCGCAGTTGCCTTTTTTAGTTTCAAGAGTGGTGATAACCGCACTTTCCAGATTGCAAAGAACCTGGATATATTCAATTCCATCGTGAAGGAACTGGATATGTTCTATGTAGATACATTGGACCCGAATAAAACAATACGTGAGGGCATCGATGCGATGCTGTATTCTCTGGACCCTTATACGGAATTTTATCCGGAAGAGGATCGGAGTGAGTTGGAACAAATGCTTAAGGCTTCTTATGGAGGTATAGGTTCCATCATCCGATATGAGCCTAAATTGAAGCGTACAGTAATTGTGGAGCCTTACGAAAGTATGCCTGCTGCCGAAGTGGGATTGAAAGCAGGTGATATCTTGCTTGAAATAGATGGAAAGGATTTGACCGGAAATACGGATGTGAGCAAAATACTTCGTGGACAGGTAGGGACAAGTTTCCAACTGAAGGTTGAGCGTCCCGGTGAGGCAAAGCCATTGGATTTTACAATTGTCCGTAAAAACATCCAGTTACCGTTTATTCCTTATTACAGTAAGTTGGATAACAATATCGGTTACATCAACCTGAGTACTTTCTCAGGAAATCCTTCCAAAGAGTTTAAGAAGGCTTTTCTTGATTTGAAGAAACAGGGTATCACTTCACTGGTAATTGATTTGCGCAACAATGGTGGTGGGTTGCTGGAAGAGGCTGTAGAGATAGCCAACTACTTTCTGCCCCGTGGTAAGACGATTGTAACAACGAAAGGTAAGATAAAACAAGCAAGTAATACGTATAAGACCTTGCGCGAACCGTTGGATACGGATATTCCTATTGCTGTATTGGTAAATAGCGGTACTGCTTCTGCTTCGGAAATTCTGGCGGGTGCATTGCAGGATTATGACCGTGCAGTGATTGTAGGCAATCGCACGTTTGGAAAAGGTTTGGTGCAGGTGCCGCGTACATTGCCTTATGGCGGTACGATGAAGGTGACTACTTCCAAATATTATATTCCCAGTGGCCGTTGCGTACAGGCGATAGATTACAAACATCGTAATCCGGATGGTAGTGTGGGGCGTATTCCTGATAGTTTGACTACAGTATTCCATACGGCTGTCGGACGTGAAGTGCGTGATGGCGGTGGGGTGACGCCGGACGTTGCAGTGGAACAAGAAAAGTTACCTAATATTTTGTTTTATCTGGTAAATGATAATCTGATCTTTAATTATGCTACTCAATATTGCCTGAAGCACCCGACAATTGCTTCTCCCGAGAATTTCGAAGTGACGGATGCTGATTATGCAGAGTTTAAGGAAATGGTAAAGAAGGCAGATTTTAAATATGACCAGCAGAGCGAGAAGATTCTGAAGAATCTGAAAGAAATGGCCGAATTTGAAGGTTATATGAAAGATGCCTCCGAAGAATTCAAGGCTCTTGAGCAGAAACTTAGCCATAATCTGGACCGTGACTTGGATTACTTTGCAAAAGATATCAAGAATATGATTGCTCAAGATATCATTAAGCGTTATTATTTCCAGCGTGGCGGTATCATACAACAGCTGAAGGATGATAATGATTTGAATGAAGCTGTGAAGGTGCTGGGCGATCCTGCGAAATACAAGGAGATGCTGAGCGTTCCGGTTGCAAAGAACTGATTATAAAACTATAAACGGGTAAATCCGTCGGTTGTCTTTAAGGAAAAGAGAAAAGATAATCAGCGGATTTACCCGTTTTTTAGATAGAAACTTCTACCTTTGCTTAAAGATTACCGTAAAGTTACGTCTATGAGAACAACTCTGCTATTATTTTGTGTCTTTTCTCTATTTAGTAGTTTATCACGAGGTTCTTCTATTCCGTTCTCTCCCATCGTGAGAAGTTATTCCGTATCCAATTATAATGCAGGTATTCAGAACTGGTCTGTAGCCCAGGATGAGAGGGGAATCATGTATATTGGTAACAACAAGGGGTTGTTGGAATTTGACGGGAACAGGTGGAAACTGCATGAGCTGCCTACTAAGAATATTGTGCGCACTGTATACATTGGTGAAGACGGAAAAATATTTGTAGGCTCTTTTGAAGAGTTCGGCTATTTTGAACGTGACTCGTTGGACAGTCTTGTATACCATTCATTGAAAGATGAAGTGAAAGATTTCCGGTTTCAGAATGATGAAATCTGGAGTATTGTGCCGGTGCAGGATGAGATTGTATTCCAGTCTTTTGGTTCTTTATTCATTTATGATGGACATACCGTGAGAGGTATCCGCACGAAATCGCTCCCGCTGAATCTGTTTCAGGTAGGTGATACCTTTTATTCCCAATTGATAAATGAAGGGCTTTCTATCTTTATAAATGATGGGTTTGAGCACCTGATTGATCGAAAATTGCTTGGGGACAGTGATGTCATGGCAGGACTCTCGTATGATGACGGCGCTTTGTTGCTGACCAGGAATAGTGGCGGCTTCATTTATCAACATGGAAAGGTAGTGAAATGGCATACGGAATGTGATGCTGAACTGGAGAAGTACACCGTTAACCGGGCAGTGATGACGAAAGATAGCTGTTATATCATCGGTACTATATCCAACGGAGTTTATGCGATAGATAAAAAGGGGCGGTTACTCTGGAAGGAAAACACGGATAGTCGCTTGCAGAATAACACGGTTCTGGGACTTTACTGTGATGCCGATAATAATGTCTGGGTGGCTTTGGACGAAGGAATAGCTTATATACTGAATAACTCCCTGGTATATTATTATGAACCTCCTTACCGGAAGATTGGTATGATTTATGATGTATTGGTAAAAGAAGATGAGGCTTATGTGGCTTCCAATCAGGGCGTTTACCGGATGAAGAGTGGAAAGTTGGAACTTGTTCCGGGATTGGAGGAACAAGCATGGTACGTCAAAGAGTGGGGAAACCAGATTCTCTGCGGGCATAATAAAGGTACTTTTCAGATAGCAGGTTTGCAGGCATCATTGATTTCGGACGTAAGGGGGGCGATGTGCATGAGGGAAATCTACCATGAAGGACGTCCGTTGCTATTGCAGGGAACTTATACGTTTCTGAATCTGTATAAGGAGAATGCTTCCGGTGTCTGGAGCTTTTTGAATTCATTAGGTGGGTTTACCCATATGGTGCGGGGCATAGAAATGGACCACCGGGGGAATATCTGGGTAAAGCATTTGCGGAAAGGACTGTTTCGTTTACGAATCAGCCCGGACTTGAAGAGGGTGGAAGATCTCAAAATGTATATGGAGCTGGGAGATGTGAAGGACGGGAATTTCTCTCTCTTTAAGATTAACGGCCGGGTGGTCTTTTCAAATGGAAAGGCATTCTATACTTATGAAGATATGACGGATTCAATCATCCCTTATGAGGTGATGAACGAACAATTGCCGGAACTGAAAGGAATAAACGATGTGAGCCATGCGGGTGGTCATATGTATTGGTTTGTCAGTGGGCGCATGGCCTATCTGGTGAAGTGTGAGATGAATGTCTTTCAGATTGAACATCGGATTCCATTCTCTTTGTTCGAGGGCCTGTCGATAGAAGAAAGGGCGGCGATGGTTTATGACAAGGGCAGCAAAAGCTCTTATCTTTGCCTGAATAATGCCATTGCCCGCATTGATGCAGATAGTTCCCTGTTATATAAATCTTCCGTTAAGCGTTCTTTATGGGTTTCGGGCATCACGGTGGAGGCTGAATGGACGGGAAAGAAAAAACAACTGTCCGTGCAGGAAGAAAACAAGATAGAGGCGGAGTTCAGTACGGTGTGTTTCTCTTTGTGTTATCCGGTTTATAATAACTATACCTATAAGGTTAGGTACAAGCTGGAGGGGCTTAACGACCAGTGGGTAGACAATGAACGTAGTCTGGAGAAGAAATATACCCGTTTGCCTTTTGGCTCTTATGTCTTCAAAGCGGAAGTATATGATGGAAACCAGATTCTGGCATCGACAACACTTCCTTTCGTCATATTGAGACCTTGGTACCTGTCCTACTGGGCTATCAGTGGCTATGTGCTTGCCGGACTGATTCTGTTACTGTTGTTGCAATACATCGTCTACCAGTCCGTGAAGAAGAAGAAAGACCGCGTGATTGAACAGCAGCGCATAGCCCATCAGGCCGAGATTGAACAGCAAGAGAAGAAGATTATCGAACTCGAGAAAGAACAACTTGAAGCGGACCTGCGTTTCAAGAGCAAGGAGCTGTCGGGAGTGGTAATGACTAATATCGCCCATCAGGAATTCCTGAACTCCTTGAAGGAAGAGATACAGCAGCAAAAGCTGTCCGGGCAGTACACACGGAAGAACCTGGATAAACTGCTCGCTTTGGTGAATAACAACATCGTTTCGGACGAAGAGAGCTGGAATATGTTTCAGGCTAACTTCGACCGGATACATGAGAACTTTTTCCGAAACCTGAAACAGCAGTATCCTGACCTGACATCGGGCGACTTGCGCTTCTGCGCTTTGCTTCGTCTGAACCTACCGACGAAGGAGATTGCGAAGCTACTGAACATCTCGATACGTGGAGTGGATGCGGCAAGATACCGCCTGCGCAAGAAGTTCAACCTGCCTCAGGAAGATAGTCTGACGGATTTTATGATAAACTTTAAGTAGCTGACCCTTAGTTTGATAAAGTGAAAGGAAGTATTAAAATAGTACTTCCTTTTTTTATAATCTGCCCTAAAGGTACTTTTGTTGTAGCATCGGATTATAAGAGTTTGAAGGGCTTTCTCTTTATTTGCAGGGAAATCATTTTTCTCCAATAATAATAAAGAATGAAAAGCATGAAACATTTATCCTTTAAGTTACAATTGTTTTTAATGTTATTGATGTTTGTATCTGTTGGTGTACAAGCACAGAAATCTCCTTTAGACATGGACCGCTTCATCGACGACCTGATGAAGAAGATGACCCTCGAAGAGAAAATAGGTCAGTTGAATCTTCCGGTGACGGGTGAGATTACTACCGGTCAGGCCAAGAGCAGTAATGTGGCCAAACGTATCCGTGCCGGTGAAGTGGGCGGCCTTTTCAATCTGAAAGGGGTGGAACGCATCCGCGACGTACAGAAACAGGCGATTGAAGAGAGCCGCCTCGGTATTCCCCTTCTGTTTGGTATGGATGTAATTCATGGGTATGAAACTGTATTTCCTATACCTTTGGGCCTGTCATGCACGTGGGATATGAAAGCCATTGAAGAATCTGCGCGTATCGCTGCCATTGAAGCCAGTGCCGACGGTATTTGCTGGACATTCAGTCCGATGGTAGATGTTTCCCGTGATGCCCGTTGGGGACGTGTCAGCGAAGGTAACGGCGAAGACCCTTTCCTGGGAGCGGCAATCGCACGTGCCATGGTACGCGGTTATCAGGGAAAAGATATGAGCCGCAATAATGAAATCATGGCTTGCGTGAAGCATTTTGCCTTGTATGGCGCACCGGAAGCCGGACGTGATTATAACACGGTGGATATGAGCCATCAGCGTATGTTCAATGAATATATGTTGCCTTATCAGGCGGCCGTAGAAGAAGGTGTGGGTAGCGTTATGGCTTCGTTCAACGAAGTGGACGGAGTGCCGGCCACCGGAAATAAATGGTTGATGACGGATGTACTCCGCAAGCAATGGGGCTTTGGCGGATTCGTAGTGACGGATTACACCGGCATCACCGAAATGACGGACCACGGCATGGGCGATACGCAAACGGTTGCCGCCCTGGCGCTGAATGCAGGTGTCGATATGGATATGGTGAGCGATGCTTTCACGAGTACCCTTAAGAAGTCTCTGGAAGAAGGTAAGGTTTCCGTAAAGGCTGTCGATGCCGCTTGCCGCCGCATTCTGGAAGCTAAGTACAAACTTGGTCTTTTTGATAATCCTTATAAGTATTGCGATGTAACTCGTCCGAAGAAAGAAGTCTTCACCAAAGAACACCGTGCCATTGCCCGCAAAACAGCTTCGGAAAGTTTTGTGCTGTTGAAGAATGAAGGCAATGTGCTTCCGCTGGCAAAGAAAGGAACGATTGCCGTAGTAGGGCCTTTGGCGGATAGCCGTAGCAACATGCCGGGTACGTGGAGCGTGGCTGCCGTGATGAACAAATACCCTTCGCTGATTGAAGGACTGAAAGATGTGGTAGGCGGCAAAGCCAGGATTCTTACGGCAAAAGGCAGCAACCTGATGAGCGATGCCGAATATGAAGAACGTGCCACCATGTTTGGACGCACTTTGCACCGTGACAACCGTACGGACAAAGAACTACTGGATGAGGCTCTCGCTGTAGCAGCCAAGTCGGATGTGATTGTTGCCGCCCTGGGCGAATCTTCTGAGATGAGTGGCGAAAGCAGTTGCCGTACAGACCTTGAAATGCCGGATACGCAACGTGTGCTTTTGCAGGAATTACTGAAAACCGGTAAACCGGTAGTATTGGTATTGTTCACCGGCCGTCCTTTGGTGTTGAACTGGGAACAGGAAAATGTGCCCGCCATCCTGAATGTATGGTTTGGTGGTAGTGAAGCCGCCCTTGCCATTGGCGATGTATTGTTCGGCAATGTAAACCCGAGCGGCAAACTGACGATGACTTTCCCGAAAAATGTGGGGCAGATTCCTTTGTTCTATAACCATAAGAATACCGGCCGTCCTCTGGCGGAGGGCAAATGGTTCCAAAAGTTCCGCAGCAATTATCTGGATGTTGATAATGAGCCGCTCTATCCGTTCGGATATGGTTTGAGCTACACTACTTTCTCTTACAATGACATTACATTGGATCAATCGTCCATGAACATTAACGGCGAAATCACAGCTACCGTAACGGTAACCAATACCGGAAAGCGTGATGGTGCCGAAGTGGTGCAGCTTTACATTCGCGACCTTGTGGGCAGTGTAACCCGTCCGGTGAAAGAACTGAAAGGTTTTGAGAAGATTTTCCTCAAGGCCGGAGAGTCTCGTAAAGTAAGCTTCAGCATCACGCCGGAATTGTTGAAGTTCTATAATTACGATTTGCAGTTTGTCTGCGAACCGGGTGATTTCGATGTAATGATTGGCGGAAACAGCCGGGATGTAAAAAAGGCACGATTTCTTCTGAAGGGAGAATAATAAAGAAAATAAGATTGTATTTTTGATTTATTGTCCTATCTTTGTAGAACCATAGAATCAATCCGAATGTACTCCCCGTTACGATAAAACATGATCGGAAAAGAGAATCTGATACTAAATCATAAATAATTATATATTATACGGAAAACCGCTACTTGTAGCGGTTTTCTTTTTATACAAAATTCAAAAAAATGAAAATTGTCGCTCAGATACCGATATGCTGTCATCGAGACGACAGAGAGACATCGTCTCGATGATGAAAAATCATCGTCGAGATCTCAATTTTTAATGGATGAAATACTCTTATATAGCTTTTAGTAATTAGTACGAACATTAAATAAGGCATAATACTATTTCTTTATTTGTACAAAACTACCTTATATCCTTAGCGTTTTTTCTTCTCCTTTTTCCTTTTGGAAAAAGTCCTGTTCATGCACCAACCGGTTCTGATATTTTCATCCCGGAGTGCAGAATCTAAAAAGTCTTTTTTCCTCTCCGGAGTCTTTAAAGCAAATATTTCATCGACGGAAAGGAGTAGAACAGATGAAGTAGTCATATTCCGGTCTCCTTTCAGAATCTATTTTTTATTTTATTGAATATTAATTAATTATATTCCTTTGCAGTAGGGATGAAGTAGTGTGGAAATCTTGTTTTTTTCTGCATGGTACTCTTGTAGTACCCCTTTTTTTGACTTACATCAATTTACCGTCTAAGTTTGCAGCAGAATTTTAAATCAGTACCAAACGATGAAAAAAAATCTGTTTACCCTATGTATGATGTTGCTGCTCTCCATGCTTTCTTTTGCGCAGGGCAGTCTGACCATCTCGGGTGTTGTTACCGAGAAAAAGACAGGGGAGCCTATCATTGGCGCCAGTATCCTGCTGAAAGGTCAATCGTCCGGAACCATTACGGACTTTAACGGCAACTATTCTATTCCGAATGTTCCTTCGGGCGCCACTCTTGTTTTCAGTTATATCGGCATGAAAACGCAGGAGGTCAAGGTGACTGCCTCCTCGAAGCTGGATATCTCTCTTGAAGAAGATAACCAATTGATAGACGAAGTTGTCGTGATCGGTTATGGTATACAACGTAAGTCCGACCTGACCGGTTCGGTAGGTGCGGTGAAGAGCAAAGACCTCATGAAAGTTGCCACTCCCAACGTGGCGAATGCCCTTCAGGGACGTGTCTCCGGTGTGTATATCTCGGCTAACGGTGCTCCCGGAAGCTCGCCCGAAGTACGTATCCGTGGTATCGGCACAACGAATAACAGCAATCCCCTTTATGTGGTGGATGGAATGTTTATGGACGACATCTCTTTCCTGAGCACACACGACATCGAGTCGATGGAGGTGCTGAAAGATGCATCGGCGACCGCCATGTACGGTTCGCGCGGTGCCAACGGTGTGATTATCGTCACTACCAAGCAGGGAACGGAAGGAAAAGCGGTGGTGAACTTCACCGCCAGCGAAGGATTCCAGTTCAACAACAGCAGCTTCGAGATGGCCAATGCCACCGAATACGCGACACTGCTGAACGAAGCACTGGTCAACACAGGCGGAAAACCCAAGTTTGACGACCCTGCTTCACTGGGCAAAGGAACCAACTGGTTCGACGAAATCTTCCGTGTGGCTTCCGTACGCGACTATCAGCTCAGCGTCAGCGGCGGATCGGAGAAGGTGCGCTACAACCTCAGCGCTGGATATTACCAGCAGGACGGCATCATCACCGGAAACACCTACAACCGCTTCACCCTGCGTGCCAACAATAGCTACAAGATCAGCAAACGGCTGACCCTCGGGCACAATCTGTCGGCCTCTTTCAGCCATAAGAAGAACGAAAACAGCGCGGTGGTGAAAGCTGCCTATACCATCAGTCCCGTGAAGCGTCCCTACAATGAAGACGGGAGTTTTATGGATTCCGAAAGCGCCTCTTCTGCCAATCCCGTCGCCACACTCCATTATACAAACAATGACGACTGGAAAGAACGTATCGTGGGTAGCGCCTTCCTGAACTGGAATATCCTGAACGGGCTTGACTTTAAAACCAGCCTCGGCATCGACTACATCAACGGACGCCGCCGCAACTTCGTGCCGAAATACTACGTTTCGGAAACACAGAAGAACGAAACCAACAGCCTCTCCAAAACCTGGGACCGCGACTTCACCTGGTTGTGGGAGAACCTGCTGACTTATGACTGGAAGATCAATGATAAGAACCGGCTCAACCTCTTGGGAGGTATCACGGCGCAGAAGCGTGTTTACGAGTTGCTGGAAGGCACCGGACGCGATTTCTTCTCCGATAACGAAAACTACTGGTATCTCGACCAGGCTTCGGCCGGCTCCAAGTCGGTGGCCAACAACGGATACCATGAAACAATGATGTCTTACCTCTTCCGTGCCAACTATGCGTTGATGGACCGCTATCTGCTGACTGTCTCGGTCCGTGCCGACGGTTCATCCAAGTTCGGTCCTGACAACCGTTGGGGCTACTTCCCCTCAGTAGCTGCCGGATGGAGAGTCTCCGAAGAAGCGTTCCTGAAAGACCGCGTGCAGTGGCTGAGCAACCTGAAGCTCAGAGGAAGCTGGGGACAGATCGGTAATGATAAAATAGGTAACGACAAATACCGGGCGCTCGCCAATATCTCTCCGTCCTATGATGCCGTGTTTGGCGGCGTGTTCTATCCCGGCGGAACCATCACGTCACTCTCCAACCGGAGCGTCCATTGGGAACGTTCGGAGCAGATGGACCTCGGCTTCGACCTCGGACTGCTGAACAACCGCTTTTCACTTGAACTGGACTACTATCGCAGATACACGAAAGACATGCTGGTGACGGTGGATGTACCGGCTTCCGTAGGCCTCACCCCGGTAGAAACAAACGTAGGGGCGGTGCGCAACAGTGGTGTGGACTTTACCGTGAAATGGGAAGATTCGCTGAAAGACTTCCGGTACGGTATCCGTCTGACAGGAACGACCATCAAAAACGAAGTCATCAGCCTGGGCGGCAAACGCATCGCCAGCGGTGACATTGGCGCCGGAAAATCCGTACAGATGACCGAAGAGGGAAAGCCGATTAAATATTTCTATGGCTACAACGTGATCGGCATCTTCCAGAACGAGGCACAGATCAAAGACTACAACGAGCGTGCCGCCGCTGCCACCGGAAATGCCGGACAACAGTATCAGAACAACGTAGGTCCCGGCGACCTGATATACGAAGATGTAGACGGTGACGGATACATCACGGCCAACGACCGCAAGGATCTGGGCAGTCCCACTCCCAAGTTCATCGGCGGTCTGGGCATCAGTGCTTCCTGGAAAGGATTCGACCTCTCTATCGACTTCCAAGGCAACTTCGGAAACAAGATATTCAATGCCAAGCAGGTGGAACGTTTCTCCGGTTCGGACAACTGGGACCGCTCCTTCCTCGACCGCTGGACACCCGAAAATCCGAATACCATGACACCGCGAATGACTCTGGAAGGCAATAACTATCAGGTGTCGAGCCGCTACGTAGAGAGCGGTTCGTACGTGAAACTGCAAACGGTGGAATTGGGATATACTTTCCCGAAATCATGGATGCAGAAGGTATCTGTGCAGAATCTGAGAGTCTACTTCTCCGGCAACAACCTGGCCTATTTCACCGGCTATAACGGTTTCACACCCGAAGTGCTGGGCGGCATCGACCGTCAGATCTATCCGGTGACAGCTACCTGCCGCTTCGGCCTGAACGTAACTTTCTAATATTAAATGATATAGACATGAATACGATTTACCACAGAGTAACACAGAGTCTCACAGAGATGATTTTCTTTTAAACATTCTATGTGATTAAACTCTGTGAGACCCTGTGTTACTCTGTGGTGAACCCAAAACCATTACAATGAAAAAGATATATTCAATATTACTGGCTTCGGCACTGACCCTTTCTTCCTGTGCCGATTTCCTCGATGTAGATTCGCAGGGAAAGCTGACCGAAGATGTCTTCTTCGGCGAAGAAGAAGGCGCGTTGATGAGTATTAACGCCATCTATACCCAACTCCGGGCGTGGGACATCATCGGATTCTCATGGTTTGCCATCACCGAGCTACCCGGTGATAACTCCGATACAGGCAGCGAACTGGCGGACGGCATGCGGTCGTTCCTGCAGGGCAACCTGCCGCTGCTGCTTTCGGAAGCGGATTACGCCCGCATGGACACGCTCGTCACCCCGCGGGGCATCGCGCAGGCGATGGAGGGCAACTACCGCCGCCTGCTGTCGCCCGTCGGGGGATTCATCGACGAATACATCTACGACGACCCGCTGGGGCTGTCGTTCGGCGCGCTGGGCAAGCTGCAGGAGCTGAACATCGGAGGCAGCTACACGCTCTGCGACGACTACCTCTTCTCGAAGGACATGACCACGCTGCTGGTCTTCATATCACCGCACTACCAGAGCGGCGACACGGGCGTCGGCGACCGGCTGATCGAGCGGATCGAGTCGGCGCTGGAGGGGCTGAACGCCGAATACGCCGCCGCAGGAATCACGGCGGACTATTACGGCGGACCCGCCGTGGCGGCCTACAACGCCCGCCAGATCAAGCGTGACATGATGCTGACGCTCAACATCGCCATCCTGATTATCGTGGCGTTCATCACCCTCT
>ERZ826016.2840-NODE-2840-length-12799-cov-3.663842_pt1 | contig 12799 bp, 7 predicted proteins | sample MGYA00519872_ERZ826016 | MGnify/ENA primary metagenome ERZ826016 (study PRJEB31778, sample SAMEA3449218) | human gut metagenome | biome: human gut; feature: human-associated habitat; material: faeces | place: United Kingdom | collected 2010/2012 ... | reverse complement strand
TATAATAATTATCCAGCTCAAATTTTTTAAATTTCTTATCGCCGTCTTTGATCGTTACATCAAAATCATCAGCGATCTTATAATTATCACTTCCTTTTGTCTGATGAACCGTGTAGATGCCAGGATCTAACTTTCCAGATTGAGCTGCACCATTTTCATCCGTGATCAATGTTTCTATGACTTTCTTTGTCGACTGATCGATGATCTGGAATTCTGCCTTATATTCTTCTTTTTTTGTATAAGTTCCAGTTTCCTTATCACTGATCCTTGTAACCTTTGTCAACATGATCCCTGCATGTTGCTTTGGATCGTTTGATTCAACCTTATAGATTATTTTAGATCCATCAATGCTTACCCATTTGTCCGGTACCATATCATATCCATCGGTCGTTTTCGTCTGATGAATACGGTAAGCTCCATAAGGAAGTAAATCTGTTTCTGCGATCCCTTTGTCATTCGTTGTGATCGTCTGTTTTAAGTTATTCTTGGAATCATAAACCTCAAAAACTGCCTGTGCTTCTGGAACATTTTCCCCGCCAAACGTCTTTACAACCTGTATCGTTCCTTCATATTGCTCTTCTTTCAGATACTGGGATGTATTTTTATCGACCGTGACTGATATATCATTACTAGATAACTTATATCCCAACGGAGCATACTTCTCATGTAAACGGTAATATCCCGGATACAGATCTGTCACTTTTGCATAACCATCCGCATCAGTTACCATCTGTGTCACAAGTGTTCCTGCTTTATAGACAACACTCTTGTTATCGGAGCCTGTGATATCATGGTCAGTATATAGCTCATAGACAGCATTCTGCAAGTTTGCTTCAACTCCTAGATCCCCTCGTTTATTCTTTACAGTTCCCTGTTTAAAGATCTCCAGATCACTCTTTTGAAATTCATTGGTATAGTTAAATGTGAATGATCTGACTCCACCCTGTTCCACTTTGCTCTGATCTGTCTGATCTGGGATCAGGTGTCCGAATGGGGATTTTGTTTCCCTGACCATCCAAGTGTGGACCGAGGCACTCTTTAAGGCTGAAATCTTCTGCTCTGCAAGTTTTTGTGCTTCCTGCATTGCCACAGCATATGCTTTTGCCGAAGAATCGTACCAGCCATTATCTGTCGCTTCTTTTTGCTGACTTTTTGAAAGATCGTTCCAATTCTTTACATAAGTCTTTTTCGTTGATGTCACACTATAACTTACCGTTCTTTGAACAGTATAAGAAGCTTCTCCATTGTCATCGGTTGTTACACTTCCTTGATAATTCCCATCCATATAGATCTGAAATACTGCTCCAGAAAGCCCTGCTCTTGTTTCCGCATCTTTCTTTTTGATCTTGATCCTTACATTATCTGGGCTGGTTCCTGACTTTGTTGCACTCGTTTTCGCTTTTTCAATATCTGGCGGTGTATGACGAAATCCGAACAAAACCTGATGGGAATCCAGTTTCTTCTTTTTCACACATTTCTTCACTGTATAATAATAGATCGTTCCTTCTGGATCCTGATCACTGATCATTTTACAGAACTTTTTTGCATCTTTCTGCGAATAACCCCTGTCCACATTTTTTCCTGCCTGATAAACGGTATTTTGCTTATTCGCTCCATGTCCACATGCCCAGATGTATGCCTGACACAATGACAGATCTTTTGTATTCTTGCCGCTTGACCTGAAATACCAGTTTAATGCTTTTGCAATTCCCTTTTTTTCATAAGTTGCTGCATTGATCGTCTTGTATTTTAAGGTATCTCCAGAACACATGGTCTTTCCTGAGTTTAAGCAAAACACTCTACGGCCGTCAGCTGTCATACTCCACAGACCTTCTGATGCAGGCCGATCGATCTCTGAGATCTTATTACTTGATAATGCTTGGCTCATCACCAGTTTGGCTTCTCCTGTGAAAGCCTTGACGTCTCTATTCTTCAGGAACAGTGATTCTCCTGAACCACTCAGATACATTGTCATGATCATCAGGAGGGTAAGAATACTTACCGATATCTTTTTACAGATCGTCTTCATTTGTTTCAAACTTTCTTCCTCCTTTTTACTTGTAACGGTTTGTGAAATATCCTGGCTGCCCTTCCTTGTCGATCCTTCCATACTCAGAATCTACGTGGTCTCTCGAAAATCCAGTTCCATTCTGCCCTTCCAGTTCGATCGAGCCATTAAACATGCCGTCATCATGAATAATGTTGTGTGTGTCGAATGATCCATCTGTTTTCTTCCAGACAGCATACAATTCACAAGTCTGTCCAGCATCGCAGAGAGTATTGACTGCCTGTCTATCGGTATATTTTGCTTTGATCGCATTCGGATCTTCACTCCATCCAAGGAAGGTATATCCCGGCCGTTCAAATGTATTTGCTGGCAGGATATCATCCTGTCCATATTTTAATTCCACAGTCTTTTTGCTGCCTGATGCACCATTTCCATCAAATGTTACTTCATAAGAGTTCTTGGACCAAACAGCATAAAGTGTTATACCCTCCGTGTTACTCCATGTGATCGTCTCTTCTGGAGAATACCGTGCTCTCACCGCATGTTTATCTGTATTCCATCCAACAAAGGCATAGCCTTTTTTCGTGTATCCATTCTCAGCAAAGCTGTAATTTTGATCGTACGTGGCTGTCCCATCATTCACATATCCAGAATCTTCTCCATTTCCATCATAGTTTACAGTGTATGTATTCGCTGTCCACTGGGCTGTCTCTGTATAATTACCACATACCAGCCAGCCTGTATTGGACATCCATTTTGTTCCTTCATCCAGCCATCCTTCCAAGGTATAACCTCTTCTTGATACCGTTGGAAACGAAAAATAATCTCCATCCGTAAAATTCCATGTTACATCTGCACCATCTCCACCATTTCCGTTGTAATAAATGCTGCGGCTTGGCTTTTCCAGATTCAGATTTATAGAACACCAGTCATAAGTTTTCCATCCATCTCTGTCAGCGGAGGCCACTCCGACCAATCCAGTACTGACATGGATATTTACTGATTTCCAATGTTCTTGAGTATCATGATAGGAATTTTCCCAAAATCCATCATTTCCTCCGCAATAAAGCGTTATATCCTTGCTCGGATCTGAAAATACTGGTTTATCCACCGTTACCCATTCCCAGGATCGATGCTGTTCATGGGCCGGTAACAGATACCAGACTTTGATCGTTAAAAGTGTATAGTTGTTGTTACTGTTCTTCTCTGAATATATCGTCTGTTTATTCACTGTAAGCTTATAATCTCCGCCTCCACCGGAATACGTCGTTACCGTATATGGATGTCTGGAATTATTAAATGTCCCACCGCTGACATTTTTATTTTTTTCATATTCATCACTATGAATATACATTGTCAGACTATCGCTTTTCCCATTTGGTCCATTGATGTTCACTGTTAAATGTCCATCTTTAAAATGTTTGTTTCCTCCTGTATTATATGATTGATAAGCATGTGCCTTCTTCATCTGATACCATGCCAGAACGGAAACAAATGAAACCATGACCACTAATACCACTATGATCTTTCGTTTTCTTTCCAGGATCTTTTTTGCATTCTTCATCATATCCTCCTCTCCTTCTATTTTTATCTATCTTCCTTTTGTTTCCTGATCTTCTGTCCATGATTCCTCATACAGTACACCACATACCGGTATCTTCCATGTCCTCGGTACGGATGACAGGTTATAAGTGTGACCATATCTTTCCCTTTTTGAATCAGAATCTTGTCCATATCATATGGATCGATCACTTTAATCTTTGTAACCCGATAATCCAGTCTTTCCCATGGATTTCTAATGATCACCTGATCGCCTGTTTTTAACTGTTCGATGTCCCGAAAATACGGAATTCCCCGATATCCCCGATGTGCAGCGATCACGCAGTTGCTGTCTTTTTGTCCTACTGGCAGGGATGTCTGTCCCATGATCGCTGCTCCTTTTCTCATATTTTCCATCGTCGCTCCCAGATATAATGGAAGTTTCTGTTTCATCTTCGGTATCTTAATGTAACCGAAGGTATTTTTTTCGTTTCTTAAGACGATCGGTGCACTGCGGTAACTGAATACATCCTTTAGTCCTGCTTGTTTTTCTTTGAATATCTTCCTGTTATAGCGGACTGCTTTTTGATACAGTAGATCATCCTGTTTTCTTTTGCTTCTCCTCTGCGTCAGTTCTTTCACCGTCTGATCGGACTGTTTTTGTTTCAGATATGATATGATCTCCGGATAAAGCAGTAACGTGATCCCTATCACTAGAAAAAAGATTCCAACAATATTTATGATCTTTTGTTTCACCCATATCTCCTTTCCCCGCTTTTTCTTTTCATCTTTTCATATACTTTTCTGGCTGCGATCAATACACAAATGATCAATAGTCCTGCAAAGATGGCCCGTTTGTAAACTTCCATCCATTGCGAATGATGATTTCTTGCTCTTATCTCTTCCTCTTTTGCATGATAAGCTGTGCGAACTCCTCGGACTAATAAACGCTTGTCATTGACTCCATAGGGTGTGCAAGTAACCAATGTTACAAGATCTTTTCCTTCCATGATCTGAAGTTCCTTTGTATCTTGTGGTTCCACGACTGTGATCTGATCCACACGGTAAGCAAGCTTTTTATCCAATATATGTATAAAAAAGAAATCTCCCTTTTTCATCTCTGTCAGATCTGTAAAGATTTTTGCAGAACTAAGCCCAGTATGTCCAGTCAGCACCGCATGGGTATCTTTTCCTCCAATCGGAAAGGAAGATGCAGCCAGATGTCCGATCCCATGTTCCAAAACTGTCCCACTTGTCCCATGATAGATCGGCAGATTAATTGAAATGCAAGGAATCTTTAAATATCCCATGATCGATGATCCATCAATATTTAATATTCTGTTATAATGAACCGTCTCTCCATCTAAGCGTTTTTCCTTAAACGGATCAGTCAACTGTATTGAAGATCGCAGCAATTCCCCATTATACTGTTTCGCTTCATCCATTACTTTTTTTATGATCGCCTGATCCATTCCGGCTGCCTTTTCCTGATAACTTTCCACTGTCGAACCTGCACTCTTTTCAAACAGATAGTTGCTTACAAATGGATAAGACAGCAGAAAAAAGCCGGCCAGAATAACCAGAATCGGTATGATCTTTTGTTTCATTTTATCTTTGTGATCGTCTTCTGTTTTTGTTCAAGATCAAGATCCCACATCCAGCAACAACAACCCCTGCAATGATCAGAAGATAGTTTCCTGTCCCACCTGTCATTGGCAGCATGAACTGCTTCTGATTTGTGATCTGCATATTGATATATGCATTTCCAGAATCATCGTGTTTTGTCATCGTTGCCTTTGTCTCATCCACAGTCGCACTCGCTGCTGTAGTCTGAACCGTCACATCATTCTTTAATACCGCACCATTAGGAACTCCATCATTTGCTGTGGAATCTGCATCAGACTTACTCTGGATCCCTGTGATATTTGCTTCGGTTGGTGTGATATCTGCTTTTGTCTCTTTGACCTTAACGATCACTTCTTTCTTTAACAGGGAGTATCCTGCATCAGAGTGTGTTTCTGTAAATCCATATTCATCTCCTTCGATCCCATTGATCACAAGTTTTCCATCAGAAGACGGACTAAACTGAGTCGCATCAGCTTCTTTTGCAGACTTTCCTGTTACCTGATAAACACCTGCTCTATCTGCTCTTGCTACCAGATAGTAATTATCTGTCTTATTTTTTACAACGAATTTAACCTTTGTTGCATCTCCCTTGCTGTCAGAAAATTTCTTTGTCAGATCATATCCGTAAGAGTATACGATACATTTGTCTTTTAAAATATCATAATAATTCGTATTTGTTCTCTTCCACATAAGGGATACATCGTTTGGATTTCCTTTATCACCAAGAATAACGCTGTCATCTGTGTTCACCTTAGCTGTATAGTATATAACGATATATTTATCAGAATATTTCTTATTCAACTCATTAAGTCCTGCTTTTGTCATCTCGATCTTCATTGCAGGATCGTCTCCAGATTTTCCGTATGTTGCTGCAAACTTTGAATCCGTGTCGGAACTCTTCCATACAGCCAATGCTCCACTCTTCTCAACATTATTCACATTTGTTCTGTCCGCTGCATCCTTAGTTTCATAGATTGCGATCACGGCATCTTTCCCATATGTCATTCCTTTTGCCATCATATCGTTAAATGTATAAGTTGACAGGTAGGTTGTTGATGATGTGATATGTGGCAATTTGGAAATGAACTGATAATCCAGTCTTTCTGCTTTAGAGGCTGTCACGGTACTCTGGTATTTGTATTCATTTCTTGCAGAAGTAAAATCTGCCAGTCTGTCTGTATTGGCAGTTGTTACATTGTCCTGATCTGGATTATTGCGTACTCTTTTGTCAAGTGTTGGATTTCCAGTTTCATTCTTTGGATAACAGATCACATCATAGAACCAGTCATCTCCCTTAGAATCCGTGGATGGCAACTGTACAAACCATGGATTTGTTGTGTAAGTTACATTTTCTGGTGCCTTTGTCTCAACGATCAGGTAAAGACCCAGTGGTAATTTGTCTTTACTTGTCACACCATTAGCATTAGTTTCATCCATGGCTGTCCCATTCTTTCCCATGTAATCTTCTAATTTATCTTTCGTTACAGTATTATCTTCTAATGCCTTGGCAAGTTTCTCATTGATCTGCTGGCTTGTAAAATATGTCTTACTTCCTTCTGTTTTAGCTGCATCAGAAGATGTCAAACCCAAAATCTGCTGTATTGTGGTTGGAAGTTCATAGATCATCTGGATCTTTCCATTCTCACTCTGCTGTTCAACATCTCCAACTCGCAGGTAACTAAATTCCACACCTTTGATCGCATATTTTTCCAAGGCTGCTTCCGCCGCAGCGTCCTGTTTTCCTGTTGGTGTAAACTGACTGGTATTAACACCGGCCTGTTTTGCTGCTGTCATGTCATATTTGTGGATCGTTATGGATCCAGTTTTGCTTGTATCGACCACATCTGTTGATGCCGCTTTGATATTAACGATAGGTGCAAGCATCATTGCTGCAGATAATACAGCAATCGTTATTTTTTTGATTATATTTTGAATCTTCATTTTTCTTTCCTCCTATTTTTTAGAATAGAAAAAGCACAGAAATCATTGATCATACTCAATGATTCTGTGCTTTTCTTTATGTAATATATACTATTTTATTTATCTGTTAAATTAGTTTTGTCAGGTGCGATCATGATCGTATTCCAAAAAGAATCTTTGACTGCCTCTGCCTGAATCTCATCTACTACTGTGTCAAGATTGACATCACTTGTTAACTTCTTGCTCGCATCCATTACGGAAACTTTATCGTTGATTCCTAAGGATGTGATCGTAACAAACTGTTCTTCACTAACTAGTGTTCCTTTCTTTAGTGGAACCGCTAACTGATAATTTTTCTGCAATACTGACTTGATCTCATTATACATTGCTTTAAATTCTTTGCTTCTGTATTTCTTCTCAGCCTTCAGCTGCTTTGCCTTCTTATCAGCCTTCGCAGATATCTTTTGATCAGAATAAATCTCCCAGCATGGACCTCCTGCTGATGCTGACTTCGTCTGTGCGATCACTTCTTTTAGTGGATATTTGTACTGTGTACGCTGTCTGCTTCCAACATCTGCAACCGTTACCTGATCATTATCATCGATCGCAACCAATACGATAAAATGACCTTTCTTCGTAAAATATCCTGGTCCCATCAGTGCTACTACTGGATGCTTCTTCTTCAATGCATCTCTAACCTTGCTGACATCACTTCCAAGTCCATGACATTTCAGTTTATACTGTTGTGCCAGTGCTGGGACCATCTCATGACTTGCTCCAGCACTACTGTAATAGCCATTCTTATATGCCCATACTGTTGTATCAACTGGAGTTACCCATTTATTCGTCAGCGAACTGATACAAACTGCCATAGCGCTTGGTCCGCATCCACTACTTTTGATCTGATATCCATTGTCATTCCATGCTGCATCTGCCTGATTAAAGTAAATAAATCCCTGTATCGTCTCTTTCTTATCTTTCATCTCAAGACTATGATCATTATATACTTTTGGAATGATAGATTTTTTATCTTTCTTGTCTTTTTTCTTATCTTTTTTATCTTTCTTCTTATCTTGATCAGACTTTGTCTTTTGTTTCTTTGTATGCGTTACCGCTGTATGTTTCTTTGTATGTGTTGCTGCAGCCGTTGTATGCGTATGCGTTGTTGCTTCCGTTGTCGGCTTTGCCTGAGTCGTCTGTGTTGTTGTCTCTGTCGTTGCTTCACTTTCTGTCGTCTGGGCAGAAGAATCTGTCTTGGTCTCAGTCTGTTCACTGCTCATTTGCTCTCTTGTGACTGGCTGATCTGCTCTGACCACAGACACTGATCCAAGCATCAAAAACGTATACAGAGCTACTACAGCTGCTGTTTTACGTGTTTTTCTCATCTTTCATTGTTCCCCCTAACTATTTAAACATACTTATTATACCACTTTGGATACCCTCGTCAATAAAAATGAATAGTCATGATCCATGTTCACATTTTTTTCACATCTTATGCTTCAAAGACTAATTTTTCAATTGCATATGCAACACCATCTTCATTATTTGTCTTTGTCACAAAGTCTGCGATCTCTTTCAGATCAGGTTGTCCATTTTCCATAACAACACCGGTTCCTACAGCTTTGATCATCATCGTATCATTTCCTGCATCTCCACATGCCATCACTTCATCCATAGATAGTCCAATTTGCTCTGCCAGATGTAAAAGTCCATCTCCTTTATCACATCCAATCTGATTTATTTCAATGTTATTTCCCAGAGAACTTGATACACTCGCAATATTTTTCTCGATTAATTCTTGTCTTGCAGTTTCCCGCTCTTCCATATCATCAAAAAATACACTGATCTTCTCAATTCCCAGCGGATGCTCTTCAATGTACTTTCGCAGATCATCCAGCGGTAGTCTTGTATCTCTCACAAGTTTTAATACATGATCTGATACACCATACTCTGCAAGATGGTCAAAATAGCATCGTTCCATATACCCTTGCCCATTCTGATAAATATCACGTGTACAATGATATTTTTCCAAAATATCAAACAACGAAAATACCGTTTCTTTTGGTAGATAATTTGTATATATGATCTTATCTTCTTTCTGATCATAAACAGTTGCCCCGTTACAGCAAACTGCATATCGAACGCCTGGAATATCTCTTAAAAATTCTGGAATTGCTTTAAAAATACGTCCTGTTGCTGGAACTATATAAACACCCCTTCTGATCGCTTCTTTTAGAACTTCTTCTGTGTGTTTTGAAATCTGTTTCTCGCTGTCTAAGAGTGTATTATCTAGATCCATCGCTACTAATTTTATCTTACTCATGCTATTCCTCCACAAAAAAATAATTTTGAATGTTGATCTGAAGACTTTTATATCCCTGATACTCATTGATCACTGGATAATATGTACATGTGATATACTTTGCTGTTCCCATTTTCTCTCGAAATTCATCTTCATCCTCAAAAATCATGCCATCAATCCTAGTTCCCTGACTACTCTTTAATGCTAATTTTATCACATTTTTATTTTTTCCAAAAACATTCACACGTTCCACTTTTAACTTTCTGTGTGCAAATAATGGTTTTTTATTTTCTTTTCCAAATGGCTCTAAAACAGATAACTGATGGATCAGATCCATGGTAATATAATCAACTGGCATATCAATATCAATCTGTACTTTCTTTGCAAAATCTTTTTTCTCAAGGGTACAGTTCTCATTGATCTTTTTGCGGAATTCCTGTAATTTTTCTTTTTCCAAAGAACATCCTGCGGCCATTGGATGTCCCCCAAACTTTGTGAACACCTCTTTGACTTTCATCATCTCTTCAAACATGGAATATCCTTCGATGGAACGTCCAGAACCTTTGATTCCTTCTTTTGCATCTGTTAAGACAAATGCTGGATGATTTAAGCGGTCCTTGATCCTTCCTGCTATGATACCTGCAATACTTTCATGACATTCTGGAAGATATAATACAAGCACTTTATCTCCTTTTGCTTCATATTCAAACGCCTGTCCCAGTGCCTCTTTTACACCATTTTCTGTCATGGTTTTCCGAAGATCATTCAGTTCTTTTAATTCTTCTGCTGTCTGTTTTGCCTTCTCTTCATCTTCTTCCAGAAATAGATTCAATGCTTTTTCGGCAGATTCCAAACGTCCGCTCGCATTGATACATGGTCCAACAATAAATCCTAGTGCATAAGACTGTATCTGTTTATCCATCAGATCATGCACATTCAGCAATGCTTTCAACCCGATATTTTGTGTATCTTTGATTCGGCGTAATCCTTCTTTGACAAAGATTCTGTTTTCTCCTGTCAGATCTACCACATCACAAACAGTCGCGATCGCAAGCATGGATAACAACTCTTCCAATTGGCTTTCATCTTCTTCCATTGCCTGATAAAATGCCCTCATAAACTGAAAAGCCACTCCTGCTCCACAAAGTAACGGATACGGATAATTGCATGCTTCCTGCTTTGGATTGATCACTACATCTGCTGGTGGAAGAACCTCTTTTCTCACTCCTGCTTCATCGGTATCAAATGGCACATCATGATGATCCGTAATGATCATTGTCAGTCCATGTTCTTTGCATCTGCTGCTGCAATCCCATTATCACAGGTAAGGATCGTATCAATCTGGTCTTCCACTGCTTTTTCAATGATATTTTCATTAATTCCATAGCCATCTTTCATGCGGTCTGGAATCTGAAAATCAATCTTTCCACCAAGATCATGAATCGCTTTCCACAAAATATAATTTGAGACAACTCCATCTACATCATAATCTGAAATAATACGGATCGTTTTCCCCTCTTGTACCTTTTGCTTCAAAATCTCAACTCCTTCTTTGACGCCTTTCATCAAAAAAGGATCTGAAATATCTGAAAGTTCTCCATACAGATACTGCTGTATTTGTTCATCCCCAACCACATCCCTGTTGCGGATCAGCCGTGCGATCACTGGATCTATGTTAAATTTTTCTCCAATCTGATTAAAATCAGCCTTTTTCTTATACAGATACCACTGTTCCATCATCTTACTCCATTTTTCATAAAAAAGAGCATCCAGTATTTACTGAATACTCTTTTTGAATGTTTTATTTTCTTTTCTTTTTCTTCTTTTTCTTGCGGTTTGGATTTGCTGTGATCTTCTCTGGCTGTGCTTGACTGGCTGCCTGATTTTCTTTGATCACATCTGATCCAATTCGCGTCTTCATCATATACCAAAGTGGTCCAGTTAAAAATACAGAAGAGAACGCTCCTCCGATCACACCCACCATCAATGCTAATGCAAATTCTCTTAAGGAGGATACTCCGCAGATGAATAACGCTAACACCATAACAAATGTTGTCAAACTTGTATTGATCGTACGAACCAATGTACTTGAAATACTCTGATTCACAAGTGCTTTGATATCATCTCTTGTCCGGATCGTCTGAAGTTTCAGATTCTCACGGATACGGTCAAAGATAACGATCGTTGAGTTGATAGAATATCCAATGATCGTTAACATACATGCGATAAATGTTCCACCAACAGATAATCTTCCAACAGAATATGCTGCAAATACGACCAATACATCATTGATCAATGCGATGATCGCACTGGATCCAAACTTCACGTCTTTGAATCGAATCGCAATGTAGATCAGCATACAGATTGCTGAGATCACAACGGAAATAAATGCATCTCTTTGCATTTCATTACTGATCGTTGAACTGATATTCTCTGTTGTTACAGATTTTACTTTATAATCTTTCTTTAATGTATTTTCGATCTGTTTTCTCTGACTCAGATTCAATTCTACACTTTTTACAACCATCTGATTGTTTGCTTTTACTTTCTGACTCTGAACAGAGGTTGACTTGCTGACTTTCTCGTAAGCTTTCACAACCTGTTTTTCCAGAGAATCATTGACTTTCTGGTCATCCTTGAATGTGATCGTAGATGCTGTACCACCTGAAAATTCCAGATCATAATTCAAGATTGATCCAATCTTGCTTCGATTCATTGGAAGTGCAGCAAGTCCGATCAAAATGATCACACCTGCAACTGCAACGTATTTCTTACCTGTACGGACAAAATCTCTTGTTTTGATCGTTCTTGGTTTTCCATACCATTTCTTGTCGCGAAGTCCAAAATGATATGCCGCATATACAAGGAATCGGCTGATCACAAGTGCTGTAAACATAGAGATCAATACACTCATTCCAAGTGTCTGAGCAAATCCTTTGACCGTTCCTGATCCTTTAAACCATAAAACTAATACTGCGATCAATGTTGTAACGTTACCATCGATGATCGCTGATGCTGCCTTTCCGAATCCAGATTTGATCGCTGCTCCTGTACTCTTTCCTGCCCCGATCTCTTCCTGAATTCTGGCATAAATGATAACGTTTGCATCAACTGCCATACCGATACCGAGGATGATACCTGCAAGTCCCGGCAATGTCAGTGTCGCATTAAATCCATTCAGTGCTAATAACATCATCAGCATATAGATCGCAAGTGCCACACACGCAATCACACCAGGCACTGCATAAAATGCGATCATGATCAAGCATACCAGTACAAATCCGATGACTCCTGCTTTGACCGTTGTCTGGATCGCATTCACTCCTAATTTCGCAGATACTACGTTAGAGCGTAATTCGTTTAATTTCACTGGTAAGGAACCGATTCGAATTGATGAAGCTAAA
>ERZ826016.2836-NODE-2836-length-12805-cov-14.945333_pt1 | contig 12805 bp, 8 predicted proteins | sample MGYA00519872_ERZ826016 | MGnify/ENA primary metagenome ERZ826016 (study PRJEB31778, sample SAMEA3449218) | human gut metagenome | biome: human gut; feature: human-associated habitat; material: faeces | place: United Kingdom | collected 2010/2012 ... | reverse complement strand
CGCAGCGTCAAGAGCTGCGGCGGCGTGTTTGAGAGGAGGAATTCTTTTGACCGAAACGGATCTTTCTCTTTATGCCGTCGGAGCGCTCACGGATGAGGAAGCGCGCGAGGCCGTGGCGTGGCGTTATGACGGAGAGTATGCCGTCTACAACTTTCCCTCCTGGGACGAATGCGCCGCGCGCGGCTGGTCGATCACCGACGCGGCGAAGCGCGAAAATGCGTATTTCTCCGTGCGGTATGCAGGAGAATTTCTCGGCTTTTTTCATATCATGGACCGCGACGGCCGCGTGGAGCTCGGCGTCGGCATGAAGCCGGAGCTCTGCGGGCAGGGGCACGGGCGCATGCTCATGGCGCTCGCGCTCGCAAAGATCCTCGAAACGCGCGGCTGCACAACGGTGAAGCTTGCCGTGCGCACATTCAATACCCGCGCCGTCCGCTGCTACGAGCGTGCCGGGTTCACGATCATCGACACGCGTTATGAAGCTCTCGGCACCGCGCCCGGAGAAATGTACATCATGCAGACCACAGTTTGATCTCTCTCAAACGAGTTCCCCTTCGTTAGGCTCTCTCATGCGAGGGGGCCTTTTTCTGTTTATGCATAAAATTAACAAAAAGTAACGTTATGTAACCCATAATATGAATATTGGGAGGCCGGACAAGCCGTATTCACTGTGGAAAACTCTGTGGGAAATGTTCAAAACTCTTTTATTTCCTATTATTTCCCGGCGCGGGACAAAAATGAATATTCATAATCTATTCATAATAGGATGAGAGGAGAAGGGAGGCGCGTCTATGCGCAGGTTCATTTGCGCGGCTCTGGCCGCTCTTTACCTCACGATACCGGCTCTCGCCGTGGAGACTCTGCCGGAGGAGAGCTTTTCGCTTTCCTGCACGGCGGCGGTGCTGATGGAACGGCAGACCGGCACGGTACTGTATGAGAAGGAAGCCCACCGGCATCTCTCCCCGGCGAGCGTGACGAAGGTGATGACGCTGCTGCTCACGATGGAGGCCATCGACTCCGGCGCGCTCTCGTATGACGATACCGTCACAGGCAGCGCGCACGCCGCATCGATGGGCGGCAGCCAGATCTGGCTCAAAGAGGGCGAGCAGATGCGCGTCGAAGACCTCATCAAGGCCGTGTGCGTCGTCTCCGGCAACGACGCGGCCGTCGCGCTCGGCGAGCACTTGGCAGGCAGCGAGGAAGCGTTTGTCGCGCGCATGAACGAGCGAGCCAAAGAGCTCGGCATGAACGACACGCACTTTGTCAACTGCACGGGCCTGCCCGCGGACGGGCATGTCACCTCGGCCTACGACATCGCGCTCATGTCGCGCGAGCTCATTTGGCGCCACCCCGACATCCGCCGCTTTACGACGATCTGGATGGACTCGCTGCGCGGCGGGGCGTCCATGCTCGTCAACACCAACAAGCTCGTGCGTTTTTACCCCGGCGCGACGGGACTCAAGACCGGCTCGACCGATTCGGCCAAATACTGCATCAGCGCGACCGCGGAGAAGGACGGCATGGAGCTCATCGCGGTCATCCTGGGCGGCAGCACGAGTGACAAGCGCTTTTCCGATGCCAAAGCGCTTTTGAATTACGGCTTTGCGGCGTATTCGCTCGTCACCGTCACTCCCGAATCGCCGCTGCCCGCCGTGCCCGTGACGCTCGGCACGCAGAAGACGGTGCAGAGCGTTCTGACGAGTGAAAACGCCCTGCTTCTCGAAAAGAGCCGCGCAAACGGCCTGACGCAGGCCGTCTCGCTGCCCGAGAGCATTGATGCGCCCGTCGAGGAGGGCGAGCCGCTCGGCACGCTCGACATTTTCGACGCAAACGGCACGCCGGTCGCGTCGCTCCCGCTGCTCGCGGGCGAGAGCATACCGCACCTCACGTGGAGCGAGCTTTTCTGCCGCCTGCTCAAGCTCGCCTACTGCGGGGCGTAAGCTCTCTCTGTTTTCCACAAAAATCGCTCCGAAACTTTTCCGTTTTACGCTCATGCGTATAATTTTTAGCCATTTTTCGGCAAAGCATGCTTTTCTTGCTTGACAGAATCGAAAAAAGGTGTATACTGCAAGCAATTTCATAAGTCTTGATAGAGGCGCGGCTGACATGAGTAGCCCCCGACAAAACGGCAGGAGACCGTGGGGTGCGAAAGGGGACGCCGCCGAAGGGTCGATAAAATCCCTGTTTTGTCGATACTTGGGTCGTCGGGAAATACCCGGCGGACTGTCGTCCGGAAGGACGGAGTGCTGTCATGATCGACGCGATCAGGAGCCTTGATGTGTTTCACATCGGTTGTTTGATGTTTTTGTGTTAAGTCATGATGGAAATCATGGCTTAATTTTTTTGCTCTGTGTTTGCGGCACAGGAAAGGAGAAACATCATGCAATTCGTCGGAACCTTCTGGGCGCTCGTGCCCCCCATCATCGCCATCACGCTGGCGCTGATCACCAAGGAGGCGTACTCGTCTCTCTTTATCGGCGTCGTGATCGGCGCGCTCTTCGCCTGCGACTTCGCCCCCGTCGCCACGATCGACATGATCGTCAACGATGGCATCATCGCTGCGATCGCGGACAACGCGGGCATCTTTCTCTTCCTCGTCCTGCTCGGCATCATCGTGGCGCTCGTCAACTTAGCAGGCGGCAGCGCGGCCTTTGGCCGCTGGGCGGAAAAGAACATCCACACCCGCGTGGGCGCGCAGCTTGCGACGTTCATCCTCGGCATCCTCATTTTCATCGACGACTACTTTAACTGCCTGACCGTGGGCTCGGTCATGCGTCCGGTGACCGACCGCCACCAGATCTCTCGTCCCAAGCTCGCCTACCTCATCGACGCCACTGCCGCTCCCGTGTGCATGATCGCGCCGATCTCGTCCTGGGCGGCCGCCGTGTCCTCCACGGCCGAAGACCTCGACACCGGCATTTCCGGCATCCAGCTCTTCATCCGAGCCATTCCCTATAACTTCTATTCCCTTCTGACATTCGTCTTCATCATCACGCTCACGCTGCTCAAGTTCGACTACGGCCCGATGCGCGGGTTTGAAGAGCGCGCCCGCAATACGGGTGACCTCTCCGGCAGCGCCGGCAGCACCGAGGAGAACGCCAACCCCAAGGGCCGCGTCATCGACCTTGTCATTCCCGTCATTATGCTCATCATCCTCTGCACCATCGGCATGCTCTACGTCGGCGGCTTCTTCGGCGCTGACACGTCCGGCTGCACCGATTACGCCGGCGACTTCATCGGTGCGTTCGGCAACACGGACGCGTTCGTCGGCCTCCCCTGGGGCGGCATCATCGCGCTGGTGCTCACGGTCATCTACCTCGTCGCCCGCCGCGTCGTCGGCTTCCGCGAGGCTATGGGCTGCATCCCCAAGGGCTTCCAGGCCATGATCTCCCCGATCATCATCCTGACACTGGCCGTCTCCCTCAAGACCACGCTCAACGCGCTGGGTGCCGCAGACTATGTGCACGATCTGATGTACGCTGCCTCTGAGGGCCTTTACAATATGCTGCCCGCCGTCATCTTCCTTGTCGCGTGCGTGCTGGCCTTTGCCTCCGGCACGTCCTGGGGCACGTTCGGCATCCTGATCCCCATTGTCACAGCCATCTTCCCCAGCGACAGCGCGCTGCTCTACATCGGTATTTCCGCCTGCTGCGCGGGCGCCGTGTGCGGCGACCACTGCTCCCCCATCTCCGACACGACCATCATGTCCTCCGCCGGTGCGCAGGTGGAGCATGTCAACCACGTCGCCACGCAGCTGCCCTATGCCATCACGGTCGCGTGCCTGAGCTTTGTGTGCTTTGTGCTCGCGGGCTTTATCCAGAACTGGATCGTCTGCCTCGCCATCGGCGTCGTGCTGACGGTCGGCACGCTCTTCGCCATTCGCAATGTCGAGGCGCAGAAGGCGCGCATCAAGGATTAACTTGCTCTCCACTCTCTTTTCTCTCATAGGAACGGGGCGAACCGGTCGGTTCGCCCCGTTCCCCCTTATATTCTCCGCTTTGCAATCCCTAAAAAGCATGGTATACTGAGTATAACACTTAACTTCGGAGGACGTTTCCATGAGTATTGTCGTGATGGGCGCGGTGTTTGTCGATATCAAGGGCTATCCCCTCTCTTCCTACATCCCCGGCGGGCGCAACGCGGGCCGCGTCGTGCAGGTGCACGGCGGCGTGAGCCGCAACATCGTCGAGGACATCGCGAACGTCGAGCTGCGCCCGACGTTCGTGAGCCTTGTCGACAACACGAGCGCGGGCGCGGACGTCGTCAAAAAGCTCCAGAGCCACAAGGTCGACACGCGCTACATCCGCACAACGCCCGACGGCATGGGAACCTGGCTTGCGATCTTCGACAACACGGGCGATGTGACCGCGTCGATCTCCAAGCGCCCCGACCTGAGCCCCATTGCCGACATTCTCGACGAGCAGGGCGACGAAATTTTCTCGCAGGCCGACAGCATTCTGCTCGAGATCGACATGGAAAAGGACATCGTCAAGCGCACGTTCGCGCTGGCGGAAAAGTACCATAAGCCCGTCTACGCGGTCGTGTCCAACATGAGCATCGCCATCGAGCGGCGCGACTTTCTGCGCTCGGTGCACTGCTTCATCTGCAACCAGCAGGAAGCGGGCATCCTGTTTTCGGAAAATTACGACGGTCTCTCGCCCGACGAAATGCTTCCCATCCTGCGCGACAAGATCCGCGGCGCGCAGATCCACCGCATGGTCGTCACGATGGGCGCGCAGGGCGCGGTGTTTGCCACGCTCGACGGCGAGGACGGCTACTGCCCCGCGAAAAAGGTCGACGTCAAGGACACGACCGGCGCGGGCGACGCGTTTTTTGCCGGCGCGGTCATCGGCCAGACCTACGGCAAAACGATGATGGAATCCTGCGAGATCGGCACGCGCCTTGCTGCGTCCGTCATCACGACGGGTGAAAACGTCTGCCCGCGCTACCTGCCGAGCGAATTCGGGCTGGACGTCTCCACCGTCGACGACGCGCAGATCGCACTCGAATTCTGACCGCCATATTTTAATAGGAGGGCCCGCCATGAAAAAAGCGCTTTTTCTCGCTCTTTCCCTCGCGTTTCTCCTGACCGCCTGCGGCGAAACGACGCTGCCGGACACATCCGAGCCAAACCCTGTCGACAACACGCAGGAAACGTCGCTGCCCGAGAGCTGCCTGCTCTACTACGACCTCGGCAATGTAAGCATTCTCGCGGAGGACAAATCCCTCCCGCTCGCGCAGAACGCGGGCGGCGGGTACGCGACCTCTTATAGCGTGTGGTACGATGGGGAGTATCAGGACCTTGCCTTACAGGACGGCGACAACGGCATTTCCGTCGCCGACATGACCGGCGGCAGCGCAGTCTTCGACTACGGCGCGGGGCTCGTCGTCTGGAACGGCGAGCGCTACCACTGCGCGCACCTGACCGCGCAGGACAGCTACATTCCCAACATCTCCCCCAACATCCCCGGCGGTATCCTGCTGCTTGAAGTGAGCGGCGACTGCTGGGCCGACGGCGGCACAGCCGACGTCGCCTGCTTCACAGGCTTCGGCACGGTCGTCATCTGCGGCAGCGGCACGCTGCGCATCGACGGCGCGGGCATCGGCCAGACCTACGGCAAAACGATGATGGAATCCTGCGAGATCGGCACGCGCCTTGCCGCGTCCGTCATCACGACGGGCGAAAACGTCTGCCCGCGCTACCTGCCGAGCGAATTCGGGCTGGACGTTTCCAAAGTCGACGATGCGCAGATCGCGCTCGAGTTTTGATCCCGGCACCTATTAAATACAGTAAAAAGCGAGGGACGCTCACGCGTCCCTCGCTTTTTGTTCCTTTTTTCACTTTCCGCACAGCTGCGCGCGGTTCTCGTCCGCAAGGCGCAGCGCCGCGTCGCGGTCCACGCCGTAGGCAAAGCGGAACGCATACGGCTTTGTCATCGTGATCGCGCTCACCGTGCCGTCTTTCAGGTAAAACGCAATGTCGCGGACGTCATAGTTTCCGTCGTCCTGCGGCGTCTGCGGCTGCCAGACGTAGGCGCGGTCGAAGTCATACGCAGGCTCACTGTAGCCGCTTTCGTCGCTGTAGCCGTCATAGAGCTCGGACTCGTCTGCCGCGATGCAGTAAAGCGCTTCCGGGTATTCCGTCAGCAGCGCTTTCTCGCTGTCGCCGACCTTGACGCCGCGCGGCGTTCCCACGCCCACAGCGCCGGTGCGCAGATAGCTGATGACCTCGCGCCCTGTTTCAGGGTAGTAATCCGTCCCGACGACGAGCTGCGCGTCCGCATCGTAATGGCGCGCAAAGTCATAGGGCAGCATCCCGTCGCTGTCGTAGGTCGTATTCTCCGTTTTCCCGTTCGGCTCGTAGTCCGCCCCAAGGCTCAGGAAACCATCCGGCAGCTCCAGCGTAAAGTTCGCGTCCGGCTGCGGCTCGATCGTCAGGTCTTCCTCCTGCATCAGGGGTTCGTCTGGTGCGCCGTCCGGCGTTTGCTGCTTTTCTCCGCAGCCTGACACCAAAAGCGTCAGCGCCGCCAACAGTGCAACAAGCAACAGTCCGGTGTTTCTTTTCATGTTTTCTCCTTTTTCACGGCTCTCGGCCCTTATGCTTCCTTCAGCTTTTCTTCCAGCAGTTTGAAGGCTTCGTCCGCGGCTTCCTCGCGAATCTCTGCGCGGGACTTTACGCCGAAGTCAAAGCGCTCGGCGATTGTCTCCTTGGGCGACGAAAATCCGATGAATACCGTGCCGACGGGATTTCCCCGCTCGTCGCGGTCGGGTCCAGCGACGCCCGTGACGCTGACGGCGCAGTCCGCCGTCGTCGCCTTGCGTGCGCCCTCGGCCATTGCGCGGGCGACGGGCGCGGACACCGCGCCGTACTCTTCCAGCATGTCCGCCGGAACGCCGAGCACGCGGTGCTTAACGATATTCGTATAGCTCACGACGCCACCCATGAACACGCCCGACGCGCCCGGCACATCCGTGATGCGCTTGGCAATGAGGCCGCCGGTGCAGCTCTCCGCCGCGGCGAAGGTCACGCCGCGCGCCTTGAGCGCTTCATAGCAGCGCTGTTCGACTGTTTTTTCCGCCATAATAAGACTTCCTTTCAGAACTTGATGCGCACAAATTCACGGTTTGTCATCGCGCGGTCGATGAGACCCTCGATATCGAGGACGGCCTCGGCCTCGCGGACCTCGTCGAGGTTCGGCTTCGTGCGCGGATGACGCGGGGTGAAGACCGTACAGCAATCCTCATAGGGTAAGATCGACGTATCGAACGTGCCGATCTTACGGGACAAACGCACGATCTCTTCCTTATCCATGCCGATGAGCGGGCGCAGGACGGGAAGATCGACGACATCCTCGGTCACGCGCAGGGCCTCCATCGTCTGAGACGCGACCTGACCGAGGTTCTCGCCCGTGACGAGCGCCTTGGCCTTGACCTGATCGGCCACGCGCTGGGAGATGCGCATCATAAAGCGGCGCATGATGAGCGTGAAGAATTCCTCGGGGCAGTTTCTTCTGATCTCCTCCTGGATCTCGGTAAACGGCACGATCTGCACCGTCAGCCGCCCGCACCAGGGGACTAAGAGCTTGGCAAGGGAAAGCACCTTCTCCTTCGCCTCATCGGACGTGTACGGTGGGGAGAAGAAGTGCACCATTTCGAGCTTGACGCCGCGCTTGGCGATCATGTAGGACGAGACGGGCGAGTCGATGCCGCCGGAGAGCAGGCTGACCGCCACGCCGCCCATGCCGATGGGCAGGCCGCCCGCGCCCTCTTCAGCGGGGCCGTGGACATAGGCCGCATCGTCGCGAATTTCGATATGCACGACGAGCTCGGGGTCGTGGACGTTGACCTCGCACGTCGGGAACGCCTGATGCAGCGCGCCGCCGACCTGCTGGGAAATCTGGATGGACGTCAAGGGGAAGGTCTTGTCGGCGCGCTTGCTCTCGACCTTGAAGCTCCTGGCCGTGCGCATCTCGCACGCAAGGTAATTTTTCGCCGCGGAGATGATCTTCTGGATGTCCTTTTCGCACGGCAGCGCCTTCGAAACGGCGATGATGCCGAAGACCTTCTTGCAGCTCTCAAACGCGGCCTCGATGTCGCACTCGTCGTCCTTCGGCTCGACATAGATGGTGCTCTGCTTGGAGTAGACGCGGAAATTGCCGCATTTCGACACGCGGCGGTTGACGTTCGACATCAGCTTATCTTCGAAGCTGCGGCGGTTCAGGCCCTTGAGCACGACCTCGCCGAGCTTGCACAGGATCATTTCATGCATTGGTATTGTTCTCCTCATTTGTTATGGCCGCTTCCGCATCGGCGGAAGATACGGCTGAATTTTCGTTGGTTTCGGATTTGGCAGGCTTTTTCCCTTTGCGGGTGAGCCCCAGTGTAAAGCACAGCGGCTCAACGGCGGCCAGCAGGGCAAAGAGCGCATAGCTGAACATCGTGCCCTCTCCGCTCACCCCGTTGATCCCGACCATGGCGGGCGCCATCGGCAGCTCCCAGATCATCGCAAGGATGCTCCCCGAGCCGAACGGGACAGGCATCACAAGAAGCGAGGCAAGATTCAGCACATAGAGCACGATCGCCGCGTTCCAGCAGCAATTTTTGTCGATGCCCCGCTCCGGCCGCAGGCCCCAGCCGAACAGGAACGAAAGCGCCGCCACATAGACGACGCCGAGCGCGAGCCCGACGGGCGTGGCAAACGTAAAGGACGAGGTCGACCCCGTGCCGCCGAACGCCGCGAACAACAGGATAAAAGCCGCCCCTTGGGCGATATGGCTCAAAATGGAAAGCGCGCCAAACTGGATGTAGTCATACCTTTTCATCTCATTCACCCCTGTAAAATATCCGTGTTGCGGTACTGGATGGCCTCGGCCAGATGATGCGCCTCGATCTTCTCGCTGCCGTCGAGGTCGGCGATCGTGCGCGCCACGCGCAGCAATCTATCGTGGCTTCGGGCCGTGAGGCCAAGGCGCTCGAACGCGCCTTTTAAGAGCTTTTCGCCCGCGGCGTCCAGCGTGCAGAACTCGCCCACCATCGCGGGTGTCATTTGCGCGTTGCAGGTGATGTTCGTGCCGGAAAAGCGCTGCTTCTGGATGTCGCGCGCGGCGTTCACGCGCGCTTTGACGTCGGCGGAGGACTCCGCCTTTTCGCGCCGGCGCATGGCTTCGAACTCGACGCTCGGCACGTTGACGTGTAAGTCCATGCGGTCGAGCATCGGGCCGGAGATTTTTTCGACGTATTTTTCCACCTGCTGCTTGGTGCAGTGGCAGCGCCCCGAGGGGTGGCCGTACCAGCCGCAGCGGCAGGGGTTCATCGCGCCGACGAGCATGAAGCGGCTCGGCAGCGTGATACTGCCCGCGGCGCGGGTGATGGTGACCTCGCCGTCCTCGATGGGCGCGCGCAGCACCTCGAGCACGTCGCGGTGGAATTCGGGGAGCTCATCTAAAAAAAGCACGCCGTGGTGCGCGAGCGAAATTTCACCGGGCTTGGGCGTCTGCCCGCCACCGGTCATCGCGGAAGCGGAGAGCGTGTGGTGCGGGGCGCGGAACGGGCGGTGCAGCAGCATCGGGTGCGAGCTGTCGGTCAATCCCGCGACTGACCAGATCTCGGTCGCTTCAAGTGCTTCCTTTCGCGTCATGTCGGGCAGGATCGACGGAAGCCGCCGCGCCAGCATGGATTTGCCCGCGCCGGGCGAGCCGATGAGCAGGATATTGTGTCCGCCCGCAGCGGCGATCTCCAGCGCGCGCTTGACATTTTCCTGTCCCATGACGTCGGAAAAGTCGGGGCCGGTCTCGCTCGTCTGCTCCGCCTGCCACTTCGGCTGGGGCGAGAGCTTCTTTTCACCCTTCAAATGCTGCACGAGCGACACGACGTCCGGTACGCCGTAAACGGTCACGCCGTCGGCAAGCGTCGCCTCCGCTGCGTTCGCCGCGGGGACGTAAAGCGTCCTGATGCCCGCGCGCACCGCGGCCATCGCCATCGGCAAAACGCCGTTCACCGCGCGAAGCGTGCCGGTCAGCGAGAGCTCGCCGACAAAGGCCGCGTCCTTCGCGGGGGGCTTGATCTCCTCTGCACTGGCAAGGATGCCGAGCAGGATGGGCAGGTCATAGAGCGTGCCCTCCTTTTTCCGACCCGCGGGGGCGAGGTTCACCGTGATGCGCGAGACAGGGAACTTCACACCGCAGTTTTTCACTGCCGCGCGCACGCGCTCGCGCGATTCCTTGACGGCCGTGTCGCCAAGGCCGACGATGTCAAACGCAGGCAGGCCCCCGGATAAAAAGCATTCCACCGTGACCTCGTAGCCCGAGATGCCCTGAAGGCCGAGCGAGCGCACCGCTGTGACCATACTGTTTTCCTCCCTCTTTCGCATCGAATCGTACAGTTTGCAATTAGTATAGCACATTTTTTGCATCAGGCAAATCCCCCTCCGCGCATTTTTGCACATTTTGCACAAAATCAATAAATCCTCGCAAAAGTTCTCGAAAAATAAAAGGAATTGAACCTATTGTTGCAAAATAGTGAATGTTTTTGCGGGAACAAGGCGTTTACATAGCGAAAAAAGTGTGCTATAGTGTCATCGTTGAATTTTGCGTTCACACGCAGAAGAACCGTTTTTTGACGGTGAAATAAATAGGAGGTTCATTTATGGCAAGAAAAATGAAATCCATGGACGGCAATAATGCTGCGGCTCACGTAAGCTATGCTTTCAGTGAAGTTGCGGCAATTTATCCCATTACGCCGTCCTCCCCGATGGCCGACCTGGTCGACCAGTGGTCTGCAAATGGCCTGAAAAACATCTTCGGCAGCCAGGTCAAGGTCGTCGAGATGCAGTCCGAAGCCGGTGCTGCCGGCGCAGTGCACGGCTCCCTCGGTGCCGGTGCTCTGACCACCACCTACACGGCCTCTCAGGGCCTGCTGCTGATGATCCCGAACATGTACAAGATCGCAGCTGAGCAGCTCCCCTGCGTGTTCCACGTCTCCGCCCGTACTGTTTCGACCCACGCGCTGAACATCTTCGGCGATCACTCCGACGTCATGGCCTGCCGCCAGACCGGTTTCGCCATGCTGTGCGAGGGCAACGTGCAGGAAGTGATGGATCTCTCCCCCGTGGCACACCTGGCCGCGCTTTCCGGCAAGGTCCCGTTCATCAACTTCTTCGACGGTTTCCGCACCTCCCACGAGATCCAGAAGATCGCCGTGTGGGATTACAAGGATCTCGCCGACATGTGCGACATGGACGCTGTCAAGGCGTTCCGCGAGCACGCCCTCAACCCCGAGCATCCCGCCATGCGCGGCTCCCATGAGAACGGTGATACGTTCTTCCAGCACCGCGAGGCCTGCAACCAGTACTACGACGCTCTCCCCGAAGTCGTGGAAAAGTACATGGGCAAGATCAACGAGAAGCTCGGCACCGACTACAAGCTCTTCAACTACTACGGCGCGCCCGACGCTGACCGCGTCATCATCGCGATGGGCTCCATCTGCGACGTGGCCGAGGAAGTCATCGACTACCTCAACGCCCACGGCGAGAAGGTCGGTCTCATCAAGGTCCGTCTGTACCGCCCGTTCAAGGCTGAGCGCCTGATCGAGGCCATCCCCGCCACCGCCAAGAAGATCGCGGTCCTCGACCGCACCAAGGAGCCCGGCGCACAGGGCGAGCCCCTCTATCTCGACGTCGTCACCGCGCTGGCCAACGCCGGCATCACCGACAAGACCGTCATCGGCGGCCGTTACGGTCTCGGCTCCAAGGACACCCCGCCCGCTTCCGTGTTCGCTGTTTACACCGAGCTTGCCAAGGCGGAGCCCAAGCGTCAGTTCACCATCGGCATCGTCGATGACGTGACGAACCTCTCCCTGCCCGAAGACAAGAACTGCCCGAACACCGCAGCCGAGGGCACCATCGAGTGCAAGTTCTGGGGTCTCGGCGGCGACGGTACCGTCGGCGCGAACAAGAACTCCACCAAGATCATCGGCGACCACACCGATAAGTATATCCAGTCTTACTTCCAGTACGACTCCAAGAAGACCGGCGGCGTCACCGTCAGCCATCTGCGCTTCGGCGACAAGCCCATCAAGAGCCCGTACTACATTAATAAGGCCGACTTCGTCGCGTGCCACAACCCGTCCTACATCGTGAAGAACTTCCCGATGGTGCAGGACGTGAAGCCCGGCGGCACCTTCCTCATCAACTGCCAGTGGGATTTCGAGGAGCTCAACAAGCACCTCCACGCCGACGCGAAGCGTTACATCGCCAAGAACAACGTGCAGCTTTACACCATCAACGCCATTGACCTCGCCGTCAAGGTCGGCATGGGCAAGCGCACCAACACCATCCTGCAGGCCGCGTTCTTCGCTCTGGCGAACGTGCTGCCCAAGGATGAGGCCGTCAAGTACATGAAGGATGCCGCCGAGCACTCCTACATGAAGAAGGGCATGGACGTTGTCCAGAAGAACTGGGACGCCATCGACGCCGGCGCCGGCGCGCTCGTGAAGATCGATGTTCCGGCCGACTGGGCGAACGCCACCGAGGAAGCTCACGTTGAGCATCTCGAAGGCCCCGAAAAGACCGTTGCGATGGTCCGCAACATCATGGAGCCCGTGGGCCGCATGAACGGCGACTCTCTGCCGGTCTCCGCTTTCGTCGATTACGCCGACGGCACCTTCCAGCAGGGCGCCGCTGCGTACGAGAAGCGCGGCGTTTCCGTCACCGTTCCCGAGTGGACTGCCGAGACCTGCGCGCAGTGCAACCAGTGCGCTTACGTCTGCCCGCACGCCACCATCCGTCCCTTCGCTCTCACCGAGGAAG
>ERZ826016.2826-NODE-2826-length-12848-cov-3.037990_pt1 | contig 12848 bp, 9 predicted proteins | sample MGYA00519872_ERZ826016 | MGnify/ENA primary metagenome ERZ826016 (study PRJEB31778, sample SAMEA3449218) | human gut metagenome | biome: human gut; feature: human-associated habitat; material: faeces | place: United Kingdom | collected 2010/2012 ... | reverse complement strand
CGGGGGGCTCTGGTGTTATGGGGGACTCTCGTGCTGTGGGGGACTCTCGTGCTGCGGGGGCGCAGGGCGCCACGGACTTGGGGCAAGCATCGATTACGGAAAATGGGAGCTCAGGGTTCCACGGACGTGGGGTAATTCGGAAAATGTTAGCTGAAGGTGCCACGGACTCAGGGCAAGCAACGATTACGGACAAACTATGAAAAAATTTGGAATTTTACCGTAATTTCCCGTGGTTTTCTTCCATATTTTTACATTCTTTGGCGGTTTTACGGTATTTTCGTGTTATTTTTGTCTTTTTGACCGTAAAAAATGTTAATTTTTAACATCACTTTCCATGTTTTACCAATTTTTACGGTATTTTTTTGATGCTTTTTCTCTTTTTGACCGTAATGATTGATTAGTGAATTGGGAAAAAGGAGGATTGGTCATGCCGCAGGAGAAAAAGTGTTGTTGGGCATGACTTCCGCGAGACAGGCGGTCATGCCGGAAGGCCTGAAAACGTTGTTTAGCATGACTCTGACACGACAGGCTATCATGCCAAAATGAAAGAATTGTAATTTGGCATAACACGAAACAAAAGAGACCAGCCCCCATTTTTTTCAAAACTAATATTGTATTCTCATAATGTTTTTCTTTAACATATAAAAAAACATATAAAAAAATTACATAACTCTTTATCTACGAAAAATTTTCATGCCTTATTGCACATTATCTCCTTACAACTCCTCCGTTTTATACACGGCATACCCTTCATAATAATAACTGTGGTCTATGCCCTTCATATACATTTCGCGGTCATTGACTTTATCTGTCAATGCCTTCTTCAATAGATGTTTTATCTCAATATCTTTTATCGGGCTCCGTTCCATCGCCAGCAAATAATCTTCTTTGTCAACCAAACTCCAGTCAACAACCACATTCAATTCTTCTTTCAGGAGCAAATCCAGCCATATTCTGGTACTTCTTCCATTCCCTTCGCGAAACGGATGTGCTATGTTCATCTCTACATATTTTTCAATAATTTCATCAAATGTTGTCTGCGGCATCTTCTCAATATTCTCAATTGCCGCTTCCAGATACATAACCGGCGCAAATCTAAAATTCCCTTTTGTCATATTTACAGTTCGTATTTTCCCCGCAAAATCATATATCTCATCAAATAAATATTTATGAATCGCCGCCAGCATCTGAAATGTTCCTGGCTTATATTGATCCAAATATCCATTTTCAAACAACTCAACCGCTTTTTTCTTACTGATTTTTTCTTGCATTCTTGCCAATTCTGTGGAATCCGTAATATTAAGTTTGTTTTCTAATGCCATAATGGTTCTCCTTTCCAAACACACCTTGGCATGTTCTATTTTCCCTCTTCTAAATCATACCAGTCAATATTGACATTTGCAAATGTAACTTTACATCGGGATAGCATAAATTGTTCTTCGGAAAAATATAAGCAAACCAATCCTGTGACAATTTCAATAGCTTTTTCTAAAAATTTTGTTTTTGCAAAAGGTGTTTTACACTAACGTTATTTTCTTTTTTTCGCAATATTCAAAAATATTATTTGCGCTTAGCATCATAATTTGCGGAATATTATTCGTCATTTCCAATTTTCTCCTCTCCTTGTTGGGATTGTGATTTTGCTTCTTTAAAAATTCTATTAATTTCTAATTTTAAGTGTAACCACTGTTCAAAGTTTGGCTCAGGATAAAAATCAACTAATGATTCACACTGAAAATCTTCGACCTTTATTGATGACGTTCATTTAATCCCTTTCTCATCATCTACTATGTTAAAGTTAGGCTTTAAATAGTTAACCTCTTTACATTGCATTAATACCCATTGATATCCATTAGTAAAGATACCTTTCTTAAACCCAATTAATTCTTTGAGTAGTTGACAAACTATATCATTATCAAAAACTTTTGTTTCTAGAGTAAACGATTCTTTTGTTTTTTTGCTCTTTAATTTTACAAGATATTCACATTCCAGTTTTTCGCTTTCTCGTGGAACAAGAACTACTTTATCGTTCTGCATTTGAATTTTCAGCTGTATTTTACCATTTTCGAATTGTGTCGATTTATTTTTACACAGATCTCCGTTCTTATTACACAAAAACATCTCTCCCATAACGTCAATAGGAATCGACTTATTATTATCCTCTTTGAAGTATTTTTCAATAAACTCTTCTTTTTTCTTACTCGATTCGAATTCTATTTTTATCCAATTTTGATATATTTTCTCAAGAACCACTTTGACTAATTCCTTATTCTTCAACAGTTTCTTTATTGGCTGAATATATTTGCGATCCAATTTTTTATTTTCCTTTGAAAATGCCTTTATTTCAACGCATCCATATACTTTGCCAGACTGACCCTCGCCTTTGCTTTCTTCAAAATCATTATGAAGTATAACAAAATCTGGTACTTGTCCAGCATAGCCTCTTAAGTAGCTATTTCTTCCTGGAAAATCCTTAGCTCTAATTAACTTATGTACATCCCTTACACTTATATCCTTGTCATCTATACTATCTCTTATCAACTTATTGATTATAAAATAATAAGCCTCTTCCTGGTTATATTGACGCTGTATCAATTCTAAATTCTTTGAAATATTCTCGATATTCTTCATATTCATTTTGTAGTAATTTAAACATGTCTTCTCTTCCTTTCATTATCGCATTTTCTCCAAACACCCAATCCACATCTGTGCCAGTTCCTCATGTCCCCGCCGTGTCGGATGCGTGCCATCCAGCGTTTCATAGCGCATTCCCTCTTCCGGGAGATCCATTAGCACGATGTCATCACGTTCGTTCACCGCATCTCGAATTGCCTGATTGTATTCTTCCAGAGCTGTCCCGCCATACATTTCATGAAATTTCCAATCTGGGTTTTCCTTCATATAACTCCTCGCAATTGTCGCACACAAAATGCGGGCAATCGGATAATTTTTGCGAAGCCGCTCCATCATTTTTCGGTAATCTTTTGCAAACGTTTCCAACGGAACACCAAAACCAAAATCATTCGTCCCCATATAAACCAGTATTACATCCGGATAATGCTCCATTTTATGCAGTGCGGAGGCTCTTTTCTCACTCGATGCGCTCGGAAATTCGCCACTCACTTTGCTTCCCGAAAATGAATTATTGACACATAAATAGGCTTTCAAATATTGATTCACTTTCGCCCACCAAGTATCATATACCGAAATCAGACCATTTATTTTCTGCCTATCCTCATCATAATACAGCTTGTAGTTTGCTGGAATATACCCTTCGTAAGTGCTAATTGAATCTCCCAGAACAGATACCAGCATGATTTTGTCCTCCTTCATTGTCCTCGCAAAATTTTTCTAAAATCACGTTTAAATTTATATTAGCATATTAAAAATCAATTTACAATTCCTTTTCTAAACTTATTCTTGTATTTTTACCTGCATCCATTTATAATAAGCAGAAAATTATTGGATAAAATAAGGAGGTACCGCAATGAATAAAATGTTAAAAATTGGAATTTTATGTGTCGTATTTTTGTTATGCGATTGTCAGGTGCAGGCACAGAAAATAGAAACCACACAAAATAATGCCATTCAATATGAACGTACAAAAAAAGCTGAAATAGTATCCGCATTTTCTTTTTGGATCAATAAAAACTGTTGGTTATATGGCAGTTCTGAATACGCAGATATTCAAAATAAAATAAAGATTTATTATAAAAACAAAAACGCAAAAGAATATTATGGCTACCTATTTATCAGGACGAAAAACGGATATGACAAATTGGCTTTTTTAATTAAGAAAAATGACGGGTATCAATCAGAACCTTTCTATATCAAAAAAGTAAAAAAAATAGACAAAAAATTATCTTATTTAGGTAACGATACATTTTTCTTCGACAGCCAAAATGCTGTTAAACCACAATTTTCAAAATCTTCAAAAAAGAAAACAACTTTTATAAAACGAACAAAAAAGGAGATCAAAAAAACTTCTCACACAGGATTCAAACAAAAAGATAACGTATGACATTTACATTTTATATTTTACAAATGCAGATATTTGTGCAGATGTTATTGTAATAGAAAACAACAAAAAAATGTGGCTGAGCGAGGTGGTAAGCGAAGTCAAATGTGACGATGGAAAAACCAGAAGAAATCTAGCAAGATTTCAAGGACAGAAAAGTCCAATGATTGATTGGACCAATGCAGAAAACCGGGCAGATTTCAAGAGACAATTAGAAATGGCGGTCTGTAAATTTAAAGTTAACGCATAGAAATGTGCCTCCTTATTATATGCCATTCTATTTTGTCCGCATTATATCGTCGCCCCTTTCTTTACAAACCTCCCCAATCTGCCGATATATAAGTATCAGGGTCGAAAAGGCAAGCGTCGTCCATGCCTGCATGGAAAGACGATTGGCCTTGAGACCCGCCCAAATATGAGAACGCAGCATTGCGATGCGGAGTTCGAATATTTGAAGAATTGCGAAAACAGCTTGCTGTGGAGCAATTCGATGCTTTTCGTATCAGGGTCGAAAAGCCAAGTGTCGTCCATGCCTGCATGGAAAGACGATTGACCTTGAGACCCGCCCAAATATGAGAAAGGAGCGCCAAAATGATCATTTTTCACATCGATGTCAACAATGCATTTCTGAGTTGGGAATCCGTGTACCGCCTGCGTGAAGAAGGCGAAACACTTGATCTGCGCACAGTGGCTGCGGTCATTGGTGGCAGTGAAAAGACGCGGCACGGCATTGTCCTTGCCAAAAGTCCCATTGCCAAAACTTACGGCATCAAAACGGCTGAGACATTGTCCGATGCCCGGAAAAAATGCCCGAACCTTTTGGTCGTTCCTCCCCGCCACGACATTTATCGTGACTTCTCGCACCGATTGATCGAATATTTGAAGTCATTGACGGATACCGTGGAACAATTCAGCATCGACGAGGCTTTTGCCGATATGACGGGCAGCAAATTATTGGAAAAATATTCTGCGGTCGAAGCTGCCAATTTTATTCGTACAGAAGTGGAAAAACGTTTTGGTTTCACCGTAAACATTGGCGTTTCCTCTTGTAAAATATTAGCAAAAATGGCATCGGATTTTGAAAAACCAAATAAAGTGCACACCCTTTTCCCCGATGAAATTAAGAAAAAAATGTGGCCGCTTCCGGTACGCGACTTGTTTTTTGTCGGCAAATCCTCGGAGCAGAAATTATACACGTTAGGGATTCGCACAATTGGCGAACTTGCGGCGTTTGACCCCGTTATATTGCAAAGTCACATGGGAAAACACGGGCTTTTGATCTACGAATACGCCAATGGCATCGATCCGTCGCCGGTTGCTCCGCGCACTCCCGAAAACAAGGGATATGGAAATTCGACGACACTTCCCAACGACGTGACTGATTCTGCAGAAGCGAAAAAAATACTCCGCAGATTGTGCGACAAAGTAGCATCACGGCTTCAAAAAGATGAAATGCGTGCTTTTGTCGTAGTCGTTTCGATCCGCGACAACGAATTTCACAATGTCAGCCACCAGTGCAGTATGGTATCTGCCACCAACGATCCGGACACATTATACACGCACTGCTGCCAGTTATTTGACGAAATCTGGGACGGCTCGCCGATCCGCCTGCTGGGTGTTTCCACCTCAAAATTGACAAAACATGCTGCCGAGCAGCTCAATCTGCTCGACATGCCATTTATTGCCGCTTCGGATGCCGAAGAAAAAGCGACACTTTCGGCCAAGGAATATTTCCAACGCCAGACAAAATTGGACGAAGCGATTCAAAAAATAAAGACAAAATATGGAAATGACGCTATTACAAAAGGAATCTGATCAGAAGGGAGACTATAATATGCCTATTACAAGTAATACGATAAATAACGATCCGAACCGTTCGGGAAATATGGGGGCGACGGCTGCACGCCGCACATTTCGCACCGGTAATTCCACCATCACATTGCGCGAAGGCGAGACATTAAAAGGTGTTGTAAGCGATGTCCATGGCAACGAAATTACCATATCTCTCGACGATGGCACTTCCTTTACCGGCCATTTGTCGGAGGCTTCCATGTATTCGATCGGGCAAAAGGCCGCCTTTCTTATCACCAGCCTCGACAATGGAACGATTTACATGAAAGCCATGTCCTCCACCTACCTTCTGGGCATGGAAGATACGATCGAACAGGCACTCGAAGAAGCCGGGCTGCCGAAAAGTCCGCGCAATCTTGACATTGTGCGAAGTCTCCTCGAAAATAAGCAGTCCATCAGCCGCGAAAGCATCAATACCTTTATGCAGCTTTGCTCGCGCTATCCCAATGCGGATGTTGGCAATGTGATCACAATGTACCGCCTCGGATTTCCGATGGATGAAGCCTCGGTTACGCAATTTGACACCTACCAGAATCAGCAGCACCAGCTTCTTGGCCGCATGAATTCTCTGACGGATTCTCTGACAGATCTTCTCTCGGAACTTTCCGAGGAAAATGTGTCCCTTGCCCGATATGCCGCCGGCGAACTGCTTTCCACCGCCCTTGGCTCCACACCGTCTTTGGAAGAATTTCAATTAGCCGCCAAAGAAACATTAGAGCAGCAAACTGCGGAAAAGGAAGCCAGCATCGATCCGGAAACTTTGGCATCTTCGGATTCTCCTGATATTTCAGAAGAAACCACTTCCCCGCAGCAAACACCCATTGCGGAGGAAAACACTCCAAATAATCCTTTGTCGCGTATGCGCCAATTGTTTTCAAACATTACAGATAAAGTAAATACGAATTTAACAAGCAGTGCGACGACCGAAGAACCCGGATTTATCCAAGAGCAAAGCGGCCACATTCTCACTGCCGCCGAGCGGGAATCTCTTGCAGATCTGTTCTCCGATTTTACAGATTCTGACAAATTACTTGCTGACCTTCGAAATGGTTCCGCCACCGCGCGAGAACTGCTTGGTGCACTTCATTCTGCTCTTCCGAAGCTTTCCGACTCAATGATCCGCGATCTTTTTGCAAATCCATCCCTTGGCAAGCTGATCAAGGGACAGTTTCTGTCAAATTGGACCATTTCTCCGGAAGGCTTAAAAGAGAGCAACGGCATGGATTCCCTGTATCACAAAATTTCATCGGAATTGGATAATCTGCTGCACCTCAGCCAGATGTTTGCCACCCGCCCTTCCGGCGAAAGCGCTGTCAACACAACAAATGATATGCAGCAAAACCTGCAATTTATGAAAATGTTAAATGAACAATTTGCTTACATGCAGCTTCCTTTGAAATTGTCTTCCGAAAATGCCCATGGCGACCTTTACGTTATGACGAAAAAAGAAACTTTGCGGAAATCGAAAGACAATCTCAAGGTTCTCCTGCACCTTGAAATGGACTACCTTGGACCACTGGACATCCACATCACAAAAGACCATACCAATATTTCCACTAAATTTTTCGTTTCCAAAGACGATGCCCTTCGGCTACTCGAAAAAAATGTCGGTCTTTTGAAAGATGCCCTAAACGAGCAAGGTTACAGCTTCTCCTCGGAATTTGCAGAAAAGAAAAAAGACATCGATCTCGTCCACGATTTTATTGAGACCGAGGCACCCGTCGGAAATATCACAAGATATAATTTTGATTTGAGAGCGTAGGGGATTTGTATTTCTTCTAAATATTACTAAAAAGGCAGCCTATCTGACATCATTTGTCTTTTCAGGCTGCCTTTTTGACTCCCAAATCTTTTTCTCATTATAGACCACACTTTCACCCTTGCTTTTTTGACCCAATATCCAATTTCTTTCCCTAAGTCAAAGCCCGGACTTAGTTTCTTTGACCCGATATCACAATTCTTCTCTTTATACCAAAAAACTACGCCCTTTCCTTTGACCCAGCTCCTCTTTTCTTCGCACAAACCAAAATCAGTATCCAATTTCTTTGACCCTGTATCACCTTTTCTGTGCTGGACCATATTTTGCTTCTTTGTTTCTGAAAAAGGCAGCGAAAACGAGAAATTTGTCTCGCTTTCGCTGCCTTATATTCAAGTCACCGTCACGGCTGGCTCAATGGTAGCGCCCCCTCAGCTCCGCTTCGGCGGCAGGTCGTCGCCAGCATTAGAGTTGACGGCTTCCGCCGTCAAAGCTGGCTCCTCCTATTTCACTACGATGTTGATGATACGTCCTGGGACGTAGATTTCTTTGACAATCTGCTTATCGCCAAGTTTGTCTGCGATGGCTTCTCTGCCGGCGGCAAGTGCAGTATCTTTGTCCGCATCGATGGCAAGTTTTACAGTTGCACGAACTTTACCATTGACCTGAACTGCGATCTCCTGCATTTTCTCGATGGTCTTTTCTTCGTCATATTCCGGCCATGTATTTTCATACAAGTATCCTTCAAATCCCATGATCTGCCACAATTCTTCTGTGATATGTGGTGCTACCGGATTCAAAAGATGGATCAATGTCTTGAAATCTGCCTTTGTCAGTTTGCCGGCTTTGTAGAAGTCATTGATCAGTGCCATCATCGCTGCAATGGCTGTATTGTACTTCAGGTTTTCAAAGTCACTGCTGACTTTTTTAATTGTTTGGTGAATCTTTGTCTCAAGTTCCGGTGAATATTCGTCACCATCAACTACCATATCCTGTAATTTCCATACACGTTCCAGGAAACGACGGCATCCTTTTACGCCATCATCGGACCAGGCTGCTGCCGCATCAAATGTTCCGATAAACATTTCATACGTACGAAGTGTATCTGCACCATACGCATTTACGATATCATCCGGGTTGATAACATTTCCGCGGGATTTACTCATTTTCTCGCCGTTTTCGCCAAGAATCATACCATGAGATGTTCTCTTCTGATATGGTTCTTTCGTAGGCACTACACCCTGATCATACAAGAACTTGTGCCAGAAACGGGAATACAGAAGGTGAAGGGTTGTATGCTCCATTCCACCATTGTACCAGTCAACCGGAAGCCAGTATTCCATCGCCTCGCGGCTTGCAAGGGCTTTGTCATTGTGCGGATCGATATAGCGAAGGAAATACCAGGAAGATCCTGCCCACTGTGGCATCGTATCCGTCTCACGCTCTGCCTTGCCACCGCAGCAAGGACAAGTCGTCTCTACCCAGTCGCGGATATTTGCGATTGGAGACTCGCCATTGTCGGTCGGCATATAATTGTCAACTTCCGGAAGTTCCAATGGAAGTTCTTCTTCCGGAATCGGAACATATCCGCATTTTTCACATTTTACAATCGGAATCGGCTCACCCCAGTAACGCTGTCTGGAAAATACCCAGTCACGCAGTTTGAAGTTTGTCTTTTTCGTACCGACACCTTTTTCTTCCAGCCATTCAATAATGGCTTTCTTTGCTTCTTCTACCGATTTTCCTGTGAGGAATCCGGAATTTACAAGAGTTCCCGTAGCAACATCTGTGAAGGCTGCTTCTTCTACATTTCCTCCTTCGATTACCTCGATAACCGGAATATTAAATTTCTTTGCGAACTCCCAGTCACGGTCGTCATGCGCAGGAACCGCCATGATAGCACCGGTTCCGTAACTCATCAATACATAATCCGATACCCATACCGGAATTTCTTTTCCATTTACCGGATTTACTGCGGTCAAGCCCTGAATCTCGACACCTGTCTTTTCTTTCGCAAGCTCGGTTCTTTCAAAATCGGATTTTCTTGCTGCCATCTCACGATAAGCAACGATTTCATCCCAGTTTGCGATCTCATCTTTGTATTTGTCAAGATATGGATGTTCTGGAGAAACAACCATATACGTTACACCAAACAGTGTATCCGGACGTGTTGTATAGATGCGGAGTTTCTCTTCCTTATCTTTGAGCTGGAAATCCACCTCTGCACCATGAGAACGTCCGATCCAGTTTTTCTGGGAAACTTTAACACGCTCAATATAATCCACGTCGTCCAGATCATCAATCAATTTATCTGCATATTTGGTAATTTTTAACATCCACTGGCTTTTTACTTTGCGGACAACTTCAGAACCACAGCGCTCACATACGCCATTTACTACCTCTTCGTTAGCAAGACCAACCTTACAGGAGGTACACCAGTTGATCGGCATTTCCTTCTTATAAGCTAAACCTGCTTTAAAAAGTTTTAAGAAAATCCACTGTGTCCATTTATAATAATTTGGATCTGTGGTGTTGATCTCTCTGTCCCAGTCAAAAGAATAACCGAGCGAATGAAGCTGATCTTTGAATCTTGCCACGTTCTTCTCTGTTACGATCTTCGGGTGAATCTTGTTCTTGATCGCATAGTTTTCAGTTGGAAGTCCGAATGCATCCCATCCCATTGGATAAAGGACGTTGTATCCCTGCATTCTTCTCTTTCTAGCTACAATATCAAGTGCTGTGTAAGGTCTCGGATGACCTACGTGAAGTCCCTGTCCTGATGGGTACGGGAACTCAACTAATGCATAATATTTTGGTTTGGTAAAGTCATTGGTTGCTGCGAAAGCTTTCTCATCATCCCAGACTTTCTGCCATTTTTTTTCGACTACCTTATGGTTATAAAGTTCTGCCATGGTATTCCTCCTTCTTTTTTATCAAGCATGATTCATGATTTTGTGGATTTTGTGGTAATAGAACAAAGTTTCCTGTTACATAAAAAATCTCCGTCTCCAAAAAGAGACGAAGATATCTGTTCACTCCGTGGTACCACTCTCATTCGCAGGATGAACGGTTCATCCAAATACGCACTCACATTCTTAACGCGAATCACACGTTCTGACCTACTTATTTTTTCATTTCAATCAGAAAACTCAGAGGCGAGTTGGGAACTTCCAAATACCGTCTCACACCACCCGGCGGCTCTCTGTCATTCTTCCGTTCTTAATGCTCCTTCTCACGGTCACATACTTTGATTCATTTTATGCATGAACATGATTTATTTTAACATATGAAATTCATTTGTCAATATTTTCAGAGCATATCCCACTTTGAAAAATCTTCGTGATTGTCTTTTGCAAAAATAGCAATTGCAGTCATCAGTAAAATTTTAAAATCCAGAAACAGGGAATAGTTTTCAATATACATCAGATCCCATTTCAGTTTGTCCAGAAAACTTGTGTTATAATTTCCCATCACCTGTGCATATCCGGTCAGTCCGGCTTTTACCTTAAGACGATAGTGGAATTCCGGGATTTCCTGCTCATATTCCTGCATGATCACATCTCGTTCCGGACGTGGACCTACCAGAGACATATCACCCATAAACACGTTAAACAGCTGGGGAAGCTCATCCAGATGCAGGTTACGGAGAACATGTCCCACCGGTGTGATTCGGGAGTCATGCTTGGATGCAAGACGTGCTCCATTCTTCTCGGAATCCACACACATGCTCCGGAATTTCCGGATGCGGAACTCTTTTCCATTGTAGGTGAGACGGTCCTGGAGATAAAATACCGGGCCGCCGTCATAAGCCTTCACCGCGATGGCAATAATCAGCATGATCGGGGAAGATACAATAATACCAAGGCCGGAAACAACGATATCCAGAAGTCTCTTCGCTGCGCGCTGCTCCATGGAAAGTCCCTGGTTCCTGCACATCAGAAGCGGAGTATCAAACAGATGAATTCTGTCCGTTCCCAGCAGAATGATATCGGAAATCTTCGGGCTCATGTAACAGCGGATGGAATGAGAGAAACAGTATTTCAGATACTTGTTTCGGATCTGAGACGGAAGATCCCAGATAATCACGCCTTCATAGTTTTCCATCATGGCGTGAATCTTCTCTTCTCCCTCGCGGATGTGTACCTTACCGCTGATATCGTACTTATCCTTTCGGGTATTCATCTTGTGGATGACATCTCCGGGGTCACGGTCGCCATAGATCACCAGAAGTCTTCTGGCTCCGTACAATTTGGAATAAATAAAACGGCTTCCCCATATCCAGAGGATGGTTACCACGATCTGAACCAGTGTCATCTCTATGATCGGGCCGGCTGAAAGGAACCAGCGGTTGATCAGAGTGATCTGAAAATACGTTACAACATTGGTACAGATACTTGCCAGTGTCAGCGAATAAAACACATCGATCCTCTTCAGATAACCTACCTTCAGGCCTCCGTAAAGCTTGGCAAACATCAGATAGATCAGCGCATAGATCAGGATCAGCACCCAATTACCTTTTCTCCAGAATGGTTTCAGGATCAGGCTGCTGTAAAAATCGTACCACACATAAGCAAAGATCGCAGTCTGTGCAATAATGATCAAGCTTGCCAGACAAAACACCACGAATCTTTTATAATCTTCTCTTTTACTTCTGTTCACAGATTTTTCTCCCTTCCTTAGGAGTTGTTATTAACCATATCATTATAGCCAATATATACTCTTACGTCCAGAGATTCCTCTTATTTTTATTCTGATATTTTCCTGTCACACCGTTTTTCTCTGTAAATATGGCAAAAATCCCCGGAATTTTTCCAGGGATTTTTAGCTGTTTCTGTTTATTTTTCTTTTTCAATTTTTGCGCTTTTTGCGATTATTCATTCACCAGATTATACTCTTCGATGGATTTGTTGATGGAATCTGCCATGTTTTTCACAGCCGTATCCACATCCTCTTTTCCGTTGAGCATGCTCTCAATCTCGGATTCCACGGTAGCTCTTGCCTCCGGGAATACGCTTAACAGAGCGCCTACATAGTCTGCGGAAGAATCATGAAGCTGGTCAATCGCTGTCTGGAACTGAGGATATTTCTCAACATTGTCCTTGAATACCTGCTCATCCTGAGCTTTTACAGTTACAGGGAAGTATCCGGTCTGTGCATTCCAGTAAGCCTGAGATTCCGGAGAGATGAGGAATTTTACGAATTCCCATGTTGCACGGAGTTTTT
>ERZ826016.2817-NODE-2817-length-12868-cov-20.452119_pt1 | contig 12868 bp, 6 predicted proteins | sample MGYA00519872_ERZ826016 | MGnify/ENA primary metagenome ERZ826016 (study PRJEB31778, sample SAMEA3449218) | human gut metagenome | biome: human gut; feature: human-associated habitat; material: faeces | place: United Kingdom | collected 2010/2012 ... | reverse complement strand
CCGCCTCGTAAGCGTATTTTTTGCTGTGGGGATTGGCTGCCGTGGATGCCTCGTGACATCTCCAGTGATACAGCACCTTGGGAATATGAAGAATGCTCTTCTCCCCGGCCTGCCCGTCCGCCGCCAGCACTTCTGCCACAGCCCGTAATACCAGGTCATAGTCCTGGGCGCCGTCACATTCCGGTCGGAATTGCAGTCTCTTCATCAGTTCCGCATCCATGACCAGAAAATGACAGATATAGTTATTACTCAGAATTAAATCGTAATTAAAGTTTTCTTTATGATTCGGATCATAGTATCTTGTCTCTTCTCCGTCGCACTTATCCTCATCCGAATAGGCGAAGGTGACTTTGACACCTCTGTCATATGCTTTGGTGACCGCGTCTGCCATTTCGTACAACGCATCCGGTGTCAATACATCATCATGATCCAGTAGCCCGATGTACGCTCCCTTCGCATAGGGAAGTGCCTGATTGGTATTGGCAGCAATTCCCGCATTTTCTTTCAGATGCACATAGCGGATCCTGGGATCTGCTGCGACAGGTTCTGTCTCCCCATCCGTCGGCTGCTCCTTCAGGAATCCCTGCTGCCTCAACGTCTCCTCTACACTGCGATCCTCAGTAGCATCCGCCAGGATCAGTTCCCAGTGGGGATAGCTCTGTACCATAACGCTTGTTATCATTCGTTTCAGATAGGTCTCCGGAGTCCGGTACAGGGGTACCACAATGCTGAAAGTAATGGGATTGTCCCATTTTCTGTCACTCTGCTTTTCCAGTTCCTCTTCAGAACAGGGCACAAAAAAATAGCGGTCTGTCTCTGTCAGGCGCTCCCTTACAGAGATCCAGGTTTCCCTCAGGCCGTTACGTTGCAGATAATATAGAGTTTTCTTAAGGTTTGCCTTGTTTAGCTTTGCCACAGATACCTCCGAGTTTTTAGAAATAGCAACAGCAGCCACCATTCGCAAAATCGCTCTTACGAGCTTTCCTTTTGCTCATGTTGGTTATCTCGCCCTATAAATAGTATTGTATATTCTTACGAACGCAAGCGTTCGACGTATATGCAATACTATTTACACTGCTCTGCTGTTGCCGCAAAAGAGCAAATCGCCCTGTCCGGACGATTCGCTCTTAAAAAACTATACTAATTTATAAAATTCTCACTTATAATACTGCCTTTACATCCTCGGTCAGCTTCTCTACCTTAGCCTGTGCATCCTCTAAGCTGGTTCCTTTGACGCCCATGTAGAACTTGATCTTGGGCTCGGTTCCGGAAGGACGTGCACAGCACCATGCATTGTCGGGAAGCTCGAAGTACAGAACATTGGACTTGGGAAGCCCTGTGGTGGTCTTCTCGCCGGTCTCCATGTCAATGATGACATCGTTCTGGTAATCGCGGAACTTCTCTACCTTCAGATCTCCGAATGCCTTAGGAGGATTCTTACGAAGCTTCTCCATGATCTCGGCGATCTGTCTTGCACCGTCGATACCCTTCATGGTGATGGTGTACTGGGTCTCCTTAAAGTAACCGTACTTCTCATACATGGATACCATCATATCCCACAGAGTCATGCCATGCTTCTTGCAGTAAGCTGCTACTTCGCACAGACACATTACCGCTACAATAGCATCCTTATCTCTTGCGTGGGTACCTGCCAGACAGCCGTAGCTCTCTTCCAGGCCAAATACGTAGTTGTTGCTGCCGGTCTGCTCGAAGAGCTTGATCTGCTCGCCAATGAACTTGAATCCGGTCAGTACCTCGATCAGCTTTACACCGTAAGTCTGTGTAATAGGCTTGGTCATGTTAGTGGTAACGATGGTGGTTACCAGGGCAGGATTCTCGGGCATGGTACCGGTTGCGGTCTTCTCTCTTAAGATATATTCTGCAATCAGCATGCCGGACATATTACCGGTAAATGCCACATACTCGCCGGTCTTAGTATCTTTTGCATAGACACCCAGACGGTCTGCATCGGGATCGGTTGCCAGAACGATGTCTGCATCCTTCTCCTTCGCCAGACGTAAAGCATAGGTAAATGCCTTGGGATCCTCGGGGTTCGGATAATCCAGTGTAGTAAAGTCAGGATCCGGATTCTCCTGCTCGGGAACCACATAGACATGCTTGAATCCTAACTCGGACAGGATACGTCTTACCGGCTTGTTACCGGTACCGCATAACGGAGTATATACGATCTTGATATCATCTGCCATTTCCTTGATAACATCGGGATGAATGATCTGCTTTTTCAACTCTGCCATGTACTTGTCGTCGATCTCTTTGCCGATCACTTCATAGAGTCCTGCTGCCACAGCATCCTCTCTGCTCATGGTCTTCACGGTATGATAATCCTTGATAGACTGTACTTCGGTAATGATATCCTTATCGATAGGAGCGGTTACCTGTGCGCCGTCCTCCCAGTATACCTTATAGCCGTTGTACTCAGGAGGGTTGTGACTGGCGGTCACTACAATACCTGCGGTGCATCCTAACGTCCGAAGGGCAAAGGACAGTTCCGGGGTAGGTCTTAAAGATTCAAAAATGTATGCCTTGATGCCGTTGGCTGCCAGACATCTTGCTGCCTCATCAGAAAACTCGGGAGACATGCGGCGGGAGTCGAATGCAATTGCCACACCCTTACTCTGTGTACCGCGCTTGATAATATAATTGGCAAGACCCTGAGTTGCCTTACGAACGGTATATACATTCATACGGTTGGTTCCCGCACCGATCACACCACGTAAGCCGCCGGTACCGAATTCCAGCTCCTTGTAAAAACGATCTTCCACTTCTGCTTCATTGTTACGGATTGCCAGAAGTTCATCCTTGGTCTTCTGGTCAAAATAATCATCATTTAACCAGAAATTCAGTTCGTCCATATAACTCATTTTCCTATCCTCCTGTTTTATCGCTATCTTTCAATATCTTTCCATATCTTCAGTAAACGCTCTCCGGTGATATTTTACCATAGATTCCCTCTACTGAAAAGAACTATTTAACGTCAGCTAACTGCCGGATCCTTCAGTGCGTAATCGCTGCGATCCAGAGAGAAATTCGGATTGTAATATGGATCTCCCGCTTCCAGTTCGGTCTTCCATTTTTCACGGAAATGCTCGGATTCTTTGTTGTAGCGCTCGGCCTTCTCCCCCTGATCGTCCAGTCCTCTGGAGATGGATTCGTAATGATACAGCTCCGCAAAAGGAGTCCACACATTCAAAAGTCCCAGTTTACGCAATTTCAGGCAGAAATCCACATCATTTAAGGAGATCACAAAGCTCTCATCCAGGCCCCCCACCTGTTCATACAGACTCTTTTTCACTAACAGGCAGGCACCGGTCACAGCTGTGACGTTCTGGGTATAGCACAGACGTCCCATGTAGCCCAGGTTCTGTACCGGAATGCGGTAGTGGGTATGTCCCGCGGTGCGGTGTGCTCCCAGTCCGATGACCACGCCGGCATGCTGGATCGTCTTGTCCGCATAATACAGCTTGGCACCTACGGCACCCACATCCCCTCTCTGGGCATACATCAGCATCTCTTCCATCCAGTTGGCCGTGATAACCTCCGTATCGTTGTTCAGTAACAGGATATATTCCCCGGAAGCATAGGATACGCCCAGATTGTTTACTGCGGAATAATTAAAATCTCCATGATAGGTCACTACTGAAATGCGCCCGTCCTCACTGTGCAGGATACCGCCGTCATGGCCGCAGACTGTATGCAGCTTGCATCTTTCTTCATAAGAATCGCCACCGGACAGTCCTAACAGCTGGGAATAATAGTCCCGGATCTCGGGTGTGGTACTGTTGTTCTCCACCACAATTATCTCTATATTACTCCAGGTACTGTTCTTCTGAATCGAAGTGATACAGCGTTTCAGATCCTCAACGTGATCCTTATTGGCGATCACGATGGAGATCTTCGGATCTCCCAGAATCTGATAGCGAATACGGAAAATCGTGGCACAGGCTCTGGTACTGGTAATCTGAAAATGCTTAAAGCCATGCTTTTTCAGATGATCCGCCACAGCCCCCCTGGCTGCCTCAATGGCATAGGGCTTCGCGTCAATGCTGGCTGCGGTACTGCCCTCATGACTTCTCCAGTAGTACATCAGTCTTGGAACATGAACGATTTTTTCCGCTCTGTCGGTCAGACGCAGGATCATATCATGATCCTGGGCACCATCAAATGCGGTACGGAACAGTTCTTCTCCTTCTAAGAGCTTTCTGGAAAAAACGCTGAAATGGCAGATATAATTATTGGCCCGCAGATTGTCCGGTGCATAGTCTGGCTTAAAATGCATGGTCAGCATCTTGTTAATGTCGTTTTCTTTGAATGTGGTCTCATCACAATAGAGATAATCTGCTCCCTGCTCGTTGATCTCCTTCACATAAGCATACAATACCGAGGGGTGCAGAATATCATCCTGGTCAAACAGACCGATATAATCTCCGGTAGCCAGCTTGTAACATTCGTTGGTATTATAAGAGATACCGCCGTTATGATCCAGGTGCTTATATACGATACGACCGTTTGCCTTCGCCGCATATTCCCTGCAAAGTTCCCCGATATAGGAATGCTCCTCGTCGGAACCGTCTGCCAGACACAGTTCCCAGTTGGGATAAGTCTGGTTCATGACGCAGTCCAACATCTGGATCTGGAACTCTCTCTTATTGTTCCACAGCGGAACGAGAATACTGATCTTCGGCATATAAGGGAATATCGTCTCTTCCTCTTTTTTTCTCTGTGCTGCATCGGGAAAGCTTCCGGTTCCGTAGGACTCCATCAGACTCTTCTGGCGGGTCTTGTTGCGGATCTTACGCAGGATATCCTTCGGTCCACCGCAATGGGACAAGCGATCCCTCTGTCTCTGTGCAAAATGGATCAGGCTTCTCGCCGGACCTGTGGCTTTCCAGAATTTATTCTTTTTGATCCGGTCCAGTTTGAACTGCAGGTCCTCTTTTTCCGATTCCAGCACTACGATCTTATCTGCCAGGTCCGCACATTTCTCGTGCTCCCTCTCGTAGGCTTCTTGATAATTGATCTCAGACATGTTTTTCCTCCGTCATATATTTTCCTGTTGTATTCCACAGTTTCAGCTTACTGATCCGATGAACCGCAAGAACGGCGATTCCATAATTCCCCGGAGGCAGCTGCTCTGTCTTCCGTTTCACACAGAACCCCCCCAGCGCCACATTTTTCTGGTCCGGGAGATTCTCCTCCAGTTCCTGCCTATATGCGGGTAAGATATTCATGGTCCATACCTTCCGGTCCGCCTCCCGCTGTCCCTGCGTATCTTCGGGAAACAATACTAAAAATTTATCATAACATGCGTTATCGTCTCCCAGGATCACACTGTACCCCTGGATCCGCTCCGGTCCTGCGGTTTCCACCCGTGCCATCAGGCAGTCATCCTGTCTTGCATTTTCCAGAAGCTCCTGCCTGCTCTCACATTGCCATGCCGGCTCCTGTAAAAGATTCCGGTCCGTAAGATATGCCGGAACCACACGACTGTCCAATCCTTCCCGGTTCAGTCCCATAGGGTAAAAAGGATCCACTCCGCGGAACTGAGGATGCATCTGGTAAAGCAGTTCTCTCTCTTCCGTCAGGCGTCGCATTTTCTCTGGACTTTCGTCGCTTCCGCGGCTCAGGGATTCATGATGATACGCAAAACAGTCATTCAGCACCACATTGTAATATCCCATTTCCACCAGACAAAATCCCAGATCCACATCATTATAGGCCACCCGCAGTGCCTCACGGAATCCACCTGTCTCCCGGAATACCTCTGTCCTTATCAGCAGACAGGCACCCGTCACTGCCACGCAATTCAGATCAAAGCAATTTCTGCCAAAATAATAAGACTTATCGTCTTCCATGAACTGGAGCTTATGCACCGGTCCCACTGGCAGATTGACAATACCGTCGTGTTGTATTTTCACAGAATCCGGATAATACAGCTTTAGTCCCACACTTCCCACATAAGGCTGCATGGCGCGGATCACCATTTTGTCCAGCCAGTCATTGCCGCACACTTCTATATCATCATTTAAAAACAGCAAAAACTTTCCTTCTGCCAGTTCAGCTCCCCGGTTGCACATCGCTGAAAAATTAAATTCCGCCGGTTCATAAATATAACGGACAGGGACACCACCTTCCCGGATCCGTCCGATCAGTTCTTCCGTTTTTTGCTTATTTCCCGCACTGCTCCCGTTATCCACCAGCAAAATTTCAACAGGGATCCTGCTCTCAGACCTTCTCGTTAGGGAACGCAGGCACTTCTCCAGTATCTCCGGATTGTCTTTGGAGGGAATGATCACCGAGACTTTAAGTTCTCCTGCGAACAACTCTTTGGCACCTTCCGCCGCCCTGGAGGCCAGTTCCACCGCCAGCTGCGGTGACTCCTTCGTCTGCTGGTAATTTTCCCAGGGAGTGCACTCCCGGCTGTCCCGGTCTGCACGTGCATCTGGTCCCTGAATTCCTATTCCGTCTTCAGAAAAAGTTCCATGGAACAACACGGTTTCCATATGACCGATGGAATGGCAATCTCTCTCGAACCCTCCGGCTCCCAAAAACAGGCGATCCATCAGCGACCGGATCTCTCCGGCATCTGTAAAAAGAATTTCCTTTCCGGTGCTCTCGTTCTCCGTCACGACCGGATTTTCTCCCATTCTCTGCAGTAGACTGCTCCGTACCGCAACGACACTTCCCACATAGAAAAAGGCTCTGTACAGATCCGGTGACCAACAGGGTTTGTACCAGGGAATACAACGCTCTCCCTTCTCATTCATCAGGTCTTCATCACCATAGACGATTTCTGCCTCCGGATGCTTTGCAAAATACGCGTTGATCCACTCTGTCGCATTATCTGCCAGCCGTCCCGCCGCCTGTCGGAAAATGACGAATTCCACAAGTTCCGCGATTTCCCGGGGTTCCGCGATTTTCCGGTCCTGCTCCGATGCCCACTGTTCGTAAGTCACCCGAAGCCGGCTTAACTTAGCTTCATATTTTTTATCCTGTTGTCTGACAAGTATCTGCTTTACTGCGGTCCGAATGCCCAAGCTTTACGTCTCCTTAGAAAAATTTTTTCACTGCCCCCGCCATATCCTGTGCCATGGCAAGAGGAATCGGCACGATCTCCATTTTTACAGATAAACTGTTGTCCGCCTGACGGTTCAGGGCATCCACACGAACGGTCATATTCGGATCCTCCGTGGGGAATACAATGCTGGGATACTCCGCACCGTCTGCGGATTTTACGATTTTTCCATTGGTAAAAAATACCTTTTTCTCCTGCAGTGGTACCGGCTGTCCGTTCAATGTAAGCTCCCGCACCTTACACATGCAGGAACACATGGCGGGATCTATCCGCAGGGAATGTACATTGCCGTCAAAATGCACCGTGAAGAACGCCAGCTTTTCCTCTGCATAGACATTCTCCGGGAAATAAGAATTTTCCTCAGAAAATCCCTGTCCCTTGTCTTCGTAGATCTGTACTCTCAGTTCTCCTTCTGTCTGCCGGAAGCGTCCGATCCAATCCGTGGGCTGATAGATCTCGCCGCCTAAGAGGTTCCGGATCTCTCCCATGGACAATTTCTGTCCGGTGACATATTTCTGGAAGGAGCTCTCCTGCTCTCTGTACTGTCTTGCCTCATTTTCCGTAATGCCCAGGCGGTCTAAGATCCGGTCCAGTTCCAGCGCATTGCGTCTTTCGTCCTCCAGAACATAACAGTAAATTGCCCGAAACGCCAGTGCTTTTGTATCTATGACGCGGTCAAAGGTCCACTCGTAATCAATCAGCGTCCAGTGATCCCCATCCACCAGAATATTGGCAAAGATCAGGTCAAAATCCGCTACCGGAACATCCTCCCCGTAGCTTACTCTCTCCAGATACTCCGCAAACAGTTCATGGAATCCCTCCACATCCTGTCTGTCCAGACACTCGTCCATCAGCTCCGACAGAGGTCTTCCGGGTACGAACTCAAATTCCGCGTAAATGGCGCCCTCCTCTTCGCCCAGATGGCAGGTATTAACATCCAGCCGGCTTCCGGCGTAGCGCTTTTTTAATTTTTCGTATGCTTCCGCCATGTGACGCACATGGGCTTCGGCTTCTGTCGTAAGCGGATATTTCCGTACGGTTTTCTTCCCCTCTGTATCCGCAAGGATCTCGGTACGGATTCGGAACTCTTCCGCACGATCGTTGGAATATCTTGCATATTTCAGTTCCAGTGGCTTACCGATAATTGCCATGTAAGAGTTGGAAAATACAGAGAACAGCCCCTCTTCCACGATGCCGTCAAAGGCACTTTTTTCATCAAATAACAACATTCTGTCACGGTCAAAATTTCGCAGATTGTTGGACAGTTCTCCCCGTCCCGGAAGATACGCGTCGGAATAGACCGTGGTCATAAATTTATAATCGGGATACGGATAATAGAAGCTCCGCTCCCCCACGCCACAGGCATCGAATATTTTCTCCAGTTTTTTCCGGGAAAAGGTACGCACCACACCGCCATTCGGATAATTTTCGATTCCGGAGAACCAGTCTCCCAGATGATCTTCCTTACAGCCGGCGAAATATTTCAGACCGTATTTATTCTCAATGGCAATGACGATCCTGCCCTCCTTCGCCAGGTGCTTTTGCAGAATCTTCAGGAAATCCTTATAAGGCGTCTTACCGCCTATGTAAGCCTGCCCATACTCGAAGACACCGATCAGACAGATATAATCGTAATCGGTAGGTAGATCCGGCTCCACATCCGTAAAATTGCCCACATGGATCGTCACATTCTCACAGTCACTGTGGCGGTAGGCATTGATCAGGCTGCGCTTCTTCGAGAGATCCACGCAGGTCACCCGGCCTGCTTTTTTCGACAGTGCTCCCGTAATGGCTCCGCAGCCGCTGCCGACCTCCAACACCTTATCCGTTTTTTTCATAGGAAGGAAATCCACGATATTTTCCCGCAGGGCAGACAGATGATATAATACCGGCCATTCTTTTCTCTCCGCAATGATCCGGTCATATTCCACGGTACTGTATTTTTTTACGATCTCTAAGATCTCGTCCTCCACACTGCCGTCGCAATAATAATCCTCTCCGGGATACTTATCCAGATTCAGTGTTACTTTGCCGATGGTCTCTGTCATTCCTTATTTCTCCTCTGCATCCCATACTTTCGTATCGGAATCCATATCATAATAGCCTACGGTATTTTTATCGGATACTACCGTAATATTCAGGGCATCATACAGTCTGTGATAGACCTCGAAGGTGTCCTGATTGTAGCCGGTCACTCCCAGAGACAGCAGATACTCGCCGCCCTGTAAGTTCATTTTCTGCGTAAAAGTCACATTTTTCACATCACCGGGTTCCACGCTGTCTAAGAACGCTTTCTCGATCATGGTATTGGTGCCGGTGATCTCCACACCGATAACATTTTTCACGGAAAACGCAAAAATCGGTGCCGGAATATGATCCATAAAACGGACGCGCATATGAATAGTGAACATGCTGCCTTTCAGGATTGCATTGGTGGGAACCCCTCTGTCATCCGTAATATAAAATTCCTCGATCTGTGCCTGTTTGGTACCGTATTCCAGAGCGTTGGGGTTCTGACCCTTCGCCTCCATGGAAGCCTCTGCGGCATCTTTGGCAGCGCCATCCGCCTTTTTTGCAGCGGCTCTCTGCAGATCCTCATCATCCAAGAGATTCTCCGCTTCTTCGCCGGCATTTTCGGATTCATCGTACTGACCTACCAGTACCCGCTTGTAGGTATCGATCATCGCTTTGGGGCTGCCCTCACCCAGAATATTTCCCTGGTTCAGCAAATAGACGCGGTCACAGTATTTGCTGATGCTGCTCAGATCATGACTGACGAACACAATGGTCTTGCCCATTTTCTTGAATTCTTCGAATTTGTGATAACATTTAGCCTGGAAAAATACATCGCCGACACTCAGTGCTTCGTCCACGATCAGGATCTCCGGCTCGATGTTAATGGCTACAGCAAAAGCCAGACGGACGAACATACCGCTGGAATAGGTCTTCACCGGCTGATAGACATAATCCCCGATATCTGCAAAGCTTAAAATGTCCGGCAGCTTTGCCTCGATCTCCTCGACGCCGTTGTCGACCTCGCGCTGTGCAAGAACGGTGCGCTTTTCCTCGTCGACTTCTTCTATGAGCAGTGCGCCGGTGATCTGGGAGGCATTGAAGCGCTCGGCAAGCTGCGGCCCCATCTGGCCGGTCGCGCCGTCGATGGACTCCTTGCCGCAGAATATCAGGTCGAACTCGCCCTCCATCTTTGCCGCCATCGCTATTGCATAGCTTGTCGACAGGGTGTCCGCGCCGCCGAAAGGACGGCCGGAAATGAGCACGGCCTTATCAGCGCCGACTGCCAGGCATTCGCGCAGAGTGCTCTCGGCCATCGGGGGACCCATCGTTATAACGGTCACCTCTCCGCCGCACTTCTCCTTGAGCTTCACGGCGGCTTCAAGCGCGTTTCCGTCAAGGGGATTCAGCAGCGTCGGCACGCCCGCGCGCACGAGGTTGCCGGTAGCCGGATCCATCTTCACAAGGTTCACATCGGGAACCTGCTTTACACATACAAGAATTTTCAGCATATCGTTCTCCTTAAAAGATCTTACCCGGATTAAGGATCATTTCCGGATCAAAAACGGCCTTTATCCCGCGCATGAGTCTGAGCTGAGTGCCTCCCGCGCTCTGTGCCAGATACTTCTTTTTCCCGCTGCCTATGCCGTGCTCCGCCGTCACCGCTCCGTGCAGCTCGCGGCACTTGGCATAGTTCTTATCCATGAAGCGTCCGGCCTTTTCCCTGAACGCCGCTTCGTCAAGCTCTTTGTTGTATACGTAGACGTGTACGTTGCCGTCGCCCGCGTGGCCGAAGAGCTGGATATCCAGCCCCTCCTCGGCGGCATAGGCCTTGACGCTCTCAATGTACTCGCACATTGCGCTCATGGGCACCGCGGCATTGCTCTCGTCGAAGAGACGGCACGCGCTCTCCACGCAGCTGTGCAGCGCCTCGTGAGCCTCCTCAACGTTTCTTCTCGTCGTCGGGTCGTCGACCACGAGGACGTCCAGCGGCATCAGCTCTTCGGACAGCTCACCTATCGTCTCCATCAGTATGCCGAGCTGATCGTCGTTCTCACCGGCGAAGTCTGCATACAGCACCGCACCGACATCCTCGCCGCCGGCGGTGAGGGGGAACACCTCGTTCCCGCTGACCTCGGACGAGAAGCGGACGATCCCGCGGTCCATGAACTCCATTATCTCAGGCTCCAGCCCGGAAGCGCGCAGCTTTGCCGCCGCACTTATGCAGCTTTCCATGCTGTCAAACGGGAAGATGAAGCCCATGCTCGCCTTTACTGCCGGGCGCAGACGCAGCGTAAGCTCCGTAACGACGCCGAGCGTCCCCTCGGAGCCGAGCATGAGCTGCATCAGGTTGTAGCCGTCGTTACACTTTCTGACGCCGCAGCCGAATTCGCATATCTCGCCGTCTGCCAGCACTGCCTTGATGTTTATCACGTTGTCGGCGGTGGAGCCGTATTTGCCGGCCGAGGGGCCGCCCGCGTTGGTGGCGGCGTTGCCTCCGATGCTCGCGGTCTTCTCGCCCGGATCCGGAGCGTAGCGCAGTCCATGCGCCGCCGCGTCGCGGTTGAGGTCAGAGAGCGTGACGCCCGGCTCCACGGTCACGGTCATGTCCGTCTCGTTGTAGCCTATGATGCGGTTCATCCTTGCGGTGCAGAGGACGACTCCGCCCTCTGCCGCCACCGCGCCGCCCGTAAGCCCGGTGCCCGCGCCGCGGATTGTAACGGGGATGTGCTTTGCCGCGCAGACCTTCAGGACTTCTGCGACCTGCTCGGTGCTCTCGGCGTATATGACTGCCTCGGGCGCCGCCGTGCCATACAGGGCACGCTCGTCGTGGCTCATGTCGGCGCCGATGTCCGCGCCGTCAATATAGTTTCCCGCACCGGCGGCAGCCTTGAGCGCCGCCGCGGTGTCGGGATCGATTCTGTTATAGTTCATCATCTGCACCTCGGTTCAGAGTTTTTCCTCAATGGCTTTCATTACTTCCAGCACATCGCCGACAATGCCGAGATCGCACTGCTGGAAAATGGGAGCCTGCTTGTCCTTGTTTATGGCAATGATCGTACCGCTCTCGCCGACGCCGACCATGTGCTGTATCTGCCCGGATATGCCTGCGGCAATATAGAGCTCTGGCTTTACGGTGACGCCGGAAACGCCGATATAGCGCTCCCTCGCCATAAGTCCGTCATCCTCTGCGACAGGTCTGGTGCAGCCGAGCTCGGCTCCGATCTTTCCGGCGAAGTCCTCAGCTATGGCGAGGTTCTCCGCATTCTTTATGCCGCGGCCGACGCCGACTATTCTCTTGGCGACCGCGAGGTTCACCTTCTGCACGTTCTTCTCGGAAGCGGAGACATATTCGACTCCCTCCGGCATCGCGGCCTCAAACTCCTCGACGGAAGCGCAGGGGCGCTCTTCCTCTGCCGCCGCGATACCCGCGACGGGGCAGATCACTGCAAAGCCCGGAACGCACACCGTCTTGAACGCGCCGCCGCCGTAAACCATGCGCTTTGCGTATATCTTTCCGTCCTCGCCCCACACGTCCGCGGCGTCCGTCACCGCGGCGGTGCCGTTTGCCGCGGCAATGCAGGCCGCCGCATAGCGTCCATTTTTGCTGAGCTCAACGATGACCGTGTCCGCGCCGCTCTCGGCGATAACTTTCTTCATGCTTCCGACCGTCGCTATAAAGCTCGTGCCGGTCGTGTCGATATAATATGCCTTCTCCGCGTTCACGGCGGCTTCTCTGTCGCCCACGGCTATGACCTCAAC
>ERZ826016.2816-NODE-2816-length-12869-cov-2.888559_pt1 | contig 12869 bp, 7 predicted proteins | sample MGYA00519872_ERZ826016 | MGnify/ENA primary metagenome ERZ826016 (study PRJEB31778, sample SAMEA3449218) | human gut metagenome | biome: human gut; feature: human-associated habitat; material: faeces | place: United Kingdom | collected 2010/2012 ... | reverse complement strand
ACGACCTCCTCCCCTCAGAAGAATGCCTCCGACAGGCAAAATACAACGAAAATCAAGACGTCAATCGTTTCTCCCTCGTCACCAGCGGACGAAAACCTTCTCCCAAACAGATTACCCAACTTTGTGATACGGTAAGTCACATTCGAAAACATTCATCGATTCAACTTTGTGCTTCATTGGGATTACTCAATGAAGGAGAATTAAAAGCACTTCATGATGCAGGAATTACCCGTTATCACTGTAATCTGGAAACGGCTCCCTCCTACTTTCCAAAACTTTGTTCCACTCATACGCAAGAGCAAAAATTGGCTACGCTTGATGCAGCACGCCGAGTAGGTATGGATATTTGTTGTGGAGGTATTATTGGTATGGGAGAAACTATGGAACAACGCATTGAATTTGCATTTACCCTTGCAAAACTGAATGTCCAGTCTATTCCTATCAATCTGTTAAGTCCTATACCAGGCACTCCTCTTGAAAAGGAAGAACCGTTAAGTGTAGAAGAGATACTGAGGACCATTGCATTATTCCGATTTATTAATCCCACAGCATTTCTACGTTTTGCCGGAGGACGTTCGCAACTCAGTACGGAAGCGATGCAAAAAGCATTGTATATCGGAATCAATTCGGCAATAGTCGGCGATCTTCTTACCACTCTAGGCTCTAAAATATCCGATGATAAACAGATGATTCTGAAAGAAGGATATCATTTCGCCGATTCACAATTCGACCGCGAGCATTTGTGGCATCCTTATACTTCTACGACAGACCCGCTTCCGGTATATAAGGTGAAAAGAGCGGATGGTGTAACCATCACATTAGAAAGCGGACAGGAATTGATTGAAGGAATGTCTTCCTGGTGGTGTGCGGTACATGGATATAATCATCCTATACTCAATCAGGCAGCGAAAGAACAGTTAGATAAAATGTCTCACGTAATGTTTGGAGGATTGACACACGATCCTGCAATAGAATTAGGCAAGTTAATCCTTCCTTTAGTTCCCCCTTCTATGCAGAAGATTTTCTATGCAGATTCAGGATCAGTAGCGGTTGAAGTCGCTATGAAAATGGCTATTCAGTATTGGTATGCTATAGGAAAATCCAGCAAAAACAATTTCGTAACAATTCGGTCCGGTTATCATGGAGACACATGGAATGCCATGTCTGTTTGTGATCCGGTCACAGGAATGCACAATCTTTTCGAGACTTCTCTTCCGATTCGTTATTTTGCTCCTTCCCCTGTTTCTAAATTTGGGAAAGAATGGCAACCGACAGATATTGAACCGCTACAAAAAGTGATTGAAGAGCATTCCAATGATTTGGCTGCACTGATTCTGGAGCCGATTGTTCAGGGTGCTGGTGGTATGCGGTTCTATCATCCACAATATCTAAAAGAGGCCTCCCAGCTTTGTCAAAAACATAATATCTTGCTTATTTTCGATGAGATCGCTACTGGATTCGGACGTACCGGAAAACTCTTTGCCTGGGAACATGCTCAAGTAGAACCGGATATTATGTGTATCGGTAAGGCACTCACTGGAGGTTATATGACCCTATCTGCTGTATTAGCTAGTAACCGGATAGCTGATACAATTTCCAATCATGCACCAGGAGCCTTTATGCATGGACCTACTTTTATGGGCAATCCGCTTGCTTGTGCTGTGGCTTGTGCTTCCATACGATTATTGTTAGATTCGGGATGGCAGAGGAATGTAAAACGAATCGAAACACAATTGAATGAAGAACTAGCACCCGCTCGTAAACTTCCGCAAGTAGCTGATGTACGGGTATTGGGAGCTATCGGAGTCATCGAAACCAAACAACCTGTAAATATGGCGTATATGCAACGTAGATTTGTAGAAGAAGGAATCTGGGTACGGCCATTTGGAAAACTCGTTTATCTAATGCCTCCATTTATTATCACTGACTCTCAATTAAGTAAACTGACTTCCGGATTGCTCAAGATAATAAAAGAGATGTAGAAGGTAACCGTACAGAAAAGAATAAATTAGACTAATGAATGTTTATTAATTATGCAAGCAACTACCATATGAATGATTTTATCAATTCAATACAAGAAGAATTACAAACTTTAAAAGAAAAAAGAAATTTCCGTTCCCTTCCTCAACTTATTCACAATAAGGGTGAGGTAGTAGTGAACGGACAGCGAATGCTAAACCTCTCTTCCAATGACTATTTGGGTCTGTCGAACGACTTGTCTCTAAGAAATGACTTTTTAGAAACTTTGACTCCTCAAACCTTTCTGCCAACTTCCTCTTCTTCACGTCTATTGACAGGCAATTTCACAGCCTATCAAGAATTGGAACAACAATTAGCATATATGTTCAGTACGGAAAGTACATTAGTATTCAATAGCGGTTATCATGCAAATACCGGAATTCTTCCGGCTGTCAGTGATATTCATACACTGATTTTGGCAGACAAGTTGGTTCACGCCAGCCTGATAGATGGTATCCGTCTATCAGCCGCAAAGTGTATCCGGTATCGGCACAACGACTTATCACAATTGAAAAGATTAATAGAAGAAAATTACAATCACTTTAATAAAATCATCATCGTTACCGAAAGTATCTTTAGTATGGACGGTGACGAAGCTGATCTTTCAACTATTGTCAAGTTCAAACAGCACTATCCTAATGTCCTATTATATGTCGATGAAGCTCACGCTTTTGGTGTACGCGGAGAAAAAGGATTAGGTTGTGCCGAAGAACAAAACTGTATAAACGATATCGATTTTCTGGTTGGAACTTTCGGAAAAGCAATTGCTTCTACAGGTGCTTATATCGCTTGTCGTAATGTGATACGTGATTATCTCATCAATAAGATGAGGACATTTATATTTACAACAGCTCTTCCACCTATCAATGTGCAATGGACTTCTTTTATTTTAAAACGCTTATCAAGTTTTCAGGAAAAGAGGCAACATTTACTGCAAATTAGCCGAAAACTTAAAGAAGCTCTCACTTGTAAAGGATATGTTTGCCCTTCTGTCAGCCACATTGTTCCTATGGTGGTAGGCGACAGCAAAGACACTATACTCAAAGCAGAAGAACTTCAACGAAAAGGATTTTATGTTTTGCCTGTTCGTCCGCCAACAGTTCCCGAAGGAACTTCCCGTATCCGTTTCTCATTAACAGCAGATATCACTAAGAAAGAAATTGATGAATTAATAAATTCTATTCTAAACAAATGATACAGAAATTTTTAATCAAAAATAGTCATCCACATCTGATTCTCTTCTTTGCAGGTTGGGGAATGGACGAAACACCATTTCAACAAATTCATTCCAATGATTGTGATTGGATGATTTGTTATGACTACCGTTCATTGGATTTTGACGATACACTTATTCAGAAATACTCTCATATCACACTGATTGCCTGGTCAATGGGAGTATGGGTAGCCTCGCAGATTATGCAAAAATTTTCCTATTTACCAATCGTCTATAGTATTGCTCTCAACGGTACACTTTATCCGATAGACGACACACGAGGTATTGCATACTCAATTTTTGACGGAACACTTCAAGGCTTAAATGAACAGACACTACTTAAATTCCAAAGGAGAATGTGCGGTTCAGCAGTTGAATACAAAGAGTTTCTGTCAGTAGTCCCACAACGCCCTGTTGAAGAATTAAAAGATGAACTAACTGCTATTCAATGTTCGTATCTGGCTTTACCTCCTTCTTCATTCATTTGGCAGAAAGTTATTATTGGAAAGAATGATCGTATTTTCCTTCCGGAAAATCAATGGCAGGCCTGGAAAGACAAAGTAGACATGATAGAAGAAACAGATGGGGCACACTATCAGAAAGAGCTTTTCTGCTTACCATTAAAACATTTATTTTCAACAGATTATCAGTAACAAACAAGTCTTTTAACTATTGGGATTTTGGCTATTAATAGTTGAGAAATAGACTATTAATAGCTGGGAAATGAAGTATTAATAGTTGAGACACAATCTATTAATACTCAACAAATGGATAAATAATAACCTTCCCAAGCCTAAGAAAACCACTTGTGGAAGTAAAGTATAATATTGCAAATCAAGCGTAAAACTTTAATTATTGCTCATGAATAAATCATTGATTGCCGAACGCTTCTCTAAAGCCATCACCACCTATTCCGAGGAAGCAAATGTACAAAGGCAAATTGCCAACAAGATGATCCACCTTCTTCAAGAACACTTGTCCGCTCCTTGCCCAAATGTCATCGAATTCGGCTGTGGAACAGGAATTTATTCCCGCATGTTGCTCCAAAGTCTTCGTCCGAAATCTCTGGTGTTGAATGACCTTTGCGAAGAGATGAAATATTGCTGCGAAGATTTATTAAAAGAACACCAAGTTGCCTTTCTTCCGGGAGATGCAGAAAATATCTTTTTTCCTAATAGTAGTTCATTAATCACTTCCTGCTCTGCCTTGCAATGGTTCGAATCTCCCGAAAAGTTCTTTCAGAGATGCAACAACTTACTCAACGAAGACGGCTTTTTTGCTTTCAGCACATTTGGAAAAGACAATATGAAAGAAGTTAGAGAACTCACTGGAAACGGACTCCCTTATCGTTCACGAAAAGAGTTAGAAGCAGCTTTATCTCCTCACTTTGATATCTTGTATTCAGAAGAAGAAATTATCCCTCTCCACTTCGAGAATCCGATGAAAGTGCTCTATCATCTGAAACAAACTGGTGTAACCGGACTATCAACGCCTGCATCTTTACCTACAGAACAAGATCATAAAGCCAAAGTACATCCTTGGACTCGTCGTGATCTATATCGCTTTTGTGAACGCTACACCCAAGTGTTCAGTCAAGGTAGTACAGTACCTCTAACATATCATCCAATTTATATTATAGCAAAGAAAAAAAGAGTATGAAACAGAATGTATATTTCGTAAGTGGTATCGATACCGATGCCGGTAAAAGTTTTGCCACTGGTTTTCTGGCACATGAATGGAATAAAAGTGGAAAAAAAACTATCACACAAAAGTTTATTCAAACCGGTAATGTAGGGCATTCCGAAGACATCGACCTACATCGACGCATTATGGGAATCCCTTTTACACAAGAAGACAAGGAAGGACTAACCATGCCGGAAATCTTTTCTTATCCGGCCTCTCCTCATCTCGCCGCCCGTCTGGACAACCGCCCCATCGACTTTGACAAAATCAAACGTTCCACACAAGAATTGAGTAAACGCTATGATTATGTACTACTCGAAGGAGCGGGTGGTCTTATGGTACCTCTTACCACAGAACTCCTGACTATCGACTACATCTCTCAAGAACAATATCCATTAATCTTCGTCACTTCCGGTAAATTGGGTAGTATTAATCATACGCTTCTAAGTTTGGAAGCTATACAAAGACGTGGTATTATACTAGATACTGTACTTTATAATTTATACCCGACTATAGAAGACAAAACTATTCAGAATGATACGATGGAGTTCATTCATACTTATTTGGAGAAGAACTTTCCAGGTACCAAATTTCTTTTAGTACCTGAGATCTCTGAAATTTAAAGACTAAATTGTATTTTGTCAGAGAGGCTGTCTGAAAAGTAATTATATGCTATCATTTTACTCTGTCGTCCTGAGCTTATTAAAGGACTGCTCTTAAATACTTCAAAGAAGAGGTCCTTCACTACGAATGAAAAATGCTATAGAACTAATAGACTTTTCGAACAGCCTCGTCACAATATACATATGCTAATAAAAAAATAGTATTCAGGAATGTTTAACAATTTCCAAATCATTCTTAAGTGACACCTGATAACTTCTTTGTTTTGATCTAAAATAAAAAGTATCGTTCTTAAAACAATCAAAATCAAATGCAGGAAGAGTATTCAATAATTTACCGGTTACAGAATCATAGATACGAAAATGTTGCATTCTCTGTATAACAATATACTTTTCGTCTGTTGAAAGGAACCATGTATTTTGCTCTATATTTTCCTGTACATAAACGGTTATATACTTTTTCGTCACGATGTCGTAAATATAGAATCCGTCCGGAAGATTGACAATATCTACATCAATATCCGAATGTTGGGCCACAAATCTTCTTTGTTGCGAATTCAACCTTACCAGCATCCGTCGGCCGTCCGCAAAATAATGTCCAATATTAAAATATTCGTCGGCATACTTCCAAGCTATTGAACCATCGCGAATAGTACAGTTCACTACTGAGTCTAAATCATTCGAATTATAAATCCAAAATGTTTTCCCGTCATTCAAGCATAAAATATTATTAAATGAGTCGTTAATCTTTAATGGGCAAGTATATACAACATCACTATCTTCACTCAAGTAAAATACTTTTTTATAAGCCACTATCACCAGATGTTTCATATCAGAGAAAAAATCAAATTCTATTCCCAAAGAACTTCCATCTTTATGTTTTCTTTTAAAGAAGTATTTATGTTTTTTCAGGTTCTGTTTCCAGATACACCGACCGGTAAAGTCATAAGCATGAACAGTACATGAGGGAAAGGTAACAACCATAAAATATTTGGAATTAGCTGATACACTGAACTGCTCGATTTTCTCTTTAAAAGAAATTGTCTCTACCTCCTTATCGGTATTCTCAAGTATAACTGATTTTTGCTTATAATCTACAAAGACCTCATTACCATTCGCCAAATCGTATTTACTTCTTCTTACACTGTCACTACTTTCTATTTCGGGAGCTACGGACAACAATGACGAAAGTTCTAAATCCGTAATATGCAATAAACCGTCATCAGCAAATAATGCTACCTTTGAGGCATCAGCTGTCATACAAATAAAGCGAATAGATTGATAATCGAGAAGAACAGAATATAAATTATTCTGTTCAGTATCATATACATAATTTCCATTCTTCGTGATACAAAGTACTCTTTTAGCATCAGTACTAACCTCAATATGATAGTATTGAAAATCCAACATCTCTACTTTTGCATCCGGCAAGTGGAACTCATTTAATATAGAAATACTATTTTCTACACTCATTTCACCCACAAGCACTCTCTGATCAGATAATATAAACGCAATATATTTAGAGTTAACAGCTATCCCGGAAGCAAGAATATAAATATCCTTACTTTCTTCAATCCACTCGCTTAACTTATACATATGACATCCAATTATCGAAGAATCATCAGAAAACAGTTTATCTCCCAAATAACGTTCATAACTTTCAGCATAGGCCATCATTACGACCAACCCGTTCAAGTATAAAGCGCTAATAATCGGATGCATTGAAATTAGCAATTGATAATGATATTCCGGAAGAAAGCCGGCAGTAACTTTATGAGACATACAATCTTCCGTATCTTTTATATTCGCTTTTTTTTCACTATTCAAATCATCAAATAATATATCAACCGCATTCTTTTCAATATCCCAACAACAAATTTTATCCCCATATAAACGAAAACTGACATGATGCAAATCAGAGGAAAGCGATATCTGATCTAACAATGAATGTGGCGGTTGTCCCGATGCAACCATAGATAAAAACCGATTATAAAAATGTCCGATAGGGAAATCGACATGCAATGATTTTACAATTCTCTTTTCATCAATAGAAAACAAGATAAATTCATTCGCCTTCAAATCAGTACAAAAAAAGAACTTTTCGTCGGCACTCATATTGAAATCATGGCACTCCTTACACAGCAATACATCCAATCGTCGAACCAGCTTTCCACTATGTAAATCATATTGATAAAAATCTCCTCCTATGGTTTCTACATAAAGCGAACGCTGATTAAGCGAAATCGACATGTGGACCAATGAACTATTAACTGCCGATACCAGTTCAAAAGCTATATCATGACAACCCACATCACTCTTCTCATTTCTATAATAATCTTCCAGAAGCTCAATATAACCGGGAGAGACATCGTGTAACTCATTCAATTCCGATTGCATAAACAGTATGAAATGATAAAAATAGAACAGGCGATCATACAGACATGTCTCCTCTTCTGCTTCAGTCACTATTACATCATTCCCAATCTCCTTTCTACACATCGAAACCGAATTCAATACAGGATTCTTATCCGGAGAGGTAAAAGAAGTTATTAATTGTTCCGCATACAAATCATATTGCTTCAATCGCTCTTGCATTTTCTGATCCTGCTGAGAGAAAACTTCGAAAGTTAAAAGTGCCCGATAAAAATCGTCAATCAATCCTTGCACATTACGTGCAACGGACTTAGCCCTCATGAAACTCAAACTACACATCTCACTCACCAAACGCTCTTTTTCCCCGGACAAAGCCAAATGATAAGGATACTCTTCTGTTTTTCGTTGATTCACCACACGTTCATTCACATCGTAGTACCAAGGTTGGCTTCCAAAATAATCAGCCTCTAAACTATGAATCTTCTCCTCTGACGGTTGCGCCCCCTCAAACAAATACATTTCTTTAACAGTCTCCCGGATGCATCGGTGATAAAAAGTAACGACTTCTCCCCCCGGAGTTATTCTCTCTGATAAATAATGCCTCATGTCATTGTACAAGCCCAACCACAGAATTATCGGTACCTTATCTCCGCAATTGGCATGAAACTTCTCCTGATTGAAATCAGCTATAAACTCAGCATCTTTGCTCAGGAGTTCCAGTATCTCAATATCATTCAATCCATTTTTAGCTACATAAAGATAAGAAATGATTTTCTTAACTAAAATAGGTGAATGTCCTTCCTGCTCAGTAAGCACCTTTTCAAAAAAATACATGATGAAATTCTGCAAATTTCCGACCATATCATTCAATGAATCATAGCTTCTGCTTTTTCGCAATTTCTCAAAACACAATCGCAGATACAACATATTGGCTCCACTCTGCCTAAACAATGACATCACCTTCTTCATCTGCCAATCCGATATTGTTCTTTTCTCACGTTGCAACCAAAATCGAAGTATACTTTCAGCATCCACCTCATCCATCTTTTCTATCCGGCAAGTCCGACATCCTCTTTCAACCAATGTTTCATATTCCGCATTTGGCAAACACGACAATATAATTTTCACATTCTCCTGCAAAAGCATTGGAAGCCACAAGTAATCCTTACTACTGTCATTATCCAGTTGATCGAGTGCATCTATATAAATCACCACCTTCTTCTCCGGTGATATAGAGCCAAGCAGGAACATAAAAAAGCCATTCAACTCATCCGGCTTTGTTGGTATTGACCACTCACTCATACCGAAACGCTGGATAATCACTTTACAAATGCTCATTACGATATCCTTGTCACGAGAAGCGTGTTTGTTTACCCCGATAAACCTCTGTATGACCAAACATTCAGGATCGGCCTTCCTCTGTTGAGCAGCCGAAAAAGCTAATAATGTAGTTTTTCCACAACCTGCCTCACCTGTCACAAGAAAAGGAGTCCTTTCATCAGTCGAATTAATATAACCATCAATAGCTTCTAACTCTGTAGTACGACCTCTAAAAGCAGCAATTCTTTCATTTGCAAAGAATTCATTAATCAGCTCTTCGTCATCCTCTACATAACTTGCTATTTCATCATCAATCACTCGTTTCAGATTATGATAAATCGACCTGTCGAGTTCTTCAACCTTTGTAAAGGCTATTGTATTTTCTTTTAACCTACCAGTCAGCAGTTTTTTCAGTCTTTTCACATCTGGATCATCTCCCTCCATGCCATTCTTTAAGTATGCATAAACATGATTCTCGGGTAAGTCAGCGCAGAATATCCCCTCATATATTTCTTGCTCAGTAGCCGACCTTTCCATCTTCAGCCTATTTTTCTGTTCTTCACTCAATTCACAGTTACTACAACTACAGTTTGTAACTATATTATCGGGATTTTCAAGATGCAAGGCTGCCCAATCTGCCAATAACTTATGCAATGGCTCTTCTACTTGTTGCCGATAGAGTTCGTAATTATCCAGATAAGCCCCATGCCTTTCTACCAACACATAAACAGGTTTAGGAGTACTATTTGCATCTATGCTATTATAATCAATATATTCATAATGGTCTTTAAACAACTGAATATCAGCATCAGAAAAGTCATCAAACATTTTTTCGACTAATGCTACATCCAACTCTGCAGGAAGTGGTTTCCACCCATAAACATCTCCTAATAAAGTAATAAAATTAGGTCGTGGCGAGATATCCTGACAATGTCTCAATTCTTCCAGACAAGTCTGCATGGTTTTATTTTTAAATGCAGCATTGGCACTAATCCCCCAACGCAAATCTATTGGCTGAAATTTCCAACCTTTACTTTTACAATACGTCTCCAACTCTCGGAATGCATGCAAAAATAAATAATCTCTTTCTTCTTTCAAGTCTTTAAAGGTTGAACTAACAAAGACACGAATGGTTTTAAATCTTCTGCGTTTCATAATATCAGTATTTAATTATTTCGTTTGTGAAATCAGACAAGTCTACATCTCACCGTCATTTACAACAAAGATAAACAATCTAATCAAGATACAGATACTTTTTCTTAATACAAAATTTAAACATCCTAAGAATTATGTTCACCAACTCCTATAAGAATGGCATATTCTAAAAGAAAGGTGCCAGGATTCCTAAAGGATTCCTGGCACCTTGTCCTAATAGAGAGCTTTTTATTGAAAACAATAAAAGCCTTTTTACTAAAATGGACTAATTAGCAATTATAATCACAACCCGGTTCCAGTCGTTAGTCTGGAAAGGTTGTTCTCTATCTTTCATACTTGATACGGTGAGACGGTCTTTACTAATGCCGTATTTGTTGATCAACTGATTGGCAACAGCTTCGGCACGTTGCTTGGCAAGTCTCAGATTAATTTCCCGGCTTCCAGTTCCATTATCGGCATATCCCATAATAGTAGCTTTTGCATTGGGAAATTGCTTCATGTAATCAACAATAGCAAGTATGTTTAACACTTGACTCTCTTCAATATTTGTTTTGGCAAGTTCAAATCCCACGTGACTTCTGATACCTCTTACCACTTTTGTACTGGATGCGGTTTCAGAATTTATCACTACAGTATCTGTCTTTTGAATAATCTTCTCTACAGTTTTCGCACGCTGTTGATTGATCATTTCATTCACTTCTTCTTCCGTATAAAGCATTTCTGGATATTCTTTCGATATACAAGTAACACATTTATATCCTGTTCTGAATTTATAGGTAAAACCTAATCCCAGATTAAAGTAAGTATCAATAGAATGATCATCACGTCCGTTCCAGCGATCAGATACACCATTGGCGGTAACTTCGATATTAAAATCAAGTGCATCATTCATCTGGAAGCTTCCTTGTAATCCCAATCGTCCCATAAAAGAACTAACGCTACTGCTAAAAGCACGATTGAAACCTATACCGGCAATCACATTTACATCGAATAAACGTTCGGGATATTTCCGTATTAACTGACTAAGGTTCATCAATCCGTCTACAGTAGCAGCACCATAGTAAAACCCATGAGCTTTTTTAGTTATTTCCGAACCGACACGTCCTTGCCAACCACTAATAGAAAATCGGGCTCCCCATACAGGTGAGAAGTACTTACCGAAAGAAATGGCTCCCGAAGGTGCGATCAGCTTTCCAAAGTTTGCATCACCGCTAGAATAAGAAGCACCAAGCTGCCCTTGAATAAACCATGGATTCGGGTTCATTTCTTGTGCTTGCACGCCTACATACGCAGCTGCAAGTGTTAGAAAAGTAATAATTGATTTAAATTTCATAGTAAACTGTTTTTTAACTATCCAACTGTGCTTTTACCAGATCACGATCTGTGTCATTCAAATGAACACCATAGCTCTTATAAATATACTGTCCAAGTACATTATTTTTATTATTCAGAATCTGTTGTCTGTAGAATTCGGAAAAGATATGGTTAGTTTCCTTTATTGAGAGTGTCTTTTCATCAAGACTAGAACGTAAAGCCTGCAAATCATTCAGGTAATCTTGCAGACGTTGATTGAGCGGAGTTCCACTTATATTGATATACTCCCCAATCTCGATATTAACTTTTCCACCTTCTACCACGAATGGTATTTCAATCCGATCTATAGAATCTGTTGGATTCTTGAGGCTAATGAATGCCACATAAGGCATCAAAAGAGTATCTGTACGTTCCAAATTTAAATGACCGTTGATCACTATAAGCGAATCCAATTGCTTACCGTCTAATTTTTTTAGATAACCCTGAGTATATTCGGGATATTCTATTTTCATCTCCACTATACAACGTGACTGTATTTGTTGTTTTCTACAACTTTCCATTACCCAACTGCACACAAGTAAAAGTAAAAGCAGAAAATATTTTCTCATTTTTGGATTTATTTAAGCAAAGAAGACGATCCGGCTAATCATGTTAGCAAAACCGCCTTCCCTGTATTTACATACATTACGTTATTATTAACGCACAGTTCTATTAAAACCGGAAACCGAGCTTCAATACCGGCATATCAATAATTTTTATATTGTGATGTGACAAATTATATTTGTCGAATCCTTTGGGGGCAATTTGAATGATATCATAACGATATGCTAATGGTTGACATTCAAAACCAATAACAAATCCGTTAGCTAAGCTATATTCAATACCACCCACAAGAGCACCCTTGATGCCAAACATCTGACCTACTTTACCTGCAGGCAAATAGACTTGCTGGTCTACGGCATTGTCTTCGCTATCATCGTCCTCACTCATATAAATTTTACCAGTATAAGGCTCCATTGTTTCAATACGTGCCATCTGGAAGCCAACCATAGCTCCTATATAAGGATGGATGCGTGGATTGCCTGTCTTAAAATAACGCTCGGTGCCAACATTTGCATACCAATTATTAGTGGTTTGCGCATTGACATATTTCTGGTTGGGAATTACCATAT
>ERZ826016.2812-NODE-2812-length-12889-cov-5.384993_pt1 | contig 12889 bp, 17 predicted proteins | sample MGYA00519872_ERZ826016 | MGnify/ENA primary metagenome ERZ826016 (study PRJEB31778, sample SAMEA3449218) | human gut metagenome | biome: human gut; feature: human-associated habitat; material: faeces | place: United Kingdom | collected 2010/2012 ... | reverse complement strand
CTTGAGTTTGCACATCACTTTTTACAGATTCTTGATCTTCCTGAATCGTATTTTCTTCTGCTATTTGTTTGGATGTATCATTTACAGTTTCATCACTTTCATTGTTTTCATCTTTGGATACATCTTTTTTCTTTGATTTCTTTTTTGATGCCTCTTTTTGTGAAATAACTACTTCTTTTTTGTTTTCTACATGGTTGTTCATTGGTAGTGCATTACAAACAACCAACAGTGTAGATAATGCCAAAACTATAACATTCCTTTTTTTCATACTTTCTTCATCTCCTTTTATTCATCATTTATTCATCATTATTTATTTCATATACAGTTTAGACTTCTGTTTACTTATTATCAAATTTACTATTTCCTTTATTAATTTGTAAAAAGCACATTGTGAAAACACCTATTAGTGCACCAATTTGCATTGAAACAATAATAATTATTACTTCCTTCATAATATCCACCTTCCTTCAAAAAAAGACCTATAGTTATTGCTATAGGTCTTTCTACATATTTAGTTTTGATGTTAAGTTTTAAATCATTTGAATTTTATGGTCTTGGTTTTAAACCATAGTAGATACCTAACCTTTCTGCTTTTCTCATTTGATAAGAATAATACAAGCTAGCTAGCGATAAAGTAGGTATTACTTTAGCAAGTGTATCAAAATAGTAAACAACTCCAGATAAAACTGAAGAAAATAATCCAGTTGCTGCTCCTGAACCACTTAATTTATCTAATATATTTTTCACAAATCCGAAATACGTACTAGAAACCATCCCTTGTAATCCAGGTTCCAATTGGCTGTTCATATAATCTATTATTTCTTCTTCTTTTGTTTTTCCATTATCTAAAGCACCAGTAAATGCATTATACATTTTGGCACTTGTTGCTAAAATATCAGTACTATTTGTTATTCCAGCTGCATCAAGAGCTGTTATATATTTTGAATACTCATCATCCATATTTTCTTTTATTGATCCAAGCAATTCATTCATAAGTGTATAATTAGCACCATTTTCAATAAAATTCTTTATTCCGATTGTATAAGTTCTAAATGCTTTATAAATAGCGACACCTGCTTGTGCTTTATAAAATTGTTCATATGCATCTATATCATTTTGCGAAATAATATTTGCATATACAGGATGTCCGAAATTTTTTTCATCTGAAAAACTCTTATCATAGTTTATATTTTCAATATAATGTGAAGTATATAAATATATCGTATATATAGATTCATCATGGTTTCCATCATTATATTCTTTATTATAGACTGATCGAATATACTTCATTCTTTCTTTTTGCTCCTCTTTAGATGCAGGTGGATTTCCATCATATGGATCTCCACTTCGTGATGATTGTATATTAACTTTTTTTGGTATAGATGTATCGAATAAATTATTTTTATCTAATGATAAAGTATCTAATAATTCATCATCCGTTTGAGTTAGTGTAATTAAATTCAATAATTGTCCCGATGTAATACCAGCTGAATTATACTTATCTGAAATATCGATTATTTGATCAGTCACTTCATTTAATGTAATTTCATCTTCCGCATTTACTGTTGGAATAGTTATTAATATCATACCAGCCGTAACAATTCCAATAAGTATTTTTTTAATCATAAGTTTTCTCCTTTCTTTTCTCTTAATCAACATCTAAACTAAATAATGTAAACTGATTATAATTATTAAAACGGACAATCTTTTCCTTTTTATTTTGTAATCTTATTAGATAACTATTTTCTTGATTAACTTCATATGAATCTATTTTTCCAATAATATCTTCAATAACTTTAAAATCTTCTCCAATATCATTCTGATTTTTCATCATAAAAGTTGTATATCCCTTATTTCGACGAACGAGCGAATACTCTTTTGTTTCCAAAACATTACACTCTACATATGCTTTCGTCATGTATAAGTAATTTGCTTGTTTGAAGAAAGAAAAACTTAATCCAGATAACAGCAGAGTAATCGTCCAAAAAATAATAGATATCTTCTTAAAATGAAAATCGAGATAAACTAATTTTCGTCTCAACAAAAGTAATGTAAAATAAACTAAACCATCGAAGGATATTATATTAAGATATTTTTCAGCAATGATAAAAAACAACAAAACTGGGTACAAAATCAAAAAATAATTTTCGCCCAATATCTCATACACTCTATCTGATAGTGTTGGATATATATACTTTTTCAAAGACCTCACAAGAATTCACCTCCATTTTATCTTTATTAAATTTTACTATGTAAGCTTTTTCATTGTCAATTTATATAATTATTCACATATATAAAATAAAAATTGTTTATTTTTCTCTTCTATACTAAATATTACTTTTCCCAGTAAGATAACAGGAAAGGGGTTCTTAGGGGAAAACCGAGTCACATTTCCCCACAAAAAACAGACTCCCCCTTCACTAAGTCTGCTGAAATAAAATGTACAAAAAATACAGTTATATATGTAACTGTCATCTTTCTTGCTCTTTATTTCTTCTTTTTGCCCATCCTTTTAAAAGTTTCAATATAACTTCACTTTTTTCTCTAGGCGTATAGTTTTTTGGAAAGTATTCATTAATATCCTCCATTTTAAACGACAATTTTTCTTTCTGATTCGCTTTTTCTTCTGTCATTATTGAATAAATAACATTTTCATCTAGACGATTTTCTCTTGACAACTCCTTCATTCTTATTGTTTGAGCATGTGAGGGTGTTAAATCAAGTCCTTCTATATTTTTTACAACAAGTTGTTGATTTTCTTTTGAAAGATATGAAAGTTCTACAGCAGGATTAAATGCAATCTTTTTTCCATCACTTCTTATACCATCGACCATATCTCGCAACGGTTCAACTAATTCAGTTAAACGAATAAATCGTTGAATCTGTGTCCTTGTGTTGCCAACATCTTCTGCCAGTTGTTCAATTGAGTACTTATTTTTCAACTTCTGCCCAACTTGGGTAGAAGTTATATCACTTCTTTTACCTTGATGTTTCATTGCATCTAATTTCAATTTGTAAGCAAATCCTCTTTCAGTTGGTAAAATGTTTTCCCTTTGTATATTTGAATCAACCATAATGATTGTTGCTTGGTCATCAGTAAGTTCTCTTACAATAGCCTGTATCTTTTCTTGACCATTTACCATTGCTGCATTCATTCTTCTGTGACCAGAAATCATTTCATATCCGTGACCATTTGGGTGTGGTCTTACAAGAACAGGAACTAAAATACCATTTTCTGAAACACTTTTTACAAGTTCAGACATCTGTTCATCATTTCTAACTCTAAACGGATGATTTTTAAACTCCTGAATATCTTCAACAGGAACTTCCATTATCTTCTCTAGTTTTGCCTCCTGTCTTTGTTCTTCGTTGGTAAATAAATCATCGTACGTAGGAACTCTTATGTCGTTTATGCTCTTTTTCGGCATTTAAGATGACCTCCTTTGTAAAAGCTTCATAAGCTTTAGTTGCTGCACCGTTTGGATCATATTGAAATATGCTTTCTCCTATTCCTGTACTTTCTGCTGCCTTTGTACATCTTGGAATTGTTGTATCAAATACCTTGATATGACCTCCAAAGTTTTCTCTAACTTCATGTGTGATTTTCTTTGATAGATTTGTTCTTTCATTTGTCATTGTAATCAATACACCTTCAATTTTTAAATCATGATTAAGATTTCTTTTAACCATATTAATTGATCTCAATAAATCAGCCATACCTTCAACTGCATAAGGTTCTGCTTGTACAGTTATAACAACTTTATCAGAAGCAGTAAGAGCATTAATAGGTAGATTATCCAGTGATGGATTTGTATCTATAATGACATAATCATAATCATCTTTTACAGTATCAATAAATCTTTTCAATACCGTTTCTCTACACATAGCACTTTCTAATTTAGAATTTATTCCTGCAAGAGAAATATTTGATGGAACAATATCAACATTTTCATTACTGTGAAGTATTAGCTGTTCTCTATCAAGTGGTATATCTTCAATAACTGATACAATAACATCCTTCATAGATAAAGGATAAGGATATTGTGTTCTGTCATAAAATCCAAATGCTTTTGTTGAATGTCCTTGTGGATCTAAATCTAACAGCAATACCTTTTTGTTATTTAATGCAAGACATGCACTTAAACTAACAGATGTCATTGTTTTACCTACACCACCCTTTTGATTTGCAATTGCTATTACTTCGCTCATTTGTAATCACTCCTATCTTTATATATAGCATTAAATTAACCTCCTTTCTTTTTTGCCAATCATTGATTGGCTATGTAAAAAAAGCCATCTGCTATGATGACTTTTATATGCTATCTTTCTTGTTGTTTATGTTTTGTATTTTTACTGTAGTCTTTTAATGGAACTTTCTTATCCATTACATGCTCCCTTATATTGAAAAATTCATCATGACTTTCACAAGCAATGATATAATCAAAACAAAATTTTCCTTTATCTGTCGATGGCTCAACAGTACTTAGATATCTTTTATCATTAAAAGCAGAATAGATAAAAGCATCACCAACCTTTAAATTTTTAGCAAGTTTTAGATTGCCTTCATAAAATAACACAAATGGCGGACATGAAACCTGCTTTAAAAAATCAGGATAATTACTATCAAGTATTGTTACGTATTTTGTTTTCAATACTCTTTTTAATTTAATAAATTCATTTTCATCTACAGGTTCTTTTGCCTTTAAAGATTCATATATTTTTTTAAAATCTCCTTCATGCTTCAATGAAAAATAAAGTAACACGTTATCCATATTCTTATCACCTCCTTTATATGAAAAAAGGAGATCCATTTTGAATCTCCTTTGCTTATTAAATTGTTTACTTAGTCCCTTTTAATTTCTAATATGTTATCTAGTTTGTTAGAAAAGCCCTATTTTTGTTAGATAAAAAGTCAAGAAAAGTTCCACACTTTGTTAGAAAGAAAAAAGGATATTCAATAAGCAATAATACCTATCAAACATCCTATTTTTAATAGAAAAACCAATAAAAATGGCGGCACTTATGGGATTTGAACCCATGACCTTACGCTTAGGAGGCGTATGCTCTATCCAGCTGAGCTAAAGCGCCACATCTTTTTTCTGCCCGTTATAGCTCATTTAGGCTAGATACTGCTCTACGCTTAGGAGGCGATTGCATTATCCAGCTATGCTACGAGGACAAAGCCTCTATTATCCTAACAAATATTTATTTAAAATACAATCTATGTATCTAATTCTTTCATTTTATTATGAAAGTCAATGATATCATTAAAAAGCATACGAATGACACAAATCATTGGTACTCCTAGGAACATTCCAATAAAGCCAAAGAAATGTCCAAAGACGGTAATAGAAAGTAAAACCCAAAATGGTGAAATACCAACAACATCTCCTAAAATCTTTGGTCCTAAGAATAAACCATCAAATTGTTGTAAAGCAAAGACAAAAGCTAAGACTGCTAAAGCATGGAATAAATCTCCTGTCATCAAGGCTACAAGAACAGCAGGAAACCCACCGATAAATGGTCCAAAGTAAGGAATCATATTCGTAATCAAAATAAAGACAGCAAGAATTGGGAAGAATTTTACTTTTAAAATAGCGAGTCCAATAAATGCGATAATTCCAATAATTAATGAATCTAAGAATTTTCCATAAATAAATTGTCCAAAGATTTGATGTGATCTAACTGCATAATCATGAATAAGTTCTATTTTTTCTTTTGACATAAAAAGTGAACATAAACGATCAAAGATACTTACAAGCCTTTTTGCTTCAATTAAAACATAAGGTGTAAAAATCAAACCTAAAACAGCTGTAATAATCGTACTTCCTGCTTTAAAGAGAGTCCCAAGTGTCGCAATTGGATCAATAGCTTCAATTGAATTAACATATTTAACAACCATTTCATCTATTTTAATAATAACTTCACTGGCAAGATTACTTCCTAAATAAGTTTCCAATGTCTTTTCAAAGTTTTTAATATACAAGGTTAAATTATCCGCAATATTGACAACATAATTGACAAGTGCTAAAATGATTGCAATCATTAAAACAACAATAATTAAAACAAAGACAACAAAAACAAAAATAGAAGAAATTGTATGACTATATTTAATAAGCTTTTTATTTTGAAAAGAGTCTAAAAACATTTCAAATTTATAAACCAATGGTTGTAAAAAATAAGCAAGTATTGCTCCTACAATCAAAGGAATAAAAGCTGATAAAATATTGGAAAATAATGAAATATCAAATGTTTTATAAATAAAAATAATAACACACGCACACAAAATAATTCCTACATAATTCTTTACTGTCCTCATTTTAAACCACCTCAAACTTTTTTCCATTATATCACACTCTCTATATTTTTACGATGCTTATTCCAACTTCTTAATAATCTTCTTATATAATAAATACTCATTTTTTCATAAACTTCTTGAGTCTTTAAATCTACTAAACAATAATCTTGTTCATATTTTATAATGGTCAAACCATAATGATATAAACCACTAATGATATCAATATCCAATAAAAAACCTCCTTTACACATTCTATGTATAAAGTGAGGTATTATAATAAATAAATAATAAATAGCTTAAAGACAACAAAAAGCCACCTATAACATCAGAAAAATAATGTACACCTAAATAGATACGACTTAATCCTATTAAAAAAATCATCATCATTAAAAATATTTCTATTACTTTTTTATATTTTAGAGAGCTTTTTTGAACTTCAAGAACTAATAATCCATAACCAATCATTGCTGACATACTATGACCACTTGGGAAACTATAGTTTGTTTCTTTAACTAAATGATATATTTGAGGTGGTCTTGGTCTTTTAACCAAAGCTTTAATTATACGATTCATTCCTTGAATAATTAACAAGTGAATTCCTACCCAAATATCTTTTTTATTTTTTAGAATCACTAAAGTTAAAACAAGAATTACATAAAACCAAGTACTTCCAAGGGTTGAACAAAGTTTAAAAAAGGATGTCATAAAATCACATTTTAAATTTTGAACCAAATGATAAATGAACCAATCTATTGATTGAATGACTTGATATTTAATCAAAAAGTAATCAATGATAAATAAACAAAGAGGAATCATAAATAAAAATTTCTTTTTCATCTTATTCTTCTATTTCTAATTGATAAACTTTTTCAAAGACTTTAATAAGCATACCATAAAGCTTTTCATTACTACTACTAATTAAAAAACCATAAACACGCTTTGTGAGTGCTTTATATAATTTAGGATCATTAAATCCTAAATGTACATTTAAAAGTTCAATTTGTTCCTTTTGATTTGATTTTAATAACAAATAAACAGTAATAACATATACCTTAGATAAATATTCAATAACATAACTTCTTTGTCTTCGGCTCTTTAAAGAATAAACATCATATAAATCCCATAAGCTTTTCATTAAATCAACATAACTATTTGATTTAGAAATATGAATTTTTCGACGTGTTCCATAACAATGGAAAGGAACATTTAAATAATACATTGATTTAATATAAGGAATTGTTCCATAAACTGTTAATTCATTATAAAAAATATTTTCTTCATCTGTATTTATCTTTTTTAAAGTACTTGTTTTAATAATGACTGAACCTAAATCAATTTGAAAATGTTTATGAAACGCTTTAATATTATGCCATTCAAAAATTGTTTCCATTGGAAAAACATTTTTATAAGAGACACGTTTTTCTTTTTCTTGGGGAATAACATATTTATAATCAGTAACAAGCAAATCTAAATTAGCTTGAATTCGAATAAAGTCACGAATCGTTTCAATAACACTTACGAGTGAAGGTTGATCTAAATAATCAAAGCATTGAAGTATTTTGAAATAAAGGCCCTCACTATGTTCTAGAGCTATTTTTAAAAAAGGAACATCTTCTTTAGTTGTAATAACTTTAACGGTATCTGGATAAGCTTCTTCATATTCTCTAGCAACTTGTAAAGTTTCATCATGTGAATGACGATCAACAATTAATACTTCTACTTCATCTTTCATTAAAAGACATGAATTAATGGCTTTATGCATTTCCATGATTGAGTTATAACAAGGTATACATACTGTTAATAATTTCATAATTTAATCCTCCAAAAATATTTTATCATAATTTATCTATTAGTTCACGTTTTATTGCATTTACCTTGATTTTATGCTATTTTATTAAGGTATCTAAAGGAGGAAATTATATGCATTTTGTTATTAATGTATTTGTTACAGCTGTATGTTTTATCTCTATTATTTTATTTAAAGAGATTCTTAATAAAATTGTGAAAGTCTTATTAAGTGTTATTGGATGTGGTACATTATCTTATGCACTTGCTATTCTTGTTAAAAAATGTGGAGAATGGTTTGGATGTTGGTCTGGTGATGCTCAATATATCAAAAGCGATTTCTTATGGATTTTTGCTATTGTTCTAGTTGTTTATATTATTATTAATATTATTGCTAAAAAAAATAAAGCTTAATTTTCAAGCTTTATTTTTTTATACCCACTGCTTTTTTAGCCAACCCATCAGCAACTTCGTTATAATAATCCCCACTGTGTGCTAAAACCTTTTGAAAATAAATATCTATCTCTTTTTTCATTTCTTGTATTGTTTTTACATAATTTTGTGTTTGTTCTTTATTTGCTTTCCATAGACCCGTAGCCCACTTTTCAATACCTTCATAATCATAATAAATGCAAATAGACTCATAATGATGATCAATTGCATAAGCAATAGCTTTCATACACCCAAGAATTTCTCCTGAAACATTACGCATTGAAGAATACTCAGGAATATTCCCTTTACCTAATAATTGTTGAATAACTTGTTGCCCTTCAATTAAAACACAACCATAGCCATATTCTTTTGTTTTAATATTATAACTACCATCAACATAAGCAAGTAAAGTTAAATCATCACTCACTTTTCTTTCTTCTTTTTTTATAAATGCTTTTGCCTCTTCTTCATTTGTAAAAGATTTATAAACAGCTCCTGAATAACCATTAACTTGTTCTTTACATTCATCCCAAGTATGATAAATTCCTGGTTTTTTTCCTTCTTTTACTGCATAAAATTTTGCCATAATAAACTCCTTTGCTTATTCTATTTTATTATAATCATTGAAACAATGATTGTATATCTTTTTTAATTGTTTTAAAATGTATATAGTATATTTAAGTGAGGTAGTAACATGAAACGTTGTCTTATTATTATTAATCCATCATCTGGAAAACATATTATTCAAAATAAACTAGATCGTATTATTGGTCAATTAACATTACAAAACATTGTAGAACATTTTGAAATATTTTATACAGAAAAAAAAGATGATGCCTATTATAAAACAAGAGATTGTGATGAGAATCAATATGATTTTATCATGTCTGTTGGTGGTGATGGTACTTTAAACGAGGTTATTTCAGGAATGGTAGATAGTCATAAAAAAATACCATTATGCATATTAGCGGCAGGCACAGTAAATGACTTTGCTAATTATTTAAATATTCCAAATTCAGTAAATGGTATTGTAGAAATGATTAAAAACTTTAATGTTATTTCGAGTGATGTAGGAAAAATTAATAATCAATATTTCATTAATGTTGCTGCTGCAGGAATGTTTTCAGATATTTCTTTTGTGGTATCAAAAGAAGAAAAGAAAAAGTTTGGTCCATTAGCTTATTATTTTAAAGGCATGACCCAACTTCCTCAACAGTTATCTACAAATCTACATCTTAATGTAACGGTTGATGATGAAAGTTTTGAAGAAGATGCTTACATATTTGCCATCACAAATACCAATCGTGTTGGTGGTTTCGATGGCATTATTCCTTTTGCGGATATTAATGATGGAAAACTCGATCTTGTTATTGTAAAAAGATGTTCTGTTACGGATTTAATTGCTTTGATTAAAGATTATCGTTTTGGTAAACATGATAAAAGTCCTTTTATTCACTATGTTCAAGGACAACATATTCACATTACTTGTGATCAAGATCTTACAATGGATATAGATGGTGAAGAAGGCACACATCTTCCAATTGACGTACATACTTTACAAAAATCAATTCAATTATTAGTTCCTTTAAAATAATTAATTATATAAAAAAGGTTTCACTATTATATTTGATAACAGTTGAAATCTTTTTTTGTTCTAGTTAATAATTCTTAAAACATCTTCTTCACTATTGATGTTAAAGATATTTAATGTAAGAACATTTAATTTTTCTAGCGATGTATTTGTAAGTTGTTTTTCTAAAGGTCTTGATAAAGTTCCTAATTTTACTTTAAGTTGTTCTTTTAAAGTATTTTGTTTTTCTTCGTTGTTTAAATAGGAAATGGTGCAGTCCTTATCTCGTCCCGTGTACCTGAGCCCATAAGCCCCGGTACGCGGACCGGGATAAAGGTGCTGAGATAAGAAGTAAGATATTGATATACGATGCTTTATAAGTATAGCAAAATTAAGATGTTTATTTACTTAATTGGCAGGATAAAAAGAACCGCTGCTCTTTACGGGGGGCAATAAAGAAACAGCGGTTCGCATCAACTGGTTGAGTTTGTTGTAGAGATCTGGATTTAAGAATGTATATAAAGGTTCAAACTGAAAGAAAAAACTAAAATGAAAATGGAATCTTTGAAATAGGTATGAAACTCCGGGGACACATCGTCCAAATGATGTCTGATTTACAAAATCGGGTGGCGGTGCAGAGCTGCCGGATACGGGATTTATACTTAGTGATATATGAGTAGCTTGGACTTAGTATCAGGCGGGAATATCTCACCTTGTGAACTTTGAAGATGTATTGGGCTGTATCGAGAATCGTTTCTTTCCGTTCGGCTAAACAGGAAGAAGTGAAACAGTCTGAATATTCAAAGTCCTTGGTTTCTGTGGCATAGTATAGAATCTTTCTGCCTCGCTGAATGATGTAATTCAATCTGTAATAACCATTGGCGTCGATTCCCCGGCGTTGGAAATATAAAATTCTGATAATAGGTTTGCCCATGGCTTAAACGTAATAGGCAGGGAAAAATGAACGGCCCTGCTGACCCGCTGTACTACGCATATTTGAATCCAGAGGATAGAAAGCATGCAGTTTAGGCCATTACAACCTAATCACGGGGGCAGAACCGTTGTCTTTATGACAAAGCCGTGAGCATATAACTAAATTATATGCTCTTGGCTGTTGTAAGACAAAAAGTTTGCTTTCTATTGTCTCTAATAAAATTCAAAAAACGTAGTACACTACAAAGGTGAGAATTATTTTTGATTTAGCATAGCAAACGGTTAAAAAATGTATGAAATAACACTTTATCGGCTGGTAATGTTTTGCTGTATGTGCTTTATCATGAAACTATCCGCTTTAGTTTTAATTAACTGCTGAAATTAGTTTTTGAACTAAATCTTTTCGTTATTTGTGTTCAAATGAAGAAAAGGTTATGAAAAGATTAACAGCAAAAGAAGAAGAGATTATGGGATTTTTCTGGGAGAAGGGTCCTTTGTTTGTGAAAGAGATACTGGCATTTTATGATGAGCCAAAACCACATTTCAATACTTTGTCTACAATTGTGCGCGGATTGGAAGAGAAGGGCTTTTTAGCACATCATACTTATGGCAATACCTATCAGTATTATGCGGTAGTCAGCGAATCGGACTTTAGTAAACGTACGCTGAAAAGTGTAATTAGCAAGTATTTCAATAATTCGTATCTCAGTGCTGTGTCGTCATTGGTGAAGGAAGAAGATATTTCGCTTGACGACCTCAAGAAGTTGATTCAGGAGGTGGAGCAAAAGAACGAAGAATAATTAAATGATGCGGATATGATGGGACTCTTTTTCGTTTATATAGTAAAGTCTTCTGTTTGCCTGGCAGGTTTTTATCTGTTTTACCGCTTGTTATTGAGCAAGGAGACATTTCACCGATTTAACAGGATCGCTCTGTTGACTCTGTTGTTGCTGTCTCTGTTGTTGCCTCTTGTTCAACTGACTACTATCGAACAGACAGAAGTACATCAGACGATGCTTACTATCGAACAATTATTGATGATGGCAGATATGCCGGTATCGGAGGTGACACCTGCCGAAGCGGTGACTTTATCCGGCATACAGATTCTTTTGATGGTTTATTTATCAGGAGTTCTCTTTTTCGCCTGCCGGCATATTTATTCTTTGGGGCGTCTGTTGATGCTGCTGAGGTCAGGGGAGAAAGAGAAGATGGAAAACGGAATGACCTTAGTGATTCATCAACAAAAGATTTCACCTTTCAGCTGGATGAAGTATATTGTTATCTCTAAAGTGGATTTGGAGGAGGATGGCAGAGAGATACTGATAGAACGCATTGTGAAAGTGGAACTCCCCAAAGTATAGTAATTGTGAACAAAACGGAGCAGTACCCATGCGCAGAAAGTATCAAACTTTTCCCGCAAAGGCAGAAAATCCTTACAGAAAGAGTAAAAACGGTATTTCAAGCTGGCAGAGGATAAGTTCTACAGCGAGCTGGCTTTCGCACTTGGAAAAGACAAGTCAGATATGAGACAGCTCATCACAGAATCCATGAAGAACTGAAAGAAAAACGGGGTACTCACAGACAATAACTGATGTGAGTATCCCGTTTTCAATTTAGTTGCAATTAGTTGCAAAATTAAATTAATTTTTCCCGGCGGGAGCAATGATTTGTAAAATCGCTGCTTTAGCGGTATAATGAATAGATACGGAAGGGAGTGAAGACAGGGAATGGTAGCGACTTACAAGGTAAAAGATTCAACCGGGAAAACAGCAGGCTTCATTATTAATGACACATTTTATACGGATGATTACATTAAGAATAATATAAACTATGTTGATAATTTAGTATTAACTGAAAATGGAGTCATAAAG
>ERZ826016.2801-NODE-2801-length-12915-cov-2.724028_pt1 | contig 12915 bp, 9 predicted proteins | sample MGYA00519872_ERZ826016 | MGnify/ENA primary metagenome ERZ826016 (study PRJEB31778, sample SAMEA3449218) | human gut metagenome | biome: human gut; feature: human-associated habitat; material: faeces | place: United Kingdom | collected 2010/2012 ... | reverse complement strand
GGAGGTTGATTGAAGATGCACATACTCATTGCACCGGATAGCTACAAAGGCTCCTTAACCGCCCGGCAGGTAAGCGATATATTGGCGCAGGCGTTGCTGACCCACCCGGGGGTGACGGTAGCCACCCTGCCCCTGTCTGACGGAGGCGAGGGATTTGGCACCTGCTGTGTTGACGCCTGTAATGGCGATATCCTTTATACAAATGCCGTTGACCTATATGGCAATACAATACAAGCACCCCTGTACACCTGGGGCGATACGGCGCTGATCGAGTGCGCCGCAACCTGCGCTTTACAGACGAAAAAGGACATTATGGCCGCCTCCTCCTACGGCGTGGGTATGCAGCTAAAAAACGCCATAGACCTTGGTTTTAAACATTTTATCATCGGCCTTGGCGGCAGCGGTATGTGCGACGGCGGCGCCGGTGCGTTGGCAGCGCTTGGCGTGGCATTTTATGACCGAAACGGGACTTCTATCCCCCACCCGACCGGCGGCGATCTTCAGTGGATCGAGCGGTTGCAGATCCCGTTGGATTTCCAGCGTTGCGTAAAGGGTATGCACTTTACATACGCCTGCGATGTGACCAATCCTTATACAGGCGAAAACGGTGCCGCTGCGGTGTTTGGTCCCCAAAAAGGCGCCACTCCGGCGCAAGTACAACTGCTGAACAACGGTATGGCGCACCTGGCGGCGCTGTTGCCGAATGCTGTCAGTGCTTTGCCCGGTGCCGGTGCAGCCGGCGGCCTATGCGGCGGCCTGTACGGCGTACTGGGCGGTAGCACCCAAAGCGGGTTTGATCTGCTGGCGGCGCTGGCCGATCTGGACAGCGCCATTGCCGGGGCAGACCTGGTGATTACCGGCGAGGGGCGCACGGATCGGCAAACCTTGATGGGCAAGCTGCCTTATCGGGTGGCGCAACGCGCCAAAAAGCTGGGCAAGCGCTGTGTGGTTATCAGCGGCGATGGAGACGGCACCCTGGTGGGTGACAAGGTGATTACCTTAACAGATAAGGACACCCCGCCCCGGGCTGCCATTGCCCACGCTGCCGCCCTGCTGGCAGAAAAAGCCGATCTGCTCTTGCAATAATATGTTTTTAATATTATAATGAAGTATATTTTATGGGCTATGCCCGGAACAGGAGAACAGTATGAAAGTCAGACTTCCCAAACACAGAGAGTTTTTGATCAAATTTGCCGACGGTTATGAGAAAGAGGACGAGGCCTGGCAGGCATTGAATCAAATTGTAGCCGACTACTCCAAGGATGGCAAGAGCGTGTACACCCCCACCTTTATTGAGGACAATGAGGACAAGGTAAAAGCTCTGCAAGAGCAGTACGAATTTACCTACGAGATTATTGAGAAATAAGTATGCAAAAGAAGAAAGCTTATGCAGTATCCACCGCCCATCTGGACACGGTGTGGCGCTGGGATCTGCGCAAAACCATTGAGGAATACCTGCCGGATACCTTGCGTAAGAACTTTGATCTGATCGAGCGTTATCCCGACTACTGCTTCAATTTTGAAGGTGCCTTTCGCTATCAGCTGATTGAGGAATATTATCCTTTGGCCTTTGCGGAAATTCAAAATTTAGTAAAGCGCGGCAACTGGTATCCCGCCGGTGCCTGCTATGAGAACGGCGATGTGAATATTCCCTCTCCGGAGGCACTTTTTCGCAATATTCTCCTTGGCAATCGGTATTTTCAGGAAAAGTTCGGCGTGCAGTCTAAGGACATTTTTCTGCCTGACTGCTTTGGCTTCGGCCAGGCGCTGCCGTCTGTGATGAAGTATGCCGGGCTGCTGGGCTTTACTACCCAAAAGCTCAGTTGGGGCAGTGCCTACGGCGTGCCCTTTACCCTGGGTTATTGGCAAGGCGTGGACGGCAGCCGTGTGCTGGCGTGCCCCAACGCCCGGTCTTACCGCTCCAAATTCAGCGGCGACCTGCGCGGCGAAGTGTCCGTCATTGACGATGTGGCAAAGAACGCCTTTGAAGGCGGTCTTCCCTATGCCCAACACCTGTACGGCACCGGCGACGTTGGCGGCGCTCCCACAGAGGAGAGCGTGCAAAGCGTGTGCGCCAGCGCGGCAGAAAATGGGCGAAAAGACTTTGATGTGATCAGTGCGCAGTCCGACCAAATTTTCAAGGACATTGATGCCCTGCCGGACAGTGACAAGGACCGTCTGCCCGTGTGGAACAACGAGCTGCTGATGACCAGCCACGGTGCCGGCGGTTACACTGCCCGGGCGATGGGCAAGCGACTGAACCGCCAATGTGAGGTGCTGGCCGATGTGGCAGAGGGCACCCTCTCCACCGCGGAGCTGCTGGGGGTCTATACCTACCCGCAGGAAACGGTGACCAAGGCCTGGGAACGGCTGATCCAGCACCAGTTTCACGACGATCTGCCTGGCACCTCCAATATGGACATTTACAACACCGGGTGGAACGACTACCACACCTCGCTGGTGCAGCTGCAAGGAGAATACACCGGTGCAGTGGGTGCCATTGCCAACCAACTGGATACCCAATGGGTAACGGACTGCGCCCTGATCGTACACAATCCCCTGCCCTTTGCCAGAACAGAATCGGTAGAAGCCCATGTACGACTGAATCACAACGGCAAGTACCTGCGAGTGCTGGATCGAGACGGTAATGAGCTGCCCAGCCAGGTAATCCGCAAAGAAGGCAAGGCATTTCACATGGCGGTGCTGGCCACCGTGCCTCCTATGGGCTACCTGGTATTGGATGTGACGGCGGCAAACGCCCCCTGCCCGGTAAAGACCGACCTGCGTTGCGGCGAGCACATGCTGGAGAACCGCAAGTACCGTCTGCTGCTGAACAAAAACGGCGATATCGCCTTTTTGTATGATAAAGAGCTGGGGCGCCAGATTTTGGAAAGACCCATTAAGTTGGCTGTGCTCCACGATACCGGCGAACTGAACTACCCGGCGTGGGAAATGCGCAAGGCCGATATTGACAAAGCGCCATATCTCTATGCCAACACACCGAAGTTTGAGCTGCTGGAGAGCGGCCCCGCCAAGGCGGCGATTAAAGTCAGCCGTCAACTGGGCGTGTCTAAAGTGGAACAGGTGATCAGCCTGGATGCCGGCAGCAGCTGTATTCGGGTAGAGAACGCTGTGGATTGGCGCAGCCGCCGGTCTATGCTCAAGGCTGAATTTCCCTTTGTTGCCGCAGCAAACGGCGCGGACTACGACCTGGGACTGGGTGTAATCCACAGAGGAAATAATAACGAAAAGCTGTATGAAGTGCCGGCCCAAAAGTGGGCAGATCTGACAGGTAGCAACGGCGACTTTGGCGTGTCCGTCTTTTCAGACAGTAAGTACGGCTGGGATAAGCCGGATGATCACACCCTGCGGCTCACCTGCCTGCACACGCCCGCTGGCGCTTTTATCAAAGAGGCGCGCCAGGATTTGATGGACCTTGGGCGCAACCGCTTCGGCTTTGGCATTTACAGCCACAAGGGCGGCTGGCAGACCGGCACGCAAACAGCGGCAGAAGCCTTTAGCAAACCGCTGGTGGCATTCCAAACCTCCGCCCGCAAGGACGGCAAGCTGGGTAGCGCATTTTCCGCGGCTGCATTAAATACGGAGAACGCCTTGCTCCGCGCCTTTAAGAAAAGCGAGGATGGCAGCGGGTATATCGTCCGCGTTGGCGAAGCTGCAGGCCAAGCGCAAAAGGCTGTAACCTTCTCCGTCTATCGGGCCATCGCCGGTGCCACCCTGTGCACCGCAGACGAGCGACCGATTCAAGCGATAGAGATCAAGAACGGTCAACTGACCTTTGATTTGAAGCCCTTTGAAGTGAAAACCTTTTTACTCACCTTTGAGACAGAAAAGCTGCCCCGAGAGAAATTTAAAAAGATGGAGCTTCCGGTGAACACCAAGGGCTTAACCACCGACGAGGATATGCGTAACTGCATTCTGCAAGGCGCCGGGTTCTCGCTGCCGGCAGAGTTGCTCCCGAAGGTACCCACTTATAAGGGCATTACATTTAAGCTGCCGCAGGTCAGCGACGGCAACGACCTGCTTGTGGCTCGCGGCGAGACTTTGGAGCTGCCCAAGGGCTGCACCAAGCTGTACTTTCTGGCAGCCAGCACCGCCGGTGACCGGCAGGCGGAATTCGCCACCGATCGGCGCACCAAGACCCTGACCATTCACAGTATGGCAGAGCTGCCATTTCTGTGGGATATGGCTGGACTGAAGCAGACCGCCCGCATTAAGGATGCGGACATTGCCCTTGAATTCACACACTGCCATCACCCGGAGGGCAACATTGCCGCCAAAAAAGCCTGGTTCTACCTGTATGAACTGGACATTCGCGGTGCCAAGACCCTGACCCTGCCGGAGGACAATCGACTGATCATTATGGCCATGACAGCGGTGAAGAAATACGCCAACACCACCCTGGCTACCCCCCTGCTGGACACTATTACCGGCGACTACGACTTTGACGATATTCCGCCAATGGAAAAACTGATTGACAAGGCGGACTTTGTCACCATTCGTGCAGGCAAGATCCAGGACCAGGCCAAGGGCGGTAAGGGCAAAGGCTGGAAAAGGGACAACCCCATTACCAACATCATTCGCTCTTATACAAAAAGTGAATGGTAACGGTGCATAAATATCAAAAGGACCGGTATGCAAATTCTGCATATCGGTCCTTTCTCTCTGTAAGGCACAACGCCTTTACAAAATCACAAAGTGAAAGTTGATGTGGAAATCTATGTTCAAACTGTGGAAGTCTCAGTTGGTTTGTGGACGGAATTTGCGAAAAACTCGGTGGAAAATGTGCAAAATGTAAAGGCTTTCACTTGCTTTCTCATTATTTTCCACATTTCTATACCACAGAGATGATAAATATACATCCTGCCCACTTTTGAACGATCTGTATAAATACAAAGCGCTCCTGAAAAACAGGAGCGCTTTTTTTATTAAACTTGTTTATTTCTTAAAGAAATCCACAATCTGGTCAAAGGCGTCATCGTCGCTGTTGGTAAACGCAGAGGGGGCAGCAGTGGTAGGCGCCACAGGCTCGGTTACCGGCGGTGCAACCTCCAGGTTAGCGGTGGTGGACTTGATCTGATGATTGGGGCCTTCGTCACCAAAGCGGGTGGCGATAACGGTGATAATCATCTCGTCCTCCAGCTCCTCATCGAAGTTGGCACCCCAAATGATCTCACAATCCGGGTGAACCGCATTGGTCACGATGGTAGAAGCTGCATCAATCTCTTCCAGACCGATATCCGTAGAAGCGGTAATGTTCAGCAGTACGCCCCGGGCACCCTCGATAGAGGTGTTCAGCAGCGGAGAAGTGATAGCCTGCTTTGCAGCCACCTCGGCCTTGTCCTTGCCCTTGGCGCGGCCAACACCCATGTGGGCATAACCGGCGTCCTTCATGATCTCGGTCACATCGGCAAAGTCAGAGTTTACCAAACCGGTAGCATTTACCAGGTCAGAAATGGACTGCACGCCCTGGCGCAGTACATCATTCGCAATCTCAAAAGCGTTGAGCAGGGTGATCTTCTCATCGGTCACATACTTCAGGTTTTCATTGGGAATGACCATCAGGGAGTCCACATACTGAGCCAGATCCTCGATACCCTCTTTTGCCTGATTCATACGACGCTTGCCCTCAAAAGCAAAGGGAGTGGTCACAACGCCAACGGTAAGAATACCCATATCCTTGGCAATCTTCGCTACAACGGGAGCAGCGCCGGTACCGGTACCACCGCCCATACCGGCAGTGATAAATACCATCTCTGCGCCGGTCACAGCGTCAGTAATCGCCTCGCGGCTCTCCTCGGCGGCACGAGTGCCAACCTCCGGCTTAGCGCCGGCGCCGCGACCCTTGGTGGCCTTTTCGCCGATCTCAATCTTATGAGAAGCGGCAGACTTAGCCAGAGCCGGACGATCCGTGTTGATCGCAACAAACTCCACATCCTGAATATTACATTTTACCATGCGGTTCACGGCGTTACCGCCGCCGCCGCCAACACCGATTACTTTAATCTGAACAACCTTGTTGTCATCCGTATCAATTTCATAACGAGCCATAGATTATGTATCTCCTTCATTTATTTTGTAAATCCATCAGTTTGTCAGCAGACAACTTTACAAATCATATTGTAACAATATTGTAATCCTTTTGCAACACTTTTTTTGAATATTTCTCAAAGTTTTTGACAATTTTTCCGATTTTCAACCGGCGGGCCTTTGTGCAGTTTCCACAAGTGTGCGAAACTTGTCTAAAATATGTACATTTATTTTCTTTACAGCTAATCTTCTGTAAAGTAATATTGCTTTTCACCTGTTAAACGAAGCGTTCCTTTCACAGAAGGGTTATCCTGATCCAACTGTGCACAGGCAGCTAATCCCTGATGGATCTTCTTTTCCAGCTTCTCACAGGTTCCCAGCTTAAAGACGATCCGACCGTCATATACAATAGAGTTACTGTTCAGTCCCTCGCTGCAAATCGCCGTTGCCTCTGTGAACTGATAATCACGAATGGCCTGTGCCAACTGGGTCAAGCACGCTGCGACATTCTTGTTGGCAAACTGGGCGGTCTGTCCCACCTTGGCACTTTTTAAATTGGCCTTTTGAATAAGAATACTCTCTTTCGGCTTCTTCTGCACCACTTCAAGCACCTTGAACCGATCGTCCATCAAGGTATAGGTCTTGTCCTTATTCTTCACCGCATAGGCCGGTGCAGCGTCTGTCACCTGAATCTGAACGGTGCCGGGCAGCTTGCGCTTAATCTTGGCGCTGTACACATACGGCAGTGCCTGCTGCAACTGCTGGGCTGCCTTGTCCGTATCTGCCAAAAACAGGTTCTCCCCTGTTTCAATGGTACAAACGGAGAGCACCTTTTCCGTGTCATATACCTTACTGCCGGTAACGGTAATGTTCTCAATCTTAAAGAACACGGTCAGACACAGCACCGCCACAATCGCTACCGCCAGCAGCACCAAACCGATCACGGCCAAAGCCCGGCGCACACTGCGCTTTAACCGGCGGCGTTTATTCTGTTTTTTGCGCCGTTCCTGACGGGTCATCGGCGGCGCCTGGCGCTGCTGTCGGGAAGCGGCTTGCTGCTGCTCCCGACGATATAGCTTCGGCGGCGCCAGCCCATTATCCAAGTAAGCGCTGCGCCGTTGTTCAGGCGGTTCTGGTGTCCTTTGTTTCATGGTTCGTCCTCTTGATATTTGCCCCTACCGCAGTGAGTACGGTCGGCAAGTCCTCATACCCGCGGGTAATATGATGAATTTCGCTGATGGTGGAAGTACCGGCAGCAGCCAATGCAGCCACCACCAAGGCGGCACCGCCACGCAAGTCCGTCGCCTCTGCCTTTGCCCCGTGGAGCGTAGGCACACCACGAATGACCTCCGTTTTGCCGCTAACAGCAATGTCACAGCCAAAGCGCTGCAACTGGCAGGTATAACGAAATCGATTTTCAAATATATTCTCACAAATCACAGATGTGCCCCGAGCAGTGGTAGCTGCGGCGGCAAGCACTGCCTGGCTGTCTGTGGGAAATCCCGGATACGGCATGGTGGTCAGCCGCTTAAAGGCGCGCAGCCGCTCCGGCGCTGTGATCAATAGATCTGTGCCGTCCAGGCGCAGGTCACATCCCATCTCCTGAAACACCGGCAGTACCGGTGCCAAATGCGCCGTGCGCACCTGCCGCAGCAACAGTTTACCCCCGGTAATGGCCGCAGCGCTCATATATGTTGACGCCACGATCCGATCCGGGATCACGGTATGCGCCGTGCCCTGGAGCGACGGTACACCCTCAACGATCACCGTGCCGTTTCCATCTACCAGCACCTTGCCACCCACTGCATTTAAGAAGTCTGCCAGATCACCGATCTCCGGCTCCCGCGCTGCGTTCATTAAGGTAGTCACGCCCTTGGCGGTACAGGCCGCCAGCATCACGCACTCTGTGGCACCGACGCTGGGGAACGACAAATGTATGGGGCAACCCACCAGGCCACCGGGCGCCGTGCAGTGCATACAGCAGCCGTCCTCTGTGACCCGAGCACCCAGCAGCCGCAGAGCGGACAGGTGCAGATCAATGGGTCGCAGTCCAATATCGCACCCACCGGGATAACATACGGTGGCGCTGCCTGCCCGACTGAGAATCGCCGGTAAAAACAGCATGCTGGAGCGCATGGTACGCATCATTTCTTCGGAAATACAGGTACCGCTCATCGTCGTAGCGTCTACGGTCACTACCCCCGGCTCCTGCTGCACCCGGCAGCCCAGAGACTGCAAAATGGCACATCGGACAGCGCCGGGCAATTATGTATTTCACACACCCCGGGTACCAGCAGCGTGCCGGCTAAAATAGGCAGCGCTGCGTTTTTGGCGCCGTGCACCGGCAGCATACCCCGGAGTTTGGTCTGACCCTCGATTACATACTGTTCCATTCCATCACCCTCGTACTTGCCATACTATGCAAGGAGGGGACTTTGGGTGTATCGGGTTATTTTGCCTTGGCCAGGTCCAGGATTACATCGGCAATGCGGCTGCGAGCGTCAGCCACAGACATAGCCTTGGCATTACGCTCAATTTCAAACAGCTTTTCTTTATCAGAAAGCAACTCGTCCATCATGGCAGACAAGGTATCGGCGGACAAGTCCTTCTCCTCCAAAATACGGGCGGCATTACGATTTACCAGCGCCATCGCGTTGTGGAACTGGTGATTCTCTGCCACATAGGGCGAGGGAATTAAAATAGATGCCTTGCCCATGGCCTCAATCTCAGACAATGAGGAGGCGCCAGCACGGCCGATCACCAAATCCGCCGCCGCCATACATACATCCATATTGTCAATATACTGGCGCACTTCCACCGTGCCTTTGCGGCCATCGGTAAAGCCCGCCTGGGCAAACTTCTCTAAATATTCGCCGCCGTTGGTGCCCACAGAATGAATATGGTAACAGCTGCCATCCTCTGCATGGCGCAGAAGAATGGGCAGCATGGCCTCATTCAGGGGCTTAGCACCCAGAGAGCCGCCAAAGGACAGTACCAACATTTGACCGTCCGGTATGCCCAGTCCTGCCCGGGCAGCCGCCCGATCGGCACACAGGAGTTGACCGCGCACTGGCAGACCGGTAACCACCGGCGGATTCTTCGGCGTTAAGTGCTTGGCAGCATCCTCTACCGTCAGCATAACCCGATCCACCGTTTTGGCCAAAGTCTTATTGGTAATGCCCGGGTAGGCGTTTTGCTCGTGAATACAAGTGGGAATACCCAGTTTAACCGCCTGTTGCAGCACCGGACCGCTGACATAACCGCCAAAGCCCACCACCACATCCGGCTGAAAGTCGGTGAGGATCTGTTTACATTTCTTTTCGCTTTTCATCAGCCAGGCCACCGTGCGCACATTGTGGGCAATGGCCGCCGGTGAAAAGGAACGGCGAAAGCCGCTGATCTGAATGGTCTTAAAATCAAACCCGGCAGCAGGCACCAGACGGCTTTCCATGTGGTCCGCCGTGCCGACAAACAAAAATTCTGCCTCGGGATATTTTTCTCTTAGGTAGGAAGCCACAGCCAAAGCCGGGTTAATATGACCGGCTGTACCGCCGGTGGCAAACAGGAGCTTCATTCGCTTACCTCCACTCTTTGATTGTTTTTGCGTGATACGGAGAGCACCACGCCGATCTCGCCCAGCAACAGGATCAGCGCTGTGCCGCCGTAACTGAAGAACGGCAGCGCAATACCCGTGTTGGGAATGGTATCTGTGACCACCATAATGTTCAGCACCACCTGAAACCCGATCTGAGCCATAATACCCAGCACCAGCAGGGAGCCGAACCGATTGGGGCACTTTTTGGCAATATCAACACCGCGCCACACCAAAAGCCCAAACAGAAGAATAATAAACGCAGCGCCTACAAAGCCAAGTTCCTCACATACAATAGAAAAGATAAAGTCGTTTTGCGGCTCAGACACATACAGATACTTCTGCTTGGAATTGCCCAGCCCGGTGCCAAACAGACCACCGGAGCCAATGGCATACAGGGAGTTGTTGGTCTGCCAGCGCAGATCATCCGGCGAGTAGCTTTTATCCAGCCAGGCGCGTATGCGCTCGCCGGCGTAATTCTCCAGCAACTCCGGATTGACCACCACCAGCACCGCCACAGCTGCCACGATACCAACGCCGATGGCAAACAACTTCCAGTTGCTGCCCCCGGCCCACATCAGCGACGCACCGATGAGAAAGATCAAAATGGTGCAGGACATGTGATGCTCTAAGTAGATCAGCCCGCAAAATACGGCTATGACCAAAATGGGATACACAAAGCCGTACTTAAACTTGCGCATTTGGTGGTAGTATCGACTGATATAATTGGCCAGCACCACCGAGATGGTGAACTTGGCCAGATCCGACGGCTGAAAAGTAATGGGACCAAGGGGGATCCAACGGCGAAAGCCCCGCAGATTTGTGTGGTACACCAGCACCAAACACAGCAGCGCCAATGTGACCAGCAGCAGCGGCACAGTAGCCGCCTGGATCACCTTATAATTCAACTTGGATAGAATAAACATCGCCACCAGGCCCACAACTGCAAAAATCAGCTGGCGGCTGATATAAGCATAGCTGTTGCCATCATCATTATAAAAAGCATAGGCATAGGAGGCGGAAAAAAGCATCACAAGCCCGATGGTGAGCAGCAGCAAAGACAGCGCCAAAAAAGGCACATCAAAGGAGCCGGTGACCCAAATATCACTTTTTTTCAGTCGCTGTTTGCCGCCTTTTTGCATGGGCAGCACCCGTTCCCCTCCGCTGTGGGAAGGCAATGCGTTATCTGCGTGGTAAGCCACAGAATGCTCCTTTCTGTTCTTTCTTCAAATCTTATTTTCCGAAGGTGCCCTTAATCAGCAGCACCAAAGCGAGAATACATCCGGCGGCATTTACCAGTGAAAACACAACGCAGATCTTCTTTTCTTTCCAGCCACACATCTCAAAGTGATGGTGAATGGGCGCCATTTTGAAAATACGCTTGCCGTGGGTGATCTTAAAGTAACCGATCTGGATAATATCGCTCATGGTCTCGCACACATAAACGATACCGAAAAGCAGCAGCAAAATCGGGCACTTGATACAGTAGCCTAAAGCGGCAACCATACCACCCAGGAACAGGCTGCCGGTGTCGCCCATAAAGGTCTTGGCCGGGTTCCAGTTCCAGCACAGGAAGCCCAACACGCCGCCCAAAATAGCTGCAGCCAAAATGGACATACCCGTGTAGCCGCAGTACATACCAAAATAGATAAAGGCAATGGCTACGGTGGCGGTCACGGAGGAGCAAAGGCCGTCGATGCCGTCGGTCAAATTCACGGAATTTACCGTGCCGTAAATGATAAAGATGGACAGCACCCAAAACAGCAGTCCGGTGCCGAAATTGCGCTCAAAGTTCACGGAACCGGCAAAAGGCAAGTACCAAACCGTGTTGTGGGAGAACCACAGGGTCGCCACATATCCCAATGCCACAATCAGCTGACCCAAAGACTTCTGCTTAGCAGACAGGCCCTCGTTGCGCTTCAGCTTGATTTTGATAAAATCGTCGGTAAAGCCTACAATCCCGTTACCGAGGGCCAGGCACAGACCCGCCACCAGCAGAATGATCTCCCGCCCGGGGAGCAGTTCGGAGTAGGCGCTCTCCAGCGACGCGCCGGAAAAGTGCAGGGTCAAGGCGCCTACAATAAAGGCCACAATGATCCCGATAATAAACATCAACCCGCCCATATTGGGCGTGCCCTGCTTTTTCTTATGCCACACGGGGCCAATGTCCAAAATGGTTTGACCGAAGTGCAGCTTGCGCAACCAGGGAATGATCACAAACCCCAGCCCTGCGGTGACGGCAAAGGCCACCACCAAACTGATCAGAACAGATACAATAGACATTACGCCTTCTCCCACCTTTCATACACCGTGTGCATTACATCCTCCAGGTGCATCCCACGGCTGCCCTTAAAGAGCACACCGTCACCGGGTTGTACCTGCTGCGCCAGCGACTGCGCCAGCGCCTCTTTTGTGTCAAACAGTCGGGCGTTTTCCAGTCCCGCCTGCTTGGCCGCTTCTACAATATAGGCAGCGTCCGCCCCATAGGCCAGCACGCCGTCTATGCCATTCTCTGCCGCCATCTTGCCCACTTGGGTGTGCGCCTCCTTGGCGTAATCTCCCAGCTCCAGCATGGCTCCCAGCACCGCATAGCGGCGGTGCACCGGCAGCTTGCCCAAGGTTTGCAATGCCGCGCGCATGGAGTCCGGGCTGGCATTATAGCAGTCCTCAATCACCTGCACGCCACCCACCTGCACCAAATTTTGGCGCATACCGGCAGGCACATAGTTTGCCAGGGCTGACGCAGCGGCAGCCGGATTCACCCCGGTCACATAGCCCACAGCCATAGCCGCCAGGGCGTTATAAACATTATGTATACCCACAGTGGGAATGGTTACTGGCTGGTTAAAGGTGCTGTGGTGCACCGTAAAAGTGGTGGTGCTCCCCTGCTCTGCAATATCCGTGGCAGTAAAATCTGCGCTTTGATCGTCAATGGCAAAGGTCAAAAGCGGACGGTCCCCCAGCTTGACCGTGCGCAGCATATCATTATCCATATTCACAATCAGGGGTGCATCAGGTGCCATCCCCTCCAGTATTTCCAGTTTTGCCTGCAAAATTCCCGCCCGGGAACCCAGGTTCTCAATGTGGGACACGCCAATGTTGGTGATCAGTCCCACAGTGGGCGCCACCGCCCGGGTCAGACGGCTGATCTCGCCAAAATGGTTCATGCCCATTTCAATGACCGCATACTCGGTGCTGCTGCCAATGCGCATCAGGGTGCGGGGCATGCCCAGCTCGTTGTTCTGGTTGCCCTCGGTCTTGATGGTCTCGCCAAA
>ERZ826016.2798-NODE-2798-length-12926-cov-3.680600_pt1 | contig 12926 bp, 8 predicted proteins | sample MGYA00519872_ERZ826016 | MGnify/ENA primary metagenome ERZ826016 (study PRJEB31778, sample SAMEA3449218) | human gut metagenome | biome: human gut; feature: human-associated habitat; material: faeces | place: United Kingdom | collected 2010/2012 ... | reverse complement strand
CTCCACGTTTGTTCGATTTGACTTCCCTTCAGGTAGAATGTAACAAGAAATTCGCCTATTCTGCCGATGAAACACTGAAACTGATCCAATCTCTTTATGAGAAGAAAGTTGCTACATATCCACGTGTTGATACCACTTTTCTGAGCGACGATATTTATCCGAAATGTCCTGGTATTCTGAAAGGGCTTCGTGATTACGAAGTATTGACTGCCCCGTTGAATGGTTCTACGTTGCCTAAATCAAAAAAGGTATTTGATAATTCGAAAGTGACGGACCACCACGCCATTATCCCTACCGGAGTTTATGCTCAAAACCTTACTGATATGGAACGTCGTGTCTATGACTTAATAGCGCGCCGTTTTATAGCAGTGTTCTATCCTGATTGTAAGATTTCGACTACTACCGTGATGGGTGAAGTGGATAAAATAGAATTTAAAGTCACCGGTAAGCAAATCTTAGAACCAGGCTGGCGTGTGGTATTCGCTAAAGATGTGAAAGACACTACTGAAGAAAAGGACGATGACGATGAAAATGTCCTTCTTGCCTTTGCAAAAGGGGAGAGTGGTCCTCACATCCCCGACTTGAATGAAAAATGGACGCAGCCGCCAAGACCTTTTACGGAAGCGACCTTGCTCCGGGCTATGGAAACCGCCGGAAAACTAGTCGATAATGATGAACTTCGCGATGCCTTGAAAGAGAATGGTATCGGTCGCCCATCTACCCGTGCCGCTATTATTGAAACGCTGTTCAAACGAAATTATATCCGCAAGGAGAGAAAGAATCTGATCGCTACACCGACAGGAGTAGAATTGGTGCAGCTAATCCACGAAGAACTTTTGAAATCAGCGGAGTTGACGGGTATTTGGGAAAAGAAGTTGCGTGAGATAGAAAAGAAAACATACGATGCTCGCCAATTTCTTGAAGAACTGAAACAAATGGTTTCGGAAATTGTAATGAGTGTACTTTCTGATAATACCAATCGTCGTATCACTATTCAAGATGCGGTAGCTGCCAAGACCGAAGAGAAGGCAAAGAAGGAACCTAAAAAACGTGAACGGAAAGTAAGTACGCCGCCGAAAGAGAAAAAAAAGAATTCCGAAGCAGGAGAATCAAAAGAGGCAAAAACAGAAGTATCACCGTCTCCTGTTGCTACCCCTGTTTCTTCTCCGAATAATACTCCGGACTCATTAGTAGGACAACCCTGTCCGGTTTGTGGTAAGGGAATTATCATAAAAGGAAAAACAGCCTACGGGTGTTCGGAATGGAAAAATGGATGTACATACCGAAAAACATTTGAATAGTTTTAGTCTTATAAGATTTAAGTAAAAGACGAGTTTCAGTTGTAGCCAATACTATTATTAAATTATAGTGTGTTGTTGTAAATTTCATCATAATAAGAAAAAAATGTCGCGATAAGGAAAAAAGTTCTCACTACAGTGAGAACTTTTTTTCATAATAGTGGAAGCATTTAGGGAAAATGTAACTAATTTCTGATATTTGTAATTATTAAGATTAAGATGTTCGCGTAATGTATATTGTTGGTATCCAAAAAGATAACGCTATTCTATGAAACTTTGATCGAGAAACTGAATCAAATGCTAAAAAATGCCTAAGTTCTACTTGAACTTAGGTAAAAGGTAATAAATAATAAAAAATAAGTACCTTAAATATTATTTGGATGTTTAAATGTACTTTATCTGTATTTATTTTTATATAGCCTTCTTGCATCTTGTGCAAATATTTAATATTCTCGAATGCAAATATACAATATTTTATTATATAACAATATATAATAAATTGTTTTATTATTATTTTTTTTCTTTTGTGAACTTTGCCAGTGATTTTCATGCCTAAAATAGTCCATGACTATATTTCGATCTAATATATCTACCGTATTATTCAAGTGAGAGTAACACAGGGCTTTCTTTTTCAATTTATAACCTAAGTTCAAGTAGAACTTAGTAACAAGCAAAGGATATTCGACTAATTTTTTATTAACTAAATCAAGAAATGCTTATGAAAAGAAAACCTCCGCTTATCTTATGAATTATGAATTTTGGAAATGAAAATTCAAAAACAAAGGCAAACATGTTGATACTTCAAAGGAGTGTTAACAGGCTTATTCTCTAAAATTGATTCCAGTCAGGTCCCAAAAAAACTGATGGATTTCGATTAATCGTTAACCTTTGATCTTGGTTTAAAAGTTTATTTGATTTTCCTTTCATAGGATAAAAAACTGATAAACTATTAAATAGGATCATTAATTTAATAAATGAAATAATAGTAATGAGAAAAACATCTTTGGTAACTATTTTATTTGCAATGCTGATAACCTTTCTTTCAGCATGTAAAAGTGATTCAGAAGAAGGTGGCACAACAGGCAAACCTTATGATCCAAATCAACCGATTAAACTAACCTCTTTTTACCCTGAAAATGGGGGAATGGCAACGAAAGTTATTATTAATGGAGAGAATTTCGGAACTGATCTTTCGCAGATAAAAGTATTCTACAATGAAAAACAAGCGGCAGTGGTACGTTCCATAGGAACTAAAATTTATGTCATTACTCCTCGGCAACCGGGAGATAATTGCACTATTACAGTAGAAGTAGGTAAAGATAAAGCCAGTTTTGAACAGCAGTTTTCGTATAAGACACAGGTTACTGTAAGTACGATTACGGGAACGCCGCGAACGGAAGTAAATGCAGTTGACGGAACATTGGCGGCAGCTCAGTTCGGATTGACTCATTTTGTTTGCGTAGATCGTGAGAAAAATATATTTGTTTGCGAAAGGTCCAGTTATCGTTTACGCCAGATAAATGAGCAACAAAATATGGTAACTACATTAGCTACAAATATTACAGCTCCATTTATTCCAATGGTTGAAACAGAAGGGCAGAAAGTCTTTTTACCGCTTTGGGTACAAGGAGGTAATTTGTTACAATTTGATCCGGAAACACAATGGGCTAAAAAACAGGTGAAACCGCAGAATGTAACATTAGACCAATATATATCCGCTGCTGTTAATCCGGAAGATAAACTGGTGTATATAAAGGCATTAAATGGAAACTTGGCTAAAATGGATCCTAAGAGTAAGGAAGCAGAACTAGTTACTACGGGACTGGATGCGGGTTGGACTTATGATGCTATCTGTTGTTTTGATAGTCTCGATCCGGATGTGCTCTATATTTGTTATCGGAGCAAGCATTGTATTTATCGCTATGAACTTTCTACCGGAAATTATGAATTGTATGCAGGAGCAAGAGAAGATCCTGGCTATGAGGACGGAAAACGTTTGAACGCACGATTTAATTTCCCTTCACAGATATGTTTCGACTTAGACGGAATCATGTATATTGCAGATTCCAGTAATCATTGTATTCGTTCGATTGACCGGGAAGGAGCAGTAAGTACTGTAATTGGTGTCCCGGGCAGAGCCGGCTATGTAGACGGTACGCCGGATGACGCTTTATTTGATGAGCCTTGGGGAGTAGCTGTGGATGAAGAAGGTACAATTTACATTGCAGATACTAAAAATAAGTGTATTAGAAAACTTGCTATTCAGTAACCTGTTTATCACTAATTCAACATGAGAAAATTATATATTATTCAAATTTTACTTTTATGCTGTTTGGGCGTCATGGCTCAAAAAGCGGGGAAATCGCTGACTATTTCGGGTATAGTTGTCGATAAGTCGTCCGATAAGGAACCGATTATCGGCGCTAATATATTCTTGAAAGACCGTCCGGGCGTAGGTACAACGACCGATTTGGATGGTAGATTTAAAGTTCAGGCACATAAAGGCGATGTACTGATCGTTAATTATATCGGATATGATAAGATAGAGTATTTCGTTACCGATAGCCAGACAAACCTGGTTCTTAAAATGACTCCTTCTGCTACTGCTTTGGACGAAGTAGTAGTGGTGGGTATGGGAACCCAGCGTAAAGTGAGCGTAGTAGGAGCTATCACAAGCGTGGATATTGGTGACCTTGCTGTTCCGGCCACTTCACTGAATAACTCTTTGGGAGGTAGAGTGCCGGGAGTTATCTCTATCCAGTCGAGTGGTGAACCGGGTAAAAATATCTCGGAATTTTGGGTTCGCGGTATAGGAACATTTGGTGCTAACAGTTCGGCTTTGGTATTGATTGACGGTTTGGAAGGCGATTTGAGTCAGGTCGATCCTGCTGACGTAGAGAGCTTTTCTGTTTTAAAAGATGCTTCTGCAACGGCGGTTTACGGTGTTCGTGGTGCTAACGGAGTAATTCTTGTAACGACCAAGCGGGGAACAGTAGAAAAACTCAAAATTACAGCCCGTGCCAATTTTACTATTTCACAGTTGAAGCGGTTACCTAAATATTTGAGAGCTTATGATTACGCCAAGCTGGCCAATGAAGCCAGAGTCGTTTCAGGAGAGAAAGAACTCTATTCTCCTATGGAAATGGATTTAATCCAATATCAATTGGACCCGGATTTGTATCCGGATGTAAACTGGCAAGACGAAATTCTGCACAAGACTTCTTTCCAGCAGACTTATTATGTAAGTGCACAGGGAGGTGGTAGTATTGCCCGTTATTTTGTGAGTATGGGTATGTCGAAAGAGTCGGCAGCATATATTCAAGACCCTGACAGCCGTTACAAGGCAGACACAGGATACAACACATATAATTATCGAACCAATTTGGATATCAATGTTACTAAGTCAACCACCCTCTATTTGGGGTTGGACGGATTTATATCCAATAAAAAAGAGCCGGGAATGGCTAACACAGATTTACTTTGGAATGCTCAGTCAATGTTGACACCGTTGACTATTCCTACTAGGTTTTCAACAGGACAACTTCCGGCTTATGGTGTCAATGATGCCTATTCACCTTATGTAATGCTTAATCATACGGGAATGGCTACCCGCGAGACTTACAAAAATATGGTGACTCTCGCTCTGAACCAGGATTTGTCATTTCTTCTGAAAGGATTGAAAGTAAAAGTACAGGGCGCGTTGAATAGCGACGTATATTATGATGAGACTCGTTTTGTAATGCCGGAGATGTATTCGGCTATCGGGCGAACGACTTCCGGAGAACTTCAATTGGCAAAGAAAGTTGACGCTCAAGCAGCTACATTCAGTAAGACATTGAATCATTGGCGTAAATATCATTTCGAGTTTACTGCCAATTACGAAAGGTTATTCAATGATAAACACAGGACAACAGCCTTGCTTTACTATTACATGAGTGACGAGAAGGCGACTAAAGACATCACTGACAGTATGAGCGCTATTCCCAAACGTTATCAGGGAGTATCCGGAAGAATTACTTATAGTTTTAAAGATACCTATTTCATTGATGCAAACTTCGGTTATACAGGTTCCGAAAACTTCGAGCCGGGTAAGCAATTCGGTTTCTTTCCTTCGGGAGCTATCGGTTGGGTACCGACAAACTATGATTTCATGCGGAAAGCGGTGCCTTGGCTGGATTTTCTTAAAATCCGTTTCTCGTATGGACAAGTAGGTAACGACCGTATTTCCAATAAACGCTTCCCTTATCTGACTATTATTAATTCTAATGCGGCTACGGGCTGGGGAAGCGATTCCAATGGGGTGAACGAGTCTATCGTAGGTGCTGACAATCTGGCTTGGGAGAAATCAACCAAAGCGGATGTGGGTATTGAAGCGAAATTCTTCAAAGAAAAACTCTCCTTAGTGGTCGATTATTTCAATGACCAGCGAAATGGTATTTTCCAGCAGAGAACTCAGGTTCCTGATTTCGCGGGTATTATTACCATGCCTTATGGTAATGTGGGAAAGATGCGTAGCTACGGAGCTGACGGAAATATTTCTTATTCGCAGGATATAGGCAAAGACTTCTCATTTACGATCAGAGGAAACTTTACCTATTCGAAGAATGATGTGCAGAACTGGGAACAGGCTGATCCAAAATATCCCTATCAGCAGATAAGCGGTATGCCGTATGGAGTGCAACGTGGTTACATAGCATTGGGATTGTTCAGAGATGACCAAGATGTGGAGAGCAGTCCGTCGCAGTTTGGAACTGTCCGTCCGGGTGATATTAAATATAAAGATGTGAATGGTGATGGACGTATAACGGAAGACGACCAAGTGCCGTTGGCCTACTCTAACTATCCGTTATTGATGTATGGATTCGGTGGAGAGTTCCGTTACAAATCGTTTACACTGGCTTGTCTGTTCAAAGGAACGGGAAATACAACCTATTTTAAAGTCGGTAATGGATATGAAATGGGATATGTTCCTTTCCATGGTGAAAAGACAGGTAATGTACCTGTGGAAGCCGGTGTTCAGGCAAATCGCTGGACTCCAGCCTGGTATTCAGGAGATCCCTCTACGGAAAACCCTAATGCAGCATTCCCTCGATTATCCTATGGTAAGAATGAAAATAATACTAAGAAATCTACTTTCTGGAAAGACAATGCGCGCTATTTACGTTTACAGGAAATTAGCTTAACCTATAACCTGAAGACCAAGGGATTTGTAAAAAGACTGGGTATACAGTCATTCGACTTTCAATTGGTGGGATATAATCTGGCAGTCTGGAGCGGTGTGAAAACAGTAGATCCGGAACAAGCACAGAAAATGGGGCGTGTTTATCCTATTCCTGCCCGTTACGCATTTCAAACCTATATCCATTTCTAAATATGCATGATATGAAATATTTTAAAAGATTAATGATAACGCTATGTACAGCGTTCTACTTTTGCCTGTCCTCCTGCAATTACTTGAATGTGGATGAGTATTTTGCTGATACATTGGGATACGATTCTATTTTTCAGAATAAAATGAATCTTCAGAAATATCTATGGGCTACGGCTGCTTTCTTCCCCGATGAGGGCGCTATCTGGGGTGGTGCTTATACACCGGGTGTTACCGGTTCGGATGAAGCCTTTGTGCAATGGAACACGGGCGAATTTCCCGGAGTAACATTTGTTTTGGGGCACACGACTCCCGATAACTTGGGAACGATGAATAACTGGGCACAGATGTATAAAATCATTCGTAAGGTTAATATTATTTTCAGTAGAATCAATGAATGTAAAGACCTTACAAATATAGAACAACGCGAGATTCTGGGCTATGCACATTTTATGAGAGGCTATGCTTATTATAATTTGCTTCAAAACTTTGGTCCTGTCGTTCTTGTGGGAGATGAGCCGATGAATACCAATGAATCTCCTGCATACTATAATAAGGAAAGAGCAACGTATGATGAATCAGTAGATTATATCTGTAACGAGTTGGAAATTGCTGCAAATTATATTCCTTTGCGGGTTACGGTATCTCAGTTCGGGCGTCCTACACGCGGAGCCGCGTATGCGCTGATTGCTCGCTTACGGTTGCAACAGGCAAGTCCTTTGTTCAATGGAGGAAGTGCAGCGAAAACGACTTTCGGAGGTTGGATACGTAAATCGGACAATGTTCCCTATGTTAGCCAGACTTATGACGAGCAACGTTGGGCGGTAGCTGCGCATGCTGCCAAACGGGTAATTGATATGGATATGTATGAGTTGCATACCGTAAAAAGTGACAAGTACACGCCGGAATTGCCGACCAATGTATCAGACGTAAACTATTATACGAAAACTTTCCCGGAAGGGGCTGTGGGGATTGATCCCTATAAGTCTTATAGCGATATGTTTACGGGCGAATCGACCGCTACTAAGAATCCGGAATATATATGGGGAAGAACATCCGGTAGTCTTCGTAGTTATACCCGGCACGCCTTTCCGGTGGGGCTAATGGGAGGATATAATGGAATGGCTGTCCCTCAGAAGTTTATTGATGCTTACTATATGGTTGATGGTAGAGATCGTACCAATTCGAGCGATGAATATCCATATCTGGAAGACGGATTCACTTCTGAAGTGAAGTCTTTCTCCGGATACCAGTTAAAGAGCGGTGTTTATAATATGTATATAAACCGTGAACCGCGCTTCTATGCATCGATTGGTTTTAGCGGTTGTTTCTGGCCTTGTGCTTCTACAAGTGAAGCTGTGAAGAAAAATGTCTATGTCTATTATTGGAAAGGTGCGAGTGGCTATGGGGCTTCCGGAAAGGATAAAGCGGTAGGTTCCGGTGACGCCAACAATTATCCGGTGACCGGGTATGTGATGAAGAAATATGTCCATAATGATGATGCTTGGAGTGGTACCGATGCAACCGTATTACCTAAATCATTCCCCATTATCCGTTATGCGGAAATATTACTTTCGTATGTAGAAGCATTGAATAATCTGACCGGATCTCATACGGTGACTTTCAGCGATGAAAGCACGGGCACTTATACTCGCGATATGAACGAAATGGCGAAATACTTTAATATGGTTCGCTATCGGGCGGGTTTGCCGGGCTTGACTACCGATGAGTTAAGTTCTGCTGATAAAATGTTTGACATCATTGTGAGAGAACGCATGATTGAGTTCCTTCACGAGAACAGACGTTTTTATGATGTCCGTCGTTGGGGTATTTATTTGGATACGGAAAAAGAACCGATTGTAGGTATGAATACGGACGGGTTTGAAGATGAATTTTTCCAAAGAACAACGGTCAATCATCTTTTTGCACGTACCAGAGTGGCCGATAAGAAAATGGTCTTCTTGCCTATTCCCCGTGCTGAATTGCGGAAAGTGCCATTAATGGATCAGAATCCGGGTTGGGATAATTAACGGGAACTATAAATTAAAATTTGATATGAGAATGAAATCAATAACAAAATATATGATGTATTGTGCCGTGTTAATGGGATTGACAGCGTGCAATGAAAATTCAATATTTGAAGGTGAGCTATACAAGAAGGTGGTGTATGTGTTGAGTGAAACGGACTTGACGTTTCCGGTCACTCATTCGCTGAATACTCCGGTTTCCGTTGGATATATAACCATTTATGCAGGTGGTACACGGGCTATTGACCAGGACGTGACCGTAACGTTGGAAAAAGATCCTGACTTGATTGATAAGTATAATCATGATAACTTTGACTTGGATGAGGATAAGTACGCGAAAGAACTGGATCCTTCCAGATATACGATTAAAAGTTATACTGCGGTGATGAAAGTTGGCGATCAGGACCCCTATGTAAAGTTGCCTATTGAAGTCAGGACCGAGGGATTGTCTCCCGATTCCACTTATCTGATTCCTTTACGGATTGCTAGTTGCACTCCTTATGAAGTGAATAAAGATAAGTCGCGGGTGTTGTATAAGGTGTATATTGAGAATGATTTTACCAGTCAGAAAAGTCCTTTGACATTATTTATGAGGGGCACTCAGCTGCGGGAAGATGATACAAAGCCTACACAGATATCAGCGAATAAGATTCTATATCCCTTGTCGAAACGGGGTGTGAGATTGAATGCCGGCATTGAAAACAGTGCCAATAAAGCAGAAGAGGAATTAATAAACAAGTCGAGCCTTATCATGGAAATCGGTGAGGAGGAACTGACTTATATCGATGGTACCAAATATAATACTCTTATACTAAAACCTTATAAATCAGAATTGATAGAGGTAGTACAATTACCCGGTACAACTGATGATGATGAAGCATTGTCTGTCCAGCAGGCAAACAGATACATCACCGTAGACGGAGTCACCCGTTTTTATCTTTCCTATAAATATCGTACACTGAAAACTGCTGCGACCAATGACGCACCTGCCGAATGGAACTCATGGATTGAGGTTTATGAGAACATGAAAGTTCCTACTGACGATTAAGCTTGTTTATAATGAACGATTAGTTTAAACAAGGTAAAGGCTTGTTCTTTTAAATCCCGTATATGTGATAGTTTGAGTATTCAAAACAACGTATACGGGATTTCTTATGTGTATGATTAGTGTAGAATATTTTTATTGGGCTACTCTCTTTTCCTCCGTGTTATCCTGAAAGGATATTACTAGCCGTAATCCGTAGTCAATGTCCCAACGCAGTGGATTGACTCCATAACGGTTGGTGATTTTGCAGTATTTGGCGATAGTATAATAACTTCCTCCGCGTAGCACTTTATGCAGATCAATCCCCTTCAGGTCAGGATCAATATTTCCGGTGAAAGGAACTTTTTTATCATACCAGTCCATGCACCATTCGTAGATGTTTCCGCTCATATCATAAAGTCCGAGTTCGTTGGGTTTTTTGGTTCCTATATCGTTGGATACATATGTGTTTTCATTGGAGTATTTTTCTTTAAACCAAGCGACTTGTGTCGGGTCATCGCTACCGGCATAAATGTAGTTTTGGGTATTCAAGCCTCCACGTGCGGCATATTCCCATTCTGCTTCGAACGGCAGACGGAAGGGGAGGCCGGATAACTGAGAGAGTTTTCGGGTGAATCGTTGAGTGTCATACCAGTTAACTTGATCTACGGGATAGTTACGTCTGTGTTGGTTGGAAGGATTCTCCCCCATAATGACGTACCATTCATCCTGACTTACCTCATAGCGGTTGATGAAAAAAGAGCCCACATTCACAGGATAATCGTTGTTTTCTCCGAGATTGGCTGTCCCTCCTTCTACGTAAACCATATTCCATAATATGTAACGTATCACTTCTTTTTGCTCATTACTAATGCCGGGCGACCAGCGTAGAGCTTTCTCTAACTGCGAAGGAAGCGCACCGACAATGGTTTTTTCTCTCCGGCATTTATCGCAAAATGCTTTCCATATCTTTTGTTTCTGTGCCATATTGGGTAATATAATACCCAGCAATAGAAGAAGGAATATTATAATCCGCTTAGTTTGTTTTCTTTCCATGATAGTTCTATGTTTATCTTTTTGACGATAGAAGATGAGAATAACTGCAATCATTAGTCTTAAATTTATTTAATATCTCTTTGGGAGTCTTCTTTGGACAAATCCCTTATTTTCATTAAAATCATCTTTATTTTCGGCAATAATCGTTATATATTTGTTATTATAGATAAGAGTATCAATTATTTAATTTGAAAAGAATATGAAAAAGAAACAGACAGGGGTTATATTGATGTTGGCTGCTCTCTCTTTGATGAGTATACAGCCGGTAGAGGCGTGTACACGTGCCGTTCACCTCGGCCCGGAACAGTTGGTGATAACGGGGCGTACAATGGACTGGAAAGAAGACATTATGTCGAATATCTATGTTTTCCCGCGTGGCATTCAGCGTGTTGGGCATAATAAGGAAAAAACGGTGAACTGGACTTCCAAGTATGGAAGTGTGATTGCAACCGGTTATGATATAGGAACTTGCGACGGTATGAATGAAAAGGGCTTGGTGGCTAGTCTACTTTTCTTGCCCGAATCTATTTATTCGCTTCCCGGTGATATCCGTCCAGCAATGGGAATCAGTATTTGGACGCAATACGTGCTTGATAACTTTGCCACTGTACGTGAGGCCGTTGATGAACTGAAAAAGGAGACTTTCCGGATTGACGCTCCCCGTATGCCGAATGGGGGACCGGAATCTACTTTGCACATGGCCATCACCGACGAAACAGGCAATACGGCTGTGCTGGAATATCTGGATGGAAAGTTAAGCATTCACGAAGGGAAAGAATATCAGGTAATGACAAATTCTCCTCGGTATGAATACCAGTTAGCTATCAACGATTACTGGAAAGAAGTCGGCGGATTGCAGATGTTGCCGGGAACGAACCGTTCGAGCGACCGTTTTGTCCGTGCCTCTTTCTACATTCATGCCATTCCGCAGACTGCCGATGCAAAAATTGCTGTTCCCAGTGTGCTGAGTGTGATGCGTAATGTTTCAGTTCCATTTGGCATTAATACTCCGGAGAAACCTCATATTTCTTCTACCCGTTGGCGTTCCGTCTCCGACCAGAAGAATAAGGTCTATTATTTTGAATCCACATTGACGCCGAATTTGTTTTGGCTTGATTTGGAAAAGATAGACTTTAGCCCGAAAGCCGGTATAAAGAAATTGTCTTTGACGAAGGGAGAGATTTATGCAGGAGATGCGGTGAAGGATTTGAAAGATAGTGAGTCATTTACGTTCCTTTTTGAGACTCCGCTCATGTAGTAGTTTCTTGTTATCTATAAAATAAAACGGTGGACAGATGCTTGATTGTAAGCCTGCCCGCCGTTTTGTTTATACCGTTTATAATAATGGTTCTTGTGTCCACTTTACCGTCCGGCATATTCCTGATGAAATTCGGCCACAGCTTCAATGCCTTTCCTGAAAATATCCAGTGAGAAGTTCTCATTCGGCGAATGGATAGCGTCTGATTCCAGACCGAATCCCATGAGTACGGTTTTCACTCCCAGTACCTGTTCAAAAGTAGAAATGATAGGAATGCTGCCGCCACGGCGTACTGCCAACGGCTTTTTCCCGAAAGCTATTTCAAAACCTTTTTCGGCTGCCTGATAGGCTGCAAGTGAAATCGGGCAGACATAACCTTGTCCGCCGTGCATCGGTGTTACTTTCACTTGAACTGTTTCTGGAGCAATACTGAGAATGTAATCAGTGAACATTTGCGAAATCTTATGATGATCCTGATGCGGAACCAGTCGGCAAGATACTTTGGCATAAGCCTTTGAAGGGAGCACGGTCTTTGAACCTTCTCCCGTATACCCGCCCCAAATGCCGCATACATCAAAAGACGGACGGCAGCTATTGCGTTCCAGTGTACTGTATCCTTTCTCTCCGAAAAGTTCTTTTACGCCGATTGCTTCCTTATACTTCTTTTCATCGAAAGGAATATGGGCTATCATTTCACGTTCAGCTTGCGGTACTTCTTCCACGTCATCGTAAAATCCGGGGACGGTGATTCTTCCGTCTGTATCCGTCACCTTACTGATTATCCGGCAAAGCACATTGATAGGATTGGCTACCGCACCTCCGAAGTGTCCGGAATGTAGGTCGCGGTTCGGTCCTGTTACTTCGATTTCCCAATAAGCCAGTCCGCGCAGGCCGG
>ERZ826016.2796-NODE-2796-length-12930-cov-2.884039_pt1 | contig 12930 bp, 11 predicted proteins | sample MGYA00519872_ERZ826016 | MGnify/ENA primary metagenome ERZ826016 (study PRJEB31778, sample SAMEA3449218) | human gut metagenome | biome: human gut; feature: human-associated habitat; material: faeces | place: United Kingdom | collected 2010/2012 ... | reverse complement strand
TAAAACGTCTGTCAAGTTCATGCTGGATATTCTCCCAGATTGCATAACCATATGGCTTGATTGCCATAAATCCCTTTACGCTTGTATAATCACACAGCTCAGCTTTCTTTACAACGTCTGTATACCACTGTGCAAAATCTTCATTCATTGAAGTGATTGCTTCTACTAATTTCTTTTCCTTTGCCATGTTAACCTCCATTTTTGATTCGGGTGGATAATAGGAAAGTCCCCTGTCAGCAATTTTTACTGACAAGGGACCAAATCATTCTTTGCTTCGGCGGTACCACCCTTATTAAAACCATGCGGTTTTCTCTTTTTTATGCCTGTAACGCTTGGCTGCGTCCAGTTTCCTGGAATGCTCCAAAGTAGGTTCGTTCCCGCGCATTTGTATGCTCTCACCAACCGCATACTCTCTGTGAAACCGCCTGAAAGTACTATTCTTCTTCATTGCACCATGCAGATTTATAATCTGAATGGTTCTATCTTACAAAACAAAATTTGATTTGTCAACCAATTTAGAGCTGAGAAACTACAAAAATATCATAAATTGCTTTGATTGCTGTCTCAAACTCGGAATTTTTTACGCCAACGATGATGTTGATCTCGCTAGAGCCCTGATCAATCATCTTTACATTTACCTTTGCATGAGCTAACGCTGAGAAGATGCGTCCTGCTGTTCCTCTTGCCTCTCTCATACCACGTCCTACAATTGCAATAAGAGCGATATCCGGTTCAAGGTCAAGCACATCCGGGTGAACCAGATGCTTGATTTCTGTCAATACCTTCTGCTCTTTCTCCTCAAACTCGTCCTGATGAACAACGATGCTCATGGTATCAATACCTGATGGAATATGTTCAAAGGAAATGCCCTGTTTTTCAAACTCTTCCAGAACTTTGCGGCCAAAACCAATCTCGGAGTTCATCATGTCTTTTTCAATATTGACAGCCTTATCCGGTCTCCATGACGGCAGTACTTTTACATTAAAGGTCTCATCTGCTGCGATCATCTTGTGCCAGTGCAGATCGTCAATCGGATCATCTGTGGTTCCGATCATTTCTACATTGGAATCCAAGATCAACTGTCTTGCAGACATAGTCTTTAACTTTTCATTACAGAGATTCCATACTTCCTCAGCAGTATCGCCATTTAAGGCACCTGTATATCCAAAGTATCTCTGCAACTCAAGATGTGACCAGTGATAGAGTGGATTTCCGATAGCCATCTCAAGTGTCTCAGCCCACTTCTGGAACTTTTCGCGGTCAGAAGCATCGCCTGTGATGTAACGCTCCTCTACACCGTTAGAACGCATCTGGCGCCACTTATAGTGATCACCGCCCAGCCATACCTGTGTGATATTGTCAAAATGTGCATCCTCAGCGATCTCCTGCGGGCTCAAATGACAGTGGTAGTCAATGATCGGCATATTTTCTGCAAAATCATGGAACAAATGCTTTGCTGTATCGGTTGTCAAAAGGAAATCTTTATCCATAAATTTTTTCATAATTTTGTGTCCTTTCTGCTCTCGCACTTCTCTTTTATCACAAAATCGCCCACGGATCCTTGCAATCTGTGAACGATTTTGTATGAGTCTATATAATGAATTAAGCGTTCTTTACAAGGTCTACAGCGCTCTTTGTCATAGCCTTGATCTCGTCAAACTTACCAGCCTTAACAAGATCACCCTTTACCATCCAGCTTCCGCCAGCTGCGATGATCTTTGGCTCAGCAAGATACTCTAAGATATTTGCTTCGCTTACACCACCAGTTGGCATGAAACGCATCTGTGGGAAAGGAGCTGCCAGAGCCTTGATGGTCTTGAGTCCGCCAAACTGTGCTGCTGGGAAGAACTTTGCTACCGGAAGTCCATGGTTTACAACCATCATAAGTTCGGTTGGTGTGCATACACCTGGGAGAATCGGAATATTGTTCTCGCAGCAGTATGTTGTAACTTCTTCAGAATATCCCGGTGTTACGATGAACTTTGCACCACACTCGATTGCCTGCTTGCACTGCTCAACATTTACAACAGTGCCTGCACCTACGAGCATTTCCGGGAAAGCCTCGCTCATAGCCTTGATAGAATCAGCGGCAGCGGCTGTACGGAAAGTAACCTCAGCAACCGGAAGTCCACCATCGATCAAAGCCTGTCCCAAGGGAAGCGCATCCTTTGCGTCCTCAAGAACAACAACCGGAACGATCTTCAGTTCTTCAACTTTTTTTAATAATTCTTGCATTTCCATGATATATTACCTCTTTTCTATTCTATAACTCAATGTCATATCTCGTTCTCATTAAGGAAGTTCTGTTCGCTAGGTTCTACCTTCGCAATTGCTCGGTCTCACCAATCTCACAGAACGGCCTCGCACTAAACTCGTCCTTCACCTTCGGCTCGGATTCACTAAGTTGCTTTCGACCGCTTTCGGCACACGACTCGACTAGCGTTCTTGCTTCGCCTCTGGCTCGCAACAACTAAGTCTCCCTGCGGACCTCGCACTAAACTCATCCTTCGCCTTCGGCTCGGATTCGCTAAGTTGCTTTCGGCCTATACCCCTGAGTATGCAGAGAAACCACCATCAACAGGAAGAACAACACCTGTGATAAATCCGGCTGCATCGTTGTTCAGAAGGAATAAAAGGCTTCCGATTAACTCTTCTGATTCACCGAAACGTCCCATTGGAGTAGCAGCAAGGATCTTGCCGGTACGAGGAGTTGGGGTTCCATCTTCGTTAAATAACAACTTAGCATTCTGCTTTGTTGAGAAGAATCCCGGTGCAATAGCGTTTACACGGATGCCAGCCTTTGAGAAGTGAACGGCAAGCCACTGTGTAAAGTTGCTGATTGCAGCCTTTGCTCCAGAATAGGCAGGAATTTTGGTGAGTGGAGTGAATGCATTCATTGAGGAAATATTTAAAATATTACATCCTTCTTTGTCTACCATATCCTGGGCAAAGATCTGTGTTGGAAGCAATGTTCCAATGAAATTTAGGTTAAATACAAACTCTACTCCGCTTGTATCCAAGTCGAAGAAAGAAATTGTATCAGCGTCGATATCACCATGCTCGAAGTATTCCTTGTCTGTAGTAGCACGTGGGTTATTTCCGCCTGCGCCGTTGATAAGGATATCGCATGTACCAAGATCAGCAACAACTGCTTCATGTGTTGCGATCAGGCTGTCTTTTTCCAAAACGTTTGTCTTGTATGCCTTTGCTACACCGCCTTCTGCTACGATTTCGTCAGCAACCTTCTGTGCAGCTTCTTCATTTAAATCAAGGACTGCAACCTTAGCACCAGCCTGTGCAAGTGCCTGTGCGAACATTCCGCAGAGCACACCGCCTGCTCCTGTTACAACTGCAACCTTTCCTGAAAGATCTGTGTTAAGTGGTAATTTCATCATTGTAAATTCCTCCTGTTATTTATTAAAACTATTAGTTGTTCTTATCCGCTTTTTCAACGGCTTCAAAAAGACCATTGATATAAGTTGCACCAAGTGCTCTGTCATAAAGACCGTAACCGGCACGACCTGTCTCGCCCCAGATCATTCTACCGTGGTCCGGACGAACATATCCTGTAAATCCGTTGTCATGCAGTGCCTTAACGATCGCATACATATCAAGGCTTCCGCAAGATGAAAGATGTGCTCTCTCCTCAAATCCGTTGTCAAGAACCTGTACGTTTCTAAGGTGTGCGAAGTGGATTCTTCCCATCTTTGCATACTTAGCAGCCATCTTTACAACATCGTTCTTTGCAGAGCATCCCAAAGATCCGGTACAAAGTGTGATGCCGTTATGAGGGTCGTCTACAAGGCTAAGGAAACGATCTAAGTTCTCCTCGCAAGTGATGATTCTTGGAAGTCCAAAGATGCTCCAGCATGGATCATCTTCATGGATAGCCATGTTTACGTCACATTCTGCTGCTACAGGAATGATCTTCTCAAGGAAGTACTGTAAGTTGTTCCAGAGATCATCTTCTGACAATTCCTGATACTGTGCTACGATGTCCTTTAACTCTTCTCTGGAGTAACTTGCATCCCATCCAGGAAGTGTCAGATCGCTGTCAGACTCGAGTGGATTTACCTGATCTACCTGCTCCTGATAATAAACAAGGGATGTAGATCCGTCTGGAAGCGGATGATCGAGCTGTGTTCTTGTCCAGTCAAATACCGGCATGAAGTTGTAGCATACGCACCTGATACCAGCCTCAGCAACACGGCGGATGTTCTCGCAGTAGTTCTCGATGTATTTGTCTCTTGAAGGCTTTCCTAACTTGATGTCTTCGTGAACCGGGATACTCTCGATCACTTCAAAGTGAAGACCAGCATCTTCTGTCTGCTTCTTTAACTTTGCGATTGACTCTCTGCTCCAAACTTCTCCAACAGGTACATCGTAAACAGCTGTTACGATAGAATCCATACCAGGAATCTGTCTAATCTGCTCCAATGTTACCTTGTCGTCTTCTCCATACCAACGGAATGATAATTTCATATAGACCCTCCTCATTTTTAAAAAATATTATGGGCTTTTTTGTTAGCCCTTATGTCTCATTTACTGTACCTATAATGTACAATCTTTCCCCTGACTTTGAAATCATAAAACTTGTTGTAAACATTGCAAAAGTTGTTGTTGCGGTGTAAAATCATAGGAGAAAAGATATTTGTACCGCGCAAATCACAGATAAAAGGAAAGAACCATGGCAAAACATTATCATTCACAATTCGATGAACGACAGGAAATGCAGACCTCGGATTTCGAGATCTTCTATTATGAAGACAAAGAAGCATCTGATGTATCCATGCATCGCCACGATTATTATGAGATATATTTCTTTTTGGAGGGAGATCTTTCCTATCAAATAGGAAAAAATATTTACCCCCTCCAATACGGTGATATCTGTCTGATTCCACCGGGCGTTTTTCATCGTCCGCAGTTTCACAGCAATGACAAGCCTTACCGCCGTATGGTGCTTTGGCTGTCGCCTGACTTTTTTGCACGATTGCAGGCACTGCATCCGGATATTACCTACAGTTTCAATTATGGGAATCAGATCTCCTGCCATCATTTTTCCTGTGACTTTGCCAATGCACAGATTCTCTTTGACAAACTAATCGACATCATAGAAGAACGTCAGCGCGATGTTCCTTTTCACGAAGCTATGATTTCCTGCTACATCGCGTCCCTGCTGCTTAGCATCAACCGCATTGTCTATATGGGTGAGCGCCCAACGGCTACAAAAAGCGAACAGGGCAGTCTTTTTACCAGATTGTGCGAATATATCAATACACATCTGGATGAAGATTTGAGCCTGAATGCACTTTCGCGTGAATTTTATGTGAGCAAATATCATATTTCCCATGTATTCAAGGAAAATATGGGTATGTCTGTCCATCAGTACCTATTAAAAAAGAGACTCTATGCATGCAAGAACAATATTCTTGCCGGAGAGCCTCTGCGTGAAGTTGCCATGACTTATGGCTTCAAAGATTATACGAACTTTTTTCGAGCCTTTAAAAAGGAATTCGGTATCGGACCAAAGGAATATAAAGACTCCTTCGGCATTGTCGCCCAGCCACACAAGGAAGCGACCGATACGATCGAACATGCGGTATTTGATGAAATTTAGGTCTTATTTTCTCGCCACGATCCCAAACATGGCATCCGGGATGTGGAACTCATCCATCTCTGCATAGATACGGCATCCCACCGTCTTATCCACGCTCACCGCGGAAAATCCTATCTTGCGCAGCACTTCTTCATCCCAGGATGGACGTGACAGCGCACTGATGGAAAGCATATGATAGATATCGTGACACTCCTCTTTCAGCGAATCCGTCATCATATTATGCGCCTTGTTTTCCGGCAGAGACAGGTTATGCGCCCCCTTGGCATATTCCGCGTCAAAATTCAGAAGAATACCGCCCTTTTTCAAAAGGGCATACCACTTTCCATAAGCCTCGATCGGATGTGGCAGTGTCCAGGTCAGATTTCTGGTGATGATCACATCAAAACTTTCTGGGGCAAAGTCAGGATTTTCCGCATCCATGGTAAGTGCCTTTACCCGTTTTGCATCCAATCCATATTCTGCAATCATGCCATTGGCTTTTGCAACCATTTCCTCTGTCAGATCAATCCCTGTGACCTCAAATCCATGCTGTCCTAAAAGCACCTCAAAAAAGCCACTTCCACAGCCGACATCCAATACTTTTATCAGTGAAGTATCTTTATCAGCCACAGCCTCTGCCATCTCATCAGCATCTTCCATGGCGGCATCTGTGATCTTAGTCAGGATCTCTGTCAACCAGCGATCTGCCTTGTTGCTCTTCATCTCGTGCTTGCGAAGTTTGGCAAAGGAATCCGCACGTTTACTCCAATAGCCCTTTACCCGGTCTTTCACTTCTTCCGGTTGTTCTTCAAATGCAATTTTTTTTAACTCGCCCATATGAATTCTTGTCGCTTTCTACCCCTTCTATTATAGCGGGTGCATCCCGCATATTTCTCATAGTTCTGATGCCTATTTTTCAGCCCGCACCATAAAAATCGGCGTTGCCGCATAGTTGATCTGTTCCACTTCGGATAGGAGCATGCTGCCGATATCCTGCCTGCTGCTCACGCTCTGCACACCCGCTTCTTTTAAAACAGCCTCATCCCATGTCGGACGCTGCACCGGGGAAAGTGGCATCTGATAAGCGATCCGTTCCATGGCATCAATGTCCGTCCCCACATAGTGATCCTCCACGCCCAGTTCCTGTGTATTCTTACGGTCTTCCTCATAGGCTTGCCGCTTCTTTTCATCAAAAAGATAGCCATACCAGTTGGCATCAAAATTCAAAAGCAGGCCTCCCTTTTTTAAGACACGACACCACTCCTTATAAGCAACTGCCGGTTCCTGCAGATTCCATGTCAGATTCCGGGAGACCACCACATCAAAGGATGTATCCGCAAAGGTCAGCGCCTGGGCATCCATCTGTAGGAAACGTATCTTATCCTGCACACCGCAAGTCGCCGCATTGTCCTTTGCCTCTTTTAACATCACCTGTGTGTAGTCAATGGCTGTCACCGTATAGCCACACTCCGCCAGAATGGCAGAAAAAAATCCGGGTCCGCACCCAATATCCAGAATATGGATATCGGATGGCTGGTGTCCCGGATAAGTCTTTTCTATTTCTTTTACCAAAAACTGCTTCCAATTCGTATGCTGCACGCCTGTCAGTTCTTCCTGATTGACCTTAGAATATCCGTCAGCGCGTCGGGTCCAATAGTCTTCGGTAGCCTTTAATAGGTTTTTATCCATATTATTTATCCTCACCGACTACTAATTTACCACAGATGAGGCGGTTTCTACAAGACTTAAATTCTTTCCCATTTCCACGAAAAATTGTATAAAAGCGCAGGATTTTGTAAGACAGCCTCCCATGCATTTGTTAGAATATAGGCAAAAGAATACAAGGAGGTTTTTACTATGATCCAAAAATATATCTATGGCGATCCGATCGAAACGGATGCCGTCATAAAAGAGATCCCGACAAGCGAGGGGCATCCTTCTTATGGCACGATCTCAACCCAGGATGGCTTTTCCTTTACCTACATCATGCAGCCGGAGGATATCGTCTATGGGCTGGGCGAGTCCAACCGCGGCATCAACAAGCGAGGCTTCCTTTATGTCAGCAACTGCACAGACGAGCCCAACCATACGGAGGACAAGCAGTCCCTTTACGGCGCCCATAACTTTATCATTGTTGACGGAATCAATCACAGTTTCGGTCTTTTTGTTGACTACCCGACCAATCTAACTTTTGACATTGGCTACACCAGACAGGATACCCTGTCCATCACCTGTGCCGATGCAGACTTAAAACTCTACGTCATCGACGGCAGCGATGCCTATGACATCCCCCGCCAGTTCCGTCACATCATCGGCCGCTCCTATATCCCGCCTCGCTTTGCCTTTGGTTTCGGTCAAAGCCGCTGGGGTTACGAAAAGCCGGAGGATTTCCGCAAGGTCGTTTCCGAACACCGCAAGGCTCATGTGCCACTTGACATGGTCTATATGGACATTGATTACATGGACGGCTACAAGGATTTTACGGTAAATACAGAGGCTTTTCCTGACTTTAAGGGATTTGTTGACGAAATGAAGGAAGACCACATCCATTTAGTACCTATCATTGATGCCGGAGTTAAGATCGAAGAAGGCTATGATGCATATGAAGAAGGCCTTGCCGGTGATTATTTCTGTAAAAAAGAAGATGGTTCTAATTTTGAGGCGGCGGTCTGGCCGGGACTGACGCATTTCCCGGATGTCTTAAATCCTGCTGCAAGAGCGTGGTTCGGTCAAAAATATGATAGCCTCTTATCGCAGGGAATTGACGCTTTCTGGAATGACATGAACGAACCGGCAATCTTTTATACACCGGAAGGAATGGCAGAAAAGCAAAAGATAACCAAAGAATTGCTCTCCGGCGACTCCAAGTATCCGCCAGTGGCAATTTTCTATCTCATGTCCGGAAATGATATTTCTTCGGACTATGCCCGTATGTATCACAAGATTGACGGCAAATTAGTCTGCCACAACAAAGTACACAATCTGTTTGGTTACAACATGACAAGAGCCGCATCCGAAGCCTTTGCTAAACTTGTTCCTGATCGACGCATCCTATTATTTTCGCGGTCTTCTTATATCGGTATGCACCGCTATGGCGGCATTTGGACCGGAGACAACAGGTCCTGGTGGAGTCATATTCTGCTCTGCCTGAAGATGCTGCCGGGACTGAATATGTGCGGTTTCCTTTATGTCGGTTGTGACTTAGGTGGTTTCGGAGGAAATACCACAAGAGATCTGCTCCTGCGTTTCTTAGCGCTTGGCGTCTTCACACCGCTCATGCGCAACCATTCTGCAACCAGAACGCGCGAACAGGAATTTTATCAGTTTGAAGATCCTCAGGACTTTGTAGCGGTCATCGGTGTCCGCTACCGTCTGCTTCCTTATCTCTACAGCGAGTATATGAAAGCTGCACTTGGCGATGACCTTTATTTCAAGCCGCTGGCATTCACTTATTCGGATGATGCCGTGGCAAGACAGATCGAAGATCAGCTTATGCTTGGAAACGAGATTATGATCGCTCCGGTTTACACCCAGAATGCTGCCGGTCGCCCGGTCTATCTGCCGGAAGAAATGATTTTTGTCAAATTCCTTGCAGACGGCACTATTTTACAAGAAAAGTGGGAAAAGGGCTGGCATTTTGCAGAAGTTGCCTTGAATGAAGTTCCGCTTTTTATCCGCAAAGATCACAAGATCCCGGTGGTCGATGTGGCAGAATATGTAGATGCCATCGATATGACAACACTGCAATATATCGGATATACAGATGCCGATTACGAACTTTACACCGATGATGGTATCACACCAATCGCATAAAAAAGAATGTGCCTTGGCACCATATAGGACAGCGTTTTTGCGCTGTCCTTTTTAATACGCATTTTTCAACATTTCCACATCATATCCGGTTTCCCAGAATGTCTGAAACTGATTCAACTGCATAATGTCCGGCTGATGGAGAACATACTGGGTCTGAAGGTGAGGACTTTTTTCTGATATTCCTTCGGGGTCATGTGCATCATTTTCTGAAAAACCCGGTAAATTTTGTTTGCATTTCTTCTATGCTTTTATATCTATCTGCCTTCCATCTGCATAACGCAGCGTAACCGCTGGATATTCATCACTGTTTTCATGTAATAAATCCAACATGCCATCATGCCCCGGATAAATATATCTGGCATTCTCCTTAATCCGTTGTATGGATTTCCTGCTTTGCTCCAAATTCTGACTCATCAGGGGAATGTTCTTCCATAATTCATAGCGGTTTTTCATGGCATCCGAGCATAAAATCGTCTCCGCTCCACAGCGCAGACCGATAAGCCCCGGTGTGTGTCCCGGCAATTCCATGACAGACACCTCCTCTGAGATGATATCTCCTTCTTTTACAAAACGCAGATTTCCTCTTTTCTCCAAATACGCCAGCGTCTGGATGCTATGCCACTCATCCGGCGTTTGATTTGCACTCTCCCACTCGATCTTATTAAGCAGAATTTCTGCATCGGAAAACAGCGGTAGGTTCCCAACATGATCAAAATGCAGATGACTGATGACCACATGCGTGATATCTTCCGGCTTCATCCCTGCCTTTTCCAATGCTTCTTTTAATTGCAAAACGCATCCTTTTGATCCGCAGTCATACAGTATGTTTTTCTCGTCATCACACGCTATCAGAACAACCGTACTGTAACCGACAATTCCATATTCGGTCATAAAAGGCTTACCTTCCAATAAGGGCTTTACTTTCATCTTGTCACCCCCTATCCGATCAAAGCAACCCAGAAGTCATTGACATTCGTTCCGGTAGGTCCTGTCATTACCAAACCTTCAATGGCCTGTAGTCCGTGATAGCAATCATTATCCTGTAAAATCTTTTCGTAAGACAATCCTGCGTTCTTTAAGGCTTCATAAGAATCTCCATCCACATAGCCGCCTGCTGCATCTGTCGGACCATCCGTTCCGTCGGAGCCTACAGAAAAAATTGCAATATCTTTCTGTCCGGCGATAACTTTCATCGCTGAAAAAGCAAGTTCCTGATTCCGCCCACCTTTTCCTTTGCCACGCAAATGTACGACAGTCTCTCCTCCGGCAATCAGTGCCATCTTTTTCTTCCCCGCATCGTCATGTTCCCTCAGACACAACTGCGCCAGATTCCAGCCAACCTCTCTTGCCTCTGCCGTCACATCTTCCGCTAAGATTCTCGGCTCATACCCCAGTTCTTTACAGGCTTTGTATGCCGCCTTGCATAACTGTCGTACACTGCCAATAATCTGTGTGTGGACATTACGAAATTCTTTGGGCGTTTCATCTTTCAGGCACTTCTCTGCCTCCGCGCTCAGTCGCAATTTGTATTTTTTTGCAATCTTTCCTGCATCTGCACAACTAGACGCATCCGGATATGCAGGTCCGGACGCGATCATATCCATTGGGTCTCCCACAATATCCGATAGAACAACAGCTTCTACCATGGCCGGCATACAAGCCAGCGCAAACCTGCCACCTTTTACCTCCGAAAGACGTTTTCGAATGGTATTCATCTCTACGATGTCAGCCCCACTGGCAAGCAACTGCTCTGTGATATCCGATAATTCTTTCTTTGAGATTCTGGGTTTTTCAAACAGGGCGCTGCCGCCGCCGGAAAGCAGGAACAGCACCGTGTCCTTTGCGGTCAGCCCCCGTACCAGCGCTAAAGCTTTTTCGGTGGCCGCAAAGCTGTTGGCATCCGGCACCGGATGCCCAGCCTCGCAGCAATTTACGCCGGGGATCCCGCCCTTCACATGGCCGTACTTTGTCACCACCACGCCGCCGTCCACGCGCCCCAGTGCCTGCACGGCGGCATGAGCCATCTGCCATGCCGCTTTGCCCGCCGCCACCAGCAGCACTCTGCCGCCCCTCGGCGCAAAGGCGTTCAACGCACGGCGCACGGCTTCGTCCGGGAGAACGGCGTTCAGGCTGGAGCGGATGATGGCATCTGCATCCCTTCGCAGAGTCGGATTCATAAAGCATTCCTCCACTAACTGTTTTTGCTTTTAGTATAGCGCGTTTCTGCATTCTTTTAAAGTGCAGCCCTGCCGGGTTTCTTCCTTGATTTCAAAGAAAAATAAGGGTGAAAAAAACTGATATAACAGCTAAAATAGCGAAAAATGCATTGACAGTTTCACGGTTGTGACGCTATAATAAGCCATGGAATATTTTCCGGCAGGATCATATTCCGAGGGAAAGAGGGGAAGCGTACCTTTTTGAACACAAAAAAACAATATCGCACTGCTGCTGCGGCGCTGGCTGTACTGGTGCTGGCGGCTTTGCTGCTTTTTGCAGGCGGCAGCTGGCTGGAAAAGCGCAGCCGGAAACCGGAGACCCGGACCGAGCTGCCGCAGGAGACCGCTGAGACCATGGAAGTGGACGGCGTGACCTACCGCAGGCGCACAGATCTGACCACCATCCTTGTTATGGGCATCGACCACGACAGCGAGGTGGAAGCAGAAGGCTCCTATCAGGGCGGTCAGGCGGATTTTCAGCGGCTCATTGTGATAGACAGCAAAGACACGACGGTCCGTCAGCTCAAGATCGACCGCGACACCATGGCAGAGGTGACGGTGCTTGGCATGCTGGGCAATCCGGTGGGCACCACCCAGATGCAGATCAGCCTTGCCCATGGCTTTGGCGATGGCAAGGAAGAAAGCTGCGGCTATGCCCGTGATGCAGTGTCCCGCCTGCTGCAGGGGGAAAACATTGATTTCTATCTGGCAATGAGTCTGGACGGCATCTCGGTGCTGAACGATCTGGCAGGCGGTGTGACGGTGACGCTGGAGGATGACTTCTCCGCAGCAGACCCGGCCATGACAAGGGGAACGACCCTGACACTGCATGGCAATCAGGCCGAGATCTTTGTGCGCAGGCGCATGGATATTGGCGAGGGCACCAACGAAGCCCGCATGGTGCGGCAGGAGGAGTATCTTGCACCGCTTTCCGCACAGCTGGAAAGCAGGGTACAGCAGGATCAGCAGTTCACCGCACAGGTGTACGATGCGCTGCAGCCTTATCTGGTCACCGACCTTGCAAAGGGTCAGCTGGTCAATGAGGTGTGGGCCGCAAAGGACGATACCGTGGAACCTGCCATTGCACTGGAGGGCGAGCACAAGGTGGCAGAGGACGGATTCACCGAGTTCTATCCGACCGAAGATTCCATCCAGAAGGCGGTTCTGACGCTGTTCTGGGAGCCTGTTGAAGAATGATGTAAATGTTGAAAAACATTTGCGATAGAAAGCAGCATCTTGGAGAGTGCGGCTTGAAGTGAAAGGAGATCTTCATTATGAAGAAAGTTATCAGCGCTGTTTTGACCG
>ERZ826016.2794-NODE-2794-length-12931-cov-16.259164_pt1 | contig 12931 bp, 7 predicted proteins | sample MGYA00519872_ERZ826016 | MGnify/ENA primary metagenome ERZ826016 (study PRJEB31778, sample SAMEA3449218) | human gut metagenome | biome: human gut; feature: human-associated habitat; material: faeces | place: United Kingdom | collected 2010/2012 ... | reverse complement strand
CCCATGTTTTTAATTTAATTACTTGATTTGTTGCCTTTAATGAGCACCAATCTTGGCAATGTCCGGCTTACAGCTTCCATATTTACACTGGAGTCTATATTATTATTAACAATGCCTTGATGCCAAAACCTATATGGTGGATTCTCCGTGTGTTCCAGCACGTCCTCCTTTTTTTATTGGGGTTATACTTCGGTTAATGTTCGTTGCGGGCGGAACATTTCCGCCCGCAACGGCTTACTGCTTCCTCAAGGTAGGCAATGCTCCTTTAAGTTCGTAACGCCATTCTGAGCCTGCGTTCTGCAAGGCGGTGTTCATGGCATCAACGGCTTTCTGCCAGGTAACGTCAGTGCCGTCCACCTTCGTGGCTTCGGTGACGATGCCTTCCTTATTGTAGCCGATGCCTTGTTCCTTATTATTCTTCCAATAGCAGGCGATCGCGGTGGCATATTTATATCCAAACAAGCCGCCGATATGCACATTGCCAGTGCTGCTACCCTTACTATTTACGTTGCCCGTGGCATAGCAGGCAAGGACGCTGTTTCCTCCTTTGAATCCCACCACACCGCCGCCAGAGATATCCTTACCGGGGTATATTTCTAAGGTCACGTTGCCCGTGGCATAGCAAGCGGTCATGCTGCCCCAGCTTTCTCCTGCCACACCGCCGACATTGACAGTTCCCTTCACTGTGGCGGAGGAGCTGCATCCGGTCATGGAACCGCTCGTTTGCTTACCCACCACACCGCCGACGTACACCTCGCCGTTGACGCTGCCCGATACCGAGCAGTTTTCAATGGTGCCCCAGCTATTTCCTACCACGCCGCCGGCAAAGCCCGAACTGTGATTGTTTGTTATCTGTACGCCCTCCATCACCACGTTCTTCACCGTACCAGCACTATTGAGCCAGCCGAACAAACCCGCATATTTGTCATATGTCGTAACGGTCAGCCCCGTGATGGTATGGCCGCCGCCGTCGAAAGTGCCTTTGTATGAGTTGTCGTAGTTTGTGCCTATCGGCGTCCAGTCTTTGCCTGTGAGGTCAATGTCGGCGGTGAGGGTGCAATTTATCGATCTGTCTTTTTGTGCGGCTTCGTTCCATGCCAGTAGGCCGTCGGCGTTATAGACCGTGTAGGTCTTGGTGTTGCTATCGTAGATGTAGCCCAACTCGGCTGCGCCACTCTCGCCGCCGCCGTCAGCCCAATCACCGATGGTGCAACCCTCTAACGTCAGGCCGGTGGCGTTCACCTTGACGGTATATTTATAGCGGCTGCCCGCTTCTAATACGACGTTGTTCTGCGGACGGAAGTAGAAGGTGCCGCCGCCGAGTTCCACCTTGACGAACGGTTTGCCTGCCGCAACGGTCTGCGGGACGGTCAGTGCCTCGTAGGTGTTGCCGCTTGCGTTGTAGGTCTTGATGGCGGTCGGGTTGCCGTTATCGGCGGACAGACTCACGAGGCTCACCGTGGCACCGGCGACGCTCGTGAATCCCGTGCCGGGCTTCAGTTCGATTGTCACGCGTGCCGTGCGGTGGGTAAATTCAAGAGTCGGGTTGTTAAATTCCACCTTCCGGTTCTCAGCAGAGATGAAGTCGCTGTTCTGGAAGTCAGCCAATTTGCTTTGGTCTTCGGCCACCTTCACGGCAGGCATCTGTGTGATGTTGGCATTGTTGAAGGGCCACCATGCCGATACGGTAATCGGGTTGCGGCTGGTCCAGTAGTACGGGTCGTTCTCGCGTGAGAGCGTGGCACTCTTGAAATCGGTAGAAGCCGTTACGGTGTATTCCTTTACCGCATCGCCCATCTTGAGTGCCACGGAAGTGACGCCCTGCCAGTCGCCGTCCACAGCGGCACGGGTGGAAGGGGCTGCCAGCGGCGTTGTCTCTACGGACAGTCCGGTGGCACGGATGACGACGGGGTATTCACCTTCGGGCAGACGGTTATCGCCAGCAAGTTCGTCCTGCGTGCAGGCGGCGAGGGCGAACAGCAGTGCGGTGGCTGCGGGGATAAAAATTCTATGTCTCATAATTCTTCAACCTAATCAATTAATTATTAATATCTTACAGGCTAGCATTCACTTCTCCGCCGTCTATATCGTTCCACTTTGCAATGGTGGCTTCGCTGACTTCAAGGACTTTGTTGCGTACCTTGACGGTATAGGTATAGTTGTTGCCCGCCTGCAGTGCGCCTTCGGGCATGGTGAGTGTGGCATGATATTCCTGACCTTTGTAATTCACAACCAACGGCAGGGATGCAACTGTCTGCGGGAAGAGGATGATCGATGACGTGAGATTGCCGTCTGCCAGATTCATGGTCAGTTCTCCGGTCTGTGCCCCGTTGTCTGCGGTGGCAATACCGTCGGCCGTGTTGAACGTACCGGTGAGTAACAATCCGTCCAGCGTGTAACGTTCAGGCTTGACCACGCTGAAATTCACGCCGTCGCCCGCCTCGAAGGTAAGGGTTATCTGGCTCATGCGGTGGTGGAAGGAGTTGTCTTCACCGCCTTTGGCGGTTTTGTCGGTGAAGCTTACTACCGGGTTGTTTTTGTCTCCCGTGGCTCCTGAAGCAAAGAGAAAGTCGATGGCAGGTTGGTTCTGCTGCGCCGTGGCATCGGTCGTGGCTGTGAGGATGCCTCCCACCGCGTTGTACGGATAGTAGGCGCGGAAAGTATGGGTCTTTGTATCTTCGATATAGATAACCTTTCCTTCTGCCTCAAATTTCCCGTTTTTCAGGATGAAAGGCACGTTGCCGTACTGGGAATCGTTGCCGATGTCGGTGATGCCGATACGGTCGCCGGCAGTCCAGGTGGTTCCGCTGGCGCGGGTGGCGGGGGCGATGTCGGCGGTAAACTGGGCGGCCACGGGGTCACCGTTCAGGTTCTCGTTGTCGTTGTTGCAGGCTACCAGTGCGAGGGCGAGCATCGCAAGTGCAAAAAATCTTGTCTTCATTATATTCTGTTATTATATTAGTTAAATTCCATTTCAATAATTGCTGCACCTTAGCAAAATCAAAGCAAGCTTTGCTTCTGCGTTCGGTTTGCTAATTATTTACAAATCGGCATTTACATCATCACCTTTCACTTCTTCCCAGCCGTTGATTTCGACTCCGTCCACTTCCATGCCTTCGGGAGTCTCAACCAGCGTTCCGCCGAGGGTCAGCGATTCGCCCTTTCCGGTGTTGAACCCCTTGAGGGCTTCCGTGATGTCGCTTTTCAGCGTCGTGGGGGTCGGGTTGCCGTCCGCATAGCGGATTTCACCCGTCAGCAGTTGTTCCGTGCCGGTCACACCCAGCAACCGCACCGTGGCTTTCCACTTGCCGGCATCGTCACCTTCGGTTATCTTGGTGAAGGGCAGCACGACGTTTGAAGCGGCTCCGTAGGTATCGGTAGCGAAATCGAGTGTTCTGGCTGCACCCGTCAGATGGGCAACAATCTCCGTGATGCGTCCGGCGGCATCGCCAGTAGGTTCGACGACAAGCGTCAGTTCGCGTACCTGCTGCTTCATTGCGGCGGTCAGCGGATAGTCCTTGTCTTTCTCGATGCTCACCTGTTTCGTATAGGTGAAGAACCATCCCGGGGCATTGTTCACAAAGGCATCCGTTCCTGCCCGGTTTCCCGTGGCTGCGGCAATGGTGGCGGTGGTACCATTTACCATGATTCCTTCAGCAGGGTTCCACACCGCAAGGGTGTAGCTGCCCGGAGCAAACAGATGGTTGGGGGCATGGGTGGCGGAAGTCTCCGTACCCGTATAGTCACCCATGGTAACCGTCCATGTGGTAGGTATGTCGATACCCTCACCGCGTGCCGACCAGTCGGCTGTCACCGCAATCTTCCCATAGTCGGGATGCGGCGTGTCATAAAGCGTGTCCTTCACGCAGGAAGAGAGCAGCACGGCGGCTGCCATTCCTACCATATTTATATATTGTCTTGCTTTCATACTCTATTCCTCCGTATTAGAATAACTTCCATACCAATGTCACACCGGCGTTGATGGGGCCACACCAATTTTTTGTCTCGTTGCCACAGCGCACGCGCACACCATCGATGACTTCATATTTTTCGAAATCGGCATTCAGGTAGCCCAAACCGAGGTTGAAATCAAGATCTAATGCCTTGTTTAGTCGCAGCTGATAGCCGGCGGTGATGCCGCCACCCATCAGGTCGCCCTGCTTGCCTGTTTCGGAAAGCTTGTAGTTGAACTGTCCAGCCTTGAACATCGCGCCCAGATGCCAGGCTTTCTTCTCACCCATATAGTAACGTACTTCCGGAGCCACTTCCCAGAGTGCATAGCGGCGGTCTTTGTCATTCCAACTCCAAGAAGTCCACGAGCCGTTTACGGCAATGCCCCACGATGGACAGATGCGCCATTCAAGTCCTAAATCTGGTGTCAAGGTAGCCCAGCGCAGCAGGTTGGCACGCAGGGAGAGATGATAATCAGTTGTGATTTTGGTTTCCGACAGCGTGTCGGCAAGTGTATTTTGTTGAGCGGTTTTCTCGGCTTCTGCCTTTTCAGCGGCAAGTCGGGCTTCTTCCGCCTTGCGCTGCTCTTCGGCAAGCCGTTCCTGCTCGGCACGCTTCTCGGTTTCTAAGCGTTCGGCTTCCGCCTTGCGTCGTGCTTCCGCTTCCGCATCCATCGCGGCTGTTTCCTTTGCGGGTACCGTTAGGCGCACGATTACAAAATCACCCCCTGTCGCATGATTGTGGGTAATGAAGTTTTCTTCCTTGATTTTCGCGCGTGTAATCAGTTCTGATTTCACACGGTTGGCACGAATCTTCGCCGTGGCAAGGTTCTTGACTTCACCGCCCAGCGAATTGCAGTATCCGTCAACCAGTAGCGGCAGTTTGCCGTCAAGAATTGTTGCTTTGTTGTTTTCGATACATTCCAACAAGCGGGCAAGTTCCGTGTCATTGCCATTCCAAGGTACGTAGAACATATCCTTCTGCGGAACGAACCGGAAGGTGTAGGTCGTGTCTGCTTTCTGCTGCGCAATGACAGGAAAAGTTACCGTCATCAGCCACAGAAACAGGGTAAAAAAAGTGATTTTTCTGCTCATATAAACTTGAATTTATTATCTTTGCCTTCTCCAAAGGTAATAAATGCCATTCAGCGCCCAAAATATTACAAAAACTTTTTCTGTTGAAATACAGCGTTTTATAAAAAATAGTCGTTTGAGCACTTTTCAAATTGTCGTTAGAGCACCTTTTTGTCGAATTAGCACTTTTTTTTGTCGTTTGAGCACTTTTTGGAAATGGGTTTCTGAGACCTTTTTCATCGGCTTTTTACCACACAAATTATTCCAGATTTGCTTTTTTCCACTTGCCAGGCGTACATCCTTCCTTCTCGGTAAATGATTTGATAAAGTTACTGCGGGAAAGAAAACCGGAAGACTCAGCCAGCTTCTGTATATTGATTTCCGGATGCTCCTTCAGTATGTTTTTCGCATACTCCAACCGGAGACCGGTTATCCATTCGCGGAATGTCATTTTATACGTAGTCTTGATATAAGCGGAAAGATAGGTACGGTTCGTATGAAGTATTTCGGACAGTTCTTTTATGGTAAGTCCCTGCTGGACATAGCCGTCTGTCTTTATCCAGTTGGCCACTTTCTCTATAATTTCTGTATAGGACACTGGAACTTCTTTCTCAGAAACTATTTCAGGTTCTGTTTCTGTATCTGTCAGAAGTTCTTCTTCAGACTGTATATCTTGCTCAAAAGCATTTTCCACCTGTTCATAGAACAGCAGGTAGTTCTGATAGCTGTAGAAAAGATAGCTGTAGAACGGTATTGACGACAAAATCCAGATAAAAACATATTTGTCTGGCAGAAATGTCAGCAATCCGCATCCGACACCGAAGATAACAGCCCAATAAGTGAATATGGAAAGCCATTCGATATATGTACCTATATCATCCGCCTGAGTTTCATTGAAAATCCGAATGGCTCTACGATATGCAATTATGACTCTGCGAGCTAAAACGATTCCAAAAACGACTAACCAGACAGCTAAAGCAAATAAAGAGATTTTTTGTATGATTCCGCTTGGCACCAGGAACACCACAACTCCGGAAAGAGTTGAGAATATAATCCATAAAATGATATGTGTCCACACACGCCGTTTGGTAATGTAAAAACGATCAAGCAACATTATCAATGCCGAACTGAACAGAGAATAGCACAGGAAGTATGTGGACATGTTCATCAATATGGAAGAATCCGCATTTTTGAATCGAATACCAAAGAAGAAATGTACCGAATAATTTGCCGAAAGCAGCAGCATAGCTATACCCATAATCTGTCGGGAGCGGAGATAATTCTTGAAAATTTTCTTTTCAGGAGTCTTTGCAAACAAAAAATAAAAGCCGAAGAATAACATCAACGGCAGTGCGGCACAAAGTGAAAAACTGTATATTGATGGTTCCATTGTTATGCTTATTTGATTTTGATACAAAAATACGTCTTTTTCTTCACAAATAGACACATAATCTATGATTTAACGTTATAGATTCGGTCATATTAGATTGAAAAATTATTAGAATTAAAGCCAGTGGTGAAAAATTCAACCACTGGCTTTTTCTGTCAAGACTTCGATATTAAAGTTTTACACCTTTGGATTCCGATAAACCGGGTCTCCCTATAATTAAATGACTGCGTACAAAGTCCACGTGCGGGCTTTCCGGCTGTTGTTCCGTCTGTTTTTTCTCGTTGCCTTGCCGGTTCTCTTCCGTGTTTTCCTGAGCCGGAGCCAGCTCAAGCTGTATCTTGCGGTCCAGTGCGGCGAGTTCGGACTTCAGCTGTTTCAGCTCGTCCTCCTTCTTCCACACCTTGCCCGCTATCTCCTGCAACTGCGGAATCTCCTTTTCCAGCACTTCGTTCTTAGACTTGTACTGGTCGATGATGGTCGGAATCCTCTCCAATGCGTTCAGAAAGTTTCGTGCGGCAGCAATCGGGTCTGCCATCGCCAGATGCCCGTTGTTGTAGGTGTACTTGTAGTTGCCCTCCACCACGAAGCGGTTGTCGGTGAACTCCAGACCTTCTTTGAGTGTCCTCTCGCTGACCACCTTTATCGGAAAGCCGTAAAGTTCCCCGACAGCCTTGTACAGTCCACCAGTCGTGGCGTTCTTGGCGATTTCCTGCAAACGCTTACCGATGACCTTCTCATCCGTTGAATCCACGCCGTCCACCTTGACAAGATTAAGACGGCTGCCTTCCCTATCAGTCTGCACAACGGAAAGAAAACGGTTCCAGTCTTCCGTCATGGCTTCGATGAAAGCCGTGTTGTTGCGCAGTTCTCCCGTCTTGGATTCCAGCTTGAACTCCGAATCGCGCTTGCCCTTGTTGAACGACTTGCGTTCCCCTTCGAGCGAGGCGATACGCTTCTCTAATTTCGCCTTATCCAAAAGGTCGGTATTGCCGGAGAGCAACGCCATATACTCCGAGAAGTTCATACCCGATTTTTCGTCCATTGCTCCCTCGTCGATGGTACGTGCGCCCATCGCTCCACTTTTGAGCTGCGATATGAACGTCTGCTTGCAGTGCAGCAGATTGAACTTGTAGCTGTCCAGCGACTTTTCCACCGCGTAGATGATGACATCCACGTTGTTCTCGGCAAAATGCTTGGCAATCTCGTTCCCGGCTCTAACACCCCGTCCGTCACGCTGTTGCAGGTCGGACGGTCGCCACGGTGTATCAAGGTGATGGATGGCGACACATCTTTTCTGCGCATTCACGCCCGTTCCGAGCATACTTGTGGAGCCGAACAGCACGCGCACCGTCCCGGCGTTCATGGCATCTATCACCGCCTTACGAGCCTTATCCGTCTTACACTCCTGAATGAAGCGCACCTCACTTGCCGGTATGCCGTAATCCTCCACCAACTTGCGTTTTATCTCGCTGTACACGTTCCATCCTTCCCCCGGCTGATATGTCCCCAAGTCGGAGAACACGAACTGCGTACCCTTGTGCGCCTCGTACTTGTGGTAATACTCTGCAATCATCTTGGCACAATGGCTTGCCTTGTTGTCGGGATGGTCCTCGTAGTTCGGGTCTATCATGCGCATATCAAGAGCCATCTTTCTCGCATAGTCGGTGGCGATGAGCATCTTCGCCTTTTCCTCCGTTTCCGACAGGGGTAACCTGCCAAGCAGAGTGGCATCGCCGGTTTTGGCAAACTGCATCAGCTTCTGTATGAAGTCCTCCTGCTCCGGTGTGGGCGGTATGTGGTGCAGTCTCTCATTCTTGTTTGGTCTGTCCACACCTACATCCTCCGCCGTGCGGTAGTCGGTAATCTCGTTGTAGAAGGCGGCAAGCTCCGGCACCTTGATGAAATAGCGAAAACGCTCCTTCTGAACGATATTGTTCGTTACGTTGAACTCAAAATCGGTCGTCTTTTTGGCGAAGATGGCAGCCCAAGCATCGAAACAGCGGATGTCCTGCCGTTCCAGTTCGTTGGGGCGCAGGTATTTGAAGAGCAGGTACAGTTCCGTCAGACTGTTGGAAATGGTCGTGCCCGAAAGGAACGTAGCCCCCAAGTCCTTGCCCGTGCGTTCCTGTATGGTACGGATGGCAAAGAGCATATTCAGGGCCTTCTGGCTTCCTTCCGAGTTTCCCAATCCCGCCACACGGTCATGACGGGTGTTGAAAGTCAAGTTCTTGAACTGGTGACTCTCGTCAATGAAGATGTGGTCGATGCCCATCTGCTTGAAGTCCACCACATCATCCGTGCGGGACTTGATAGCGTGTTCCACCTTCTCCAGCTTCGCCACAAGGTTGTGCTTGCGCTTCTCCAGCCCTTTCAGCATCGCCCGCGACACGTTCTTGCCCTGCTGCCGCAAGACTTCGAGGTTTTCCTCCACCGTGTCAAGCTCCGCCTGCAGGATGCGCTGCTGCAACTCCGGTGACTGCGGTATCTTGCCGAACTGGTCGTGCGACATGATGACGCAATCGTAATCGTTATTTTTGATGTTGTTGAAAAAACGCACGCGGTTGGCGGTCGAGAAATCCTTTTCAGAAGCGTAGAGAATCCTCGCATTGGGATATGCCGCCTGATAGGTGGCGGCAATCTCCGCCACATTCGCTTTCAGCCCGATAATCATCGGCTTGTGCGCCAAGTTCAGACGCTTCATCTCATGTGCCGCTATGCACATTATCAGCGTCTTGCCGGTTCCCACCTCGTGGTCGCAGATCCCGCCGCCGTTCTGTTTCAGCATCCAGACGCAATCCTTCTGCGACGGGTAAACGCTCTTGATTCCCCGGCTTGCCAGCCCTTTCAGGTTGAGGTCGGGAAAAGTCTGGTGCGAGCCGTCATACTTCGGGCGCACGAAACAGTTGAACTTGCGGTTATACATCGTCGTGAGCCGTTCCTTGAACTGCGGCGACTGTTCTTCCAGCCATTCGGAGAACCCGTTACGGATTTCGTCTATCTTCGCGTTGGCGAGCTGTATGCCCTCGCTGTCGCGTACCTTGATGTCGTTGCCGTTCTCGTCCTTGCCGATACTTTTCATCATGTCGGGGCAGGTGTTGTGCAGGGCGTGCTTCAACAGGTGCATACCGTCATAGTTCCGGTAATAGCCCTTTACTAAAAACTCGTCCGTGATCTTCATGGTGCGGTAGCCGCACGCCACGGAAAACTCGTCCATGCTTGCGGAGTAGGCTATTTTCACGTCCGTGTCGAAAAGGTGGCTCATGTAGGCGGCATACACGCCCGTGGGAATCCAGCGTTCCCCGAAATTGAAGTCGAGGTCTTCAAAGGAGATGCGCTGCGGTTCGGCCTCCTTCAATGCCTCCCACGCCTGTTTCACCTCCGGCATCCGCTCACTTTCGGGATTGTCCTCCATCCAGCCCTCTATGCGTTCCGCCTTCTCTATCACGTTCCCCGCGATGAAGCGGTCTTTGATTTCGTAATCGGTTACGAGCGGGTTGTAGAAGATGCGCCCCTTGAGGACACCAAGCAGTTCCTCTTCCGTGGTGTCGGTTATCTCCCGCATATAGCCGAGATTGACCGTGCCGAACTTGTTGAGCGATGCGGACAAGGCTTCTTCGGGAGAGCCTGCATTGACACGGCTCTCCACCGAGAAGGAAACGGGACGGTCGAAGATGTCCGCCTTGACAAACTTGCCGTCCTCCGCACGTTCCAGCGAAAGGATGTCGCGCCCTCCGGCATCCATCATCACCAGTTTCACGTTCTGTCTGGCGTTGAGGTTACCGTAACGCATGACAAACTCATCGTAGTAGGTGTTGAGATACCCGCGCTGCGGTTTGTGTTCCGTATGGTTCTCCGTCTCGTGGCTATACAGACGTTCGTAAGCGTCACGGAGCGATATATACAGCATCGCTTTCTCTTTTTGATAGCCACGGAGGTCGAGCGGTTGGAAGGTCGCACCGTAAGGCGTGAGGTCTTTCAGGTAACCGAGATTGCGTGAAGCATCCAGCACCATCGAGCCGTCACGGTGGTGTGGCTCCAGCAGGCCGTTGAACGGACGGGGAGAAAGGTCCATGACTTCCTCCTTCGGCTTTTCCGTTTCAAGTTCCGGGAACAGGGAAGTGGCAACCGTTTCGGAAGTAGGCACAACTTCTGCCAGTGTTTCAGGTTGCTTTATTTCTTCCGTTTGTTCCGGCTTTTTATCCATATTGTCCGAAGAAGGCGCAAAAGCAGGGTTCAACGTGTCTTTGATACCCATCTTTTTCAGTTGTTCCTGCCTGTGCCGTTCTGCCTCAAGCCGTAGGGCCTTGCGCCGTTCCGCTGTCAGACTCATCATTGTCTCATAGAAGCCGTTGATGGGAGGATTGGTTTCCCAATCCAGAGTGGCGTAAATGTCGTCCGGGTCGTTTGGCTTTTCGGCATTTTCCGGCTTTTCTTCCTTATTACCGTTTACCGGCTTGGCGGCTTCAACGGGTGGAGTAACTTTGACCTGCGGTTTAGGCGTGGACGGCATAGGCTTCGGCTTGCTTTCCTTTTTCGCTGCCTTTTTCTTTTTTGCCGGTTCCTCTATGGGCATACCCCAAAGGTCGAGCAGGGTAAGCTGCACGGCTGACGAATGGTTGGGTTGGCGCGGCTCAATCTCCGGCTTTTCCTCTATGGGCTGTGCCTGCGGCTTCTCCACTCCCTTGACAGGCTCAATTACAGAAACGGGGGCTATTACAGAAGGTGATACCTTTTCTGTTTTCGGAGCAGGTTGCACTTCCGCAGCCGTGCTTTCCTCCTTTGTCGGATGCAGGCTGTGTTTCTCATACAGTTTCCTGTCAAGTTGTTGCAGTTCTATTTTCAGATGCTCCCGCAAGTCTTCCGCCAGTTGTGCGATGTCCCCACGGTGCAGGAGTTTATAGGCTGGTTTCCCGTATGGGTCGGTACTTCTGATCAAATCCGTGTGTGAAAGCGAGCCGATGCTCCATACATACCCATTTACGGAAGTGCCGATAGGGGTCTGTTCGGTCTGCACGAAGAGTTTTTCGTTGTAATACAGTTCACCATTCTTTCCGCTGTTCTTTTGCAGGATAATCAGGTCGCTGCCCACCTCCGTTCCCGCGTTATCCGTAAAGAGGTTGTTCGGCAGGCGGGCTACGCCCACCAGATTGGCATGGTTCATCATATACTCGCGTATGGGCGCGTTGGTCGGGGCATCCAGTACCCCCTGCGAGGTGATGAACGCCACGATTCCGCCTTCACGCACCGCGTCAAGGTTTTTCAGGAAAAAGTAATTGTGTATCGTCCGTGCCGCCGAGTGCCTTGCAGGATCCTTGCTGCCCGAAAATTCCGGGTCGAACACCGCCACATCGCCAAACGGTATATTGGAGACAGCCAAATCAAAATGGTTCATGAACGGCTTTTCTATCTTCTCGAAGCCCTGTACCCTTACTTTCTGTCCGGGATGCAGGTGCTTCAGTATCTTGCCCGTCATCAGGTCTTTCTCAAAAGCCATGATGTCCGCGTCCGGTCTGTTCTCCAGCACGGCGTCCACGAATGCACCGACACCTGCCGACGGCTCCAGCACCCGGTCGGGACGGATGCCGTGTTCATGCAGCACGTCCGCGATGGTCCCAGTTATCTCCGGCGGGGTATAGAAGGCGGTCAGCACGGACTGCTTCATGGCATCCATATACCGTTTGTACTCCGTCTCGTCTTTTGTGTTCTCCCGCAGCAACCTGTGCAGTTCCACGGTAGGGGCAAACAGTTCGAGGTCGGACTTCGCCCAGTGGACGGCATCCGTCAGTTCCCTTGCAGGGTTGAGTATGCTCTTCAGTCCCCCGAAACCGCAATAACGCTCTAACAAGAGCCGTTCGCGTGCGGTGGGTGTGCGCTGTTCCCTGTCAAGGAGGAATGCCGTCCGTATCGCCTCGATGTTGTCCCGCAGCCTCTGTTTGCGGTTAAACGCCATACTCTTCGATATAGAGGATGACGGCTCCCGTCAGCTCCGTGTAGAGCAGGTCATATTCGGGCGACAGGGCGAAATTGTCATCCGAGAGGTCATAGATGGAGAATACGTTTCCGACAAGTGGCAGCAGCTTCTGGGTAAAGGCTTCACATTTTTCTTCCGGTACTTCACCCGCAAATTCGTTCTCCACGACTTCGCGCAGGATGGCGTGCCTGGAGTAGCGAAGGCCCTCCGTCAGCACCTTCATCGCCAGTTCCTGCGCCCCGTCGACAGGATATCCTTCGAGCCTTGCCCGTTCATACGCTTCGGCGGCACGGTCGGTTCTTTCTCGGATGAAGGCTTCATCGGCTGCCTGTTCAAACTTGTTCGTGGTGAGGTAGTCCAGCAGGTACAGACCGTAATAGGAAAAGTCGGTCCGACCCTCGTTTTTCTTCTTGTTGTTCATTTCTTTGGAATTTAGTGGATTGATAATGATGATAGGGATAATCGTTGGAAAACGAGAAGAAAAAGGCACCCGGTATCCCTCCGAGTGCCACCACTAAATCCAAAGTATGAGTGTAATCCGGTATC
>ERZ826016.2792-NODE-2792-length-12943-cov-2.161468_pt1 | contig 12943 bp, 9 predicted proteins | sample MGYA00519872_ERZ826016 | MGnify/ENA primary metagenome ERZ826016 (study PRJEB31778, sample SAMEA3449218) | human gut metagenome | biome: human gut; feature: human-associated habitat; material: faeces | place: United Kingdom | collected 2010/2012 ... | reverse complement strand
AGTATTATCTGAATTCTTCTGTTTTCCTTCTTCCATCCAGATGGGAGGGCTGGCCTATGGTGATTATGGAAGCCTTTGAGTTCGGTCTTCCGGTAATCGCTTATCATATGGGCGCCATGGATCTGATCATTGATGATGGAAAGACTGGTTTCCTTCCTGAAGCGTTTGATCACCACAAATTTGCCCAGGCCATGCTGAAACTGGCACATGACGAAGAGCTTCGTGTCCGGATGTCTGCGAATGCCATTGCCAAGTCTGATGATTTTTCTATCGACAAGGCAGTGAAAGAATGGGACAGACTTTTTGAACGTGTAGTTGCGAAGAAGAGGGGGAAGTAACATGAAGATCACCGTGAACAACCTGAAGAAGCTGGTGAAAAGGATGGTCCGCCCGGATGAAAATTCCGGTAAAGAGAAGGACACTTTTGAGGCTGCCTTAAAGAGAGCCCGGGATGAGGCAAAATACAATCTTACGGAGGAGCTTCGGGAGAAGTACGCGGATTTTCTTGACAGTCCCATAAAAGAAAAATGTATACTATACGAGGCATTTGGGGGCAGAGGCATGACCTGCAGCCCTCATGCCATTTTCAAGTATTTGCTGACCCAGACAGAATTTCAGGAGTATCTCCATGTCTGGGTCATTGACGATTTTTCGGATAATGAACCATGGATGGGACTTTACAGGGATGATCCAAATGTGAAATTTATTAAATTCCAGTCTGTAGAATACAGGGAATATCTGGCTACAGCCAAATATCTGATCAATAATGTAAGCTTTCCCGGATATTTTACCAAACGTAAGGAGCAGATCTTTGTGGATACCTGGCACGGAATCCCGTTAAAAACCATTGGATTTGACATTCCGGCAGGCAAGGTGAGTGCAGGAAATACAGTAAGGAATTTCCTTGCAGCAGACTATCTGATCGCGCCCAATCATTTTATGACAGAGATTTATGAGAATGCGTTCAAAATGAAAAATCTTTATCCCGGAAAAATCCTGGAAATCGGGCAGCCCCGTAATGACAGCTATTTTCACACAGACCGGGAGGCCATATTTAAGAAGCTGCAGATGGCAGGCGTGGAGGCAGATCCAAAGAAGAAGCTGATCCTTTATGCGCCTACCTGGAAGGGCAGCAGGTATTCCAGCCCTGATACCAGCCTGGATGCCTATGAGAAGATGATCCGCACTATCGAGGAGAATGTGGATACCAGGGAGTACCAGGTGCTGGTGAAGCCTCATCAGATTGTATACTACCACATTAAAGACACAGTGGGGATAACCGGCCAGTATATTCCTGCAACCGTAGATACCAATGAGCTTCTTCGTGCTACAGATGTTCTGATTTCCGATTATTCCAGTATTTATTTTGACTATCTGGTATCGAAAAAGCCCATTCTGTTCTTTATCCCGGATCTTGCAGAATATAAAAATTACAGAGGCTTATACTTCGGAATTGATAAGCTGCCGGGTCCTGTTGCAGAAACTTATGAGCAGCTTGGAGATTATGTGAAGGATGCCGAAAGAGCCATGGAGCCATACCGGAAGGTTTACGAAAGGGAAGCAGCCTGGGCGTGTCCGCAAGATGACGGAGAGGTCTGCCGCCGCCTTGCAGACATTGTGTTCCACGGAAAAGAAGATTCCCGGTGTATAGCCTGTCAGGATGAGGCGCAGTCACCAAAGAAAAAGCTTCTGATGTATGCCGGTGATTTTTCGGAGGGAGATGACACCGAAGCATTTCTTGGACTTGCAGAGAACCTGGATTTTCAGAAATACGATGTTACCCTGCTTGTGTGCGGTGGTGGAGACGATTTTGCAGAAGAACAGATCATAGGTCTTCCTACCGGGCTTCGGATCCTTTACCGTGGTCAGCCTTTTAACGGAAAAGCGGAAGAAATCGCGAAGAATGAGCTGTTTTTGAAGGGAAAAATAAAAGATATTCCACATGCTTTTTACAAGAGAGAGGCAAGGCGCCTGTTTGGAGAGGCGAAATTCGACTGTGCAATTGACCTTACCGGGAAAAAGAGCCTGTTTTCAGTGGTGGCAAAGGAGATGGAGGGCGTTCGGTTTTTCCAATACAATGCACGTTTTGTCCGGGAAAAACAGATTGCAAAGGAGCTGGCAGGCCAGCAGGTAATCGTATCTGCCACAGAAAGCTACTTTATTGCCAGATACCAGGGAAACAATCCAGCTGTTATTACCGTGGAAGCCATTCCGGCACCGGATACAGAGAAAATCAATTATATCTGTATGTACCAGCAGAAAGCCCAGAACGTTCTGAAGGGTTTTGGCCGTCTGGAGAAAAATACCTGTCTTTACATTACCGGAAAAGGGAAAGGGTATCAGAAGCTGAAAGCTATGGTTTCAGAGCTTCACCTGGAGGGAAGGGTGATTCTTACCGGATGGCTTGAGAAACCCTTTGCATTTATGAATCTGTGCGATTATTTTATCTGCCCGGAAGGGGAAGAAGAAAGCCTGGGTACCCTTGCTGCAAAAACCATGAATATGAAGCTGCTGGCAGAAGACTGCACAACAGAGATGCCTTACAGCTTTCAGGCCAGGTCCTGGAATCAGGAACAGAGTGAGAAGCTGGATGAGCTGATAGAAGGTAAGAGGACTTCAGATGAATGAGATAGAGAAGATTTTGAAAGATAATATGGAGGATTATGAGAGCGTGAAGCGTCAGGCTCTGAAATTCATTCATGAGAATAAGAAAGAGCTTTCCAAAAACTATGCCTACGCAGAGGTATGCGGGAATCCGGTGGATGCTTCCCATTTTTTCTTCCTTATAGATGAAAAAAAGCCTGGCAGTGACCTGCTTCTGGAAATGCTGGACTATTCGCTGAAGAATTATGTTTCCTCTGAGAAGGCGAGTGTTACGGCCTGCATAAAAGGCGGTTTTCATCTGGTGAAAAAAAAAGGTGTGGACTATGTAAAAGAGGAAAGTCGTGAATATCTGGAGGCGCTTTCCCAGGCAGGTTACATTATCGGTAATATGGTTCTGCCAGGTTCTTTTGTGAAAAAAGAAGCACAGGTTTATTTTAATCCCATGCTGGAAATTTATGATAGGAAGTCTGTGGAGACTGCAGAATTTCTCTCAGTTACGGCAAGGGAGCTTCTGAAAACAGATTATATCTACGCTCCGTCTAAGAGCAAAGCGAAGGAAGCATGGCTGGAAAAATGCACCCTGGGAAAAGTCTATGATGGAAATGTGATCATAGAGAAAAAGGAAGGATTAAAAGAAGGCAGAGGCAGTCTTCTGGAGCGTATCCGAAGTCAGAATGCAGTGCCTGGAATGGAGTTTTTCTCCCTTCGAAATCAGGAGGAAAGGAAGAAAGTCCTGATCCTTAGCAGCTGGAAAGCCGAGCGGGAGGCTAAGCTTGTTGTCCGAAAGCTTGCAGACAGTATGGACAGGGAAAAATATGATACGGTTATTTATAGTGGCTGGCTTGGAAGCAGGGGAGATGTGAAAGAATTTCTCGCCTTTGAAAAAGAGCTTCCAAAAGTGATGGGCGCAGGAAGGATGACTTTGAGTGAGGAAGATTTCCTGAATTACCGTATGATTGAGAAAAATCCGGCTCTTTATCTGGAAAATCCGGAAATACGAAGATATATGCGAATGCTTGCCAGAAGAGAGTGGGGCAGGCTGTTCGGCAGCAGTTCCTGGGATGTGGTAATCATGGCTGGAAGTACCGGGTATCTGCCATATTATCTGGCAGCAGAGGCACCGGCAAAAATGAAAGTTCTGGTGGATCTTGATTTTCTGCCTTACATCCATGAAAAATATCCGGCAAGATGGCGAAAAGCCCTTACTGTATTTGACCGGATATATGCTCCGGCAGATTGCCAGCAGCTGGGAGACTACGGAAAGGAAAACCGCCTTCGGATAATGCTCCTTCCGGTACTTGCTGCAGCCAGACCAGAAGAAAACCAGGTGGAAACGGTTTCCTACAATGGTGAGACTTACCTTGTGTGTGGGAAATGGAACATGCAGGGAGAACGTATTTCCATGAAGCTGGTACAAAAGCCGGTTCCGGGAAGTATTCTGGTAAATGGTGAGCTTGCACCAACGGCAGAGCAGAAAAAAGCTTTGGAGCAGCTGTCGAAGGAGCACAGGATTTATGTGCTGGGGGCACAGAGCGCCGCCTATAAAAGTCTTTTGCCAGAAGCAGTGATCCTGGATGGATATGTGAAAAAAGAACTGTATCTGCAGCCTGCGGCCTGGGAATTTTTTGGAGCCTTTGAGAGTTATGTAGGAAACAAGGCCTTGGAATATGATGCATTGGAAAGAATATGTAAAACTTTTGGAGTGAAGGAGGACATTCCTTGATTCGTTCAGGGAGTGTCCTTTTTCTATAAAATGGGGGGAAAGTATGAATACGAAGAATAAAACCGGGAAATTCCGGATCATTTTCCGTTTCCTGAAAGGAAATATCCGGTTTTTAGTGGGAACCTTAGTGTTTTCCGTGCTGTTTACAGCATGTAATGCGTTGATCCCACAGATCGTGAAATACACAGCAGACCATATTCTGGTGCTGGATGGAATTCCGGATGGTCTGAATGTGCGGCAGACACTGCTTCTGGCAGCACTTCTGGTAGCTGCTTCGGCAGTTCTTTCGGGAGTTTTTAATTACTTAAGTAAAATGTGCCTGGCAAAAGGCTCAGAGAATTTCCTGAAATCCATCCGTGACACCTTGTATCACCACACCCAGTATCTGCCTTTTTCCTGGCATGTAAAGCACCAGACCGGGGAGATCATTCAGAGATGTACCTCTGACGTGGAAGTGATCCGTAACTTTGTGTGCAGGCAGCTGCCGGAGGTGTTTCGAATCTGTTTCCTGATCGTACTGTATCTGGGAATCATGTTTTCCATGAATGTGCAGATCACACTGGCTGCGGCAGCTTTTTTCCCGGTGATCATCGGTTATTCCTGCTATTTCTATTCCAGGATCGGGAAACGTTTTCAGGATGCTGATGAGGCGGAGGGGGCACTTTCCAGTACCGTGCAGGAGAATCTGACTGGAGTTCGTGTAGTGCGTGCTTTTGGTAGAGAAAAGTATGAAATCGACCGGTTTGATGAGAAAAATAATGCCTACTCCAATTTATGGGTATATCTTGGAAAACTGATGAGCGTTTACTGGGCATCGGGAGATTTGATCACCAACCTGCAGGTGCTGGTGGTTATGGTGACTGGTGTTGCTTTTGCCGTGAATGGACAGATCACATTGGGAGAGTTTATGGCATTTATTTCCTATAATGCGTCCCTGACCTGGCCGGTGCGAAGCCTGGGAAGGATTATTTCAGATATGAGTAAGGCTGGGGTTTCCATGGAACGTGTGGCTTATATTCTGGAGGCTGAGGAAGAAGATGCTGCTGTAAAGTGTGAAGCTAAGTCTACAGACAGAAATGAAAATGCAGAGAATATTGCGAAAAAGAAGAAGGCAGGACAGAGTGAGGCAACTCTGGCTTATAAGATTCCTGCGCGGACAGCAGAGCAAACGAGTGAGGATTCCGAAAATAAAGGCTGTGGAGAAAAGCAGACTTTGGGACCTGTCAGTGGAATGAAACCTGCCATGGATGGCGATATCTGCTTCCGCGATGTATCTTTCGGTTATTCTCCAGACCACCCGGTTCTGAAAAATATCAATTTCACAATCCCATCCGGAAGCACCTTTGCAATCCTTGGCACAACTGGAAGTGGAAAATCAACTCTGGTCCATTTACTGAACCGTTTATATGATCTGCCGGAAGACTGCGGCAGTATTACCATTGGCGGTACAGACATTCGTGACATTGACCGTCAGTACCTGCGCCAGAATATCGGCATGGTACTCCAGGAACCGTTCCTTTTCTCCAGAACCATCCGTGAGAATATTGGCATCACAAAGGAGAAGCTTCTGGATGAAGAAATCCGCCATGCAGCGGAGATTGCCTGTGTAGATGAGTCAATTCTCCATTTTACAGACGGATATGACACCATCGTAGGTGAGCGTGGCGTCACTTTGTCCGGTGGACAGAAGCAGCGTGTTGCAATTGCCAGAATGCTGATGAAAGAAGCTCCGATCCTGGTATTTGACGATTCCCTATCCGCAGTAGATACGGAGACAGACAACAAAATCCGCAAAGAACTGAAAAAAGAGATGGAGAAAGCAACGGTTATTATGATTTCCCACCGGATCACATCTCTTATGCAGGCTGACTGTATTATTGTGATGGACAAGGGAGTAATCCAGCAGATGGGTACCCATGAGGAACTGATCCACCAGGAGGGACCATACAAAGACATTTATGAGATCCAGATGAACAGTGACATCCGTCTCATGGAAGGAGGTGCAGCATGCGAATAGAAGAAAAAGAATATACAAAGTCCATTGACATTTCCATCTGGAAAAAAGTTTTCCCTTTCCTTGCACCTCGGAAAAATGTGCTGATTATGGTAATTGTGATGAATATTCTCTGCTCAGTAGTGGATATTATCATGCCGTTATTTCAGCGACAGGCCATTGATTCCTTTATCGAGAAAAATACTCTGGCAGGACTTGGAGGATTTATTGCGCTGTATATTGCAGTGATCGTCTTTCAGATGTGGTCCGTCATCTGTTTCACCAGAGGCTGCATGACACTTGATGTGGAAACAGGCCGTGATATGAAACGGGCATTGTTTGTTCATCTTCAGAAGCTGTCTTTTTCCTACTACAATGCAACTCCGGTTGGATATATCCTGTCCAGGGTAATGAACGACGTAGCCAGGATCACAGAGTTGATCGCCTGGGATGTGATCGATATGCTGTGGGCTATCTTTTATGTAGTGGGTGTGTTTGTTGCAATGCTGTTTCTGAACTGGAAACTGGCTCTGGTGATCATGCTGATCGTTCCAGCTATTGCAGTCCTTACCTGGTATTTCCAGAATAAGATCCTCACATGGAACCGTCAGGTGAGAAAAATCAATTCCAAGATCACAAGTGGCTACAACGAAGGAATTATGGGCGCGAAAACTGTGAAATCCCTGGTTGTGGAGGAGAAAAACTTCCGGGAGTTTGCCTCTGTCACTGAGGAGATGAGAAGTGCGTCTATCAAGGCTGCCAGATTAAATGCAATTTATATTCCGCTGGTAGTTTTCTTTGGAGCTCTGGCAACTGCCCTTGTACTGGAGCGTGGTGGCATTATGGTTCTGAATGGAAGTATGGACATAGGAACACTTGCTGCATTTACTGCATATGCAGTTGGAATTTTTGAACCAATTCAGAGGCTTGCAGGAATTTTGTCCCAGTGCATTTCTGCTCAGGCAAATATTGAGCGGGTGACCTCCCTTCTGGAAGAGAAGCCCCAGGTGATAGACTCCCCAGAGGTTCTGGAAAAGTATGGAGATTTCTTTGATCCCCACAAGGAGAACTGGGAACCCATTAAAGGCGACATTGAGTTTGAAAACGTTTCATTCCAGTATCCCGATGGAAAAGAAGAGGTGCTCAGCAACTTCAACCTGAAAATTCCGGCTGGTACCAATGTGGCAATCGTCGGAGAGACCGGTGCAGGAAAAAGTACGCTGGTGAACCTGGCCTGCCGTTTCTTTGAGCCCACTAAGGGAAGAATCCTCATCGACGACAAAGATTACCGTGAGCGAAGTCAGTTGTGGCTGCACAGCAACATCGGGTATGTGCTTCAGAATCCCCATCTGTTCTCCGGGACTGTGATGGAGAATATCCGCTATGGAAGACTGGATGCCACTGATGAAGAAGTAAAGGCTGCTGCGAGGGCAGTTCATGCCGATGAGGTAGCCGAAAAGCTTGACAAAGGTTATGACAGTGACGTAGGTGAAGGCGGCGATCGTCTCTCCACCGGAGAAAAGCAGCTTCTTTCCTTTGCCCGCGCAGTACTGGCAGATCCCGCCATTTTCGTTCTGGACGAAGCAACTTCCTCTATCGACACCAAAACCGAGCAGCTGATCCAGCAGGCCACCGGCGAGGATCTCAACAGCCGCTACTTCCGCGAACACCTTACCGCCCGCTATCTGTGATCGTACGCGCCGGGTTGCCCGGCGCGTCCTTCCACTCCCCACGGCCAGGCGTGTTGTACATTCGGTTACACGCCGATACCAAACACTCACGGAAAGCTCGAAAAGACAAGCATATAGTGATTTCACCGGCCCCGCAGTGGGGTTGAAATTAAGAAAACTTTTCGAGGATATCAGAATGAAAAAAGTATTAGCTCTGGTCGTTGCCGCTGCTATGGGTCTCTCTTCCGCCGCTTTCGCTGCTGACGCAGTAAGCACCACTCAGGCACCGGCTGCTACCCACAGCACTGCTGCCAAGACCACCCATCACAAAAAACACCACAAAGCCGCGGCAAAACCAGCTGCAGAGCAGAAAGCTCAGGCTGCCAAAAAACACAAAAAAGCAGAAGCTAACCCAGCCGCTGCTCAGAAAGCCCAGGCCGCTAAAAAACACAAAAAAGTAGAAGCTAAACCCGCTGCTCCGCAGAAAGCTCAGGCGGCTAAAAAGCACCACAAAGCTGCGGCTAAACCGGTAGCACAGAAAGCGCAGGCTGCAAAAAAACACCACAAAACCACTAAACACCAGGCCGCTAAACCTGCTGCACAGCCGGCAGCATAATTCCTCCCGGTGAACTAACCTTCTTAATAATCGGCGCTGTTTCAGCGCCGTTTTTTCTGGAGAGCACTATGCTGCGGCGCTATCGTTTCGAGCTCATCCTGATCCTGTTAATCATTTGCGCAGTGGTTGCTACCCGCTTTTTCCTCTATTAATCATTTCCGCCACGCTCTCATTTACTGCTTCTGCTGGCTTTGCAGAATAATAAATACCGTACGGCGATCGCTGACGACACCTTCCCGCGTCTCATTACCCTGAAATTCCTGCGGCACAAAAAATGCCCGGCGTCCGAAGACGCCAGACACTGTAGTCATAAACTAGCGCGCGCCGGCCACCTCGCGGTGACCAGACGCTTCACAGTACGCGCACCGCTTCCATCACCAGATAACCGGTCGCGCCCCAGATAGCAACTGAGACCAGGGAAACATAAACCAGTGCGCGAATACCTTTTTTAGACATATACCCTCCCAACGTCGGGGAAATAGAATTCAGGCTATCATCGCCGGTATTACCTCTCTATTTACTCAACGGCGGAGTGACGGTAACAACGTTTTCGGTGAGAAAATGTTTCGCATTGAAAATAATTACGAGAGGCGTAAAGAAGTGCGAATTCTGGTGAAGTTATGGCGGGCAAGCGCATTATTTTTCAGCGAATCGCTGGCAAACCAGGAATAATCTTAATGTCCGATTGGTGAATTATTCACCGGGTTCAGTACGTTCTGATACACGAATTTTGTTGCGTCGGACGTCGCTTTCTGCGGAAATAGCAACAGCGTTCAGCTGGTATTAACCGCTTGAAATCAGACGGTTTTGCCAGCGGCAGCGTCAGCCCGTCTCGCCTGATGGCAACGGTTTGGCCTGCTTAGAATTATTGTTTACTTTCAAAAACTTAAATCTCCTGCTACTGTCAATAGACATCATAGCCTCCCCAGAGAGTGATATGCGTAGAGACGTTCTGTTATTGCTGTGTTCATTTTATCTGTTACCTCTGGGCGCACATGCCGATGATAGCGGACTGAGCGCCAAAGATATTAAGACGCTGTTTTTCGGCCATGATGACCGAAAAGCGGTGAGCCACCCCGAGGAAAGCCCGTGGGATGCGATCGGCCAACTGGAAACCGCCAGCGGCAATCTGTGTACAGCGACGCTTATCTCCCCTCACCTGGCGCTGACCGCTGGCCACTGTCTGTTGACGCCTCCGCGCGGCAAACCGGACAAAGCGGTTGCTCTGCGCTTTATTTCGCGCAAGGGCGGCTGGGTATATGAAATTCACGGCATTGAAGGGCGAGTGGATCCGGCCTTAGGTAAGCGCCTGAAGGCCGATGGCGATGGCTGGATCGTGCCCTCCGCCGCGGCGCCGTCAGATTTTGGCCTGATCGTACTGCGCTATGCTCCCTCGGGCATCACGCCGATCCCACTCTTCCCGGGTAGCAAGGCCGATCTCACCGCTGCGCTGAAGGCAGCGGACCGTAAAGTGACCCAATCGGGATATCCGGAGGATCATCTGGATAATCTGTACAGCCATCAGGATTGCATCGTGACCGGCTGGGCGCAAAACAGCGTGCTGTCGCATCAGTGCGATACGCTGCCTGGCGACAGCGGGTCGCCGCTGCTGTTGAAAACGGAGGACGGCTGGCAAGTGATCGCCGTGCAAAGCTCCGCTCCCGGTCCGCAGGATCGCTGGCGGGCTGACAACCGCGCCATTTCGGTTACCGGCTTTCGCGATAAGCTGGAAGCACTGGCCGGAGAGTAATCACCCCTGCGACTGACGCCGCTGCAGCAGATCGGCGATCGGCATCGGTTTACTGAAATAGTACCCCTGAAGCCGGTCGCAGCCGGCCCGCCGCAGCAGCGTCAGTTGCTGCGGATCCTCAACCCCCTCCGCCACGACCGTCATCCCCAGCGCGCGGGCAATGCGCACCGTCCCGCGCACCATCTCCGCCGCCTGTTCATCGCTGTCCACCCGCCCGGCGAGAGATTTGTCGATCTTCAGGCTGTCAAAGCGAAAGCGGCGTAAATAGCCAATACTTGAGTAGCCCGTGCCAAAATCGTCCAGCGCCACGGCAATACCCTGGGCCTTCAGATTCTCCACCACCGCCTGCGAACGTTCCGGATTTTCCAGCACATAGCTCTCCGTCACCTCCACCTGCAGGCGCGACGGCGGAAAGCGGCAGGCCGCGACGGTCTTCATCACCCGGTTTTCAAAAGCCGGGTCGCGAAATTGCGCCGGCGAGATGTTCACCGACAAAAGGAGATCGTCCACCGGCTGCAGGTCGCTGCAGGCGCGTTGCAGAACGAACTGCCCGAGGGCATCAATCAGGCCGCTGCTCTCGGCGATGGCAATAAACGCATCCGGCGCCAGCGCCCCCTGCGGGCGTCGCGGCCAGCGCAGTAGCGCCTCCACGCCGGTCATCGCCAGGGTATCGGCATCGACCACCGGCTGATACCAGACCTCAAATTCATCCTGCTCCAGCCCCTGGCGGATGCCGTTCTCAATCATCAGTTGATGACGACGCACAGCATCCAGCGCATCGTCATACCAGGCCGTCCGCCCCTTCCCGCTCTTCTTGGCGTGGTACATGGCGATATCCGCCCGGCGAAACAGCTCGGTACTGGAACATTCCGCCGGGGCGCCGCTGGCGATGCCAATGCTGGCGCCGATATAAATTTTGCGTTTGCTGAGCGTCACTGGCGCTTTCAGCAGCTCCAGCGCTGCCCAGGCGAACGCCGCCGCCCGGTCAATCGCCTTTTCGCCGCTCACCGCCATAGCGAACTCATCCCCGCCCATCCTCGCCAGCATGGCCCCCGTCGGTACCCGCGTCTGTAGGGCGCTGGCGATATGGCGGATCAGGGCGTCGCCGACATCATGACCATAGTTATCATTGACGTCCTTAAAACCATCCAGATCGATAAACACCACGCACTGATTATCGTGTTTCCCCGTCTCGCATACCTGGCTTAACCGCAGCAGAAGCGCTCGCCGGTTAGGCAGACGGCTCAGCCAGTCAATCATGGCTATCTCCCGCGCCTGACGCTCCCCGCGCGCCAGCTTATACATGCCCAAACTGCTAAAAAGGATAAACAGCAGGATCAGGCTGGCCGCCACCCCGGCGATCAGTCCCATGCTGCCTGACGAGGCCTGCGCCGCTTCAGCGCCAGGCAGGCGCGGCTGCCAGGCCAGGTATCCCAGCACCTCACCCGCCTGCGTTCGCAGCGGAATACGGTAGGCGCCGGGACCCTCGGCGAGATGCAGATGACGAATCTGAAAGGTGTCACCCAGGCGCTCCAGCAGTTGGGGGTTGATATGCCGGGTTATCACCAGATAGCGCCGCGTCGCATCAAATACCTGAAGCCGACCTGTCGTTGGGCGTATCAGGCCGATGCCGACAAAGGCGATCCCGGCCTCCGTGCGCGTGATACCGGCAAAGGCGTTTTTTCCCTCTCGCAATGCTTGCGCATGAGTGTGGATCAGACTGGTCAGGCCAGCCCCTAGAAATGAGAGGTCAGTCCGGGGCAGCACCTGGCTCTGAAAGGCGCCCCACAGGATACGATAATGTTCATCGAGGACAAAGGTGCCATCGTACAGGTTATTGATTTTGAAGCCTGATCCCCAGGAATCGTACAGCCATTTCTGATCGAGTGACGGGGCGTAGGTCTGCGTTACCGCGTCATCCCAGATGGCATTGTCCAGCACCAGCGACAGCACCCGATTGACCGAGGTCTGTACCGCCCCTTCCACCGACAGCACCGAACGCTGCTGATCGATTTCATTAGATTTGCTGGCAATCAGGTGTTGTGAGAGATACAGCAGAGAAATGACCGACGCGGTAAGTCCAAGGCCGGCGAGGAATATCATTATTGACAACGTCCTGGCGGAAGGAATTTTCCGCCAGCCGAAAGCAGTGAACATGCGCAGTCCTCATCGTCACCAGGCACACTATCAGCGAGGGGCTGATCTTGAGTTAAGCATACTACAGAGGACCTGTTTTGCCGCCTGGCTTTGCAGGCGGCGAGACGTCAGGCGAGTTTAATTAACACCATGCCGGCCACCAGCAGGATGAGCCCCGCCCAGCCTTTGTTATTCAGGCGCTGACCAAACAGCACCCAGCCGGCGGCGATGGTCGCCGCGATACCGAAGCCGCCCCACAGCGCATAGGCGACCGAGAGATCGATCCCTTTAACCGCCTGCGACAGGGCGCTGAACGCGCCCAGCACCGCCGCCAGGGACAGGATGCCGTAGACTTTGCGGCGGAAGCCATCGGAAAACTTCAAAAAGACGTTGGCAATGATTTCAAGCACGATGGCGACGGCCAGCCACGCGGCGTGGATCCACTCAAACT
>ERZ826016.2789-NODE-2789-length-12948-cov-5.017917_pt1 | contig 12948 bp, 9 predicted proteins | sample MGYA00519872_ERZ826016 | MGnify/ENA primary metagenome ERZ826016 (study PRJEB31778, sample SAMEA3449218) | human gut metagenome | biome: human gut; feature: human-associated habitat; material: faeces | place: United Kingdom | collected 2010/2012 ... | reverse complement strand
CTATGGTGGTGATCGGTAATTTAGGCGACGGCACCATAAAGTCATCGAGCGTCTTAAGCGGTTATGCTTCCGGCACCACCTGGCTGGTGTTCTCTGCATTCACCCTCAGTGCCGCTTTTGTCATTACCGGCTTAGGTAAACGTATTGCTTATATTCTTATTGGCAAGATAGGCAGTACGACGCTGGGATTAGGCTATGTCACCGCTTTTTTGGATCTGATCCTGTCACCCGCTACGCCGTCGAATACCGCGCGCGCTGGCGGTATCGTTTTACCGATTATCAATAGCGTGGCTGTGGCCCTGGGCTCGGAACCTGAACATAGCGCAAAACGCGTTGGTCATTACCTGATGATGAACGTCTATATGGTGACCAAAACCACCAGCTATATGTTTTTTACGGCGATGGCCGGCAATATTCTGGCGCTCAAGATGATTGAGGATATTTGTCATATCAAATTGAGCTGGGGCGGATGGGCGCTGGCCGGCGTGTTGCCAGGCATCATTATGCTGCTACTGACGCCGCTGATTATTTATAAGCTTTATCCCCCTGAGCTGAAGAAGGTGGATAACAAAGCGATAGCCAAAGCCGGTATTGAATCCTTAGGACCGATGACGTTACGGGAAAAAATGCTCTCCTGCCTGTTTATCATGGCGCTGGGCGGTTGGGTATTCAGTAAATCGCTGGGCGTGAACGAATCAACGGTCGCCATTTGTGTGATGGCATTGATGCTGGTATTAAAAATCGTCAGCTGGGATGATGTGATTAAGAACAAAGGTGGCTGGAACACACTGATTTGGTATGGCGGCATCATCGGTTTGAGCTCATTGCTGTCCAGCGTGGGTTTTTTCATGTGGCTGGCTGACTTGCTCAAAAATAACATTTCTTTTGGCACTCATAGTACGCTCGCCTTCATCATTATCGTGGCGTTAAGTATTTTAGTCCGTTACTTCTTTGCTTCGGGCAGCGCCTATATTGTGGCGATGGTTCCAGTTTTTGCCATGCTGGCCAATGTGTCTGGGGCGCCGGTGATGCTGACTGCCTTAGCTCTGCTGTTTAGTAATTCTTATGGCGGAATGGTCACTCACTATGGCGGTGCGGCGGGCCCCGTTATATTTGGTGTGGGATACAACGATATTAAGTCCTGGTGGATTGTGGGCGGTATATTGGCACTGTTGACTTTCATCTTACACATTACCGTAGGGGTATGGTGGTGGGAGTTATTAATGTACTGGAAAGTGATTTGATGTAGCTTTGAGAGTGTCAATACGCCTGCATTTTATTTTGCATCACCTGCTGTTATTAAAAATATTATTTTTTTTTGCTGGGCGAGGGATTATCTATTTATGTCACCAGTTGCCATTACCTTGTCACTATTACTATTTTCAATCGTGATGTTTGTTTGGGAAAAAATCCCTCTGGCTGCCACGGCAATGATTGTCTGCATTGTTTTAGTCGTAACCGGCATTTTCGATGTGAAAACGGCTTTTGCCGGATTTATTAACCAAAATGTCATTTTATTTGTGGCGATGTTCGTGGTTGGCGGCGCTCTGTTTGAAACCGGCGTCACCGATAAGATTGGCGGCATAGTGACGCGTTACGCCAGATCAGAGAAGCAGCTTATCGTTATTATTATGCTGGTGTGCGGCCTGCTATCCGGGTTTTTATCCAATACCGGAACGGCTGCGGTGCTGATACCCGTGGTTATCGGCGCTGCTATCAAGTCTGGCTATGCGCAATCTCGCCTGCTGATGCCGCTGGCGTTTGCTTCGGCGCTGGGGGGAAACTTATCTCTCATTGGCTCCCCAGGCAACCTGATCGCCCAGTCGGCGCTGGAGCAAGTCGGGCAACGTTTTGGTTTTTTCGAGTATGCCAAACTTGGTATTCCCATGCTGCTCTGCGGGATCCTCTACTTTTTGACCATAGGCTATAAACTGTTGCCGGCAAAATCGGCAAGCAGCAAAGCAAATGTGGACAATGGTAGAAAAATTTCTTGCCCAAAATATAAGCAAGTGATTGCTGTTCTGGTATTGGTATTTACCGTCCTGGGAATGATTTTCGAGAATATTATTGGTTTACCCATTGCCATTATTGGTTCCATTGGCGCTTTATTCTTAGTCATTACTGGCGTTATTACGGAAAAGCAGGCATATCAGTCAATTGACTCACAGACTATTTTTCTGTTCGGCGGAACCTTAGCGTTAGCGAAAGCGCTTGAAACCACCGGGGCCGGGGAAATCATGGCTCGCTCTGTTATCGATCTGCTTGGTCAACAGGCTTCACCATTTTTACTGCTCAGCTCAGTGTTGGTCATCTCCTGCGCATTAACCAATTTTATGTCAAATACGGCAACGGCCGCCTTACTGATGCCAATCGGTTTGTCTATTGCCAATTCGATGGGGGCTGACCCTCGGGCGGTGCTGATGGCTATTGTGGTGGGTTGTTCGTGTGCCTATGCGACGCCAGTGGGAACCCCGGCGAATATGATGATTTTTTCCGCCGGGGGGTATCGATTTATGGATTATGTCAGGGTCGGTCTGCCGCTGATTATTATATCGATTATTGTGAGTTTTATTTTACTTCCCATCTTCTTCCCCTTCTATCCGTAAGCGTAGGTGGGCAGGAAAAAGGTTTTAATTTTATCTACAGCAAAGGATGCAAATCATGATTAAATTACATGAACATGGGGTTTATTTATCCCATGAGAATGGTATTGTTGCGGAAAAGTTATGTTCATTTCCCGTCGATAAGGAAAGTGCCCGTAAGGGAACGATCTCCTGGTCAATTCTGTCGTCCCATAGTCGATCAGCCGACGAGCGGAAGTTAAAAATTCAGTTTGATTCCATAACCTCCCATGATCTTACCTTCGTTGGCATTATTCAGACAGCGAAAGCGTCCGGGATGACGCGCTTTCCCTTGCCCTATGTTTTAACCAATTGCCACAATTCACTTTGCGCAGTGGGTGGCACGATAAACAGTGACGATCATATTTTTGGCCTGACATCGGCGCAGAAATATGGCGGGATCTATGTTCCTCCGCATATTTCCGTTATCCACCAGTATATGCGTGAAATGATGGCGGGTTGCGGCCAAATGATTCTGGGGTCGGATAGTCATACCCGCTATGGCGCACTGGGCACGATGGCGGTTGGCGAAGGGGGCGGTGAATTAGTTAAACAGTTGCTGGGCAGTACCTGGGATATTGATTATCCAGAGGTTGTCGCGGTGTATTTAACCGGTAAACCGGCAGCGGGGGTTGGGCCGCATGATATTGCGTTAGCGATCGTTGGCGCCGTCTTCAAGAGCGGCTACGTGAAGAATAAAGTGATGGAGTTCGTTGGCCCCGGTGTGGCCAGCATGTCGACCGACTTCAGAAACAGCATCGATGTGATGACCACCGAGACTACCTGCCTGTCCTCCATCTGGCAGACGGATGAAGAGACGCATAATTTCTTGCGCCTTCATGGCAGGGAGAAAGACTATCGGGCGCTGGCGGCAAAAGACATGGCCTACTATGACGGTTGCGTTGAGGTTGATTTAAGCACTATCAAGCCGATGATTGCGTTACCGTTTCATCCTGCCAACGTCTATGAAATTGCGACGCTTAATGAAAACCTGGCGGACATTTTACGTGAAGTGGAAGTGGAGTCGGAGAAGATCTCCCTTGGGCGCGCGAAGCTGTCGCTGTTAGACAAAATAGAGAACGGTAAATTACGTGTCCAGCAGGGGATCATTGCCGGTTGCGCCGGAGGTAACTATGTCAACGTGGCCCAGGCGGCTCAGGCCCTGAAGCACCATGCCTGCGGGGACAATATTTTCTCGCTCTCTGTATATCCTTCCTCGCAGCCAGTGCTGATGGCGTTAAACAAAAAGGGATTAATTAACGATCTCATGAGCACTGGCGCCATTGTTCGCACGGCATTCTGCGGCCCTTGTTTTGGCGCCGGCGATACCCCGATGCATAATGGCTTAAGCATCCGGCACACGACGCGTAATTTTCCCAACCGCGAAGGTTCTAAACCGGGAAATGGCCAAATGTCCGCGGTGGCATTAATGGATGCCCGCTCAATTGCTGCAACGGCCATCAACGGCGGATTGTTGACGTCGGCTGCGGAACTCGATTGCTGGCAGGACGTACCCGACTATGAATTTGATGTATCACCCTATCAGAGCCGGGTTTATCAGGGCTTCGTGAAAGGGGTGACGCAGCAGCCGCTGATCTATGGCCCGAACATCAAAGACTGGCCGGAGATGAATGCGCTAACGGAAAATATTCTGTTGGTGGTGGCTGCAAAGATAATGGATCCGGTGACCACCACCGACGAACTGATCCCTTCCGGTGAAACATCGTCGTTTCGTTCTAATCCATTAGGTCTGGCGGAATTTACGCTATCCCGTCGCGATCCGGAATATGTCGGACGGAGTAAAGCCATCGCCGCAATGGAGCAACAGCGCGTTAACGGTGAGGAGCTCTATCGCGGTTATCCGCAGCTGGAAAATATTTTTTCACGGCTGCGACTGCTGCCTGGCCAGGAACATATTACCGTTGAGCAGACGGAGATTGGCAGTATGGTCTATGCGGTCAAACCCGGCGATGGATCGGCGCGCGAGCAGGCCGCGAGCTGCCAGCGGGTGCTGGGTGGGTTGGCTAATATTTGCCAGGAGTATGCAACCAAGCGCTATCGCTCCAATGTCATTAACTGGGGGATGCTGCCGCTGCAGATGAAACAGATACCTGACTTTGAGGTCGGCGACTTTATCTATATTCCAGCGATAAAAAGTGCGCTGGCAGGCGACCTGAACGATATCACCGCCTTTGTCCTCAGTGATAAAAAGCCGATTCAGCAGATTAGCCTCTATATGGAAACGTTAACCGCCGCTGAGCAAGAGATAATTAAAGCCGGTGGGCTTATTAATTATAATAAAAATCAATTAACTAATAGTCATTAATTGATTTCACCCCGTGCTGGCGGCCTGTTCGCTGCCAGCCATTCTTTCCTGCCAAAATCCGCTTTTTTGTGCCAGCACATGAATCGCCGCTGAATAATCATTTAATCTGCCTTTTATTGCGCGGGTTGGGTCTATCAACCTGGCCCGCAGCTATTCACGTTATTCTCATGGAGAGAGGCAATGACCTGTGGACAGGCGTATTTGAGCGGCTGGAAAGAGACCTTTAATTTTAGTGGCCGCGCCAGCCGGCAGCAGTTCTGGACGTTTTTTCTCATCAATGTATTGATCGCCACCATGCCGCTGGCGGCCTGGTGTCTGGCAACCAGCGTTAACCCTCAATACGGTATCCTCAGTTTTGTTGTCATTCCCTTTGCCGCGCTCTGGCTGCTGCTGATGGCGCTCCCCTTGCTGGCTGTTGGCTGCCGGCGAATGCATGATATCGGCCGCTCCGGGATCTGGTTTGTGTTGGGGGTTATCATTCCGTGGTTTGCAATTATTTCGCTGGCTCTGTGCTGCCTGCGTTCAACGCCGGCACCGTCTCGCTGAGATAATCAATCATCACCCGCATCCTGGCGGGCATATGCTTATCTCCCGCCCACAGCAGCCACAGGTCGCCGGAGTAGCTGCTGATGAATTCCCACTCGGGCAGCACCTGCACGATATCGCCCTTCGCCAGCGCCTCGCGAGCGGTAAACAGCGGCAGGCTGCCAATGCCCAGATGCTGCTTAACCGCGTCGAGGCGGACGGCGGTATGGTTGGCGGCGTACCGCCCGTAGGTTTGCACTGTTTCGCTTTTCCCTTCCCGGCGGAACTTCCAGCGCGCGTCGGCGGGCGTTTCGCCAAGACTAATGCAGCAATGCGCGCGCAGATCCTGCGGCGTATACGGCGTACCGTGCTGCTGTAAATAGGGCTCAGTGGCGCAGATAACGTGCCTGATTGGCATCAGCGGTTTGCCATGCAGACCAGGGGAAGGGGTATCGGTGATGCGCAGCGCCAAATCAATACCGTCATCGATAAAATCCAGAGGGCGATCTTCCAGCCGCAGGCAGACGTCCACCTGCGGGTAGCGATGGAAAAACGCCATCATCAGCGGGTGGATCACAAAGCGGCCGACGGCTTTCGGTACGCTGAGCGTCAGCTTTCCCTGAGCGACCGTTTGGCGACTGCTGGCGGAATCTATCGCCTGCCGCGCCGCTTCCAGCATCTGCTGGGCATGCTGATACACTGTTTCCCCGGCATCGCTCAGTCGCAGCTTGCGGGTGGTACGATGCAGCAGCTTGCTGCCCATCTCCCGCTCCAGCCGCGACACGCTGCGGCTCACGGCGGAGGGCGTCAGTCCGCTCTGGCGGGCGACGGCGGAAAAGCTGCCCTGGTCGACAATCTGGACGAAGAGGGCGAGGTCCGGCAGGAGGTTCAGATTCATTTGTGCTCCCGGGGCAAAAGTGCATTGGCGGGTGGTGGGATTATCGCTGTCGATATTATCAATATACTGGTCGGACAGAGAGGAGAATCACCATGACTGAACGAGTTTATTACACCAGCGATGCTACCGACGGGCGCGCCCAGATCACCGCCTGCACTACAGAAGTGGATGGCCGTTACGCCATCGAACTGGATCGGACGCTGTTTCACCCGCAAGGAGGCGGTCAACCGGCAGACCGCGGCTGGATAGCCGGGCAGGCGGTTGAGACGGTTATTGTGCGCGGCGACAGCGTGCTGCATATCCTGTCGCAAGCGCTTCCCCTCGGTGACGTGGAGATGAAAATTGATGCCTCCGCGAGACAGCTGCATGCCCGTCTGCATTCTGCCGGCCACCTGCTTGGCCTGGCGGGCGAACAGCTTGGCTGGCAACCGGTGAAAGCGCACCACTGGCCCGGCGAAGGGCGGATAACCTTTACCAGCAGGAACAATGCCGCGCTGCCGGACGCCAGTGCGCTACTGGCGCCGGTGAAGGCCTGGCAGGCGCAGGACTTACCGCGTCAGGTGACGTTCGCTGATGGCTTGCGCCAGGTGGGCTTCGGCGAACTGCCTGCTTATCCCTGCGGTGGCACCCACGTCGCCCGTCTGGCGGAGCTGGGCGACGTCGTCGTCAGCCAGATTAAAATAAAGAAGGGGCAGCTGGTGGTCAGCTACACCCTGGCGTAAGCGTTTTATCTCTGCTCAGGATAGGCCTGCTTGCCGTGATAAATGCGCTCCGGTCGGCCAACCTTGCCGTAGCTGATTTCCGCTTCCAGAAAGTCGTTCTTCACCCCTTGTTCCAGATAACGGCGGGCGGTGGTTTTGCTGCTGCCGAGGATACGCGCCAGCGAGTCGGCGGTATGCACCACCGACGGGTCGGCAAACAGCTGGAGCACGCGCTGAAAGGTGCTTTCATCGATCCCGCGCAGTGGGGCGCTGACGGGTTCCGTTTGTTCCCGGGCCTGAATATTAAACAGTGCATCGACATGGATCTGGCTGGCCTGTTCGCTGGAGCGCAGCGAGCTACGATAGCGGGCAAAGCGCTCCAGCGTGTGCTGCAGGCGCTGATAGTGCACCGGCTTAATCAGGTAATCGAACACCCCAAGACGCAGCGCTTCGCTAATGGTATCCATATGATTATCTGCGGTAATAAAGATAATCCGTCCCTTGTAATGCGTACTGACAGCATGGCGGATCAGATCGATACCTTTGCCGTCGGGTAAAAAATTATCCAGCAGGATCAGCTGCGGTTGATACAGTCTGAGCTGTTTCCTGGCGCTCTCAAGCTTATCCGCAATACCAATGACGTCGAACTGGGGAAACTGTTTAATGTTATCCACCAGGATCTCCGCCAGCATAGGTTCGTCTTCAACGATAAGAGTAGTGATGCTATCCATGATGTTCATCTCGGGTCAGGGGGATATAAAGCGTAAAGATGGAGCCAAAAGGAATATTATTTTCGACGACAATGCTGCCGCCTGCCTGTTCCACATAACTGCGTACCAGCCAGAGTCCGATACCATGATCTTTACTGGCGCTGCTGGTGACGCCGCGCTCGAAGATCCGATCGCGCAGCGCCTCGTCAATGCCGCATCCCTGGTCGGCGATCTCAATGATCACTTCGTGACCGTCGCTGTTGATCAGGCATTCTATCTGCCTTGACCCCTGCGGCTGACGCAGGCTGGCATTGTAGGCGTTATCAAGCAGATTCCCCACGATCGAGATCCATTCATTGTGAGAAAGGGCGGTGGGTAATCTGTCAACGAAGCAGGCCGGATCGAATACCAGCTCCAGACCGAGCTCTTTGGCCCGGTAATACTTGCCGATCAACAGTCCGGCCAGATGGTTATCCTGGAAATTCCGCGCGATAAAATCGATCACCTTCTGGTGACTTTCCGACTGCTGTTGGATCAGATCCAGCGCATGATCGTAGCGTTTAAGAAACAGCAGGCCAGCGATAGTAGAGATCAGATTGCGATGCTCATGCTGCACGGCGCGCAGGTTATCGGCGTACTGTTGCACCTGGCTGAGCTGCAGGCTAAGGGTATTGATATCGTCTTTGCTGCGAAAGCTGATCACCCAACCCTGTGGCTCATTGTTTAAGATCACCGCCATCCGGCTGGCGATCACTTTGATCTGATTGAAGGTGACGATTTCGTCTTTTTTATTGGCCTGTGGCGCATCGTAGAAAAAGGTCTCCTGCGAGATAACGTTGTTGATCCCTTTGCCGATAAGCGTGGTTTCCGGTTGGCTCAAATTGAGCAGGCGGCGGGCAGTCTGATTAATCGCAGTGATTTTATAACCGGAGTCGATGGCGATAAGCCCTTCGAACACCGATTCAAACAGCACGCTTTGCTGGATCAACAGCTGTGACAGCTGCTGGGGTTCCATATTGAGCATCTGCTTTTTGATATGCAGTGAGAAGCGGCGGGCGCAATAGAGCAGGAGCAGTAACATGATGGCCATCGGGATCAGCAGCGAGCTTATCTGCAGGCTGAGCCAGTTCTCCAGTTGCTCGATGGTATAGCCTACCGACACAATGCCGATCACTTTGCCGGTCGCGTCCTGAATCGGCGATTTACCACGCAACGAGGATCCCAGCGAGCCTTTGCGCACTGACACGTAGCTTTTGGCGTTTATCAATGCCTCATCACTATCGCCGCCCTCCATCGATTTGCCGATTTCATCAGGATTGACGTGATAGAGGCGCTGGCCGCTGGCATCACCGACGGTGATGTAGGTGGCGTCGGAGAACGAACGCATGGGGTCGATAAGGGCTTTGATTCTGGCGAGGTCGCGTTTCTGTACCGCCTCCACCAGCTCCGGCATCGCCGAAATCTGCATCGCCTGAATCAGCGCCCGTTGCCCGACCTGATAATGCAGACGCTCCTCGGTAATGTCTGTCAGATACCATGACATCGCCAGCATGACGATCGTCGAGGTAAATAAGATCAGCAGGAAGATGCGATTCTGAAACGATCGCCGGGCAAACCAGTGGGTGATTTTTCGGGTATACATTGGGTAGATAGACATTAAATTGTTATTCTCCCCGTTTTGCGCCCCCGGCGCCGACAGGTGGAGCACAGAACAGAAAATTTCAGACATGTGCCCGGCCCCGTCATGCCAGGAGTGGGTATCAAATCAGCCCGGAGGCGGGGCGACAGCCACACCTCCGGGAAGGATGCCGGCCTACATCGCCAGCACGTACTTGAGCATCACCCCGGCGGCGATCGCCGAGCCGATCACCCCGGCCACGTTCGGGCCCATGGCGTGCATCAGCAGGAAGTTCTGCCCGTCCGCTTCCAGACCCACTTTGTTCGACACCCTGGCTGCCATCGGCACCGCCGACACCCCCGCCGAGCCGATCAGCGGGTTGATCGGGTTCTTACTGAACCTGTTCAGCAGCTTCGCCATCAGCACCCCGGCGGCGGTGCCCACGCAGAAGGCGATCACCCCCAGCACCAGGATCCCCAGCGTCTGCGGCTGCAGGAACTTGTCCGCCACCAGCTTGGCCCCCACCGACAGCCCGAGGAAGATGGTCACGATGTTGATCAGCGCGTTCTGCACCGTATCGCTCAGCCGCTCCACCACGCCGCTCTCGCGCATCAGGTTGCCGAAGCAGAACATCCCCAGCAGCGGCGCGGCGTCCGGCAGCAGGAGCGCCACCAGCAGTAACAGCACCGCCGGGAACAGGATCTTCTCCCGCTTACTTACCGTGCGCAGCTGCACCATGCGGATCTTCCGCTCCTTATCCGTGGTCAGCGCCTTCATGATCGGCGGCTGGATCAGCGGCACCAGCGCCATATAGGAGTAGGCCGCCACCGCGATGGCCCCCAGCAGCTCCGGCGCCAGCTTGCCCGACAGGTAAATCGCCGTCGGGCCGTCGGCGCCGCCGATGATGCCGATGGCCGCCGCCTGCGGCAGGGTGAAGCTGATGATGCCGAAGTAGTTCAGCGTCAGCGCCCCGAGGACGGTGGCGAAGATCCCGAACTGCGCCGCCGCCCCCAGCAGCAGGGTGCGCGGGTTGGCCAGTAGCGGGCCGAAATCGGTCATTGCCCCAACGCCCATAAAGATGACCAGCGGCGCAATGCCTGAGCCAATCGCCACCTTATAGAAGATGGCCAGCACCCCGGCGGAGTAGCCCATGTCCACCGCGAGGCTCTCCATCTGCCCCTGCACCGACGGCAGGGCCAGCGCCAGCGCCTCCTTAATGGCGTGGACGTCCGGCGCGCAGTGGAGCTTCGCGGCAATCACCGCCAGCTGCGCCGGGTCGTGGTGGGCCAGCAGGCTCTCCAGGGCGGTGAGCGCCAGCCCGGCCTCCGGGATGTTCGACAGCAGGCCGCCGAAGCCAATCGGCAGCAGCAGTAACGGCTCGAACTTCTTCGCAATCGCCAGCCACAGCAGCAGCAGGCTGACCAGCAGCATCACCGCCTGGCCGGCCCCCAGGTGCATCAGCCCCATGCCCTGAATCAGGGCGTTCAGACTTTCCATTTCCGCTCCTCGTCCTTACGCCAGCTGCAGCAGAGTGTCGCCGACCGCCACCGCGTCGCCGGCTTTCACCGCGATACCGCGCACGGTCCCGGCCTGCGCGGCGCGGATTTCGGTCTCCATCTTCATGGCTTCCAGAATCAGCAGCACCTCGCCTTCGGCCACCGTCTGGCCTTCCGCGGCCAGCACCTTCCAGATAGTGCCCGCCAGCGGGGCGGTCACCGGGGTGCCGGCGCCGGCCGGAGCCGGGGCGGCAGCAGGCGCAGCGGCCACCGGCGCGGCGCTGAGCTGGCTGACGTCGCCGCCGTCGCTGACTTTGACCACAAAGGCTTTGCCTTCCACTTCGACGGTGTAGACGCCGGAGGCGGCTGGTTTTTCTGCTTTTGCCACCGGCTGCGCGGCTTCCGCCTGCGGTACCGGCTCAAAGGCTGCCGGGTTGTGGCGGTTTTCGAGGAACTTGAGGCCGGGCTGCGGGAACAGGGCCACGGTGAGCACGTCGTCGATGGCGTTTTCGGCAAGGGTGATGCCTTTCTCCTGCGCCTGGCGTCTGACGTCGGCTTCCAGCTGCGCCAGCTCCGGCTTCAGCAGGTCGGCCGGGCGGCAGGTGATGGCTTCAGCGCCGTCAAGCACCCGCGCCTGCAGGGCGGCGTTCACCGGCGCCGGGGTGCGGCCGTACTCACCCTTCAGGATACCGGCGGTCTCCTTCGCGATGGTTTTGTAGCGCTCGCCGGTCAGGACGTTGAGCACCGCCTGGGTGCCGACAATCTGCGAGGTCGGGGTGACCAGCGGGATGAAGCCGAGGTCCTCGCGCACGCGGGGGATTTCCGCCAGCACCTCATCCAGACGGTGGGCGGCGCTCTGCTGCTTCAGCTGGCTTTCGAGGTTGGTGAGCATCCCGCCCGGGACCTGGGCGACGAGGATGCGGCTGTCGGTGCCCTTCAGCTGGCCTTCGAAGGCGTGGTACTTCTTACGCACCTCGCGGAAGTACGCGGCGATGCTCTCCAGCTTGTGGATATCCAGCCCGGTGTCATATTGCGTGCCGGCGAGGGTGGCGACCAGCGCCTCGGTGGCCGGATGGCCGTAGGTAGCGCTCATGGACGAAATCGCCGTATCCACGCCGTCGACCCCGGCTTCAATGGCCTTCAGCAGGGCCATCTCCGCCATCCCGGTGGTGGCATGACAGTGCAGGTGCAGGGTGACGTCGTAGCGCTTCTTGATTTCGCTGACCAGCGCAAAGGCGGCATGCGGCGTCAGAATGCCGGACATGTCCTTGATGGCGACGGAGTCAACGCCGGTCTCCAGCAGCTGTTCGGTGAGGTCGAGCCAGGTCTGCAGGGTGTGGGCCGGGCTGGTGGTGTACGAAAGCGTGCCCTGGGCGTGGGCGCCGTGGCGGCGGACCGCCTGCAGGGCGGCCTGCATGTTGCGCGGGTCGTTCATGGCGTCGAAGACGCGGAAGACGTCCATGCCGTTTTTGACGGCGCGCTCCACGAAGCGCTCCACCACGTCGTCGGCGTAGTGGCGGTAGCCGAGCAGGTTCTGGCCGCGGAGCAGCATCTGCAGCGGGGTCTTCGGCATCGCCTTTTTCAGCTCGCGCAGGCGGACCCACGGGTCCTCGCCGAGGAAGCGGATGCAGGCGTCAAAGGTGGCGCCGCCCCAGCACTCAAGGGAGCGGTAGCCGACGTCATCCAGCTGAGCGGCGACGGGGAGCATATCGTCGAGACGCAGACGGGTGGCGAACAGGGACTGGTGGGCGTCGCGCAGGACGACATCGGTAATGGCAACGGTCATAAATTCCTCCGTGAATTAAGGGTGAAGACGGCGATGGTGGTGAATGGCGGCGACAATCGCCGGCTTTAAGCGGGCGAAGTCGTCGGCGGGCGCGACGGCGGCCGGGGCCGGTTTGGGGGCGGCAGGCGGCTCGGGAAACAGGCGGTTGACGGCGAGGGACATTCCCCGGATGGCGAAAATGAGCAGCAGCAGGAACACCAGCACAAAGCCCATGCCGAGAAACATCAGGGTGAAGCCTTCGCCTAACAGGACGGCATTGTCAGTCAT
>ERZ826016.2788-NODE-2788-length-12951-cov-2.241935_pt1 | contig 12951 bp, 10 predicted proteins | sample MGYA00519872_ERZ826016 | MGnify/ENA primary metagenome ERZ826016 (study PRJEB31778, sample SAMEA3449218) | human gut metagenome | biome: human gut; feature: human-associated habitat; material: faeces | place: United Kingdom | collected 2010/2012 ... | reverse complement strand
AATCTTTATTGGCGTAATTATATTTACAATGCTAGTGGTGTTGTCTTTCGTAAACAATGTTTTGAACAAATAAAAGACTTGTCTTGCTTTTCAATGCGCTATAGTGGCGATTGGCTTTTCTGGATAGAAATGGCCAAGCAAGGAATGGTAGTCGAAGTTTATGAAAAATTGAATAATTTTCGTTTGCATAATGTAAGCACTACCAAGAAGGGGCAAAAGACAGGAGATGGGGTTCGGGAAGACATATATATAGTAAATAGAATAGAGCATTCTCTCGTTAATATAGGGAGGCAAAGAAAGACTGTGCGTCATGGGAGCTTTTATAAAGAGATAAAAAGACTTAAGGTTCCTACTGAAATCAAGGAGGAACTTACATTGCATTTAGCATCTTCTTTAAAAGCAAATTCTAGTGATTATTATGTAGAACGCTTTAATAAAAGTTTTAGTTGGCTGATGCCTTGGTTGATTACTCGTGATAAAGATCGTCTGTGATTACTGGATGTTTTTATTGGAAATTGATAATGTTTATGACATACTTGCTAATAATCACTTAAAAGTAAATTTAGTCGGTGGATTTTTCTATCTTATCTGCAATAATATTACCAACAGTTTCACTAGCTATAGTTGCCCAATGCGTATCATCTATATGATAAACGTCTTTGACTCCGCTGGCAATCATTTCTCTAAAATTATCTCTAGGATTAATAAACCATTTTAGTTGGTTAATTCCATTTTCTTCTAGTTGATCAATTACTTTCTTAGGCGGGTATGGATTATTTATTATATATGGTTGGTATACATCATATTTATCGGGAGCTATCATATAATAGAGGTCAATGCCTTTTTCTTGAAAGCGTTTATGAAGGTAGTTTAGTTTGTCTAAAATGGCGTTGTATTCTTCTTCTGTGATTGATAATTTCCATAAATCGTCATTGTAAAAATAGAAGGTGTTGTATGGTGGAACAGAGAAACAATCAGTGTTTAACTGTACTTCTTTTACTGGCCTTTTTGATTTGTATAAATGATATTTGATATATTTAAACGTTTCCATTAAATAATCTTTCTTCTTTTTTTCTGTAAAATTATTTTCTGGCTTATTGTCTTCTTTCTCAAGAGTATAATTGATGTCTTTAATATCTCTAAAGCTAAGTATATGCTGTACAAATTCTCTTTCGACCGTTTCAATAATAACAGTCTTACATCCTAGGCTAGCATATATATCGTTATTCAATAAATACAATGCAATATCTTCAGAGCTATATCCTCTTCCTCTTGGATCAGGATAGTTGAGGATTCTTTCTCCTAATTTGGCTGCTAAATAATTTTGATAACCACTGAAACCTTGTTGGCTAAAGGAGTCTCCTATGGTCATAACTTTGTAATTTCTTTGTATGTTGTCATAATATGTATCTACCTTGTTCTCTGATAATGGTGTACCTAAATTGGTTTGGGTTTTGTCTATGTAAAAGTAGCCAAGTTTCCCTAAATCACCGGCTTTGGTTAGACGATCTATCAAATAGAAATTCACATAAAAACCATATGCGTATATTAATACCATGACAGGGAATATGGTGAATAAGCATTTTAATATAAATTTTCTCATAAAGTTCTAGAATTGAAAATAGATAAATGTTTGAATATCATTAGAGTAATAAAATATATAATAGAATATGGCACAGTAGATTCCCCATCTGATTATAGGGTATTTTATATTTATTTCTAGTCCGTGCATTTTGCGTCTGTTAATCCATTCTATGATAATCAAAATAGCAATGTATTGGATGCATTTAACTCCATATTCAAGCGATGAAGGTTGCCATTTAGTAAACATATAAATGATATATTGATAGGCCTCTTTTATATTTTCGGCGCGGAAGATAACCCAACCAATCATTACAAGAATGAAAGTACTAATAATCTGTCCAAGTTCTTTGAGGGATGGTAGGTATTTGTTTTCAGCTACTATGTCTTTATACTTTCTGTTTCTTCCCATGAGTAATAATGGTAGAAATAGTAGAGCATGAAATGCACCCCAACAAATAAACGTCCAATTGGCTCCATGCCAGAGACCGCTAACTAAGAAAATTATCATAGTGTTACGGAAAGATTTCCATTTGCTACATCGACTTCCTCCTAATGGGATATAAATATAATCTCTGAACCAAGTGGTGAGTGAAATATGCCAACGTCTCCAAAATTCGGCAATATCTCTAGAAAAATATGGAAAGTTGAAGTTCTGTAGTAAGTTAATGCCAAATAACTTTGCTGTACCTATAGCGATGTCCGAGTATCCAGAAAAGTCTCCATAAATTTGGAAAGTAAATAAGAAAGCTCCCCAAACCAGATTCAAACTATCAAGTGTTTGATAATTTGCAAAGATTTGATTGACTGCGACAGCGCATGTGTCTGCTACAACAATCTTTTTGAATAATCCCCATAAAATTTGCCTCATACCATCTACTGCCGCTGTGTAATCGAAAGCTCGTTGTCTTTCGAACTGCGGTAGTAAATTGGTCGCTCTTTCGATAGGACCTGCAACAAGTTGAGGAAAAAAACTGATAAAAGCAAAGAATGCTACAATATCATGTGTGGGTTTCATCTTGTGACGGTAGATATCGATTGTATAACTAAGTGCTTGAAATGTATAGAAGCTAATTCCTACTGGAAGTAAAATATCTAATGTGACCCAATCCAATTCAAATCCAAACCACTGAAACAGGTGTTGTAAATTTTCCGAGAAGAAGTTGAAATACTTGAATATTCCTAATATGGTTAGGTTTAATACAATGTTGGCAATACTTATTAAACGTTGGATGTGTCTATGTCCTTCTTGCCGTTCAAGTAGGATTCCGCTTGCATAACTACATAAAGTAGTAAACGCTATTAAGATAAGAAAGCGCCAATCCCACCAACCATAAAATAGATAACTAGCTACAACAACAAATAAGTTTTGTGCTCTTAATTTTTTGAAAGCAAACCAATATAATAAGAATACTATTGGTAGAAAGACTAAGAATTCGAATGAGTTAAATAGCACGGCCTAATTTTTTTTGCAAAGATAAATATAAAATAATTATTGATATTGTAAATGCATGTAATTTTGTTTACGTCTTATAAATAATTATGTTCTAAGAATAGATGTATATAGACACTCTATCTGTTTGGCATTGTTCTCAATAGAGTATAATGACGAAACATAATTATATGCTCGTTCGATGATTTCAGTGTATTGTTGTATCTGTTTTTGTTCTATATCTGTTAAATGGGTGGTTAATTGCTGTTCGTTGGTAAAACGAAGAGCAATTTCTTTATTGTATTTTCTTTGACCATTGTCAAATTGTTCTTTTGTTCCGGCAGTATCTTTTCCAATAACTAAGCATTTGTTAAACATAGCTTCTGCTGTAATTAGGCCAAATGCTTCAAAAGGTGATGGGACGATTAAAGCTGTTGCGCGATTCATTAGATCATATATTTGATTGGTGGGTAGTATTCCTTTAAGCATAATATTATTTTGTATATTGTATTTTTCTATTAGTCTATCAATTTTTTGTTTTGTCTTTGAAGAATAGTTCCCGGCAAGTATTAATTTGAAGGTACCTCCTCTTAGTAGATAGTCTTTATAGCTATTTAGTAGTGAAAAGATGCCTTTTTCTTTCACGATGCGTCCTACAAATAGAAAATACTCTTCTTTAGGAAGCTCTTTAGGTTTATAACTTTGCCTCAAAACACCGTCGTAAATAATAGTCGAGTTTTCCTCCTTTAGTTGGTAGAAATTATATATACCTTTTGTTATTGCTATATTGAAATTACCGGATTTGTGTAGTTGTTTTTTTAAATATGGAAGTGAGTAAGCGTGTGAATGTCCAAAATCTAAAGATTGATACTCTCTTAGGTGCCATATGTGTGGAATCTTTAGTGCTTGGGCTGCAGTAGCCCCAAACTGATATGCAGAAGAATTGGTATGGATAATATCAATCTTATATTGTTTGGATAATTCTATGATTTGTTTGGCAAAGAATTTCTTTTTATTTTTTAATTTAAGGGCATATATGGGACGAGTAATATAATTCCATAAATTTCTCTTTGAGGGATACCAGAAGAAGTCGTAGTTAAGAATACTATATGGTATATTTTCCGATTTCAATTTATCAATGGTTGATTGGCTAGCTAATTTCCCTAATATGATATAAGGCCTTATTTTGCATTTAAGTTCTTTAATTAAAGTGATTAATGCTTGGTCAGAGCCTCCTTCACCTACTGCTATGTATAAGACGTTAATCATTTTGATGGAACTTTATTGAATTTGGTTTATGACTTCTTTTGTTATGTGTATGGCATCTTTTTACGATGAACTATCTAATAATATTTTTTGGTAAAAGTACTACAAGTATTAAGACATATAATTCTATACCATATAAATTTGAAAAGGATTTTATTTCGCCACTTGCTATTTTTATAGGTCTCACGATAGAGCTTCATTTCTCTAAAAGCGCGTTTAAAGGGTGCCGATCCTTTAATGATATTTTTTATGCGTTTATATTCTTTCTTTTCTTGTATCGACTTTATACTTGATGGATTGAGTTCTCTGCTTTTTTTGTAGAATTCAATCTTTGATTGTGTGTCATTGGTATCATAAGCTAAAACAGGGAATGTATTGATGGTTTTATTGTATATTCTTGCATATTCATCAGCCATTTCTTTTACAGACTTCATTTCTTTTAAATAATGTCTGATATTCTCTTTTTTCTTTTGATATTCTCCTGCGATGTTTGATTTGACTGTTAAAATGAACTTAAAAATATCTTTTGCAGTACTGTGTATGGGGAAAATCCATCCTGCATCAATTGCTTTCACTCGTTCAGCTATAGCTCCTAAATCGAATGTGATTACAGGAATTTCAGCAATAAGGCTTTCTGATAAAGTATAGGAATATGTTTCTGGCCACATGGACATTAAACATACTAGTTTAATGTCGTTCTCAAGTAGTAGATTAGGTAGGTCTTTCTGTAAATATTCACCATGATAGATATAATTTTGTTTATTGGTGTTATATTTTTTATTTTCTGCCATTCCAAAGAGATGGATTGTTATCTCGGATTTTCTAGCTTCAGCTATTAACCCTTTTAAATATCTTAAACCTTTTTCTTCTGAAATCCCACCAATAAAAGCGATATTAAACTTTTATGTTAGAATAATTCGATTCTTTGTTTGCTTGATTGTAGCCATGTTCTATTACGTCGATTGTTAGGTCTTTGTATATATCTAAAACAATATTCTTAGTATTGGAAGAGGGGACGATTATTTTCTTTGCTAATTTAAGATTCGAATAAAATTCTTTTCTCCATAACGGTATAAAATTAATATTCAGTTTAAACTTTTTTGATATGCATGAACTACATCCATTTTGGTTGTTATAATTACAAAGAAAAGTTTCCTCGTCGAAGAGTTTTACCGAAGGACATATTGAATAAAAATCATGCATTGTATATATAAAGGGAACGTTCTTCTCTTGTGCCACTTTGAAAATATCCAAATACATGTTTCTTAAGTGATGGATATGGATTAAATCTATTCTTAGGGCCGTTATCAATCTCTCAATATCTTTCTTGAAAACATCATTATAAAGATTTAAAGCTGTATATTGAGAATACATGCCTAGAGAAACAGTAATTTCGTCAGATGAAAAATAAGAGGTTAGATAGTATCTGAAATCATCCACAGAATAATAGATTACATGAAAATTAAATTCCTTTCGCATGTTTCTAATTAAATCATGTACATGCAATGTTGTTCCGCCGATGTTCCTTTCGTTGATCGCTTTGAACTCATGTATTACAATCAGTACATTCTTTTTAGAATACATATCTGTGTTATAACGCACATTCAGTTGTATCTCTGAGATCGGATTTTGTTGAACAAAAGCTTCTGTGTTTGCAAAGCATACTGGGTATCTCTCTTTTAATATTTGTAGATGAGAGTTTATCAAATTGGTCTTTTCTTGAGTGAAAGATTGGGTTCCTTTATGATAAATATATGTGTTATCACATAATAAATGTCTATATCCAGCTTGTAAACATCTATATGAGAAATCATTTTCTTCCCCATATCCTTTTCCAAAAGTTTCTTCGTCGAATAGACCTAGATCGTCTATTGCCTCTCTTTTAATATACATACAGAATCCGTGCGCAGTAGGAATATCAGGAAATAAATTCATGCTGCATTTTTCGACAATGTCAGCATATTCTTCTACACTTAAACCTGGAGGAATGGTGTTTTCTGCCAAAAAAACAGGTACAGATGCTAAAGTCGCGTTATTGGATAGGGGAGTAACAGTAGCTACTGCAGGTTTACTATATGCGCAGTTTTGTATTTTGGAAAGCCAATTTCTGGTTACTTCAGTGTCACTATTTAATAAGACTACATCATGGTGTGAATATTGCATGCCAATATTCACAGTTCGGACAAATCCTTGATTATCTTTGTTATCTATTAATATGATATTTAGCGATTGATTTTCTTTTATAAAAGAATTCAATAAGGGTAATATTCTTTCGTCTGTGCTTTTATCATTGACTAACAATAATGTGTGCTGGGTAAGATCTGTATGCTCAATTACTGTTTCAATGCACTTTTTGACAAAATCAAAAGCATTATAAATGGGTATTATAATATCGATATCCATAGTGCGTAAAAATTGTTAGATACAAAGGTATGAAGAAAAATAGAAGTGGCAAGGGAACTTACGTTTTATCTTGGAATAAAGACAGTTTTTAAAGTAATTGTTTGGGGCTAGTGTTATTTTTCGTATGTTTGTATAATTAAAATTTGAAATAAAGAAAGTTGTTTATTATTTAATATTAAAATGAAATCTGAAGAAGCTCCAATCATCTCGGTTGTTATAGCATGTTATAATCAGGGAATTTATCTTTCGGATGCTTTGAATTCATTGGAAAAGCAGACTTTTCAGAATTGGGAGGGGATCATCGTAAATGATGGGTCTACTGATGGTACAGAAGAAATAGCTTTGGAATATGTGAAGAAGGATGAAAGGTTCAAATATGTCTTTCAGGAAAATGGGGGTGTTTCTAAAGCAAGAAATATAGGAGCTGCACAAGCGTTAGGTACTTATATTTTACCTTTAGATGCGGACGATAAATTGGAGGAGACTTATATAGAAAAGGCCTTGTCGCATTTTACTCATCATCCGGAAACATTGTTGGTGTATTGTCAATGGGGCTTTTTTGGGGAAGCGACTAATCACAGTCAAGTATCTTATAAAGGTTATGCAAAGTTATTAGTCAACAACGAGATTTTTTGTTCATCAGTTTTTAGAAAGAGCGATATGCTCCGCATTGGTGGTTTTGATGAAGATATGCATTTGGGATTAGAGGATTGGGAATTTTATATACGCTTGTTGGATGAGCAAAGTGTTGTATATCAAATACAAGAACCTTTGTTTTTTTATCGAATTAAGGCGGTCTCTAAAAATGTAACCGCTGCTCAGAATATCGCGGAAGTTGAGAACTATATTTATCAGAAACATATAAGACGTTATTCGTTGTATTATGGAAGTGCAATTCTTTCTTTACGTCGATTGTTTCTTTGTGAGAAAGAGCTGGAAGATTGCAAAGCGCGAATTGCTCGGCACAAAAATAAGTGGTATCGCCGTTTGTTTTATAAATATATAAAGGGTAACCTGAAAAAGAAGTAGAATGAAACAGATTTCTATTATTACGATCAATTATAATAATGCTTCTGGATTGGAAAAAACAATTCGAAGTGTTGTGGAACAGACATATAATGAATATGAGTATATAATTATAGATGGTGCAAGTTCAGATAAAAGTAAAGAAGTTATTCAAGAATATCAACGGTATATAGATTTCTGGTGTTCTGAAAAGGATTCAGGAATTTATAATGCGATGAATAAAGGGATACAGAAGGCTTCTGGTGAGTATCTGTTATTCTTGAATTCTGGTGATGTATTGAACAATTCTGCCGTGTTAGCTGATATTCATGGTTTCTTATCTGGGGAAGATATTGTTTATGGGGATTTAGTTTTTGTGAGGGGGGATGGAGAAGAAACAGTTTTTACAGATGGTGGGTCAGAAACTGGCAGATCAGGTCAGTGAGTGGAAGATAGCAGTATCTGCCCGTACTGTCATGAAAAACAATGGAGTGTGTAAAGATGGTTTGACAGTGTGTATTGAAGATGATGCTGTAAACCCGACTTTATATCTGGAACAGGAGTATGATGATTTTATGAGCGGAACCTGTTCCATAGAAGAGATTGTGGAAAAAGTACATACCTTTTTGGTGCAGAACCGTCAGGAGGCAAGGGATTTTCCCATGGAGATGTTGGATTATGAAAATGCGAAAAAGCAAATATGCTACCGCCTTATATCCGGCCGATTAAATAAAAAAATGCTGGAAGAGGTGCCTTATGTGCCGTTTTTAGACCTTGCTATTGTGTTTTATCTTGTAATCGAAAAAAATAAGCAAGGGGTAAACAGCGTCTGTATCACCAATGAACTGATGAAACGGTGGCAGGTGGGTATCCGGCAGCTTTACAAACAGGCCAGGGAAAATACAAAAAGAATTTTTCCTTTGAAACTCCAGAATATGATGGATCTGATCCGAAAGGATATGTCACCGGAGAGCATAGAAGAACTTGGACCAGGATTGGATTCTTCCATGTGGGTGCTGACCAACGAACTGGGGATATATGGGGCAACGGCCATGCTGTATGATGGTGTGCTGGAAGAGGCAGGGGAAAAATGGGAGCAGAATTTTTACATTATACCGTCCAGTGTGCATGAACTGATCCTGCTGCCGGAGGAATGGGATATGGAACAGTTGGATCTTATGATAAAAGAAGTGAATGAAAGAGAAGTAAAAGATGATGAGATTTTGTCGGATCATGCCTATTTATACGATGTGAAAGAAAAAAGATTTTACTTTTAGCAGGGAAAAAGACTTTACAAATCTGTCTGCTGTGTTATAATATACAGGTAATGCATCTGTGGCTCAGTGGATAGAGTAGAGGCTTCCGAAGCCTTTGGTCGGGGGTTCGAATCCCTCCAGGTGCATTTATTTTATTGTATAAATACAGGAAGGTGAAGCCATGGAAACGAAAGATTACATTGTCAGAGGAATTGCAGCAAATGGTGGAATCCGTTGTTTTGCTATTACATCAAGGAACCTTGTGGAAGAGGCCAGAAGGCGTCACAATACCAGCCCGGTGATTACAGCGGCATTAGGGAGACTTCTTTCCGGTGGTGCTATGATGGGTGCCATGATGAAGAATCCAAGTGATCTTTTGACATTGCAGATCCAGTGTAACGGACCGGTAAAAGGTCTTACGGTGACAGCAGATGCATCCGGTCATGTAAAGGGATATGCCAATGTACCACAAGTTCATATAGGTGCCAGGCCGGACGGCAAACTGAATGTAGGCGGGGCATTGGATCTTGGTGTTCTCACGGTGATCAAGGACATCGGCTTGAAGGAACCCTACGCCGGACAGGGACAGTTAGTATCCGGTGAGATTGCAGAAGATCTTACCTATTATTTTGCTACAAGTGAACAGGTACCATCAGCAGTTGGTCTTGGAGTTCTTATGAATAAAGACAATACGGTACGTCAGGCTGGCGGATTTATCGTGCAGCTGATGCCGTTTGCGGAAGAAAGCACAATTGCGAAGCTTGAGGAAAATGTGCAGAAAATCACATCTGTCACAAATCTTCTGGAAGAGGGGCATACTCCTGAGAGTCTGCTTGAGAAAGTCCTGGAGGGCTTTGACATGGAGATCAATGAGAAAGTTCCTACGGAATTTTACTGTAACTGCAGCAGAGAAAGAGTGGAGAAAGCCCTGATCAGCATCGGAAGAAAAGAATTAAATGAGATGATCCAGGAAGGCAAGGACATTGAGATGAACTGCCATTTCTGTAATAAGAATTATGAATTTACAGTGGAAGAACTGAAAGAAATCCTGCGTAAATGTAAATAAAAGACGCCAATGTACTGACAGATAGATCTGCCGGAGCACAGGGAAGAAGAGGTAGAAAATGAAAAACGGTTATATCAAAACAGCAGCCGCAACACCTTATATCACAGTTGCAGACTGCAATGCCAATGGAAATGAGATTATCAGACTGATCCATGAGATGGAGAAAGAACATGTGAAGGTTATGACTTTTCCAGAGCTTTGTATCACAGGCTATACCTGTCAGGATCTTTTCCTGCAGAGACGTCTTCTCGACAGCGCCTGGGAAACTTTGCTGAAGATCACAAAGGAAACTGCTGATGTGGATGCCCTTGTTTTTGTAGGTGTGCCTTTCAGAAATCATGGAAAATTATATAATGTGGCAGCAGTTTTAAACAGAGGCGAGATCATTGGTCTGGTTCCGAAAACTTATCTTCCAAACTATGGAGAATTTTATGAGCAGCGCCATTTTGCATCAGGTCTTGGCTGTCTGGAATATGTGGATATTGAGGGAAAGAGAGTTCCTTTCGGAACAGATATTCTTTTTATCTGTGAGGAGGAGCCGGAGCTTGTGGCAGCAGCAGAGATCTGTGAGGATTTATGGGTGACACTGCCGCCAAGCGTTCTCCATGCACAGGCAGGAGCGAATCTGATCGTGAATCTGTCAGCCAGCAATGAGATGGTCGGAAAGGACAGCTACCGCAGAGATCTTGTTTCCGGACAGTCTGCACGTCTGGTGTGCGGATATGTATATGCAAATGCAGGAGAAGGTGAGTCTACACAGGATCTGGTCTTTGGCGGTCAGAATATGATCGCAGAGAATGGAGTGATCCTTGCGGAAGGAAAACGTTTCCACAATGGTATTGTATACAGTGAGATTGATGTGCAGAGGCTGAATGATGAGAGAAGAAGACTGACTACTTATCAGCCGGCTGACGACAGTGATCACATTAAAGTGTGCTTCCATCTGAATGTGGAAGAGACAAAGTTGACCAGAAAATATTCGCAGTATCCTTTTGTACCTTCACGAAAAGAAGAAAGGGATATGCGTTGTGATGAAATTCTGAATATCCAGGCAATGGGACTTAAGAAACGTATGGATCATATCCATTGCCATAAGGCAACAGTGGGACTTTCCGGAGGTCTGGATTCCACACTGGCACTGCTTGTGATCGCAAGAGCCTTTGACCTTTCCGGTGCGGACAGAAAGGATATCCACTGTATTACCATGCCATGCTTTGGAACCACAGACAGAACTTATCAGAATGCCTGCAAATTAAGTCAGTGTCTGGGTGCGACTTTAAGTGAGATCAATATCAAAGAAGCAGTAAATGTACATTTCCGGGATATTGCTCATGATCCGTCTGTGCATGATGTGACTTATGAGAACAGCCAGGCAAGAGAGAGAACGCAGATCCTGATGGACAGTGCAAATCAGGATGGTTCGATTCTGGTGGGAACAGGAGATCTGTCTGAGCTGGCTCTGGGATGGGCAACCTACAATGGTGACCATATGTCCATGTACGGCGTGAATGCTTCAGTGCCGAAAACTCTGGTGCGTCATCTTGTACGTTATTATGCGGATACCTGCAAAGATGAAAAGCTGACAGAGGTTCTTCTTGATATTCTGGATACACCGGTAAGTCCGGAGCTTCTGCCGCCTAAGGATGGTAAGATCGCACAGAAGACAGAAGATCTGGTGGGACCTTATGAACTTCACGATTTCTATCTGTACTATATGCTTCGTGCAGGATTTGAACCGGAGAAAATTTACAGGCTGGCATGTGAGACTTTTGAAGGAATGTATGATAAGGAGACAATCTTCAAATGGCTGAAAACCTTCTATTGGAGATTTTTTGCACAGCAGTTTAAACGTTCCTGCCTTCCGGATGGCCCGAAGGTGGGAAGCGTTGCGGTTTCACCGAGAGGTGATCTGAGAATGCCAAGTGATGCAAGTGCAGGAGTATGGTTGGAGCAGCTTGAAAATATGGATATTTAGAATCGCATAGCGGAGTGGATGATTTTATCCGCGTGATTTTGCATGGCGAAGCGGAGAACGATCAGTTGTTCTCCGCTTTTTTCAGTGCTGTTTCAATTGCATTCAAAAGAATCATGGAAGTATACTTCTGATCTTCGGAATATTGGATATTTTCCAGCGACTGGGAGGTATAGATCTGGCTGGCCAGTGATTCCAGAGCCGGTTCCATGAGAGGAAACATGGCTGCAGTGCTTTCACTTAAATTTACCAGACGGATGGAAGTTACCCTGTCAGAGTCAACGGTTACTTCCAGGTCAAAGGTGTTTTCATTCAGGTCGATGGAGGAAGTATAAATTCCCGGTTTGTACAGGCTTTTGGCATCGGCTGAGGCACTTTTTTTCTGACCGGATCCAAACATGAAAAAAAGTACAATAGCCAGGATGACAGCAAGAAGAAGGAAAATGCCGGTGTATATAACTTCCTTCATATGTAGGACTATGATTTTTGTTTTTGCACTCATGGTACACGCCTCCTGGATGGTTTTGTATATTCTATTACAGAAGTGCTTAAATTATGATATACTGAAACAACGAATGTGAGTAACCGACAGTAAGGAGAGAAGAATGTCATTACAGTTTATTATCGGCAGTTCCGGTGCCGGAAAGTCTTATTTTGCATATGAGAGAGTAATCCGGGAGTCCATGGAACACCCGGAGAGAAATTACTATATTATTGTTCCGGAGCAGTTTACCATGCAGACACAGAAGACGCTGGTGGAAATGCATCCGGGAAAAGGAATCCTGAATATTGACATCCTGAGCTTTGAACGTCTTGCGTACCGTGTATTTGAAGAAACCGGCGGAGATAACAGAAAGGTTCTGGAAGATACGGGAAAAAGCATGGTGCTGCAGAAAATGGTGCAGCAGCACAGAAAGGAACTTGCCTATCTGGGAAGTCAGATGAATAAGCCGGGATATCTGGATGAGGT
>ERZ826016.2787-NODE-2787-length-12951-cov-2.781483_pt1 | contig 12951 bp, 15 predicted proteins | sample MGYA00519872_ERZ826016 | MGnify/ENA primary metagenome ERZ826016 (study PRJEB31778, sample SAMEA3449218) | human gut metagenome | biome: human gut; feature: human-associated habitat; material: faeces | place: United Kingdom | collected 2010/2012 ... | reverse complement strand
ATATCCGCAACCCCGCCTGCCGTATTCTCCGTTCGGACAGCCCCACCTGCCGCATTCTCCATTCCGACAGTACCGCCTGCCGCTCCCGTCGCGCAATCAAGCAGCATCTCCAGCAGCAGCCCCTTCTGTTCCCGGGTCAGCCCCGCAATAATATATTTGAGATTGGTATGAAAAATAATCTGATCCATTTGTTTCCCCGTTGCCACGAATTACCCCTCGCGCACAAGCCGGCCGCTCCCGGCAGCCTGCCCGCGCAATCCGCCGCCCGCGCCGAAACGCCGGCAGCCAGTCTCTCCGATAGTCCGATAAAAGTAGTCCAAATAGTCCGATAGTCCTGAAACGGCACCGCCGGTATTTTCCGCACACGACACCAAAGCTCCCGTCCCGAAACAGCGCTCAAACGCCCGTCCCGCACACGGCGCCAAAGCTCCCGTCCCGAAACAGGGCTCAAACACCCGTCCCGCACACGGCGCCAAAGCCTGCCCCTGCATCCGGCTCCCTGCACGCTCCGCACACTCCCGCACGCGCCCTGCATACAGCCTGATATATAACCCTGTATATACTGCAAAAATTGGGCTTGACTTTTAGGCACTTTTAATATATGATAATTAATACATTGTCAATATTAAAAAACATACTTGGCAAAAAAAATTATTCTGATAGCGTAGCATAAAAAGGAGATATTACTATGGCAGATTTACAAACAATCCGCAAACGGCTGGAAAAGTATATCTTGGACAGCAACCACACCTTTCGCGAAGTATCGCTGAAAATCGGGCGCAAGGACTCATACATCCAGCAGTATGTCAAATACGGCTTTCCCAAGCGGCTGAACGAAGTCGACCGCAAAAAAGTCTGCCAGCTGTTAAACATCAGCGAAAAAGAATTGATTGACGACGAGCTTCTGCAAAGCGGCGCCGCCCTGCCCCCGCTCTTTGAAAACGACGACCTGACCGGTTCGGCGGCGGATTTTGTGGCGATAGACATCTGCGCCGCACGCCCCGGAACCGAGCTCCGCGACAACGTCGTCGGGCGTATGGTGCTGAATTTTGCGGAATTCGGCAGCTGGTGCGCGGGCAACCCGTTCAGCCTGCGTTTTATCCGCCTCGACGGCGACTATATGGAACCGACGCTCCCCAACGGCAGCCTTGTTATGTTCGATTCCGGCGTCTGCGATTACAGCGGCGACGGCATTTATGTTATCGAAACCGGGGGCGACGTCCAGATTAAACGCCTGCAAAAAACCGCCGCCGACACCTACGCGCTGAAAGTCGACAGCCCCCGCTATCAGGATTTGTACCACAAAAAGAACAAGGTAAAAATCCTCGGCCGCGCCGTCTTCTGCCTTTCCGGCCGTCCGCTGTAACCCGCCGCGCCCTTGCCGGCTGAGCCCGTCCTTTCCGCCCGGTAAAATCCGCACGCACACCGAACCGCCCGCCGCGCCCGTCCCGAGTTATCAACATCGTCCATATATTCGGCTATATAATCAGCGCTTTTCTGCCGCATTTTGCCCATCGGCGCCAATGCGAAAATATTGAAATCAATATACGAAACACCTATATATTATGAAAATTAATATACAGAAAAGGAAAGTATATGAATATCAAGCAGAAAATCGCCCGCCTGAAACAGCAAATCCGCCTGCGCGAAACCGCCGATGACGGTTATTACCTTTCGCGCCAATACAAGGAAGACGCCCGCGCCCTCTATGAGCTGGAAAGGCAGCTCCCGCCCGTCGGCGCGCCGCGGCAGCCGCCCCGGACTTAAAAGCCCCGTTCGCACAATTCCCTCAGCCAGCCTGCCCTTTATCGGCAAATGTGCCGGGATTAAAACGTATAGCGCATACCGAGGGAGAACTCCAGCATATCGTCAATATATTCGCTGTCCAGCACGACATAGCGCACCATGCCCCGCAGCGCCCAATGGCCGGTGATGTTATACTGTGCGCCGACGCCGAAGCGGTAGCCGACGTTGTCGTCCGAACCGCTGAACTCGTGGATGCCGTCGCTGTATTTCAGCTTAACGTCAAATTCATATTTGCCGACACCCGCTGCCGCTACCAGTTCCAGCTGGTCGTTCAACGGCAGAAAGCCCAACGCGTCCACGCCGTACGCGGTATAATCGCCTTCGGTGCGCCATTCGTCGTCAGCCGTTTTTTTCGCCGTATTTGAGGTTTGGTAAAACACCTCTACGCCCCAGTTTCTGCCGATGCGCAGCCCTGCCGCACCGCCGACAAACATTGCCCGGTCTTTTAAGAAATATTTTTCCTCTGAACCGCTGTAGCCGATATCCGTTGTTCCCGCGTCTACGCCCAGATACGGACGGAGCGTGTTGACCGGCTGCGCGGTTATAAGCGGCTGTCCGGCAGCGGTCTCCCGTTGTCTTGTGGCGTAACCGTATTCTTCTCTCTGCGCAGGCGGAATGCGAACATAGCGCCCCTCGCCGGCAGAACGGTAACGCACGGCGCCCCCGTCTTGTCTATAAGCGGCGCCATGTTCCACACGCCTGCCGTATGCTTGTTCTGAAGCATAATCATACAGTTGAGCGTGTGCGGATTGGTAAGCTACAAAAGCGGATATACCGACTAAAACCATAAACTTTTTCATCTCGACTTCCCTTCTTCACAAATAAAAGAAAAGTCACCCTTTGCAAAAAAAGGTGACTGGAAGTTGAAATCTGCTCAGGGCAGTGCGATATATTTACGCAAGCGCTTATTTTACCGCCTTCCAGCCAAAGACTAAAAGGCAGATAGCATTCATCATCTACTATATAGACGTCCCGAGAAGGATTTCACACCTCCAGAATGCGTCTCCGACATTCCTCTATCAGAATATATTCTAAATCTTAAGATTAAGTTAATTAAGCACAGAAAAAACCAGCCAAAGCGACTGGATGTTGAAATCTGCTCGAGAGACAGTGCGATTTATTTGCAAAGCTTATTCATCGCCATCCAGCCATAGACTGTGAGGCGCGGAATAACGTCCCACGCAACGTCTCGAAAAGGATTTCACACCTTAGAAATACCTATCGGTATTCCATACCTCAGTATATACAATCCTCGTTTATAAAAGTCAAATAAAAAAAAGCCGCCCATACAGGCAGCTTTTCTTTCGTTCGGTTTTCCGCTACGGCTCTCCGGCCCCCGGTTACAGGCGTCCCGGAAAACTTCGTCACCCCTCTCCTATTACAGGCGGAAAATTTTAGGCAGATAGAGATGGGCTTGAGGGCGGCAAAAATTTTAGTGTACAAACAAGGTACATGAATTTTTGCCGACCCGATAAGACCGCTCTGGATGCCCAAATTTTCCCCTGTAATTAGTACGGGTGCTTCGCATAATACTCCTCCGCCACCGCCGGGAAATTTTCCTTGAGCAGCGACAGCGCCTCCCAGCACATGGAATGAAACGCGATGTATTGCCGCACGGCTTCCGTTGCCCCCAGCTTGACCAGCTCGACTTCCGCCTGCCAGCACATGCCGTGCTCGGGACTGTAGCGGGAAATCAGTTCCTTTATCAGCTCCCCGTTGCCGCGGTTAATCAGCGCCACCTGCGCGTCGTCGCTGAGCCAATAGCCCGCCACGTACTTTTTAACCGCCGCCGGCGTCGCAAACTTGACAAAGCTCACGTCGTCCCGGTGCCGGAATTGCGTCAGGCAGTCGTCCAAACTCTTGCTCGCCAGCACTTTAAACAGCTTCTGTTCGTTCTCCGGCGCAAAGCGGTAACCGCCCATGCAATACAGATGTTCCACATGCAGCTTGAGCCATTCCGCGTCAAAATTGCGTTTCCACAACACCTCTTGCGCTTCCGCCGCCAGCGGGCATGTCATCAGCAGCAGCTGGATAAGGTCCCGGTCGTACGACGTCAGAACTTCAACCTGCAATTCCGCCGGCAGGGCTTCCGCCGCCAGCGTTTCCATCAGTTTGCCGAAGTCTTTGGCCTTGGCCGCTTTTTTGCGAAACAGGCGGTAAAACCGGTACACGATGGTCTTAAACGCCGCATAGTTGCGCTCTTCGACAATCTTTCGTTTCACGTTTTCGCTGATAACCCATTTGTTGGCATACGCCGCAAACAAAGACGGATTGTCCCGGTGCAGCAGAGCATAAACCTGGTCGTCGTTTTCCAGCGGATTAAACGCCAGATACACGCGCACCGCCTCATTGCTCCCGGTTTTAATCAGATATTCCGGGTCGGCCAGGCGGCGCATTTTGGCAAAGTCGCGCAATGCCTCCACCTTATCGCAATGAATAAGGCAGCGCTGGGTTTCCTCGGTCAGGCCGTAATAGTTAAGATACGTCAGCCGGATGTCGGCCGGGGCTATTTGGACAAAAACCTTTTCCGCGTCTTTGGAAAAACGGAAACGGTTGATGTAGCTCTTAACGGCCGCGGGAGAAAAATGCTCCAGCAAAACCAGTTCTTCATGCAAATCCAGGGGATGTTCACTTGTCAGGCTCTCAAAATAAGCCTTTAGCTCATTATCGGCATTCCGCTCGATAAGGCTGATAATTTTGTTGTTCATAATAGGAATTATATAAAAATTAAACACTAGAATTATATCACTCTGCCCAGATATATAGACAATATTTTTCAATTAGTCAACCCAAAAAAAATTTGACTTTTGGCAAAAAAGGATATATCTTATCAGGTAAATAATATGTTATGGAACAGATAAGGAGCAGATTATGCTGAACAAGTCATACATTTTGGCGGGACTGGCGGCGTTGGCGCTGGCAGGCTGCACCCGCGAGGTCTATTTGCAGCCCGTGCCGTGCGAACCGGAATGCCCGAGCTGTCCGTGTTTCGTCGGCGCTTCCGAGTGCTGTCCGGAAACTGCGGTGCAGACCGTCGTTACCACCTATCAGGTTTATGACGTTCCCGCGCCGACGGTTACTTATATCCCTTGCGACAATGGCGTCCGCCGCTGCCGCACCGTCTGCCGCGAAGTCCGCGTCGAACAGTAACCCCGCCCGCGTACACGTCCCCATACCAAAAGATACCCGAAACCGTCTGGTCTCGGGTATCTTCATAAGCGGTGCTTCATCTCTCTGAATCCTTCTGATGGGCTCCAGAGAAAAAATATTGCTTTTTCTTCTGACTCCACCCGCCTAAATTCTGCCTGCGCTCTCACGCCTGCAGAAAATCCTCTATGTTTCGCGAAACCGCCGCTTCGTGCCCGGCACTCGCTGCCAAACCTCGCGTCCTCCGCCTTACCGCAACGCTCTGCCGCAACACCCTGCCGCAACACCTTGCCGCGCTGTCCTGCCGCGCCGCATCCGCCCGGCATCCCGCGCCCTTTCCTCTTCGGACCGGCAGCCGCGCAACCTGCCTTACTGGCGTTTCAGCCGTAAAATCAGCCCGCGGTACTCGTTCACAAAATTATACTCTTCCTCCGTAATCTGCGTGCCGATAATATTATCGCGCTCCCGCTGCAAAACGTCTACCTGCGTTTTCATCTCAAACGGCAGCCGCCGCTCGTCGATTTCCGTAGATAAAAACGCAATCGTTTCATCCAGCCGCGCCACGCGGTCATAAACGTCATACATGTCAAACAGCTTTTTCACCCGCACCAGAAAAGCCTGCGGCTCCCAGTTCATGCGCTTGAGCTGCTGTTCCAAAAATCTCGGGCACGGGCTCGGAAACGCCCCGTTGGCAAATTCTTCCAGTTCTGCGGAAGCCGTCGGCATTTTCATAATTTCCTGCACCGTCAGCAGCAGATGCATAAACTCCGTTTCGTCAAACGTGCGGGATATGCGCGTTATCAAAAACCGCGGCACCTGGTCTTCAAACACCTTCTTCTGCAGGACAACGTTGCTGATGGCAAGGTAAAGGACAAAACTCATGCCGGCGGCGTACAATACAGGCTTCAGCAATTTGCGCTTCGCCACGCGTACCAGCTTTTTCCTTCTGCTCATCTTTGCCATAACAAACGAATTCCCCCGTTAGATTCGCAGCTATAATAGGGGATAAAAATAAATTATGCAACAAATGATAAAAAATAGATAATACCCTTTGAAATATAATTAGCAAAATAATTTGTAAATATATTTCAAGGGTATATTTTTTATAAAACTAAAATAATGGAAAAATAGTTATATTTATTAATAAATAAAAAAATATAATTTGTTGCTTTTGCAACAGAAAAACAACAAACTTGGTATATAATTAACACAGAAAAACTAGGAGGAAAAGCAAATGAAAATAATAAAAAGAGATGGAAGAGTTGTAGATTATGATAGACAAAAAATAGCAGTAGCAATTGAAAAAGCAAATAGAGAAGTTAAAGGAAAAGAAATTGCTTCTAAAGAGGATATAAAAAATATTATTCAACATATAGAAGATTTAGACAAAAAAAGAATGTTAGTTGAAGATATTCAAGATATAATTGAAATGAGACTAATGACTTTAAATAAGTTTGCTCTTGCTAAAGAATATATAACTTATAGATATACTAGAGAACTTGTTAGAAAAAGTAATACTACTGACCTTTCAATTAAGGAGTTAATTGATGGTGAAAGTGATTATTGGAATACTGAAAATTCTAATAAGAACGCTAAGGTTGTTACTACTCAAAGAGATTATATAGCAGGTATTACATCAACTGATATATCAAGAAGGTTTTTGCTTCCTGAAGATATCGTAAAAGCTCACGATGAAGGAATAATACATTTTCATGATATGGATTATTTTGCACAAAACGCACTTCATAACTGTGATTTAATTAACCTTGAAGACATGCTTCAAAATGGTACTAACATAAATGGTGTTATGATTGAAAAACCACATAGATTCTTAACTGCAATGACTATTGCAACACAACTTATAACAGCGGTTAACTCAAGTCAGTATGGTGGTGCAACTATTACAATGACTCATTTAGCACCTTTTGTTAGAGAAAGTTATAACAGATTCTTAGATAAGTATAAAAAAAGAAAGTTTACTAAGGCTCAGTGTGAAAAATATGCTAAAGAAGATTTAGCAAAGGAAATAACAGATGGTGTTCAAACTTTCCAATATCAAATTAATTCAATGACTACAACTAATGGTCAAGCACCTTTCTTGTCAGTATGCTTGTATTTAGGTGAAACAGATGAGTATAAAGAAGAACTTGCCATGATAATTGAAGAAATATTAAAACAAAGAACAATGGGTATGAAAAACGAAAAGGGTGTTTATATAACTCCTGCATTTCCTAAACTTTTATACGTACTTGAAGAAGATAACATACATGAAGATAGCAAGTATTATTACTTAACAGAACTTGCTGCTAAATGCACAGCTAAACGTATGGTTCCGGATTATATATCAGAAAAAATAATGAAGAAATTAAAAGTTGATAAAAACGGAAACGGACAGTGTTTCCCTTGCATGGGATGTAGATCTTTCTTAACTCCTTATGTTGATTCTAATGGAAAACCAAAGTACTATGGTAGATTTAATCAAGGAGTTGTTACAATTAACTTAGTTGATGCCGCACTATCATCTGATAAGGATATGGATTTATTCTGGAAGATTATGGATGAAAGACTAGAGTTATGTCATAGAGCACTTCAAGCAAGACATAAAAGATTATCTAAGGTAACTTCCGATGTTGCACCTATTTTATGGCAACATGGAGCACTTGCAAGATTAGGTAAAGGAGAAAGCATCCATGAGTTATTGCATCATGGTTATTCAACTATATCACTTGGATATGCTGGACTTTATGAATGCGTTAAATATATGACTGGTCACTCTCATACTGATGGTGGTAAAGGTAAAGAGTTTGGTCTTGAAGTAATGAGAAGATTAAATGCTGCTTGTAACAAATGGAAAGAGGAAGAGGATATTGATTATAGTGTTTATGGTACTCCAATTGAATCTACTACTTATAAGTTTGCTAAGTGTTTAAGAGAACGTTTTGGTAAGATTAAAGGAATTACTGATAGAGATTATATTACAAACTCATATCATGTACCTGTATTTGAAGAAATTGATGCATTTACTAAATTGAAACTTGAAAGTGAATTTCAAGAACTTTCACCAGGTGGTGCTATAAGTTATATTGAAACACCTAACTTAACAAATAACTTAGATGCTGTTATGGAAGTTATTAAGTTTATTTATGATAATATCATGTATGCAGAATTAAATACTAAGTCTGATTACTGTCAGGAATGTGGTTATGAAGGAGAAATTCTTTTAGATGACGACCTAGAGTGGTATTGTCCAAACTGTGGTAACAGAGATCACGATAAACTAAATGTTGCAAGAAGAACATGCGGATATATTGGTACAAATTTCTGGAACAAAGGAAGAACTCAAGAAATAAAAGAAAGAGTAATTCATATTGATAATAAGGATGCTGATCTTTAATTATGAGATATAACAAAATAAGAAAAATGGACATATCTAATGGTCCAGGAGTTAGGGTGTCAGTCTTTATGCAAGGCTGCACCTTTAACTGTAAGAATTGCTTTAATAAGGAAACCCACGATTTTAACGGTGGAAAAGAGTTTACAGATGAAATCATAGATAAGGTACTTGAATTATGTGGTAAGGATTATATTGTTGGTTTATCTATTTTAGGTGGTGAGCCAATGCATCCTAAAAACATAGATGGAACTTTAAAACTTGCAAAAAAATTCAAAGAAAAATATCCCGATAAAACCGTGTGGTGTTGGACTGGATTTTTATTTGATAGAGATTTAAAAGACAAAGAAGTATTAAATTACATAGATGTTTTAGTGGACGGAAGGTACGTAGATGAATTACACGATTTTAGATTAAAGTGGTGTGGGTCATCAAATCAAAGGGTAATAGATGTTAAAAAATCACTAAAAAAAGGTGACGTCGTATTATTAGATGAAAGAAAGTTAGTAGGAGCGTAATTATGATTAATACTAAAAAAATAAATATTAAAAAATTAGAAAATGATGCAAAGATTCCAACTTATGGAACGGATTTTTCTGCAGGCTGTGATTTGTATGCTTGTTCAAAAGAAAAAATAAGCTTTAATCCTGGTGAGACAAAACTTATTAAAACTGGAATTGCTATGGAACTACCTGAAGGTTATGCAGGTTTAATATATGCTAGAAGTGGTCTTGCAACAAAAAGAGGGCTTGCACCCGCAAATAAAGTTGGTGTAATAGACTCAGATTATCGTGGTGAGATAATGGTTGCACTTCATAATCATACTAATGAAGTAAAAGAAATAGATGCATATGAGAGAATAGCACAACTTGTTGTAACGCCATATATAAAGGCCATCTTTAATGAGGTTGATGAACTTAATGACACAATACGTGGTACAGGTGGTTTTGGTTCAACTGGTAAAAAGTAAAAGAAACGTAAATGTTTCTTTTTTTGTGATAAATAAAATTGACTTAAAATGCACACAATGATAATATGAAGATAGGTGATAATATGAAAAGAAATAAAAATGGGTTTACTTTAATAGAACTTCTTGCAGTAATAGTAATACTTGGAATAATAATGGTTATTGCAACTACTAACGTACTTAAAAATATAAATGATTCTAAGGAAAAAGCTAAGTATATGGCTGCGAAAGAAATAGTTGAGAATGCAGAAGCTTATTTTGCAACAAAAGTTACAATTGATTCTGATTTACCAAAATGTGTTTTGGTAAGTGATATTTATAACGCAGGATATTTTGAATCGGATGTTACTAATCCTAAAACAGGAGAGAATATAAAAAGTGTAAATGATTTAGCAAATCAGTCTGTATGCTTTGATAAAAATTCAACAAAACAAACGGGATACGCTTTATCTGATGGTAAATATAGTTTTGATAGTTATTATTACCAAATACAATAAAATAAAAAATACTTCAGTTAAAAAAATTGAAGTATTTTTTATTATGCTGCATTATTTTTTCTAAACTTTTTAGCTTCCTTAGCACTCATTACTACGGTTACACCATTTAAAGTAACTTTTTGCATGTTAACTTTTTGTCTCATTTTAGTTGTATTTAAAGCATGAGAACGTTTGTTTCCGAATAATGGTTTCTTATTAGATACTTTCTTAGCCATATTTAATTCCTCCTTAAAGTGCGTGTTTGCTATCTAACTTTACCATATTATGGCTAATTAGTCAAATTAAAATAGGAAAAAACGTCTTTTTGTAGTAAAATATTATTAGAAGAAAGTGGTGATGCTTATGAACTATACTCCTTTATGGATAAAGACGGATTATTCTATATTATCTAGTTTAATAAAGATAGATGATTTAATAAGCACACTAAAGAGTTTAGAAATTAAAAGTGCTGCAATATGTGATGATAATTTATATGGTGCGATTTATTATACAAAGTATCATTCGGATGCCTACGAAAGATTTGGGGCAAATCTGACGGAAAATAACCGAAATCTCAATAAACATGCGGCAGAGATGTGGAATGCAGTATCTTATTTGCATGGATATGACACGCCGACCTGTTTTGACGAACAATTGTTTAATGTCGGGGCACAGCTTGCAGATAATTACAGCACGGTATATGATTATTGTAATGATACTGGGCAGAGTGCCTGCTATCAGCTGATGGGAAGCAGCCTGATCAGTTTCCCGGAATATCGCTATCCAAATCCGCTGGAATTTGCAGAAAAAGGGAAAAACTATACCTGTAAAAATGGAAATGCGATAGGACTCATGTATTATCCAAAAGGAAGCGACAAGAGCCAGTACTGGGTGATCAATGGATTTGTCAATAAGGAATTGCTGGCAGAATGGAATCCTGTAGCGTACACGGCACAGGAAAAGCAGCAGCTGAAACAGGCGAGAGATTATTATGCAAAATCAGTAGAAGAATTTAATGCAGAAAAATCTTATTATGAAGTAGAACCGTCCTATGATTCTCTGGATACAATAGAAGGAGGAAAATTAAGCGAAGGAATTGCAAAAGGGGCAGTGGATTTTCTGAATGCGATCCGCACAGGCGGTGGACTGAATCCATTGGAGTATTCAGAAGAGTTATCCGCAGATGCACAGTGCAAATCAACCTATACGGTGTATCTGTCCAAAAACAAGATCAGCAATCCAAATCCGCATTTTCCGCCTCAACTGGACGGATTAAGCGATGAATACTATGCAAAGTGCCAGAGCGGTTCCGGAGAAAATCTGTTTATGTGCGGCATTCTCAGCACAAACATCATTGGAAGTATCAGTAATGCCCTGGACGACAGTTATGGAACCGGGCAATATTATAGCAGAGGACATCGCTATAATCTGCTGAATCCGTCATGGAAATACATCGGTGTAGGAAATACATTGCAGCAGGGATGCCACAAAATGACAGGAACACAGGATTATGATGCAGAAGTTGTGGCATGGCCGGCAAAAGGAGTTACCATTTCAGAGAGTGGTTTTGCACCGTCCGGAATGTGGACATGCCAGTTTTACAATGGACTGAAACCGACGTCAGATACGACAGTGACGGTCAGATGTCTGAACAGTGGAGCAGTCTGGAAAATTGATCCGGCGAATCTTCTGGATTCTCAGGCATATCAGGTCAATGGTACGCTGATCTCATATGCGGACAATTCCATTGCTTTTAAAGTGGGCGGCGTCTATGAGATCACTTATGAGCATCTGAATGACCGGGATGGAAAAGATGCCTCCTATACTTACAGAACGATATATGAAAAAGCATATCTTTCTTCAGATGGAAAGGAAGAACCGCAGCAGATTTTATTTGATAAGGACAGTATGGAGCTGACGCCAGGAAGCACAGAAAAACTGACAGCGATCATACATCCGGAAGATGCCAAGAATAAGAGAATTTATTTTACAAGCACAAATCCGGCAGCCGCAACCGTCAATGAATGTGGAGAAATTACAGCACATGCGGTAGGAACTGCCGTGATCACAGCGGTAAGCGAGGCGGGAAATATCAAAGCGAACTGCAAAGTTACAGTGGTGCAGAAAAAGGCGGAAACGATAACCGGAAAAGATGATGAAAAGACGCCTGACAGAAAGCCGGATACACAAAGCAGCATAAAGGTCGGAAAAGTGAGTATCAAAAGTGTAAAAAAGAAAAAGGCGTCCCCGACAGTGACCATAACGCTTGCCAGAAAAGTGTCAAAAGCTTCCGGATATCAGATCAAAGTCTATCCGACTTCAGGAAAAGCAAAGAAAAACAAAGGTGCAATAACAACAAAGTTCATAACGAAAAATACGAAAAAACTCGTCGTAAAGAATAAGAAATTAAAAAATAAAAAAGGATGCTATGTGAGGATACGGGCTTATCAGAAGATAAACGGAACGAAAAAATTCGGTGCATGGTCTGCAGTCAGAAAAGTAAAAAACAGATAAAGCCGCCACCTCAGTATTCGAAGACGAGGGAATGGAGATGGAGAAAAACGAAAAAACCAAGTATAAATTAGCAGAAGCCATGAAGGAATGTATGAAGACTTCCAAAGTGGATGCGATCACAGTAAAGCAGCTGGCAGAAAAATGTGGTCTGACCAGACAGACCTTTTATCGCAATTTTCTGGATAAATTTGACCTTATCAACTGGTATTTTGGAAAAATTCTGGATCAGTCGTTTGAGCATATGGGAAGAGGAACAAGCGTTTACGATGCACTTGTGCGGAAATTTACCTACATTGAGCAGGAGAAACAGTTTTTTGCTGCAGCGTTCCGCTATGATGAACAGAATTCTCTGAGGGAACATGATTTTGAACTGATTCTGGCATTTTATGAAAATCTGATCCAGGAAAAAACCGGATGTAAAATGAAAGAAGAGATGCATGATCTGCTGGAAATGTATTGCAGAAGTTCTGTCTATATGACCATAAAATGGGTGCTTGGGAAAAAGATGGCCGCACCAGAAGGACTGGCAGAACTGATGGTAGAAGCGATGCCGGTAAAACTAAAAGAACTGTTTGAGAAACTGGATATGGTCAGGTAAACAATAGATTGTCCCGGATTCTGACAGGCAGATATCTGCCTGTGATTTCGTT
>ERZ826016.2783-NODE-2783-length-12963-cov-13.788581_pt1 | contig 12963 bp, 11 predicted proteins | sample MGYA00519872_ERZ826016 | MGnify/ENA primary metagenome ERZ826016 (study PRJEB31778, sample SAMEA3449218) | human gut metagenome | biome: human gut; feature: human-associated habitat; material: faeces | place: United Kingdom | collected 2010/2012 ... | reverse complement strand
GGTCTTTCACCCACTTATGAGCAAGCTCATGTGGGCTTAGACCTTTTGACCCTGGCATCATAAATATTTTACCATGCCCATTTCTAAAATACCATGAAATACTTAGACTTTTCTCTAAAAGAAATCAAGCAGCAAATCATTTCTGACCTGCTGCTTTTCACTATTTCACCGCCGGACTCTCCAACACTACCGCATGTGCGATCCCCGGCACACTTTTGCCTTCATTAAAGCTGGTCTTACTGAGCAGGGCTCCGGTGGGTAGGAAAAGGACTTTTTTCCATTCGCCGGATTCCAGCTTCGGCAGAATATATGCTGCCAGAGTCACGGCGCTGCAGCCGCAGCCGCTGCCACCTGCATGGGTGTCCTGGGCATCTGCATCAAAGATCTCAATGCCGCAGTCACTGTGTCTGCCGGCAATATCAATTCCTTTTTCCCGCAGCAGATCGATCAACACTGTCTGTCCCACGCTTCCCAGATCCCCGGTGATGATCCGGTCATATTCCTGAGGCTGCACATGAAAATCCTCCAGGTGGCGTTCGATGGTATCTGCGGCGGCAGGTGCCATGCAGGCCCCCATGTTCATGGAATCCTTGAGTCCATAGTCCACGATCCGTCCGGGAGTCATGCCGGTGATATGAGCTCTGCATTTCTGATTCAGCCCCAGGGCAAAGGCTCCGCTTCCTGTCACGGTCCAGCTGGCAGACAGCGGTCTCTGGTTTCCATAATCTAACGGAAAACGAAACTCTTTCTCCGCGCTGGCAAAATGACTGGAAGTCACACAGACCACATGCTCCGCATAACCTCCCGCTGCCATCACAGCTCCCAGTGTCAGCGTTTCCCCACAGGTGGAGCAGGCTCCGTAGACACCAAACAGAGGAATATTGTAAGCGGAGATACCGAAGGAAGTGGCAATGCACTGTCCCAACAGATCACCGGCGAAGAGATACGAAACATCCTCTGCTTTCCACCCGGCCTTTTCCATGACCATGTAGACTGCGTCCTTCTGGAGATTACTTTCCGCCTCCTCCCAGGTCTTACAGCCGAAGAGATCATCCTCTCCCACCATGTCGAACAAGGCACCTAACGGTCCTTCGCCCTCTTTTTTTCCTACGATACTGGCACCTGCGACCACACACACAGGCTGTGCCAGACGGATGCTGCTTCTTCCCACTCTCTGATTCATAATTTCTCCTTCCATGCGATAACACTACATTCTTTTTTGTCAGTGTTCCCGCATTTGGAAAAAATTATAAATTATAAAAAAATCTCTTCCAGCGCCCCGATCACTTTTTGCAGCACCTCATCCTCCATATCAGAATAATGAATGACCAGGATTCCACGGTATTTCTGCGTATCTGCAAAACAGTACTCAGACAGGCAGTTCACCAGGATTCCACGCTGCCTTGCCGCCCACTTGATCTCCACATCGCTTAAATCCGTCCGCACATGCAGTAAAAAATGGGTTCCGGCATCATCCTGATAGATCTGACTGATCCGGCTTAAGGGTGACCCACGAAACATCCGGCAGATCCGCTCTCTCTGCCCTCTGTAATCGTTGATCAGTCTCCGAATGTGCCGCTCAAAATATCCCTGTTCCAGAAAAGCCGCCATGGCATATTGCTCAAAACCGGATACCGTACAGGAATAGAAATTCATGGTGGAAATATACCGTTCCATCAGTTTCTCCGGCAGCACCATATAGCCGATACGTAAGGACGGTACCATAGTCTTGGAAAAAGTATTGATATAGATAACTCTGTGATTCCGATCCATGGACTGCATGGAAGGGATGGGTTTGCCCACCATGCGGAACTCACAGTCGAAATCATCCTCCACGATATAACGTTCCGGCTCCTCTGCCGCCCAGCGAAGCAGCTCCTGCCGTCTTCCCACCGGCATGACCAGTCCGATGGGAAAATGGTGTTCCGGCGACACATGCGCCACAGTAATGCACTTTTCCTCCAGCTGCTCCACCTTCATTCCCTGTCCGTCGATGTCTACATAATCCCATGCCACGCCGCCCACTTCATATAATTTCGTAATTTTGCGGTAGCCCGGATTCTCCACGCCGAATTTTGCATTTTTCCCAAGGAGCTGTAACAGGCGGCTGTATAGATATTCCGTTCCCGCACCCACAATAATATGATCGGGCGATACCTGCATGCCGCGGTACCTGTACAAATGCTCCGCGATTGCCACTCTTAATTTTTCCACTCCATTAAAAGGAACTGTCTTAAGCAGAGACGTATCGTAATCCGTCAGGGTCTGACGCATGATCTTCGCCCAGGTGGCAAAGGGGAACTTATCATATTGAATATTATTTGCCGTCAGATCCGCCAGATATTCCTCCTCCCGGAAACGGGTCACAAAGGAAGCATACGCCGGAGTGGCTGTGCTCTTCACTTCCAGACGATTGACAAAATATCCTCTCTTCTCCTCCGACCGGATATAGCCTTCCAACAGCAGCTGCTCGTAGGTATTTTCCACAGTCTTGACACTTAGCTGCAAGTGCTCAGCAAACGCTCGTTTTGAAGGAAGCTTCTCTCCGGCAGTCAGCCGACCGCTTAAGATGTCAGCCTTCATTGCTTCATATAAGTATTCATACATGGTTTTTCTGCCACGGGCAGTCAGGTCATAGGTTAGCATCTGGTATCCTTATATTTTCTTATTTTGGTTATTTAAAAGAGGTCAGATTTTATTATAATAAACTTATAAAGTAAAAGCAAGCAGGAAGGACAAATTCTCTCCGCACCAAAAGGGTAATTCCTCATGAAGAGCAGGATTTTCCTTCCGAAAACAAGGAGGATTAATATGGGCGTATATGCAATCACCGGCGCATCCAGCGGAATCGGCGCCAAGACAAAAGAACTGTTGCTTCAAAAAGGACACGAAGTCATCAACATTGATCTGAAGGACGGCGACATCTGTGTGAACCTGGCCACGCCGGAGGGAAGACAGACTGCAGTAGACAAGCTGCACGAGCTGCATCCCGAAGGTCTCGACGGCATGATCTGTAATGCCGGTGTCTCCGGTGCCTGCGGCAATCTGGAGTTGATCATTTCCCTGAACTATTTCGGGACCGTAGCCATTGCAAAGGGCGTCTATGACCTCCTTCAGAAAAAGCACGGCAGCTGCGTAGTCACCGTATCCAACACCATTTCCCAGGGTGCCGGACGAAAAGATATCGTAGATCTGTTGAATAACATCGGCGATGAAAAGAGAGTATTAAGCCTGGTATCCTCTATGGATTCCACCAACCTCTCCGTAGGTAACAGCCTCTATGTATCCACCAAATACGCTCTGGCAAGATGGGTCCGCAGAGTCTCCGCTACCTGGGCAGCCAACGGTGTCCGCATCAATGCAGTAGCTCCCGGCAACGTACATACTGCCATGACCGCTACCATGAGCACCACCGCGAAGATGGCGCTGAACGCTCTCCCCATTCCCACCAAGTACGGTCAGGAATGTCTGATGGCACCGGAAGAGATTGCGGAAGTTATGGTATTTTTAGCTTCCGATTCCGCCAGAGGCGTCAACGGCAACATCATGTTCGTAGACGGCGGTACCGATGCACTGTTAAATTCTGAAAAGGTATATTAAGGAGGAACATGCTATGAGACCCATTGAAAAATATGTAGAAGCTATGGAAAATAAAGATTTTGCCGGACTTGCAGAGTTGTTCACTCCCGACGGCATTCTGTGTGACTATTGTACCACCTCCGCTTCCCAACAGGAGTATCATATCTACGGAAAAGAAGCCATTAACATGTTCTTCCGTAACAAATTCGGCTTCCGCCGTTACTCCATTTTAGATGCTGAGGTCGTTAATGACGAGCAGGCCGAATTCATTGCTAACTTCGGCGGCTACAACATCATGGCTATCGCCACGGTCCGTGAGACCGATGAAAACGGTCTGATCCAGAGACTGACCGTGAGACCGAAATAAATTCGCCAGTCCCTAATACTTTTCTCTAATAAAATCTTACGCTGAAGAAGCGGTATCCCGTAAAGATACCGCTTCTTTGCATTCTGCCCTTTCAAATATCCGCATCATTCCGGGGCTGTTCCGGACACTACGTAATTCGTCACAGCATACAGAATCTCGCCGTTGTACTCCACTCTGGACCAGCCGGAGGCTTCACTGTATCCGGTGCGGTGCAGATTCGTTCCGTTCCTTACCTGGGTACGCACGGTGCTCTCCCCCTCACTGGTGCTGGGTTCTGTCCGCAGGTTAATCAGATCCTTAGGCGTAATATAGTCATCACAATCCACGAATACAATAACTCTGCCGTCCTGGGTGCTGACTCGGTTGGAATTCACCGGCACTGTCGGTGTCTTATAAGAGGTGTCCGTAGTCAGATAAGCGGATACCGCATAGACAGTCTGCCCGTTGTAATTAAGTCTTGACCAACCGGTGTCATCATTTCTGCCGGTGCGCGTCAGTGTCTCACCGTTTTTCAACTGCCCCACCACATTCCCTTCCTCTGAGGTCGATGGCGTGCTGCGGAGATTGCTCACATCTTTCGCGGTGACTGTATCATTTACCTCTATAAAAGTCATGCTACCATCGGATACCGGTGCAGGTGCCGGGGTATCTTCCACTACCGGTCGGTTCTCCGGGGTTGCCGCAGGCGTGGGCGTTGCAGTCGGCTCAGGAGTTGCAGGCTCCGGGGTAGCCGTGGGTGCCGCTGTCGGTTCTGGGGTCGCCGTGGTCTCAGGTTCTGTAACAGTCTCCGTCGTCTTAGTCTCTTCCGTTACTATCACCGCTGGAAGTGTATCCCCGCCCCCGTCGTTACTATTATGATGGCTTAACTTCCACAGAGGAATACAGATCAGAATCGCCAGAATCACCATACCGATAAATGCAGGAATCATCCATAGTTTGAAGTGGATAACGATTTCACCGTCTTCCGGAGAGTCATCCGCAAAGTCATCCTCTGCAAAATCATCTTCTTCCGAAAGATCTTCATAATCAAATATCTCATCCTGTCCGGAAATATTATTCTTCCTATTATTTTCCGTGTCCCTATCAGTCATAATTTATGCCTCCTTCTGTATTCTGTAGAAATCTTGCAGATAACAATAACGCTCCGGAAGTAAACTTCTGAAGCGTTAATAAAATATTTTACTGTCCCTCGTATTTTTCACTCTGCATACGGATCAGTTCCGCATCATCAAAGTAATTGATACGCATTGCACTCTTCACCTCAGATAATGTCTGTGCTGCCACCGTGCGGGCCTCGTCGCTGCCCTTCTTCAGGATCTCGTATACTGCGGGAATATCCTTCTCTAATTCTTTTCTACGGTTACGGATGGGCTCTAAGGTCTCCTGCATTACGTTATTTAAGAACTTCTTCACCTTCACGTCACCCAGACCGCCTCTGGTGTAATGAGCCTTCAGCTCGTCCAGATTTGCATAATCCGGCAGATATCTCTCGAAGTGCTCCGGCCGACAGAACGCATCCAGATAAGTGAATACCGTATTGCCCTCTAAATGTCCGGGATCACTGACAAGCAGATGCTCGGGATCAGTGTACATGCTCATGATCTTAGTACGTACATCGTCTGCGCTGTCTGACAGATAGATACAGTTGCCCAGGGATTTACTCATTTTCGCTTTGCCGTCGATGCCCGGCAGTCTCTGACATGCCTCGTTCTCCGGCAGCAGTGCCTTGGGCTCCACCAATACCGGTGAATATACCGTGTTGAATTTATGCACAATCTCTCTGGTCTGCTCGATCATGGGCAGCTGGTCGCCGCCTACGGGAACGGTGGTTGCCTTGAAAGCCGTAATATCGGATGCCTGGCTGATGGGATAAGTGAAAAATCCTACGGGGATGCTGGCTTCGAAGTTACGCATCTGGATCTCGCTCTTAACGGTCGGATTCCTCTGCAGTCTCGCTACGGTTACCAGATCCATATAATAGAAGGTCAGTTCACACAGTTCGGAGATCTGAGACTGGATGAAGATCGTAGCCTTACTGGGATCCAGTCCGCAGGACATATAGTCCAGTGCCACTTCGATAATATTCTGACGTACCTTCTCGGGATTCTCGATATTGTCCGTCAGCGCCTGTGCGTCTGCGATCATGATAAAAGTCTTCTTATATTCGCCGGAATTCTGCAGTTCTACACGTCTTCTCAGGGAGCCTACATAATGTCCCACATGTAATCTTCCGGTGGGTCTGTCACCTGTCAAAATAATTTTGTCCATTTCGTCCTCTCAATCCGCCGTCTACACGGCCATACATCATTGTTTCTATCATACCATCTTTTTGCATAGAAGCAAATGATTTTTCTACAGAATTAACGCTTTGTGTGCAAGCCCCCTCGCATTCATTCTGCTGTTCTATGGCTGAACTATTGCAAGCAGCTTATCCAGAATTTTATGTGCCACCTGTTCCTTGCTCATCAGTTCCAGACTCTCCTCGGAATTCTTTGTGATCAGTGTCACAATATTGGTGTCCGTGCCAAAGCCCGCTCCTGCGCTCTTCAAACTGTTGGCACAGATCATGTCACAGTGCTTGCTCTCCAGCTTCTTCCGGGAATTCTCCAGCACATTTTCCGTCTCCATGGAAAATCCACACAAAATCTGTCCCGGTCTCTTGTTTTCCCCAAGGGCCTTCAAAATATCCTTCGTCCGCACCAGAGGGATCGACATGTCTCCGTCTTTTTTCTTAATCTTATTGTCTGCTGTCACTGCCGGGGTGTAGTCTGCCACGGCTGCTGCCTTGATGACAAAATCATAGTCCTGCGCTCTGGACACGATTGCATCGTACATCTCTGCTGCCGTCTGTACCGGCACCACATTTACAAACAAAGGCGGCTCCACATCCGTATGGGCTGCCACCACCGTCACTTCTGCGCCGCGGTGCATTGCAGCTCTCGCCAGGGCATAACCCATTTTTCCACTGGAGTGATTCGTGATAAAACGCACCGGGTCAATGGGTTCTCTGGTGGCACCTGCGGAGATCAGCACCTTTTTGCCCGCCAGATCCTTCTCGCAGGCGATCTCCTTCACCACGGCTTCGAACAGTACGGACTCCTCCGGCATTCTGCCGTCACCGATATCGCCGTTGGCCAGCATTCCCGTGGCCGGAGTGATGATCTCATAGCCGAAATGCTTTAATTTTTCGATATTATCCTGCACGATGGGGTTGTGATACATATTATGATTCATGGCAGGGGACACAATCTTCTTGCAGGGACATGCCATGACCGTAGTGGTCAACATATCATCTGCGATGCCGTTTGCAATCTTGCCGATCACATTGGCAGAAGCCGGTGCCACCAGAACCACATCCGCCCGCTTTGCCAGTGCCACATGTTCCACACTGTACTGGAAATTGCGGTCAAAGGTGTCCACCAGACATTTATGTCCCGTCAGACTTTCAAAAGTAATGGGGTTGATGAACTGCGTGGCATTCTGTGTCATCAGCACTTCCACATCACAGTGCTGTTTTAACAGCATCCGCGCTACATTGGCCATTTTATATGCAGCAATACTTCCCGAGATTGCCAGAACTACGGTCTTTCCCTTCAGCATAGTCGTCTCCTTTTGCCTGATTTATCAAAAATACTTCAAAACTGTACTCCTAAAATACCATAAGTGCATATTTTATGCAAATATCACTTTTCTTTTTGTCCGGGATATGATATAAACAGTAGGAGTGTCCCGAATCACCGGGACAACTTGTATTGTATCTCCCAGAGGGAGAATGGTAACAAGGAGGAAAATTTCATATGAACAAACAAAGTAAGACAATGCGACTCACGTTGATGGGATTGTTTGCTGCGGTACTTTTGCTGATGGCTTATACCCCGCTCGGGTACCTGAACATCGGCCCCCTGGCAATCACCTTCAATGTCATCCCCGTTGCACTGGCTGCAATCACTCTTGGCCCTGTAGGCGGAGCCGCCATGGGAGCAGTATTCGGATTGACCAGCTTTTTGCAATGCATCGGCGTGGGAGGCACCAGCGCCATGGGAGCAATGCTTTTTGGCATCAACCCTGTGTTGGCCTTCATCCAGCGTTTCATCCCCAGACTTCTGGACGGATTTCTGCTGGGATATGTCTTCCGTTACAGCCGCAAAGCCGTAGGAGACAGAATCGCCTGCATGATCACCGGATTTTGCAGCGCATTTTTCAACACCGCATTTTTCATGTCCCTTTTAGTACTGCTGTTCGGCAATACTTCCTATGTGCAGGGACTGATGGGTGGTAAAAACGCGATTTTATTCATCTGCTCTTTTGTAGGTGTGAATGCGGTCTTCGAGATGTGTGCATCCACGTTCCTGACCGGAGCGGTAGGGCTGGCACTGATCAAGGCAAAAGTCATTCCTGTATATCAGAAAGCAAGGTCTGCAGCATAACAGGAGTATACCCGTGGTACTGACAATCGACATCGGAAATACTACGATCGGCATCGGGGGATTTCAGGGAAATAAGCTGCTCTTTATTGAGAAGATATCGTCCCGTCGTCCCCTGTCTGATGCCGGATATATTGAAAAACTGAATATGATCTTGAACAAACACGGCCTGTCCGCCGAGGCCTTTGAGGGATCTATGATTTCCTCGGTTGTGCCTTCGGTGACAGCCGTTTTTTCCTCTGCTCTGGAAACTTTTCTGGGACGGAAACCTCTGATTCTTTCCCATAAGCTGGATCTGGGCTACGAGATCTGTACGGAATTCCCGGAAAAGGTGGGTTGTGACCGACTGGCAGATATTGCAGGAGCCATTTCCCGCTATTCCCTGCCTTTCGTCACCATCGACCTGGGCACCGCCACGACTTTTAACGTGTTGGATGAGAACCGTCGCTTTTTAGGTGGCCTGATCCTTCCCGGCGTTGGAACCGCCCACAGGGCACTTTTAGGCAAGACCGCCCAGCTCCCGAAAGGGGACATTCATATGCCCGCCCACACCATCGGTGCGAATACGCAGGAATGCATCACCGGGGGAATGCTCTTGGGCAACGCCTGTGCCATCGACGGACTGATCCGCCGTATCCAGACAGAGTTAGGGCAAAAAGCAACGGTCGTTGCCACCGGAGGGTACGCAACGACCGTCATTCCACATTGTGAAACGAAGATCCATATCGATCAGAATCTTCTTATGAAAGGTCTGAGATCCATCTACGAGAATAATACCTCTACTGGATCACCAGATTAGAGTAGCCCATCAGGCTCTCATCCACAGCATGTGCGGCTTCTCTGCCTTCACGGATCGCCCACACCACCAGGGACTGTCCTCTGTGCATATCACCGGTGACGAATACATTTTCCACACTGGTCTGGTATTGGCCGGGGGCAGTTTTTACGTTGGTGCGTTCATTTAATTCCACCCCGAAAGCATCGGTAATATATTTCTGACTTCCCAAAAATCCTGCTGCGATCAGTACGATCTCCGCATCCAGGATCTGCTCGCTTCCGGCGATCTCCTGCATCTTCATGCGTCCGGTAGCCGGATCCTTTTCCCAGGACAGCTTCACGATCTTCACGGCTTTCAGGCTGCCGTTCTTATCCTTGATAAATTCCTTAACCGTAGATTCATAGATTCTCGGATCATGTCCGTAGACTGCAATGGCTTCTTCCTGACCGTAATCGGTCTTGCAGACCTTCGGCCATTCGGGCCAGGGATTGTTCTCTGCTCTCTTGTCCGGAGCCTTGGGCATCATCTCGATCTGGGTCACAGACTTGGCACCGTGACGGATGGAAGTTCCCACGCAGTCATTACCGGTATCACCGCCGCCGATGATGACCACATTCTTCCCCTTGGTCTCCACATATTTTTTGTCTTCAAAATTTGAATCCAGAAGACTCCTGGTATTGGCTTTCAGAAAATCCACCGCAAAATAGATTCCCTTGGCATCTCTGCCGGGAGCATTGATGTCTCTGGGATTAGAGGCACCGCATGCCAGGACGACACGGTCAAAATCATGCAAAAGCTTGGAGGCTTTGATGTCCTTGCCGATGTCGGTTCCAGTGACAAAGGTGACACCCTCTTCCTTCATAATATTGATCTTGCGGTCAATGATCTGCTTTTCCAGTTTCATATTTGGAATACCGTAACGGAGCAATCCACCCACACGGTCATTTCTCTCATAGACCGTCACTGCATGTCCTCTGGAATTGAGTTGGTCTGCTGCTGCAAGCCCGGAAGGACCGGAACCGATGACCGCGATCTTTTTGCCGGAACGATTGACCGGTGGCTTTGCGTCTGCCAGACCGTGTGCATAGGCGTATTCAATGATAGCACGCTCATTTTCCCTGGTCGTGACCGGATCTCCGTTCAGCCCGCAGGTACATGCCTTTTCACAAAGTCCCGGGCATACACGGCAAGTAAATTCCGGGAAATTGCTGGTCTTGTGCAAACGCAGGTACGCCTGCTCCCAGTTGCCATGATAGACCAGATCGTTCCACTCCGGTATCAGGTTGTTGAGAGGACACCCCGAGGTCATCCCCTTGATCGTCATACCCGACTGGCAGAAAGGAACACCGCAGTCCATACAACGTGATCCCTGTCTCTGCTGTTCTTCTGTTGAAAGTGGAATATGAAATTCGTTAAAATTCTTGATTCTCTCCTTTGCGTCGATCGCCTGTGACTCCCGACGCTCATATTCTAAAAATCCTGTTGCTTTTCCCATTGGTATCTCCTTTCTCTTACTTTGTCAAAGCGTTGAACGCCTCGATCTGGGCCTGCTCACTGCTGAGTCCCTTTTCTTCCATCTGGACAATAGTCATCATCATCTTCTTGTAGTCGTGAGGCACGATCTTTTTGAATTTCGGCAGATACTGGCTAAAGTTGTCAAATATCTCCTTGCCCTTCTTGGAATTGGTGTAAGCAACATGTTCCGTAATGATCTCCTTTAATTCTAAGACATCATACTTATCTGTCACCGGTTCCAAAGATACCATGGTCTTATTGAGTTTTCGGTAAAGGGATGCATCTTCATCCAGTACATAAGCGATTCCGCCGCTCATACCGGCAGCAAAGTTCTTTCCGGTCTGCCCTAAGACTACGACACGTCCGCCGGTCATATATTCACAACCGTGATCGCCACAGCCCTCTACAACCGCAGTTGCACCTGAATTTCTGACACAGAAACGCTCTCCGGCCACACCGTTGATAAAGGCTTTACCGCTGGTCGCACCGTAAAGTGCCACATTACCGATAATGATATTTTCGTCTTCTTTATAAGTTACACCTGTTGGCGGGTAAACGACTAACTTTCCACCGGAAAGTCCCTTACCAAAGTAATCGTTGCTGTCGCCGACAAGTTCAAGCGTCAGCCCCTTTGGAATAAAGGCACCAAAACTCTGTCCACCGGCACCGTTACACTGTACCGTAAAGGTATCTTCCGGCAAAGATTCGCCAAAGCGTCTGGTGATCTCCGCGCCAAAGAGGGTACCTACGGAACGGTCGGTATTGGTCACATCGATCTGTAGACCCTTTTTGCTTCCGTTTTCCAAAGCGTCCTTAAACTGTTTCAAAAGGATCTTTTCATCTACCGTCTTTTCCAACTGGAAATCAAATACATTTTTCTTGTTGTAGCAGATCTTTCCTGCATCCTTGGCATATGGATTGTCCAAGATCGCAGAAAGGTCGATCTTTGCATATCTGCCCTGTTTTGCACTCTCCTTTACTTCCAAAAGATCCGTGCGGCCTACCAGTTCATCTACGCTGCGCACGCCAAGTCTTGCCATGTACTCACGCAGTTCCTGTGCGATAAAACGCATAAAGTTTACAACATATTCCGGTTTTCCGGTAAAGCGCTTGCGCAATTCCGGATTCTGGGTTGCAATCCCCACCGGACAGGTATCCAGATTGCAGACACGCATCATCACGCATCCCATGGTAACCAGCGGCGCTGTAGCAAAGCCGTATTCCTCGGCACCAAGCATGGCAGCGATTGCAACATCACGACCACTCATGAGTTTACCGTCTGTCTCAATGACAACCTTGTTGCGCAGACCATTCATAGTCAAGGTCTGGTGTGCTTCTGCAAGTCCAAGTTCCCACGGAAGTCCGGCATTGTGAATGGAACTTCTCGGTGCGGCACCGGTTCCTCCGTCATAACCGGAAATCAAAATAACCTGTGCTCCTGCCTTTGCCACACCGGAAGCAACCGTTCCGACCCCCGCCTCAGAAACCAGTTTTACAGAAATTCTGGCGTCTTTATTTGCATTTTTCAGATCGTAGATCAACTGTGCCAGATCTTCGATCGAATAAATATCATGATGTGGTGGCGGCGAGATCAAGGATACGCCCGGTGTGGAAAGTCTTGTCTTGGCGATCCAAGGATAAACTTTCTTGCCCGGCAAATGTCCGCCTTCACCCGGTTTTGCTCCCTGTGCCATCTTGATCTGGATCTCCTTGGCGCTTACCAAGTAACGGCTGGTAACACCAAATCGACCGGATGCTACCTGCTTGATGGCAGAGCAACGGTTCTTTCCGTCCTTGCCGATGGTAAGGCGCTCTTCTTCCTCACCACCTTCACCGGAATTGGATTTTCCGTGCAGCATGTTCATGGCGATCGCCATAGTCTCATGTGCTTCCTTGGAAATAGATCCATAGGACATGGCACCTGTCTTAAATCGCTTAACGATCTCATCTACGGATTCTACTTCATCAATGCTGATGCCCTTTTTCGGATATTTGAAATCCAAAAGTCCGCGCAAGTTCATAATGGTATCATCCTCTTTATTGACAAGTGAGGTATATTCCTTAAAGGTATCATAGTCGCCGGTTCTGGTAGAAAGCTGCAGCAAGTGGATGGTCTGTGGGTTATACAGGTGTTCCTCCTTGCCACTGCGCATCTTGTGTGCGCCCTTGCTGTCCAAGGTATTATCCGTATGCAGATCCAAAGGATCGAATGCCTGTGAATGCAGCATTTCTACATCCTTTTGGATATCCTCGATACCAATACCGCCGATACGGCTGACCGTTCCCTTAAAGTAACGGTT
>ERZ826016.2781-NODE-2781-length-12973-cov-2.990943_pt1 | contig 12973 bp, 10 predicted proteins | sample MGYA00519872_ERZ826016 | MGnify/ENA primary metagenome ERZ826016 (study PRJEB31778, sample SAMEA3449218) | human gut metagenome | biome: human gut; feature: human-associated habitat; material: faeces | place: United Kingdom | collected 2010/2012 ... | reverse complement strand
AGGCAGGCACTTCATATCGTATGGAAGGGGCGCACCGGAAGACTCTTTTTCTATCTCTGCGCGCAGGCGGATATCCTCTACACTGGCTCCAATGTAGATCTGATAAGCACCCCCTTCGACTTCCCAGCCATTCGTCTTTACATTGTAGTAACGGAAGGTCTTATCATCAAATGGGATGGTCACCTGCTGACTTTCCCCCTTTTTCAAAAATACTTTGACAAAGCCCTTTAATTCCTTTTTCGGTCCAAACAGATGGCTGCGCTCATGCCCGACATACATCTGGGCGATCTCTGCACCATCGCACTCGCCTGTATTGGTGATCGTAAAGGTCACGCCACCTCCATCGACCGTCAGATCACTGTAGGCAAACGTCGTATAACTGAGCCCAAAGCCGAATGGGAATCGCACCTTAACTCCAGCCGTGTCAAAATAGCGGTATCCCATGTAAAGTCCTTCACGGTATTCACTGCTGCGCTCGATAGCCGGATAGTAAGATGTACTAGCCACATCCTCCAGACTGTAAGCATAAGTCTCATTCAACTTTCCGCTAGGACAAGTCGCTCCGGTCAAGACATCCAGCATAGCGGATGCTCCCGCCTGTCCGCCCAGATAACCGTGCACGATCGCAGCCACCCGGTCTGCCCAAGGCATTTCCACCGAAGATCCGGCAGATAGGACAACCACCACATTTTTGTTGACCGCCGATACCTTTTCGATCAATTCAATCTGTGCCTGTGGCATACGCATATGGGTCCGGTCCAGACCTTCCGATTCACTGATCTCATCCAGCCCCACACAAAGCAATACGATATCCGCACGTTTCGCCAGTTCCTTTGCTTCTTCTAAAAGTCTTGCGTCTGTCTTTTTGTTGCGCACATAGCCTCTGGCATAGTCCAAATAATTGACCGGATAATTCGCGATCAGATCCAGGATATTCTCCGGCTCCTTAGTCGGATTGACCAGAGATGATCCTGCGCCCTGGTAACGCGGTGCCTTGGCAAAATCTCCGATCACTGCGACCGTCTTGTCTTTGGCAAGCGGCAGGATCTTTCCCTCATTTTTCAAAAGGACAATGCTCTGTGCGGCTGCGCATCTGGCAAAATCATGATGCTTTTTGACATCAAAGCCCTTGCCCTCATGCTGTGCCGTCGCCTCATGTGTGGCAAAAACAACACGTAAAAGTTCATCTACGCGCTGATCCAGAATCTGCTCCTCCAGACGTCCCTCCTGCACGGCACGGACGATCTGCTTTGCCCCCATCTTTCCGGTAGAAGGCATTTCCAGATGAGAGCCCTGTCGCACGCCCTCGACGTGATCATTACTTCCGCCCCAATCCGATACGACCATGCCGTCATACTGCCACTCACCATACAGTATGTCGCCCAGCAGATGTTTGCTCTCATTTGCATAGGTGCCGTTGACCTGATTGTAGGCGGTCATAATGCCCTTTGCCCTGCCCTCTTTGACAGCGATCTCAAAACCTGTCGTGTAAAGTTCGCGGAAGGTTCTCTCGTCTACCACGGAGTCCATCGCCATACGGCGTTCTTCCTGTGAATTAGCCGCAAAATGCTTCGGGCAGGCTGCTACTCCTTTGCTCTGGATGCCTCGGATATATGCCGCAGCCATCTTTCCTGCCAGATAAGGATCCTCTGCAAAATATTCAAAATTACGTCCACAGAGGGGGCTTCGCTTCATGTTCAGTCCCGGTCCAAGTACCATGTTCACACCAAGAGTTGCTGCCTCCTCGCCCAGACATTCGCCCAGTTTTTCGCCAAGCGATGTATCCCAACTGTTCGCCATAGTCGCCGCTGTCGGGAAACAGGTTGCCGGCAGGGAAGCATTGAGTCCCAGATGATCTCCTGCCCCCGCCTGCTTACGCAGTCCGTGCGGGCCATCGGATAAAAACATGGCTGGGATGCCCATTTTCTTATAATCCTTGGTACGCCAGGTGTCCTGTCCTGACATCATGGATGCCTTTTCCTCCAGCGTCATTTTGGAAATGATTTCCTGATACTGTAACATATCCTTCTTCCTCTCATCCTCTTTGTTGATGCTATCATAACATGTTTTTTTGTCCCTGCTATCTTTATGGCACAATCTGTATCTTTTGCGTCATAAATTGCAACTTTCTTTCCTAGTTAGAATAAAGCATTCCGCAGGCAATCGTTTGTACTTATGTTTTCAATTTTGTAAAAAGGGTATCGCCATAGAAAAGCGACACCCTTTTTTCAAACTTTCTAACTATTCTTCAAAAGACATCTGGCTTGGATTTGCATCATCCAGATAAGCCGTTCTCTCAGCACCGTACTGTGCAAAGAAATCTTCCTTTTCTGTCATGATGCCACCCGGCAGTTCGATCGGATATTCATCGATGCTATCTGTATCATACGACAAATTGTATCCTCCAACATCAGAATAACTATTGTAAACAATACGTGTTGCCTCTGATAACTTACATGCCGTTGCTCCGTCAGAAGAATCTCCCTTTTCATATGTACCATATGTCGTCACAGAGGTATGCCCAAGAAGCATATCATACGCAAATGTTGCCTCTGTCATCACCATCTCATACGTACCATCTTCCTTCAGGGTCAACTGATATTCATCATAATCGGTTCCGCCATAGGAATTTTCCTTATCTTCACCAAAAATGTATACACTACCATTTGCCGCACCAGCATCAGATGCAGCGGAATTTCCTGCATTGCCGGAACCCTTTGTTCCACCAATCAGCCTTGTTCCAAAGCCGCCCACAAGAAGCCCAAGCAAGACAGCAACAATTACTAATACAACAACTTTATTCTTTTTCACAATATCATCTCCTTCTTCTTCCTGCTTTGGCAGACTCTTTGCATATTTTGCCCAACGGATGCTGGTCAAGATGATCAAAAGTCCACAAATACCAAAGACAATAATATCTAAGATTATCAGTGCGATCTCCCATGAAGCCTTCTGGCTTGCCACTGTTCCGTCATCGGAAACGCTGTCCATGGCATTGGATGTACCAACTGCATAGATCACATTCTTTGCAGCGCGTGCCACATTGTTCATAACGGTCGCATTGGATGTCCAGTCTGTCGTACTTCCATCTTCCTCTGCGTAGGAATCCAGTGCCCAGTAACTCTTGTTGGTGTTCAGCCACAAGTCGGTTCCTGCTGCAAGACCGGATACGATATCCTGATAGAACATTGCCGGTACGGAAGCCTGGTCTGTGATGACCATACCTTCAAATCCCCATTCACCACGGAGTACATTGGTCATAAGTCCCTTGTGTGCGCCGACCCAACGGGCACCGATACGGTTCATACCAGCCATGGCTGCGTTGGTATTTCCGATCGTAACGGTATATTCAAATCCCTTTAGGTAAATTTCACGGATTGCCTGCTCATTTGCAAACATAGCACCGCCATAACGGTTGGTCTCCTGATCATTCAAAGCAAAGTGCTTCATATAAGTGATAACGCCTTTTTCTCTTGCGCCCTTAACCTCATTTCCTGCCAACTGACCGGAAAGGAAACCATCCTCTGAGAAGTATTCAAAGTTACGTCCGCTGTATGGAGAACGATGAATGTCAACACCCGGTGCATACCAGCCGGCAACGCCTGTGTTGATAGAGTCCTCGCCAAGACTGAGTCCCATTTCATACAAAAGATCTGTATTCCAGGTACAAGCCATCACGGCTTCTACCGGATATGCCATAGCAGACTGTCCACCGACCAGTGTTCCGGAAATACCGGAGGTACCGTCTTTATCTGTGGTTGCCGGAAGTCCGATATCATCTGCCTGAATGGTTGCATAACCACCCTGACGTACCAGTTGCATTGCGCGGTCTGCGGATAATTCGCTGACAAGTTCTGACCAGATCTCATCATCATAAGATGCATCCTTTGCATCGGATACCTTTTTATCACTATCCTGCTCAAATTCCGGCATAGCACTGCCGTCATTTACCACGTCGTCGCTTCGATCCCATTGCAGATCAGAAAGCAAGGCATCACTTGCCGTCATGTTTCCATCTGCATAAGTGCTTGGGAATGATCCACTCCAGTCACTTCTGGTAAGATAAGCAAAGGAATCATCATAGTAACGGATATCGACATCTGCAAACTGGTTTGTGATGTCATTTCCTGTTTCCGTAGATTTCGCATAAGTTGTCGTATCCAGCGTATCTACAGTCGTCTTATAAGTCATATCCGCATTGCCGTCTGCATCCATACCATTTTCTGTGGTATAGCCCTTGGCTGCTAAGATATTATTGAGTGCCTCATGTGCATCGCTTGCTGCCGTAAAATAATAATCTCCGGCATCTACCACATAGGTCTTTGCATTTGCGGCATCATAGGCTTTCATGACTTCTTTATCCACCGATACGGTAACTGTCTGGTCTTTGCCCGGTTCGATGGAATCTGTCTTTGTAAATCCGACCAGTTCTACGGCTGATTTTTCAATACCGTTTTCCTTGTCATAGTCGGTATATGGCGACTGCATGTAGACTTCTACGACATCCTTGCCTGCCACATCCCCAGTATTCTTTACGGTCACACTGACTTCGTATGTATCGCCCTTATCCTCTACGGAATAATCAGACCACTTGAAGTCGGTGTAGGAAAGTCCATAGCCAAATGGGAACTGTACGGTAGAAGTGTAGTCATAATCGCCTGCATTTCCGCTTCCCATCACGGCATCTTCGTAACGTGTCTCATAATAACGATAACCAACATAGATACCCTCAGAATAAACGGTATATTTGTTACCGTTTGTCACATCACTGTTGGTGATGGTAAAGTCACCAATGTTTTCTGCGGATGGAGCGCTCAGGGAATCATAGGCATAGGTATCTGCTAAATGTCCCGAGAAGTTAGTCTTTCCGGCAAGTGCTTCTGCAACTGCCTTGATACCTTCCTGACCAACACCGCCGACCCATACACAAGCCTTGACATTCTTGTAGGCTTCGTCATTTAAAAAGTCCAGTTCCATGGCATTGTTGGCATTAACAAGCACAACAACATTATCAAAATTCTGACAAGCCATGGTCAACATGTCTCTTTCATCCTGATCCAGTTCCAGATATTTGTAGCCGCTTGCCAGTGGCTCGGTTGGGATATCTGCACTCTCGCCGCCACTGCGTCCGATACAAACGATAGCTGCATCATTATAGTCTTTGAAACTATCCTTCACATCATCTGTGTAGACGCTTGCCGGCACCTCATTTACGGCAAATTCGCCTGCGCCGGTCTCATCCGGCACACTCTTGCGATAATCCTTACCGGCACCGCTGTCATAGAAATCCCATAAGGTTTCATTGACATCAAAACCGGATGCTTCCATCGCCTCTTTCAAATTAAGAGCCAGGGAAGTATCAACCGAGCCGGAACCGGAACCGCCATAGACAAAGTCTACGGAATCCTGTCCCAGCAAAGATACCTTTGCACCTTCTTTTAATGGCAATCCGTCCTCATTTTTCAAAAGAACCATGCCCTCTTCCTCAATGGTCTGGCAGACTTTTGCAGATTCATCTGTCGTAACCACATCGGAACCACTGGTGTAGACCGTAATCAGATCTTTATACAAAGATGCGTAATAATTGCCGATGGCAAGTGCAACGATCAATACACCACACACAACATAAGTCACTATGGACTTTGTTTTGCTAAATGGTTTTGTCTTCATTGTTTCCTCCTCCTTTTAAGCCTTTGGCTCAATCTTTCTATGCCTACCATAATAAAAAAAGCCAGCCCCTACAATGGGTCTGGCACATCTGACCGATTTCTGACATATTTGGCAGATTATCTATGTTCCGCTTCTTTATAAAGGCGCAAAAATTCCGCCGGCATAGACAGGAGGATCTGCAGGGTAAACATATTATCGGCGATCGAGGTTGCCATGGAACCGCCGTATTTTTTAGCGATATGCCGCATACTCTTCATCCCAAAGCCGTGATAATCTTTGTTGCGCTTAGTCGTGATCGGCAGCCCGTCCGCAAAGGCTACCTTTTCCTCACAATAATTGTTGATCTGGATACTAAGGAAATCCCCGACCGCCCGGATGGTCAGGCTGATGATACGCTTGTCGGTATCCTGGTACTTGCTGACATTTTCTATGGCATTATCCAGAGCGTTTCCCAGCAGTGCATAAATATCCAGTGTCGACATAAAATCCAGATGACTGGCATCCACGATACAGGACAGGCGGATATCACGCCTGCCACAGATCAGGGTCTTCTCGGAAATAATGGTATTTACCACCTCATTTCCGGTCTCGACAACGGCATCATAGATACCGATGGCATCCTCCAGTTCCCGGATATAATCACTGCGCTCCCCTTCGCTGACATGCTCTAAGGCACGGATCTGGTGCTTGAGATCATGGCACTTGTGATTGATGGTCTCGATATTTTCCCTGGAGAGTTCGTACTGGCGTTTTCTCTCATATAAGAGATGCTCCACGATCTCCTTTTCCTGATTGATATTGCGGATCTGCAAGATCCCATGCTGCACCCAGAGAAGCAGAATACAGATCAGAAAATCTACCGTTGCCCCCTGATAATTTACATGATCATAGGTATTGGAATTGCCTACAAAAATTGCCTGACACATAAAAGTTGCCAGATAAACGATGCTAAACAACATACCACAAAAGGCGATATTGCTTGAATTATCTTCAAAGAGCCGCCCCCCGCTGTCCTTTAGTTTCTGATGAAAGACCTTGTAAAAAATAAAATAAAAGAGCGCTGTTGTAAAGATACACATAAGTCCGTAATCCCATAGTCTTTCCAACAAAATCTTGCAGACACCGCGCGCGATCACTTCATTGATGATGACATATTCAATGTGCTGCAGACTGTAGGCTCCCGCGCACAAGAACATGGCATCCGCCTTGCTCAGATCAAAACTGTAATAAATATAAAGGATGGTTCCCGCGGACAAAAGGACATACCACAAAATATTTACGGCATTGATCCAGATCCCCAATACCTGTTTGGTCAGATTCAATACATAGGTCACATAAATCCCTGCGGACAGACTAAAGACCAGCCAGCCCACCGGCAGCAGCCATTTCCCAGCCGCCCGCTTCTTAGTAAAACAGGAGGCATAAAGGATCTCTGCCAAAAGGAGTTCCCAGATAAAGCGGAGTTCTTCAAAAATATTCAGCGCGTCAAATCCCATCATGCCATACCTCCGATATATCTGGTCAGAGCATCCACAAAGGCAGTCTTTTTGTTGCGGCTGATGGGCAGTTGGTCAGTTTCTACCGTAACCGTATTTCCATGGATACAGGCTACTTTTGCCAGATTGACCAGATAAGATTGGTTACAACGGACAAAATGATAGCGTTCCAGTTCTTCCTCAGCCTCTTTCATGGCGCCGCGTACTTCATAGACCTGCCCCGTCGTATGGTATTGCAGATAATGACGGATGACCTCGACATACAGGATGTCCTCGATTGCCACCGGCTGTATGCCATCTGTCGTCTGCAGCATCATCTGCTTTTTCTCATGCCGCCCCATATAGCGCATTGCCTTTTTCATCTTGAGGGCAAACTCCTGATAGCCCAGCGGCTTGATGACATAATCGATTGCCTCGACCTCGTAGCCATGCAGGGCATACTGTGCCATATTGGTAATAAACATAAGCAGGACTTCCTTGTCATCCTGTCGGATCCTGCGCGCCAGAGAAATGCCGTCCATGCCCGGCATTTCCACATCCAGAAGGATCAGGTCTGCATCCTTTTGATAATGCTCCAAAAAATCCTCCGGACTTTCATAGACTTGTGCGATCACGCTGACCTTCTGCTCTTTTTCAAAAGTTTTCAGATAATCAGCGATCTCATCCCGCATCTTTTTTTCATCATCTACTACGACTACTCGCATACGTTTCTTCCTTTTCTTACACTGTAAAAGAGGTGCCGCTTTTGCGACACCTCTTATTCTATCATGGATTATTTTACTTTTGCAAATGCCTGATCCAGATCTGCGATAATATCGTCGATATGCTCGGTACCGATAGACAAGCGGATCGTGTTTGGCTTGATGCCCTGATCTGCTAATTCTTCCGGTGACAACTGCGAATGTGTTGTTGTTGCCGGATGGATCACAAGGCTTTTTACGTCTGCTACATTTGCAAGCAGTGAGAAGATCTCCAGATTGTCGATAAACTCATGTGCTTCTTTCTGTCCACCCTTGATCTCAAAAGTAAAGATAGAACCGCCACCATTTGGGAAATATTTTTCATACAAGGCATGCTGTGGATGATCCGGTAAAGATGGATGATTTACATGTTCAACCTGTGGATGCTTTGCCAGATATTCAACCACTTTCTTGGTATTCTCTACATGACGCTCGATACGGAGTGACAATGTCTCTGTTCCCTGTAATAAAAGGAAAGCATTGAACGGAGAAATGGTTGCTCCTGTATCACGAAGCAGGATGGCTCTGATGTAAGTAACAAAGGCTGCCGGACCTGCTGCATCTACGAATGAGATACCATGGTAACTTGGGTTTGGCTCAGCGATCGGCGCATATTTGCCGCTTGCCTTCCAATCGAAAGTACCACCATCAACGATCACACCACCAAGGCTGGTGCCATGTCCTCCGATGAACTTGGTTGCGGAATGAACAACGATATCTGCACCATGCTCGATCGGACGAATCAGATAAGGTGTTCCGAAGGTATTGTCGATCGCAAGCGGAAGACCATGCTTGTGTGCGATCTCTGCGATAGCATCGATATCAGGAATATCTGAATTTGGATTTCCTAAGGTCTCGATAAAGATGGCTGTGGTATTGTCCTGGATAGCACCCTCTACTTCTGCAAGATTGTGAACATCTACGAAAGTTGTCTCAATGCCGTAAAGTTTCAGGGTATGTGCTAAAAGGTTGTAACTTCCACCATAGATGGTCTTCTGTGCTACGATATGGTCGCCTGCTTTAGCAAGTGCCTGGATCGTATAAGTGATGGCTGCTGCACCGGATGCAACGGCAAGACCTGCCACACCACCTTCCAGGGCTGCGATACGATCTTCAAATACACCCTGGGTTGAATTGGTAAGTCTTCCATAAATATTACCTGCATCTGCCAATCCGAAACGATCAGCGGCATGCTGTGAATTGCGGAATACATAAGATGTTGTCTGGTAGATCGGAACGGCTCTTGCATCGGTTGCCGGGTCTGCTTCTTCCTGTCCTACGTGTAACTGTAATGTCTCAAATCTGTATTTTCTTTCTTCACTCATTTTCATTTTCTCCTTTAAATCTGTTCTTGGTTTTTACTCGCTCTTTCTTATCTCATCTCTGCCTTGCGGCAACATCGCCAGGAACACATTCGAAAATGAACCAATTCATCAAAATAATTCATGATCTTTTCCTCTCCCTATATTCATACTAACTTACTAGGAATTGTGATGTTAGAATCATATCCTATAATTCCTAGTATGTCAATAGGTTTTAGGACTTTTTCAAAAAAACTTTAAATGACATAATTATTCGCCATCATTTCCTGTTCTTCCTCGACAAGGTCAGCCAGCGTCGTGTTGTCGATCACGCTGCTGATGGCGGCATCCAGTTTCTTCCAAAAATGCAGTGTCACGCAGTTGTCCGCACGATCACACTGATTGATGTCATCTGCCAAGCATGCGACCGGCACCATATCTCCTTCTGTCAGGCGCAGGATCTGACCCATTGTGTAATCTTTTGGATCACGTGTCAGGACGTAACCGCCCTGGGGTCCACGGATCGATCTGACAAAGCCTGCCTTATTTAAAATAGATACCACCTGTTCCAGATACTTGTCTGAAATCCCCTGTCTTCCAGATACATCCTTGATGCGTACCGGCTCACCAGTATTGTGGAGTGCCAGATCTAACATAAAACGAATGGCGTATCTGCCTTTTGTTGAAACTCTCATATGAACCTCTTTTTCTATCAATAAATCTAATGTCCTGCCGCAAGTGCGACAGGACAACAACATACAAACCGATGCGATTAGTCTGCGAATAACGGTGTAGACAAATATCTATCACCAGAATCCGGAAGAAGTACCACGATATTCTTCCCCTTGTTCTCTTCTCTCTTCGCCACAATCGTAGCTGCCTTTAAGGCTGCACCGGAAGAAATCCCCACTAAGATACCTTCGGTTACGGCAAACTTTTTGCCTTCTGCGAATGCATCTTCATTCTCGATCGGGATGATCTCATCATAGATCGTGGTATCGAGTGTATCCGGTACAAATCCTGCGCCGATACCCTGGATCTTGTGCGCACCGGCCTTACCTGTGGAAAGTACAGCACTTGTTGCAGGCTCTACTGCGATCACCTTTACATTCGGATTCTGCTCCTTTAAGTAAGCACCAACACCGGAGATGGTTCCACCTGTACCAACGCCTGCGACGAAGATGTCTACGGCTCCGTCTGTCTGCTTCCAGATTTCAGGGCCTGTGGTAGCCTTGTGTGCTGCAGGGTTTGCCGGATTTACGAACTGTCCTAAAACAATAGAACCTTCAATCTCCTTGTTCAGTTCCTCTGCCTTTGCAATGGCTCCCTTCATTCCCTTAGCGCCTTCGGTAAGAACCAGTTCTGCACCGTATGCTTTTAAGAGGTTACGACGCTCTACACTCATGGTATCCGGAAGTGTAATAATGGTACGATAGCCTCTTGCTGTTGCAACGGCTGCAAGACCAATACCTGTGTTACCACTGGTTGGCTCGATGATGGTTGCGCCTTCTTTTAAGAGGCCTTTCTTTTCTGCATCTTCGATCATAGCAAGAGCGATACGATCCTTAACAGATCCTGCCGGGTTTAAGTACTCCAACTTTGCAAGGATGGTTGCATCCTTGACACCGACTGCCTCGGTGTAACGATTTAATTTCAAAATAGGTGTGTTACCGATCAATTCTACTGCACTGTTCTTAATGTCTGCCATTTGCTTTTCCTCCTACAAATCCTGTCTGCTCACATCCGCTGATGCAGGCAACTAAGTATCAACATGTTTCATTTCATCACAAAATTCACAATTCCTATATTCCTAGTTAAATAGTAGGTTTTCTATGATTTGTAGTTTAAAGGATAGGATTTTATTTGTCAATACCTTTCTTTACCTTATCTCTGGCTTCTTTATACTCCTGCCTGTCCATCGGATAGATATAGCCACAACTTTCACACATAATGCCGCGTTCCTTTTCAATATTTACAACCGGTATCCAAAATAAAGTGCCCTGGTTTAAGTGGCGACACAAGGTCATATATGCATCGTGTCCACAGTTTTTGCAAATACCTCCTCCTCCATTTCCCTCAACTGGGCTTTGATGCGCTTCTTCTTGGTTCCAGCTGTGCCAAACATCAGTATTGCAACAAAAGCAAAAATACCAGCCGCCAGAAGATATACATCCCCTTCGCTGTCTCCAATGCCCAGCAAAGCCAAAAAAAGCCATCCAATGCCACGATTATGAAGTTGGCACTGGACGACTTTCGTCTTTTTCTTCGATTGTTCTTATCCCCTGTCTCATCTTCTGCCTCTACTTCTCTGCTAAACCAACGTCAACTTACCCAGTTTAGCGCCGTAAGCGATGCAAGACCACAATCTAAAGTTGAAGTTTACTCTGAATCAGTTTCTTTACAGCATCAAAACTCTCCTTGCTAATGACATGCTCAATACGACAGGCATCTTCCAAAGCAATTTCTTTCGGAACCCCCAGTGCCATGAGTCCCTGTGAGATCATTTCATGGCGTTCGTAAATCATCTCTGCAATCTCACGTCCTGCATCTGTAAGATAAATATATCCTGCATCTGTTACCGTAATCTGCTCCTTTTCACGCAGATTTTTCATTGCAATACTGACACTTGACTTTTTGAAATCCAGTTCATTTGCAATATCAACTGCTCGGACAACCGGTAATCTCTTACTAAGAATCAAAATGGTTTCCAAATAATTCTCAGCTGATTCATTAATAAATGTTCGCATACAATTCCAACCTCCTAAAATCTATGACTGACTCTGAGAGTAGCAAATAATCTTTTCAAATGATTCTGATGTCAAAACTCTTTAGATATGACTATCATAACATATTTAGGATAGCAGGTGAAGATATTTCTATGCTTCCTTTTACTCTGCTACTGTTTCATCTGCGATCGGCATGGCACCGTTATCCTCGTGTGCGATTTCCTCTAATGCCTCGCTTTCGGCCTCTGCATCCGCATTCTCCTCGCAGTCCTCATCATAAACTACGATCTCCCTGATCGCATGTTCATTTCCCTGCACCAGATAGGTATGCTCACTTCCGCAGTACGGACAGATCTTTCCGTGTTCTACCGTACCGTAAGTCTTTTCGCAGTCCTCACAGAAAGTAACTGCCGGGATCATCTCCACTTCCAACTGGCAATCCTTTAAGATCTCACTCTTGGTACACTTCCACTTCCAGCAGTCCTCCAGATAGGACGGAATGACGGTAGATACTTCTCCGATCTCTAAGACAACCTTGGCAACATGATTGACATGGTTTTCCACTGCCAGAGATTCTACTTTCTTTGCAATATGAAATACGATTCCTAATTCATGCATGTTCTTTTCCTCTTTAATCTCCATATTCCCCGGACAAGCGCAGTTTCTCATCCCCGCCTGCCTCGTAAGGCATCCGCATCTTGCAGACGCTGTACCAGTATAACATATCAGCCGCCTACTTGCATCCTTTTACGCAGGTAGACGGCTGATTATCACCATATTTTTATTTCTGGTAAAAATTATTTGTTCTGCATTGCCTCTTTATGCGCCTTGATTGCAGCCTTTTCCTCTGCTGTCTTTGGTGCAAAGACAATCTTAACGGCACGCTTCAACTCATAAGGAATGATAGCCTTGAACTTGTCTTCTGCTGTCACCATGGTTGAGCACTCTGGGTGATCTCTGTGGAGTGTGATTGCATCAAATGCACACTTGGTCGTACATACACCACAACCGATACACTTGTTGGCATCTACGATCGTAGC